>ENA-OQCL01000452-OQCL01000452.1-human-gut-metagenome-genome-assembly--contig:-NODE-452-length-19761-cov-5.787257_pt1 | contig 19761 bp, 25 predicted proteins | sample MGYA00242502_ERZ504586 | MGnify/ENA primary metagenome ERZ504586 (study PRJEB26092, sample SAMD00036316) | human gut metagenome | host: Homo sapiens | study: EMG produced TPA metagenomics assembly of... | reverse complement strand
AATCCGTCCGCGAAGCGGACACCTTAGCGGCCGAGTGGCAGCTCCCACGCGAGTGGGAGAGGCGGGTGGGTCCCGAAACCTCACGGGGGCGCCACCACCCAAAAGCGTTTTTCTTTGGGGCTCCACCCCGTTTCTTTGGGCAAGACCAAAGAAATGGGGTGGAACAGCAGCACAAGGTAAAGCCAAGCAGAACAAACGGCGAGTTCCTGAAACCCAACGTCCGGGCGGGGATGGAACCCCGCCCCTACAGGAGGGGGGAACGCTGAAACATAGCGCCCCCATCGGGGGCGTTTTCAAACTTTGACTCCTCATCCGCAGGCGCCGAGCACCTCGTCCAGCAGCTCGCGCGTACACGCAAGCACGGCCTCGATGCCGTCCCGGCCAGGGGCTTCGTAATGGATGCCGCAGACGGCTGTGACGGTGGCGCCCAGCTTGCGGGACAGACCCTCGGCAAACATGTCGCTTACCACGTCGTCCCTGTGTCCCGGCAGAAGCAGGGTGCGCAGAACGGGCTCCCCGCTGTCCCAATAGGCGACGCTGACGCTGCCTATGTGCGGCGAACAGCCGCCCGTTATCTTCACCAGCGTGTCGTTCCCGCAGCCGGAGAGCGTCACGTTTATGGGCAGGCCCAGAGCCTGCCGCTCAAAACTCAGCCTTTGCAAATTATTCCTCCCTGCCTTCCGCACCGTGCTTTTTCTTCCCCTTGCCGAAGGGCCAGGCGCGGTTCTTGTCCACGAGCCCGAGGACGACCAGAGCCAGCCCCAGCACTATGCCGGTGACGGAGCGGAAGCTGTCCCCGACGGAGAACATGCCGCCGATACACAGCAGCGTCCCGCAGATAACAAGAATGATGTCAGTAGCCTTCTCCACGGCGGACCTCCAATGAAGTGTTGTTGACATAATAACACAGCCCGTACGCTTATTCAAGCCCCTGTACGACGCTGACGCTGCCGATGCCGAGTTCCTCCATGAGCTGCGCCGCCTCGGGAGTTATCCGCTCGCCGCAGACGGCCACGGGTATGGCCGGGGGACAGCTGACGGCAGCCTCCGCGCAGACCCTGCCCGCGCTTTCCGACACAGGGACGCTCTCGCGACGCGCCAGCAGCGCCTCGCGCGGGGAGAGCAGGCACTCGCCCGGCTCAGGCAGGCTGCGGGGCTTGCGGGGGCCGGGCCTGCGAAGGGGCATGGCGCGCCTTACGTGTTCAAAAGCGCCCTCTCCCAGCCCGGGCGAGAACATGAGCACCAGCCAGTCCTCGTCCGCGTACTCCGCCACGGTGCGCCAGTCGCGCAGGCAGGAGGCCAGCTCGAAGCCGGTGCAGCCGAAGTCGCAGGAGGGTATGGCCAGCTTCAGCGGGTCGCCTTCGGGCGGCTGGAGGCCCAGCTCCCGCGCCAGCTCTGCGACCTTCCGCGCCGTCGCGCGTATGAGTGCCGGATAGTCCTTGTCCAGCCTGTCCGCACAAAGGTCCAGCGACTGCAATATGAGATAGGACGGGCTCGAAGAGCCAAACACGGCAAGGAAATGACGCGCCTCAGCCTCAAAGGCAGCCTGCGCGCGCTCGGATACGTGCAGGTAGGCCCCGCCCGTCAGCACAGGCAGGGTCTTGTGCGCCGAGTCGCAGCACATGTCCGCCCCCAGGTCCAGAGGATGCCGCGAGGGTTCGAGGAATTTCAGATACGCCCCGTGCGCGTTGTCCACCAAAAGCGGCAGCCCGTGCCTGTGGCAGACCTCCGCCAGCGCCGAGATGTCCTGCACGCCTCCAAGATAGTCTGGAGAAGTTATGTAAACCGCAAACGGTCTCTCGCCCGTCTGGAGCGCCCTCTCAAGCGCCGCGGGCGAGACTGGGCAGGAGCACAGGGGCGTTCCCGCCTCCGGATAGAGCCAGCGCGGTTCGAGGCCGAGCAGGGCGCAGCCGTGCAGGAAGCTCTTGTGCGCGTTGCGCGCGGCGAGGATGCAGTTCCCGGTCCCCTCCGGGCGGAAAAGGTACGCGAGGTGCAGCATGGCCTTGACGCACTGGGAGCTGCCCCCGGTGCAGTAAAAGCTGTGCCGCGAGCCAAAGAGCTCCGTGGTGTTCTCCTCGCTTTCGAGGATGACGCCCTCCGGGCAGGCGAGGTCGTCCGCGCCGGGGACCTCGGTGATGTCGAGGGCCTCGCAGCCGAGCTCCCCGCTGCCCTTGTGGCCGGGCATGTGGAGGCGCAGCAAGACGCTCTCGCAGTAGCCCCGCACGAAGTCGCAGATGGGCGTGCTCATTCGTCATCACCAAGTTCCGACGCGGCCTGGAGCATGATGGCGCACTCCATCCGCTTCTTAAAGAGGCGGCAGCCGTATTCGTAGACGCCGCCTATGCTGCCCGTGGCGTGGTAGCTGTTGGCTGCGCAGCCGCCGGAGCAATAGAGCCTGGCCCAGCAGTCCTTGCAGTCGGGGCGGGAGTAGGCGTTGCAGGCGCGAAACTCCTCCTGCGCTGCGGCGTTCGTGACGCCGTCCCAGATGTTGCCGAGGCTGTATTTCGGGTCTCCGACGAACTGGTGGCAGGGGAAAAGCTCGCCCCAGGGGGTGACGGCCATGTACTCCGTGCCGCTGCCGCAGCCGGTGACGCGTTTGTAGATGCAGGGGCCGTGCTTGAGGTCTATCATGTAGTGGTAGAAGGTGATGGGCCTGCCCTCGCGCCGGCGGCGGAGCATTTCCTTCGCCAGCAACTCATACTGCTCGCAGAGGACGGGGAAGTCCTCCTCGGTGAGCGCGCAGGGGTCGTCGGGCGCGCAGACGACGGGCTCCATGCTCAGCTCCGTGAAGCCCAGGTCGGCCATGTGGAAGAGGTCGCGCGTGAAGTCGGTGTTGTAGTGCGTGTAGGTGCCGCGCATGTAGTAGCTCTTGTCCCCGCGCTTTGCGACGAAGCGCTGGAAATTGGGCACGATGCGCGAGTAGCTCCCGTTCCCGGCGGCGTCCACGCGGAAGCGGTCGTTCACCTCGGGCCGCCCGTCGAGGGAGAGGACGACGTTGTGCATCTCGCGGTTGCAGAAGTCCGTTACCTCGTCGTCGAGCAGGACGCCGTTCGTCGTGAGGGTGAAGCGGAAGTTCTTTCCGGCGTCCTTTTCAATGGAGCGCGCGTAGGCGACGAGGTCCTTGACGACCTGCCAGTTCATGAGCGGCTCGCCGCCGAAGAAGTCCACCTCAAGGTTCCGGCGCGAGCCGGAGTTCTCGACGAGGAAATCGAGCGCGCGCTTGCCGACCTCGAAACTCATGAGCGCCCGCTCGCCGTGGTACTTGCCCTGGCTGGCGAAGCAGTAGGCACAGCTGAGGTTGCAGGTGTGGGCGACATGGAGACAGAGGGCCTTTATGACCCTGGACGAGCCCTTGTAGTCCGCGGCGAGCTGCTCGTAGTCGTCGGGGGTGAAGAGCTTTCGGTTTTTTCAAGCTCCGAAACGTCGTCGAGGCACTCAAGGACGTCCCCGCGCGTGACCTCGGGGTATTTTGCACATATCTCGGCGCATATTTCGTCAGCGGAGCGGGACTTGTACATATCGATTATGTCATAGGCTACGTCGTCCACGAGGTGGACGGAGCCGGAGGCGGTGTCGAGGACGATGTCGTAGCCATTGAGCTTGTATTGGTGGACCAAAGTAAAAAACCCCTTTCCGAGAGCATAAAAAAGCGCCGCCTCGCTGGGAGACGGCGCCGGATTCAGCGTGAGGCTATTACTTCTTCTCGCAGGGCTGGTTGGCAACGCCGCAGCTGGTCTTGCAGGCAGACTGGCAGGAGGTCTGGCACTCGCCGCAGCCGCCGTTCTTAACGCTCGCGCAAAGGTCGCGGGTCTCAAGGGTCTTGATCCTCTTCATAATAAGAACTCCAATCATAAGTGCAAAAGCACGGATTTACATTTATATAGACTAAAACATCGCGGGCCCAATGTCAAGTGCCAAATGCGCGGTAGGACGAGAAGAAAGCGCCGGAGCCAAAGGACTCCGGCGCTTTCTGGTGGAGACTGCTGGACTCGAACCAGTGACCTCCTGCGGGACAGCCAGCTGGCAATGAGCTACACGAAGCCCAAGGAGGATTGATTATGGACTCGCCGATATCTCGCGCGGAGCACGAAGAGTTTGCCCGCAGAATGGACGATCAAGAGCGGCGCCAAGACAAGCGGCTTGAGCTGCTGGAGGGAGTCGTGCGCGAGATCGGCGACCTCACACTATCAGTCCATACTCTCGCCAAAAGCATGGAAAGCATGGTCAAGGAGCAGGAGCAGCAGGGCAAGCGCCTACAGGCGCTGGAGAGCCGCGACGGAGAAAAGTGGCGGAAGCTCATGGGTTACATAGCCACAGCGCTCACGTCCGGCGCGGTGACGCTGCTGCTGTCGCGCCTGATTGTGTGAGGTCAAAAATATCCCCAAAAATATCCCGGACGGGGCGTTTGAATGGACCAGCCAACCAGGGCATGATTTTGATTGGATTTGATTCCCTTCTGCATTATTACGATTTCCAGCCCTGTGAAGCGCGAAGGGAAGCAGGCGAAATACGAGAAACCCTGAAACCACAAGGGTTTCAGGGTTTTTCTTCTGGTGGAGACTGCTGGACTCGAACCAGTGACCTCCTGCGTGTGAAGCAGGCGCTCTAACCTGCTGAGCTAAGCCTCCGTAGGTTGGTGACCCGTACGGGATTCGAACCCATGTTACCGCCGTGAAAGGGCGGTGTCTTAACCACTTGACCAACGGGCCATAAGGCTCCGGGGCGCCAGAGGCGCCCCGGTGGTAGCGGCGACTGGATTCGAACCGGTGACACTTCGGGTATGAACCGAATGCTCTAGCCAACTGAGCTACGCCGCCAAAAGGCAAAGTGAATTATACCCGACGAAAGGGCGCTTGTCAACACATTTTTTGGCGGCGCGGCTATTTTTTTGACTCAGAGCCTTATAAGCTCGTATTTTCTGCTGCCCAGGCCTATCTTTTCGGCGTGTTCTGTCTGCGAATTCCAGTCCGTATCGGGGGAGATGTCCTTGAAGTGGTCGTGGTGGCAGTGCTCGGCCTCGCCCAGCATGCTGTTGGCGATGGGCGGCTGGGCGTTCACCGCGTCCGCGCAGGCAACGTCGATGGCCACGGGGTCGAAGGAGACGAACATGCCTACGTCCGGCACGACGGCGGCGTCGTTCTCCGCGTGGCAGTCGCAGTAGGGGGAGATGTCCACGGCGAGGCTGATGTGGAAGTGCGGCTTGCCCTGGCAGACGGCCTTGGCATACTCGGCTATCTTGCAGCCCAGTATCTCAAAGGCCTCGTCGTTGGCGGGGGTCACAGCGTCCTTGGGACATACGCCGATGCAGCGGCCGCAGCCGACGCAGCGGTCCTGGTCTATGGTGCACTTGCCGCCCTCGATGATGGGCGCGCCGTGGGCGCAGATGCGCGCGCAGGCCCCGCAGCCGATGCACTTTTTCTGCTTAACGAAGGGCTTGCCAGCCGAGTGCATCTCCATCTTGCCAGCGCGGGAGCCGCCGCCCATGCCGAGGTTCTTCAGCGCGCCGCCGAAGCCGGTCTGTTCGTGGCCCTTGAAGTGGGAAAGGGAGATGATGATGTCCGCGTCAGCCAGAGCGCGGCCTATCTTGGCCTCCTTCACATACTCGCCGCCCTCGACGGGGATGAGCGCCTCGTCCGTGCCTTTGAGACCGTCCGCGATGATGGTGTGTACGCCTGTCTGGAAGGGGTTGTAGCCGTTTTTGTAGGCGCTGTCGAGGTGGTCGAGCGCGTTCTTGCGCCCGCCGACGTAGAGGGTGTTGCAGTCCGTGAGGAAAGGCTTGCCGCCGAGCTCGCGTATGTAGTCGCAGACCTCCGCCGCCCAGTTCGGGCGCAGATAGGCAAGGTTGCCCGGCTCACCGAAATGTATCTTGACTGCGACGAACTTGCCGTCGAAGTCTATGCTCTCAAAACCGGCCTCCTTCATAAGGCGGCGCAGCTTGGAGAGCAGGCTCCGGCCGTGCGCGCGCATATCGGAATAGTAGACTTTTGCTTCAGTCATGTGTAAGCCTCCCTACAAGGTTTTGTACAATATTAACACATTTTACTCAGAATAACAACGCCGGAGATGATGTTAATTTGTTGACAAATATATGGGCTGGTGATAGAATCAAGCGTAGTTGAGGCGGCATTTACACTATGAAATGTCAAATAATTAACACTAATCAGGGGGAAAATTGACAAGGCTTCACATAGATGTGCGCGGCATAGTCCAGGGCGTGGGGTTCCGCCCCTTTGTCCACCGGCTGGTGAAGCGGCACGGCCTTGTGGGCTGGGTGCGCAACAGCCCTGAGGGCGCGGAGCTGGAGCTGGAGGGCGAGGCTGGGGAGCTTTCCGCCTTCCTGCGCGAGCTGGAGGCGGAGGCCCCGCCTCTGGCGCTCATAGAGGGCGTCGAGGCGCGCGCGCTGCACGGCGGGGAGCATTTCACAGGCTTCCGCATAGTCCCGAGCGAGCGGGGAGAGAAAATGCGCACGCTCGTCTCGCCGGACGCGGGCATCTGCCCGGACTGCCTGAGGGAGCTGCTGACTCCCGGGGACAGACGCTACCGCTACCCCTTCATAAACTGCACTAACTGCGGGCCGCGCTTTACCATCATCCGCTCCGTCCCATATGACCGGGCCTACACCTCCATGTCGGAGTTTTCGATGTGTCCGGACTGCGCGGCGGAGTTTGCGGACATTGAAAACCGGCGCTACCACGCCCAGCCTGACTGCTGCCCGGCCTGCGGGCCGCATACCTTCTTCACGGACACCGACGGCCGCCGCCTGCCGGGGGACGGCATCGAGGCAGCGCGGGCGCTGCTTAAAAGCGGCGGCATCCTCTGCGTCAAGGGCCTGGGCGGCATGCATCTGGCCTGCCTGGCGGAGGACGAGACCGCCGCGGCCAGGCTGAGGCGGCGCAAAAGGCGGGACGAGAAGCCCTTTGCCCTCATGTGCCGGGACATCGCCGCCGTCCGGCGGCTCTGCAAGGTCTCGCAGGACGAGGAACGGGCGCTTTCCTCTTTCAGGAGGCCGATAGTCCTCCTCGAAAAACGCGAGCGTGGGACATACATGCACCTGAGCGAGAACAACTCCCTTGGCGTCATGCTGCCATATACGCCCCTGCACGTCCTGCTCCTGGGCGAGGACCTCGACTGCCTCGTTATGACGAGCGCGAACCTCTCCGATACGCCCATCGTATACAAGAACGCCGAGGCCATGGAGCGCCTCGGCAATATAGCGGATGGCTTCCTGCTGCACGACAGGGAGATACTGACCCGCTGTGATGATTCGCTCATCCGCGTTTTCGAGGGCCGGGATTATCCCCTGCGCCGTTCGCGGGGCTATGTGCCATACCCCGTCGCCGTCCAGGGCCTGAGCGCCGGGCTGCTGGCCTGCGGGGCGGAGCAGAAGGCGGGCTTTTGCCTCTCGAAGGAGGGCCACGCCTTCCCGAGCCAGCACATTGGCGACCTTAAGCACCTTGAAACGCTGGACTGCTACGAGGAGCAGCTGCGCCACTTTGCGAAACTCTTTGATTTTGAGCCGCAGGCCGTGGCCTGCGACCAGCATCCGGATTATCTCTCCACCGGCGTTGCGGAAGCGCTGGCGAGGGAGAAGGGCATCCCGCTCCTGCGCGTCCAGCACCACCACGCGCACATGCTCTCCTGCATGGCGGATAACGGCCTTTCCGGCGAGTGCCTGGGCCTCGTCTGGGACGGCACGGGCTACGGGACGGACGGCGCCATCTGGGGCGGTGAGCTGCTCGCGGGCGGTGCGAAGGGCTTCAGGCGGCTCGGCACGATAAGGCCAATACCGCTCCCCGGCGGGGACGCCGCGACAAAGGAGATATGGCGCACCGCCGAGGCGCTCAGGTTCGAGGCGGGCCTTGAAAATAAGAACAGCACGATAAAAACCATGCTCCTGCGCTCCCTGAACTGCCCGAGAAGCTCCGGCATGGGCCGGCTCTTCGACGGCGTCTGCGCCCTTGCGGGAATAAGGGAGAATTGCAGCTACGAGGGCCAGGGCGCTGTGCTCCTGGAGGCCGCGGCGGCGGAGAACGAGAGCAGCGAGTACGAGACGGCCTTTTACGAGGACGGGGAGCTTGCGGTTTTCGACTGGCGGCCCATGGTGAGGCAGATCGCCTCGGGCGGCGAGGCCGCGGAGAAGGTCGCGGCGAAGTTTATGAACACCCTCGTGCGCATGGCGGCGGAAATGTGCCGCCGCGCAGCCGAAAAGACGGGACTGCGGAGGATCGTGCTCTCCGGCGGGGTGTTTCAGAATATGTATCTCATGGAGCGCCTTACCGGCGCCCTGCGGGCCTGCGGCCTGGAGGTATACACGCACAGCCGGGTCTCGACGAACGACGAGGGCGTCGCGCTCGGGCAGCTCATGGCTTTGGAGGCAGAATATGTGTCTGGCGGTACCGCTCAAGATAGTTGAAATAAACGGCCTGGACGCCGTCGGCGAGGTCGAGGGCCTGCGCCGGAGGATGAGGCTCGACTTCATAAAGGAGCCGAAAATAGGCGAATACGTCATCGTCCACGCGGGTTTTGCCATAGAACGCCTGCCGGAGGAGCAGGCCCTGGAGGACATAGCGGAGTGGGCTGAGGTGGAAAATGCGCTCCGCTGAGATAATAGAGCGCATAAACGCCCTGCCGCCCATGCGCGCGCGGCTCATGGAGGTCTGCGGCACGCACACGATGGCCATAGCGAAGGCGGGGATAAAGAGGCTCCTGCCCCCGGGCGTGGAGCTGGTCTCCGGCCCGGGCTGCCCTGTCTGCGTGACGCCGCCGGAGCTAATGGACGCGGCGCTGGAGCTGGCCTCAAGGCCGGGCGTCACCGTGGCGAGCTACGGCGACATGCTCCGCGTCCCCGGCACGAGGCGCGGGGACGACCTGGCGCACAGGCGGGCGCGCGGCGGCTCGGTCGAGCTGGTGTACTCGCCCATGGACGCCGTGGAGCTGGCCAAAAAAGCACCCGGAGCGCGAGGTGGTCTTCCTGGGGGTCGGCTTTGAGACGACTGACCCCCGGCACTGCGGCCAGCGTCCTCGCGGCCAGGGAGCAGGGAGTGGGGAACTACTCGGTGTTCCCGATGTTCCGTCTGGTGGAGCCGGCGCTGCGGGCGCTCATAGGCTCGGAGGGCTTCAGCGTGCAGGGCTTCCTCTGCCCGGGACACGTCGCCGTCGTGACGGGTTCGGAGCACTTCCGCTTCCTGCCGGAGGAATACGGCCTGCCCGCCGTGGTGGCCGGTTTTGAGCCGGAGGACATACTGCTTTCCGTCTACGAGCTTTTGCGCATGCTCGCGGACGACAGGCCTGGTCTCGTGAACGAGTACAAAAGGGCCGTGAGCCCCGGCGGCAACGAGCTGGCGCGGGCGATGCTTGAGCGCTGCTTTACGCCGGCGCGGGCCTCCTGGCGGGGCCTCGGGGAGATAGAGGCGAGCGGCCTCGCCTTCCGGGAGGAGCTCTCGGACTGGGACGCGGCAAAGAAATTCGACATAAGGCCCGGTGAGGCCGAGGCACCCACGGCCTGCCGCTGTGGCGAGGTGATAACGGGCCGGTTGGCCCCGGAGGGCTGCCCGCTCTTTGGGAAGCTCTGTACGCCGGAGGACCCCGTCGGGCCCTGCATGGTGTCCTCGGAGGGAGCCTGCGCCGCGGCGTACAAATATCGGGAGTGCTGAGATGGATGATATAATAACCCTCGACTACGGCTCGGGCGGCAAAAAGACCGCGGCGCTGATAGACAAGATAATAGTCCCCGAGCTGGGGAACGCCGCGCTGAACAGCCTGGGCGACGGGGCGGTGCTGGAGGGAGGGCTCGCCTTCTCGACGGACAGCTTTGTTGTGAGCCCGCTGTTCTTCCCGGGAGGGGACATAGGCAAGCTCAGCGTCTGCGGCACGGTGAACGACCTTGCTATGTGCGGCGCGGAGCCGAAGTACCTCAGCCTTGCCCTCATCATCGAGGAGGGCCTGCCGGCGGAGGATTTGCGGCGGGTGGTGGCCTCGATAAAGTCGGCGGCGGAGGCGGCGGGCGTCCAGGTCGTCACGGGAGACACCAAGGTCGTCGAGCGCGGCAGGGGCGACGGGCTCTATATAAACACCGCGGGCATCGGCTTCGTGAAATACCCAGGCCTCGGCCCGGATAAGATGCGCCCGGGCGACGCCGTGCTCCTTTCCGGCACGGCGGGGGACCACGGCGCGGCGGTCATGCTCGCGCGCGACGGGCTGATGGAGGGCGAGATACGCTCCGACTGCGCAGCCCTGAACGGCCTGGCCTTTGCGTTGCTGGACTCCGGCGCGCAGGTGCGCGTCCTGCGCGACCCCACGCGCGGCGGCGTTGCGACGACGCTCTGCGAGTTTGCCGAGAGCGCAAAGCTGGGCATAGAGCTGGACGAGGCGGCAATCCCTGTGAGGCGGGACGTCTCCGCGGCCTGCGCCCTGCTGGGGCTCGACCCGCTCTACTGCGCGAACGAGGGCAAAATGCTTGCCGTCGTCGCGCCGGAGGACGCGCAGGCGGCGCTGGCGGCGCTCAGGAGCCGCCCTGAGGGCGAAAACGCCGCGATAATAGGCCGCGTGACGGTGGAGCGGCCCGGAAGGGTCGCGCTCAGGACGGCGGCGGGCGGCGCCCGGCTGCTGCAAAAGCTCGCGGGGGCGCAGCTTCCGCGCATATGTTAGTCCGCAATGTTTTTTTAAATATATCTTTTAAAAACAGTGAGGTGGAAAGAATGCAGGGATACAAGATGATCCAGATAACGAAGGAAGAGATAGTCCCTACCGCACTGCGGATGCGGCACGAGGGCAGGTGGCTCGTCATGATCCACGGCTACGTCCAGCCGGACGGGCAGGTCCGCGTGTCCTACGACTATGCCGTGGACCCGGATATTGAGTCCTACTATGTCGTTGGGGAGACCGATCTGCCTTCTATCTCGGACATCTATGACGAGGCCGCGCGCTGGCCGGAGTGTGAGCTCTACGAGCTCATGGGGCTCAATTTCGAGGGCCTGGATACCTCCAGAAGGCTCTTCCTGCCGGAGGATATGCTTGAGACCCAGGGCAAGGGCCACATACTCGTGACACCGCTTTCAGAGCTCAGGGAGAAGCGCGTGGAAATCATGGAGAAGGGGGAATAAGGGCGTATGAGCTACATCGTACCGATAGGGCCTTACCATCCCGCACTAGAGGAGCCCGTTCACGCAAAGTTGTATACAGAGGGCGAGGTCATAAAGGACGCGGAGGTCATGGTCGGCTACAACCACCGCGGCATAGAAAAACTGGCCACGGAGCGCAACGCCATCCAGACCCTGGTGCTGGTGGAGCGCGTATGCGGCATCTGTTCGCATTCCCACGCCTTCACCTACGCCATGGCGGTCGAGGGCCTGAATGAGATCGAGGTCCCGAAGCGCGGCCAGTACATCCGCGTCATCACGGCGGAGCTGGAGCGGCTGCACTCGCACCTGCTCTGGGCCGGCATCGCCTGCCACATCATCGGCCATGACAGCATGTTCATGCACACCTGGGACGTGCGCGAGCTCATCATGGATATGCTTGAGGAGCTCTCCGGCAACCGCGTGAACTACGCCATGGTCACGATAGGCGGCGCGCGGCGCGACATCTCCGAGGACATGCGCCGCGACTTCCTGGCCAAGCTCGACAAAGTCGGCCCCATCGTGGACAGGATAGTCGAGATATGCCTGAACGACAAGACCATCGCCATGCGCACCAAGGGCGTTGGAGTTATGTCAACCGAGGACGCCATACGCCTCGGCGCGGTCGGCCCGCACGCGAGGGCCTCGGGCGTGAAGATAGACGTCCGGCGCGACGCGCCATATTCGTCCTACGACGACTTTGACTTCGACGTGCCGGTCTGCGACAGCTGCGACGTGTTTGCGCGCGTGGTGGTGAGGCTGCTGGAGTGCTATGAGAGCGTGAAGATACTCCGCCAGGCGATGGAGAACCTCCCGGCGGGGCCGATAAACCTGGGCAACAAGATCCCGAAGCTCAAGGAAGGCGAGTTCGTGGCGCGCCACGAAGCGCCGCGCGGGCAGCTCTCACACAAGGTCGCCGGCAACGGCGGGCAGATGAACCAGCGCGTGAGCATCCATGTCCCGAGCTACAAGAACACGACCACCGTGCCGCTCATGCTGCGCGGCAACACGGTGGCGGATGCGGGCCTCATCATCGCGAGCATAGACCCCTGCTTCAGCTGCCTCGACAGGTGAGATGCACGAGCTGGCGATAATGCAGAGCGTTGTGCGGGTCTGCGAGCGGGAGGCCGCGCAAAGGGGCTTCCGGCGGGTGGAGAGCATAGCCCTCGCCGTCGGGGCGCTGAGCGGCTTCGAGCCCGAGTGCATGTTCGAGTTTTTCCCCGCTGCGGCCGCGGGCAGCGTGGCCGAGGGGGCAAAGCTCGTAACGAGGGTGATCCCCGCCGCCATCGAGTGTCCGGACTGCGGCTACTCGGGTCAGGCCCGGGGCGCGGAGTGCCCCGGCTGCGGCGGCAGGAGCTTCAGACTCACGCAGGGCAGGGAGTTTTACATTGATTCGATAGAAGTTGAGTAAAACAGGAGGTGTCAACTTGGAGGCAAAGCGTAAGGCGACGTTTGGCGCATGGTTCGCCACGTTCGTGCTGTGCTACTTCTTCTGGATACTTTTGACAGGCTCTTTTGCCTGGCAGGAGCTTGTCGCGGGCGCGGTGGTCTCGGCGGGCGTGGCGCTGTTCTCGGCGCGCTGGTTCGTGCATGAGAGCCCGGGCCGGTTCTTCGGGAAGCGGCTGTTCATTCTCATCTGGTACTGCGTGGCCATCTTCCCCTGGGAGCTCATCAAGGCCAACTGCGACATGGCGAAGAGGGCTCTTTCTCCAAAGCTGAAAATAAACCCCGGTATCATCAAGGTCCCGGTGGACGTCCCCACCGAATACGGCAAGACCATGCTGGCAAATTCCATCACCCTGACGCCCGGCACCATAACCGTGGACATAGACGAGCACGAGGGCCAGACCTGGTACTACATCCACTGGATAGACGTGGTCGAGACCGACAGGGCCGCGGCGGGCGAGATAATAAAGGGCCGCATGGAAAAATGGTTAAGGAGGATATGGCAATGACGGAGCTTATATACTTTGCCATCTTCTACATACTGTGCTGCTTCATCGCCATCTGGCGGCTCATAAAGGGACCCACCGCCCCCGACAGGGCCGTGGCGGGCGACTGTGTGGACGTCCTGACGGATATGGCTCTGGTGCTGGTGGCCATGTACTCCGGCCGCGGCATCTACCTTGACATCGCCATCGTGACGGCCATACTGGGCTTCCTGAGCCAGGTGCTGATAGGCAAGTATCTGGAGGGCACGCTATGAATATTGCACTCAGAGTCATTATCGACCTGTTCATAGTCGGCGGCTGCTTCTTCGCCTTCGCGGGGGCGGTGGGCATAGTGCGTATGCCGGACACCTTCTCCCGCATGCAGAGCTCGACCAACATCACCACGCTGGGCATACTGCTGACGCTCATAGGCGCGCTGCTGTACTTCATCTTCGTGATGCACAGCTGGGGCAGCGCGGCGAAGGTCGTCGTCATCGGCGTGCTGACGGTGCTGGCGAACCCAGTGGGCGGCCACGCGATCGCCCGCGCGGCATACAGGATAGGCATAAGGCCCGAGCGCGAGCTTGCTGTGGACGACCTGGCGGAGCCGGACGCCTGCGTCGAGCCCGAGGCGGAGGCCGCTGTTGAAAAGGAGGGTGAAGAGACATGATAACGCCCGTCTACATCCTCAACACGCTCATAGTCCTCGGCATAGTCGTGAGCGCCGTGCTGACCGTAACGGCGAAGCGGACGCTCTCCAGCATCATCTGTCTGGCGGCCTGCGGTGCCTTCATCTCGCTGGAGTTCATCATGCTCCAGGCCCCGGACGTCGCGATAGCCGAGGCTGCGGTCGGCGTCGTGCTGACGACCATCATCTTCGTCGTGGCGCTGCGCAAGACCGGCGGAAAGGGGGAGGATGAGAAATGAAAAAGCTCGTTCTGGCAGTTTCGCTCATAGCCATCCTCATCGTCGGCGTCTACTCCGTGGCGTATATGCACAGCGAGATACCCGTTACCTACGACGGGCGTGGCACTGACGTCTACCAGCTCCAGCAGGACCCGCAGAGCTACGACGTCTCGGACCCGGACGGCGCGGCGAGCATAATAGTCCAGGAGAACCTCGCAAAGACCCAGGCGGTCAACAACGTCACCGCCATAGTCTTCGACTTCCGCGGCTATGACACCCTGGGCGAGAGCTTCGTCCTGCTCATCGCCATAACCGGCGCCACCGTCATCCTGCGGCGGCAGACCAAGAGATGGGAGGGCGGCGGACATGAATAAAAAGTGGAAACGCGACGACCTCATCGTCCGCTCCCTTGCGGACAGCTACCTGCCCATAGCGCTGGTGCTGGGCTTCTACGTCATCCTGCACGGCAACATCAGCCCCGGCGGCGGCTTCCAGGGCGGCGTCCTGGCGGCCAGCGGCGTACTGCTGCTGTACCTGGGCTACGGCTTCAGGGGCATAGCGACGGCCATAAACATGGAGCGCATGCACAGGCTGGAGGCCGTGGGCGCCATAGCCTACGTGCTCTTCGCCATGCTGGGCATCTTCGCAGGCTACAACTTCTGCCGCAACATCCTCTGGAGCAGCGGCAATATAGGCGACCTGTGGAGCTCCGGCACGATAGCGCTCATGAACTATGCGGTCGGCTTCAAAGTGCTCACCGGCGTCGGCTTCCTGCTGCTGCTGGTCATCTACCTGCTAGGCATGGACGAGGGGCACGAGTTCGACGGCACCATCCCCACCACGGAGCACGAGGAAGGGGGTTCTGTCCAAATGATGCTGGCAAACTACATCGGAGCCGTGGCCCTGGTCGTCATCGGCTTCTACGCCATGGCAATGAAGCGCGATATAATCAAGATAGTCGTTGGCATGGGCCTCGTGGACTACGGGCTGAACCTCATGATAGTCTCCATAGGCTTCAACGAGGGCGGCACGGCGCCCATATACACCTTCGGAGAGCTGACGAGCGGCATGTATTTTGTAGACCCCATCCCCCAGGCGCTGACGCTGACGAGCATCGTCATCGGCGCCTGCGTGACGGCGATGGCCTTGGCGCTCTGCGTGCGCATCTACAAGGAATACGGCACTCTGGACGCGCGTGAGATAAGGAGGCTGCACGGATGACACACGATGTCTATATGCATTTCCCCGTGCTCGCCATCATGGTGCTGTTCGTGGGCGCCTTTCTCGTGACGCTCGCGGGCAAGCGCGAGAAGCTGCGCAACGTCATAGCCGGCGTGGCCGTCCTGGCGGCGCTGACGCTTTTGGCGCTGCTTATAAAGCCCGTCATGATAGGCGGCGAGACGATAGTCTACTGGATGGGCAACTGGGAGCCCGTGAGCGGCTACGCCATAGGCATCGCCATAGAGGTGGACGCGCTGAGCCTGTTCTTCGGCCTGCTCGTCGCCATAGCGGTGGCCTGCTCCTGCTTCTACTCCTTCCGCTACATAAAGCAGGACGACGCGCGCGGCAGCTATTTCACGCTCTACCTCATGCTGGCCGGCGGCGTCATGGGCATAGTCCTCTCCGGCGACCTCTTCAACATCTACGTAATGCTGGAGGTCATGACCTTTGCGGCCGTGGGCCTGACGGCCTTCCGCACCTGGAACCCCAACGCCCGCGAGGCGGCTTTCAAGTACCTCGTCGTCGGCTCCATAGGCTCCAGCTGCGTTTTGCTCGGCACGGCGCTGGTGTATGCCCAGTGCCACACGCTGAACCTGGCGCAGATCTCGGCCCTGCTCCCGGGCAACATGAACCCGACCATGATCCTGGCCTTTGCGCTGCTCTTCACCGGCTTCGGCTGCAAGAGCTTCATGTTCCCCTTCCACCCCATCGCCGCCGACGCCCACGGCGCCGCGCCGAGCTCGGTCTCCGTGCTCATCTCCGGCGTCTTCACCAAGACCGGCGTCTACGGCATCATCAGGGTCAGCTACTTCCTCTTCCGCAGCATGGGCCTGCCGGCCATGCAGACCGGCCTTGTGCTCATCGGCTGCGTCTCGATGTTCGTCTGCGTGACGATGGCGCTCAACCAGCACGACTTCAAGCGCCTGCTGGCCTTCCACAGCATCTCGCAGATAGGCTACATCCTGACGAGCCTCGGCCTGTGCACGGCGCTCGGCATCGCGGGCGGCCTGTACCACGCCATAAACCACACGCTCTTCAAGGGCCTGCTCTTCCTCACCGCCGGCGCCGTACTGTACGCCACCGGCACGACCTACCTTGAGAAGCTCGGCGGCCTCGCGCGGAAGATGCCGCAGACGGCGGCGCTCTTCCTCATAGGCGCCTTCTCCATCAGCGGCATACCTCCTTTCAACGGCTTCTACTCCAAGTGGCTCATATACCAGGCCACCTTTGAGAAGTCCGCGGAGACGGGCAGCATAGGTTACGCCCTCGTCACCGTCATCTGCGTCGTGACGAGCGTCCTGACCCTGGCCTCCTTCATCAAGGTCGGGCAGTCCGTGTTCTTCGGCCAGCTGCCGCTGGAGCTGGAGAACGTCAAGGAAACGCCGCTGTCGATGCGCATACCCATGTGGATAATGGCGGCCCTGTGTATCTTCACCGGTGTTGCCCGAACCTCATGATGAAGTACATCATCGGCCCAGCGACCGCGGCCGTGCTGAACTTCCCGCAGTACATAGACGCCGCGATGGGCGAGGGCTACGCCCTGGCCACGATAACGGACCCCTACTATCTCGCAGTGCCCGAGCTGAAGGCCGTCGGCGCGTGGAGCCCGGTGAACTGGCTGCTGCTGTTCGTCATCGTGCTTGCCGCCGTGTTCCTGGTGTCGCTTCTCGGCAGGCGCGACAGGGGCGGCATGAACTGCGCGCCCGACAGCAAGCACGCCGTCTTCTTCGGCGGCGAGGAGGCCCAGTACTCGCACGTCGCGAGCGGGGACCTCTTCTGGGGCTTCAAGCACAATCTGCGCGGCTACCTCGGCTTCATGTCAAAGGCGCACAGCGGCGTGACGAACGATTACGTCCTCTGGGGCATAACGGCCCTTGCGGTGATAATCGTGTACTGCTTCGCATTCATGTAAGGGGGTGGACGAGAGATGGAAATACTGATAAAAGCGATCTATATCCTCATTTTCCCCGGTCTTTTGTTCGCCTGCGTGTTCGGACTCTGGCTGGCCGGCGTGGACAGGAAGCTCCTGGCCCGCATGCAGAAGCGCGTCGGCCCCCCGGTGCTCCAGCCCACCTATGACTTCTTCAAACTGCTGGGCAAGGAGACCATAATCCCGGCCAACGCCGCGAAGGTGACCTTCCTTGCGGCGCCCTATGTCGGCCTCGTCAGCCTTGTCGTGACGGCGCTGTTCATCCCGTTGGGCGGGCTGCAGGCCTTCGGAAGCGCGGCGGATACCGTCGTCATCCTGTATCTGCTGGCGATACCCTCGCTGGCCATTATCCTGGGCGGCTCGGCCTCCGGTTCGCCCTTTGCGGGCGTCGGCGTGTCCAGGTCAATGGTCACCATCATGAGCTATGAGCTGCCGCTCATCCTCGTGCTGCTGGCGGTGGGCCGCGCGGCGGGCTACGGCTACGTCACCTTCTCCCTGGAACAGATAACCATCATCCAGGGCCTGAGCGGCCCCTTCCTGCTGGACTGGCGGCTCATCCCGGCGGCGGTGGCCATGCTGCTCATCATCCCCTGCGAGGTCGGCGCGCACCCCTTCGACGTCGGGGAGGCGGAGACTGAGATCTGCGAGGGTCCGCTCGTTGAGTACAGCGGCGCGCCTCTGGCGGTGTTCAAGCTCTCGCACTGCATCAAGATGTTCATCATGACGGCGCTTTTCACCGCCCTCTTCCTCGGCGGTGTGACGACGGGCATGATGTGGCTGGACGTCATCATCGCGCTGGTGTTCTGCACGATAGTCACGGTCGTGAGCATGACCCTTACGCACGCCGTCATGGCCCGCTTCCGCGTGGAGCAGGTGTTCAAGTTTTTCTGGACGGTGGTCAGCGGGCTGGCGCTCGTGAGCCTCATCCTCGTGTGGATAGTGTAAGGAGGCGGAAGGATGTTTAAGAAGATAATAGACAATTCCGCGGCCAAATCTCCCTGGCTGTTCCACATCAACGCGGGCAGCTGCAACGGCTGCGACATAGAGCTCGTCGCCGTGCTGACCCCGAGGTACGATGCGGAGCGCCTGGGCTTCAAGCTGGCTGGTACGCCGAGGCATGCGGACATCGTCGTCGTCTCCGGCCCCATCACGGCGCAGTCGAAGGACAGGGTGCTGCGCACCATAGAGCAGGTGCCGGACCCGAAGGTCATCGTGACCCTGGGCAGCTGCCCGAGGTCCTGCAACGTGTTCAAGGGCAGCTACTCCGTTGTCGGCCCGCTTGATAAGTACGTGGACATAGACGTGTCCATCGCCGGCTGCGCGCCTAAGCCGGAGGCCATAATCGACGGCCTGGCCCTGGCGACGCAGATACTCAAGGAGAAAAGGGGGGCCAAGGAATGATACCGTTTCTTAAAGAGGCCGTGACCCAGCTCTTTTCCAAGCCCAGCACCGAGGGCTATCCCTTCACGCCGAAGGAGGCGCCGATAGGCTACAGGGGCCGCATAGTTTTCCACGCGGACCAGTGCATAGGCTGCGGCATGTGCGAGCGTGTCTGCGCCGGCGGCGCCATTACGACCAGCTCTGAGGAGACCGAGGACGGCATCCTCGTGACCCGCCGGTTTTTCCTTGGCTCCTGCACCTTCTGCAACACCTGCGCGGACTTCTGCGTGAAGCATGCCATAGAGCTGACGCAGGACTACCACATGGTGGCCAGGTGCGAGGACGACCTGGTAGTGACCGGAACGTATTTGAAGAAGAAGCCGGTGAAGAAGGCCCCGCCCGCCGCCTGCGGCGAGGCGGCCGCCCCGGAGCCGGAGGGCCCGAAGCCGCGGGAGGACGGCCTGCCCGTCCAGGACCCGGCCAAGTGCATCTACTGCACGCTCTGCGCCAAGAAATGCCCCGCCGGCGCCCTCGCCGTGGACCGCGCCGCCAAGACCTGGACCCTCGACGAGGACAAATGCATCGCCTGCGGCACCTGCCACGACATCTGCCCCAAGAAGGCAATAGTTATGTAAACCAAAACACAAAGAGAAAAATGCCGCCTCCGGGCGGCATTTTTCTTTCGTACAACTGTGAGACAGGCAAAGCCCCGCAGGGGACGGCGTCCTCGACGACCGCAAATGAAATCAAAACGCCGCCACCGGCGACGTTTTCACTATTCCCCCCGCCGCGTCCTGTACCCGGTAAATTCCGCGGCACGCGGCCCGGCCTTGCCGAAACCCGTAGGGGACGGCGTCCTCGACGTCCCGCCGTCACGGTCTCCGCCGACCCTACCGTGTTCCACCAGCCCCCTGTAGGGGCGGGGTTCCACCCCCGCCCGGAGCGGGATTACTGCGGGCGTCCGTAAATCGCATTGGCTGCGGGCGGCGGAGCCGCCCGCAAAGGGGGAACCCCCGGCGAGGGTTCCCCCTTTAACCCCTTCCTGCGCTTTGTGAAGCATAAAGGACGTTCCGCGCGCTGCGGCGCGCGGCCATGGGCTCCGCCCCTGGACCCCGCCCGCTTTTTTGTAAAAAAGCGGGGCAAAAAACTTTTAAACGCCAGTCTACATCCAGCCCAAACCCCTCGCCCCTGGGGCGAGTGATTCAATCCGTCCGCGAAGCGGACACCTTAGCGGCCGAGTGGCAGCTCCCACGCGAGTGGGAGAGGCGGGCGGGGT
>ENA-OQCL01000450-OQCL01000450.1-human-gut-metagenome-genome-assembly--contig:-NODE-450-length-19782-cov-5.868634_pt1 | contig 19782 bp, 15 predicted proteins | sample MGYA00242502_ERZ504586 | MGnify/ENA primary metagenome ERZ504586 (study PRJEB26092, sample SAMD00036316) | human gut metagenome | host: Homo sapiens | study: EMG produced TPA metagenomics assembly of... | reverse complement strand
AATTCAAATTGAATCCGTGTCCAGAATCACTTATTCAGAACCGGATTTTCTACTCGCTAACCCTCAGCTCACCATCTCCCCCGGGCATTCCACTCTAATCTTCCCGACGGCTGCGGGGAAAATTGACGACGGAACGTTGGGAATCGAGGTTCCGTCGTCAATTTCTTCCGATTTCCTGAAAGTGGCCTGAATTAGAGGCGGCGGTCGCCGGCCGTGTTGGCGCCGGCCTCCCTGCGAAGCCTTATTTCTTCGCCGGGTCACGCCAACACGCCCTGTTTTTTCCTGCATAGCCGGCGCCAACGCGTCCCGCATTTTCCCAGCTTCTTTTTCTTCTACTCCGCCAGCACATAGGCTTTCCGGTTCTGGCGGCCCCAGCGGATACACTCCGCCGTGCTTCGCATGTACAGGTCCACAATGTGCCCCTGCACCGCGCCGCCGCAGTCGTTGGCCACCGCAATTCCGTAACCCTCGATGTACAGGCGCGTTCCGTAAGGAATCACGGACGGATCCACCGCACAGGTCCCGTAGTGCACCCGCTGACCCGTAGAGCCGTGGGCATTGGTTCCCGCATAGTAAGCGGTGGTGTTGGCGGTAAAAGTACTTTTTACTTTTACTTCCCCCTTTTCCCCGGTTTCCGAGGTGCCGCACCGAAGAGTATGATCTTCCGGTTTTGTGATCCATTTCTTTAACTTTGTCCGGGTACCGGATTTTTTTCCATTGATATAGGTGGTGGTGTAGGTATAGAGGCCCTCGCCGTCCCGGCCGCCGGTTTCCTGCACCGTGCCCGAAGACAGGCCCGGGTCCAGCACCACCTTATCCCCGGATTTTACTTTTTTGGTGCCTTCCGTCACCTTCCGATGCACCTCGTCCACGGTAATTTTCGTGTCCGCCCGAACCGGTGAATCCAGCTCCGGAGAGATGCGGTCGTCCTTATCGTAGCGGATGTCGTTCAGCTTCAGGTTCTCCCGAACGGTACCGGATTTCAGGGTGAAATCCTTCATCTTTCCGTGAATTTCCATTTGGGTGTGTATGCACTCTTCCACGGTGATTTTCATCTTGTCGGACACCGGGTACTCCCGGCAAGGGTGCACCGTATCGATTTCCGACGCACCGATCTTGGCTTCCTTCAATACAGCCCCCACCGTGGTCTGCCGCGTGAGGGCGGTGACGGTTTTCGTCTTTCCGTCCATCCCCGCATAGGAAACGGTGACCTGCTCCGGTATCAGCCAACTGATCTCTTGCCACAGCAGAATTCCCAGAGTCAGAAGCAGAATCACACCCATGGTTCGGGTGTGCCGATCCCGATTGAAAATCTGATACAGGTTTTTCCGTTTTTTCTTGCCGGCTGCCGTCTCATTTCTCATTTTCTTCTCTCCACTCATCCTCTTTCCGTCTCATCCCCCGCTGTTTTCTCCGGTCTGCCCGAATCCGTCTCGCCCGATCTAGTTTGCCGAGCTTCCTCGGTGAATCAACTTGCTGCGGTCGTCCTTCCGAATCTGCTCCCGAATCTCCTTGTCCAGCGGCATCGGAATCAGGTCCTCCGCCGGCTCAAAAGATTTCTTGGCCACTGCCTTCGACGCCTCCTCCAAGCCGTTCTCCTTCAGAAATTTCCGGAACGCCGCTTTGGCATAGGCCGCATCCTTCCGAAACAGGTACAGGTGAAAGGTATTCGGTTCCGTGAAACGCAGCACCTGCCCCATATCGCCATAGGGAACCGCCATCAGCGCCTCTCCTTCCGGATAAAAATAGAATCCGTGGTTCATGTCCTCCACGTCCGCAATTTTCCGGACCGTCAGGGTCCCCCGGGTCTGCTTCGGGTTCAGCTCCATTCGATAATCCAATACGTCCATCTACTCACCCTTCCGTCCCTTCAGCAGCGGCTTGATGCCTTTATAGATCTTTCCTGCCATTTCGGTGCCGTAAATCTTCACCAGGGCATTGTTCACCGCTTGCTTCGTCTTATGCACCCGAAGGGTCTCCGCAATTCGGCTCGCCTCGCCGGAAAACTCCGGAATCAAGCTCTTCACATCCCCCTGGAACACCCGATTCTCCTTGGCTGCGGCGTTTTTCTTTTTTTCGCCCCGCTTCTCCTTCTTCTTCAGCTTGCTCTTCTTGTCCTTCCCGCTCTTCGCCTCTTCCGGCTGCGGCAGTTCCTCCGGGATTTCGATGGCCGCCTCCGGCGCCCTCTTGAGAATGGTTTTTTTCACCGCCTTGCGCAGGTCCGGATGCCGGGACACGTTCACATTCCGCTTCTGCCAGAAATCCACCACCGCATCGAATCCGGTATCCTTGCTGATGATAACGAACTGCTCCCCGCCGTTCTTTGCGATCTCATACCCCAGCCAGCTCACCAGCTGAAAATCCAGGGCGTTCTTGCCACCGGTCTTAATCGGCATGTACGTCTTCCGAATCCGGCTTCGCTCCAGCTCCTGATGCACCGTAATGCTGATAGTGCTGTGCTGCTCCGAATAGAAAATCAGCAGTTCCGATCCGTCATCCAGAAGCTCCAGCCCCTCAAACCCATTGCTGGCCACGTTTTCAAAATCAATTAAATACTTCATTTAAAGTCCCTCTTTCTATTTCAATCTCTTTGTCAATGATAACAACACGATCGGCGCCCCGGCAGCATTTTGCCGCAGGCCCACACTGTTTCTTCCATAAAATATTATTATATCTCAATTTCCCATAAAAGAAAAGTTTCGTCCAATCCCGGGTTTCCGCTATCCGATTTTCAAATAGTCTGTCCTGTTGAACTCCGGCTTTAATGCTGATATGATAGCGGTGTATTTCTACATATCGAAAGTACGTTATATATCCAGTTATATATAATATATCGAATAAATGGAACACACGAGGAACATCGATGAATCATACAGAGAAACGTTTTCGGAGGAAGAATTCACTCATTCTTCTCATCATAATTATCATGATACTGCTCCTCCTGGGAGGAGTGCTGCTGATTCGCTATCAGGCCACCACCAGATTGGCGGACTCAGCCGCAAACCCGTCATTTCCTTGAAGGGGGACACCACCCTACGGCTGTATCCCCGGTGAGAAAATTCGTCAGACCCCGGGGTCACGGCGAAGGATTATCGGAAGAAAGACATTTCCTCCCACATTCAGACGGTATTTGGATCAAAGCAGTTTTCGGAAGGACGGCACTCTGTGGAAATCCTATAGCGGAACGATCACCTACACGCTGAAGGATTACGGCAACCGGATGAAGAAGATCCGAAAGGTTCGCACGGCATACCGAAAGCCGGACCAAAGTTCTCCAAGCTACGGTCACGGCATCGCGGTCTGCATGTTTCACAACATCTACGATGCGAACAATCCCCCGGAAGATCTGAACCCCAACTACATGTCCACGGAAGAACTGTCCGCCATCCTGCAGTATCTGATCGATGCGGATTATTATTTTCCATCCTGGCAGGAGCTGCGGGATTACATTGACGGAAAGATTGATTTGCCGGTGAAATCCGTGGTGCTCACCTTTGACGACTGCGCAAAGGATTTCCAGAAGTACGGAATTCCGGTGTTGGAAAAATACGACATCACCGCGACCAGCTTCGTCATCTGTGCTAAGAACGGCAAAGAGGTGCTTCAGAAATACGGTGATGCCAAGCACATCAACTTCCAGTCCCACTCCTACAATATGCACCGTCCCGGCGGAACCATCGGCCACGGAGGTGTTTTTACCGCCCTGTCTCAGGAAGAGGACGTAGCGGACCTGAAGAAATCCATCGACATGCTGGGCAGCGGCGAGGCCTTCGCCTATCCCTTCGGCGATTACACGGACACCTGTGAGGCGGCGGTGAAGGAAGCGGGTTTCCTTTGTGCTTTTACCACCGAATACGGAAAGGTACACCCGGGAGACGATCCCTACCTGCTGCCGCGAATTCGCGTGAACGGGGGCATGTACCCCGGAGGAATTCGCCCGGGACATATCGGACGGCCAAGAACCAACAGAACAACAGACTGAACAATAGAGAGGATGCCATGCTGAACAATCGTAAAAATCATTATTCGACATTTGAACAACCATCTCCGGGCCAACGGGCACGTAATCGGTGCTTCTTCCGGATGCGGGCATACCGCGCTGGCCTCCGTTACCGGCGGGGCCGATATGGTGCTGGCCCTCAGTGCCGGATGCTTCCGGGCGTCCGGGCGCCCGTCCTTCGGCAGTTACCTGTGCTACGGAAACAGCAATCGAATCGTCGAAAGCTTTGCGGCGCGAGAGTTGCTCACCCTGCTCCCATACACCCCGGTGCTCTTCGGGCTGAACTGCTCGGATCCCACCATCGAACTCCGGGACTACATCCAAGATATTCAGAATTCCGGACTTTCCGGCATCGTCAACTTCCCGTCGGTGGCACTGATTGACGGTATTTTTCGGGAATCGCTGGAGGAAGAAGGTCTGGGATTTGACAATGAGGTGGAAGCCATCCGAATTGCCCATGAAATGGATTTTTTCACCTTAGCCTTTGTGTGCAGCAAAGAGCAGGCGGAAGCCATGATCGATGCGGGAGCAGACGTCATCTGCGCCCACCTGGGACTCACGCCGGGAGGCGCCATGGGTCCGAAAAAAGCCCAATCCATAGAGAAGGCAAAACTCCTGGCGGACGAGGTGTTCTCCGCATGCCTGGAGAAGGCGCCGGAGCGGATTCGCATGGTCTACGCCGGTCCGATTAAGTCACCGATGGACCTCCAGTACTTCTACGAGAACACGGCGGCGCAGGGTTTTATCGGAGGATCCTCTTTCGAACGAATTCCTTCGGAGCGAGCGATTATCTCCTCCACTCGCGCTTTCAAGTATCCCATGGACAGCGCACTGGACGAGAAGCGGGAGGCCGCCATGGAGGGAATGGAATCTTCCCGAAACTACATCGAGTTCGTACAGCAGCACATTCGCCAGAGCTACGAACAGCCCATTACTCTGCAGGCGCTCTCCACGGTGCTGCACGTTTCTACCCCATATCTGAGCACCCTGTTCAAAAAGAAAATGGGCATCAGCTTTACGGAATACCTGATTCGCTTCCGACTCAACAAGGCCTGCGAACTGCTGGAGGTCAGCGAAATGCCGATTCAGGAAGTCGCCCTTCGGGTGGGGTATCCGGATTCGGTCCAGTTCAGCAAGATTTTCAAGAAGTATAAGGGAATGGCGCCGCGAAACTACAAAACCATGCTGCGGTCGAAACAACACGCGGGAGTCACGCAAAAACAACCATAAGTTTTTCTTGCAACAAAAATGTTATATAAACACAATTTTTAGTAATCAAAACATATTTTTTACTTTTTCGTTCGTGCTAGAATACAATTAAGAAAAGGCGGACAAGGAGGTATACAACATTGAAAACAGTTGCAGTACTCGGAACCTTTGATACCAAAGGAAAGGAGCTCAAGTTCATTAAGGAATGCATCGAAGAGCAGGGTTTGAAAACCCTCTGCATCAACACCGGTGTATTCGAATCCGTGGTAGAACCGGATATCAGCAGCGCGGAGGTTGCGGCGGCAGTCGGTGCCGACATCAACGCCATCGTGGAAAAGCGCGACCGTGCTACCGCCACAGAAGTTTTAGCAAAAGGAACGGAGAAATTGATTCCTCAGCTCTATGCAGAGGGCAAATTCGACGGCATCATTTCCATAGGCGGATCCGGCGGAACCTCACTGGCCACTCCGGCAATGCGGCAGCTTCCGTTGGGAGTTCCGAAAGTGATGGTTTCCACCATGGCGTCCGGTGACGTTTCACCTTATGTGGGAACCAGCGACATCGTCATGATTCCATCCGTTGTGGATGCGGAAGGTCTGAATGACATTTCCAAAGTAATTTTCAGCAACGCAGCCAACGCCATTGTAGGCATGGTTCAGAACCGGAAGGAAATCGAAAGCGACGGCAATCCGCTTCTGGCAGCTACCATGTTCGGCGTAACCACACCGTGCGTAAAGGCAGCAGAAGATTATCTTCATGAACAGGGATACGACGTATTGGTATTCCACGCAACCGGTACCGGCGGCAAGTGCATGGAAGCCCTTATCGACCAGGGATTCATCAAGGGTGTGCTGGATCTCACCACCACCGAATGGTGCGACGAAGTAGTGGGCGGCGTGCTCAACGCAGGTCCGGACCGTCTCACCGCAGCGGGCAAGAACGGCATTCCGCAGGTGGTTTCCGTGGGTGCACTGGATATGGTGAACTTCGGACCGATGGATACGGTTCCGGCGCAGTTCAAGGATCGGAATCTGTACAAGCACAATCCAACGGTTACCCTGATGCGCACCACTGCCGATGAGCTGAAATCCATCGGCCATGAGATTGCAACCCGCTTGGCAGATGCCACGGGCAAAACCACGCTGATGCTTCCGCTGAAGGGCGTGTCCATGATTGACGTGGAAGGTCAGCCGTTCTACGATGCAGAGGCGGATAAGGTGTTGTTCGATACGCTCCGCACCGAGTTGGCAGATTCCAACGTGGAAATCGTAGAGCTGGATACGGATATCAACGACAAAGAATTCGCCGTTGCAGCAGCAAAAGAAACTCATTTTCCCCTTCTGCAAGAAGAATCGGAAAAATCGGACTTATGATCTATTTTTATGACGAAAGGGGTACACAATGAATAGACATTACAAGAGAAGAAATATCGCAAAATTTAAGGAACAGATTGCAGCGGCAAAATCCTGGTAGGCGTGCGCCGGAACCGGAATCACCGCAAAGAGCAGTGAAGCCGGCGGTGCAGATATCCTGATTATTTACAACTCCGGACGCTACAGAATGGCCGGCCGCGGATCTCTGGCAGGCCTGTTGTCCTACGGCGATGCCAACCAGATTGTCGTTGAGATGGGTGCTGAGGTTCTGCCGGTGGTAAAGGAGACTCCGGTTCTCGCCGGCGTATGCGGTACCGACCCGTTCCGCGTTATGGACATTTACCTGCAGCAGCTGAAGGATCAGGGTTTCAGCGGTGTTCAGAACTTCCCAACCGTTGGTCTGATTGACGGCGTATTCCGTCAGAATCTGGAAGAGACCGGCATGGGTTACGGCCTGGAAGTTGACATGATCCGCAAAGCCCACGAGCTGGATATGCTCACCTGCCCATACGTATTCGATGCAGAGCAGTCCGCTGCAATGGCCGAAGCCGGTGCGGACATCATCGTTGCCCACATGGGCCTGACCTCCAAGGGAACCATCGGTGCAAAGACCGTTCTGTCCCTGGACGATTGCATTCCAAGAATTAAGGCTATTATCAAAGCAGCAAGAGACGTAAATCCGGATGTTATGGTTATCTGCCACGGCGGCCCGATTGCAGAGCCAAAGGATGCGCAGTACATCATCAGCAACATTCCGGAACTGGATGGCTTCTTCGGCGCTTCCTCCATCGAGAGATTCGCTGCAGAAAGAGGCATTAAGGCTCAGACCGAAGATTTCAAGGCAATCCAGAAGTAATCAAGTCGCCGCTTCGACCGCGTGGTCGCCGGGCTCTCGGGGCCGGCTGTATTCCCGCTCGCGCTGCGCGCCGTCTGGCAGGTCTGCGGCGCGGTGAAAATCCCCGTCGTCGGCTGCGGCGGCGTCTCAACGGCCTCCGACTGCGCGGCGATGCTGCTCGCGGGCGCTTCGGCGGTCGAGGTGGGCAGCGCCTTCTTCGCCGACGTCAAGGCCGGCGCGTCAATATGCGGCGGCCTGCCGGAGTTCGTAAACGTTACAGCGCGTCGAAGCTCTCGGAGCTGACGGGACGCGCGAGAATTTCTTAAAGAGGCGGAATCATTGAGTAAAAGAATCATAGTCACGATAGACGGCCCGGCCGGGGCCGGAAAGAGCACGACGGCGAAGGCCGTCGCGGAGAAATTTTGGCAGAGTTGAAAAGCCGCTGTGACGACCTGATTCCGAAGCATATCACGATTGATGATATTTTTTCTTCCATCAACTACCTTGATTGCCTGGCGGACGAGATCGGAACAACGGATGATATCGACCATTTGGGCAACCGCCGCATTCGTTCTGTGGGCGAACTGCTGCAAAACCAATTCCGCATTGGCTTTACCCGCATGGAGCGCGTGGTGCGCGAACGCATGACGACTCTTCAGGCGCAGGATAGCGCAACGGTTACGCCCCAGGCGCTGATTAATATTCGCCCCGTGCTGGCTGCCATCAAGGAGTTTTTCGGCTCCTCGCCGCTGTCGCAGTTTATGGATCAGCCGAATCCGTTGGCGGAGTTGACGCATAAGCGCCGCCTTTCCGCCCTTGGCCCCGGCGGCCTTTCCAGAGACCGTGCCGGATTTGAGGTGCGTGACGTACACTATAGCCACTATGGCCGCATGTGCCCAATTGAAACGCCGGAAGGCCCGAACATCGGCTTGATCTCCTACCTTGCCACTTTTGCGAGGATCAATAAATATGGCTTCATTGAAGCGCCGTTCCGCCGTGTTGATAAAGAGACGGGCGTGGTGCTGGATGAAGTGGTTTATATGACGGCCGATGTGGAGGATGATTACATCGTGGCCCAGGCCAATGAGCCGCTCGATGAAAATGGCCGTTTTGCCCGCGCGAAGGTCAATGCACGTTACCGCGATGAATTTCTGGAAATTGAAAACTCCAAGGCGGATTTCATGGATGTTTCTCCGAAGATGGTTGTATCCGTCGCCACGGCGATGATCCCCTTCCTGGAAAACGACGACGCAAACCGTGCACTGATGGGCGCCAACATGCAGAGGCAGGCTGTACCGCTGCTCAAAACGGAATCGCCTATCGTCGGCACTGGCATGGAATATAAGGCCGCCGTTGACTCTGGCGTTACAGTGCTCGCAAAACGTGCCGGTACGGTAACGCACGTCAGCGCGAAAAAGATTGAGATTAAACCCGACGATCAGAAGAATGATCTGGATATCGACACCTATGACGTGATTAAATTCATGCGTTCTAACCAAGGCACCTGCATCAACCAAAGGCCGATTGTTGCCCGCGGCCAGCATGTGGAGGCGCACGAGGTGATCGCGGACGGTCCCGCCACCTCCAACGGTGAGATCAGCCTCGGCAAAAATGTGCTGATTGGCTTTATGACCTGGGAAGGCTACAACTACGAAGACGCCGTCCTGATCAATGAAAAGATTGTGCGCGACGATGTGTTCACTTCTATTCATATTGAGGAGTATGAAACGGAAGCGCGCGATACGAAGCTTGGGCCGGAGGAGATCACCCGCGATATTCCGAACGTCGGCGAGGATGCACTGAAGGATCTCGATGAATTCGGTGTGATTCGTGTAGGCGCTGAGGTGCACTCTGGCGATATCCTTGTTGGTAAAGTGACGCCGAAGGGCGAGACGGAGCTCACCGCTGAGGAGCGTTTGTTGCGCGCCATCTTTGGCGAGAAGGCGCGCGAGGTGCGCGATACTTCTCTGCGCGTGCCCCATGGCGAATACGGCATCGTTGTGGATGTGGAGGAATTTACCCGCGCCAACAGCGATGAGCTGAGCCCCGGCGTCAACAAGGTTGTGCGCTGCCACATTGCGCAGAAGAGGAAGATTTCCGTCGGCGATAAAATGGCCGGCCGCCACGGTAACAAGGGCGTTGTGTCCCGTATCCTGCCGCAGGAAGATATGCCCTTCCTGCCCGATGGCACGCCGCTCGATATCATCCTGAATCCCCTGGGCGTTCCGTCCCGTATGAATATCGGCCAGGTGCTGGAAGTGCATCTTGGCTATGCGGCGAAAACCCTTGGCTGGAAGATTATGACCCCGGTGTTCGACGGCGCGCATGAGGCGGATATCCGCGATGCGCTGCGAGAAGCAGGCCTGCGTGAGGATGGCAAAACAATCCTTTATGACGGCCGCACAGGCCGCCAGTTTGACAACCCCATCACGGTCGGCGTGATGTACTTCTTAAAATTGCATCATCTGGTTGACGATAAGATTCATGCGCGTTCCACCGGCCCCTATTCTCTGGTAACGCAGCAGCCGCTCGGCGGTAAGACGCAGTTCGGCGGCCAGCGCTTCGGCGAGATGGAGGTTTGGGCGCTCGAGGCTTATGGCGCCGCCTATACTTTACAGGAGATCCTAACGGTCAAGTCGGATGACGTAGTCGGCCGTGTGAAAACCTATGAGGCAATCGTCAAGGGCCAAAATGTGCCGAAGCCCGGCGTGCCGGAATCCTTCAAGGTGCTCATTAAAGAGCTGCAAAGCCTTGGCCTGGATGTGAAGGTGCTGGATAAGGAAGAAAATGAAATCGATCTCAAGCAGAATTTCGACGGCGACGAACCCAGCTTCAGCAATGCGGATGAAGAGGTATTCCGCGAGGTGAACGATATGGATACCGCCGAAGGCTTCAGCCTGGAGGGCGAGGGCATTGAACTGGAGAATATTGCCGGTGATGCCGCGGGCAGCGATGCTCCGGAAGAGGACCTCTTTGAAGAAGAGGAAGATGTCTTCGAGCCGGACGATATGCTCGACGATTACGACGACTAAACGGTTTTGACAGGAGCGGGGGTGCCGGCCGGAAAGGGCGGCAGGCATCTCCCAAGCAGGAAAAAAAGCCCTTTTTCAATTCGGTTTTACGCCCCACTTCCCGGCGTAGAACCAGAAAGAAAGGCATGTGATCGTTCTATGGAAAATATCACCTTTGAATCCATCAAAATCGGTCTGGCATCGCCCGAAAAGATCCGCGAATGGTCCTACGGTGAGGTCAAAAAGCCGGAAACAATCAACTACCGCACCCTGAAGCCTGAGCGCGACGGCCTGTTTTGCGAGCGTATCTTTGGCCCTACAAAGGACTGGGAATGCCACTGCGGAAAATATAAACGTATCCGTTATAAAGGAAAAATTTGCGAGCGCTGCGGCGTCGAGATTACAAAAAATAAGGTGCGCCGTGAGCGCATGGGCCATATTGAATTGGCAGCGCCGGTGTCACACATTTGGTATTTTAAGGGCATTCCGTCCCGGATGGGTCTGATGCTCGATATTTCTCCCCGTATTCTGGAGAAGATCCTCTATTTTGCGCTCTATATCGTGATTGATCCCGGCGATACGCCGTTGCAAAAAATGCAGACCCTGAGCGAAAAGGAATATGCGGATATGCGCGAGAAGTATGAGGATGAATTCCGTGCCGGCATGGGCGCGGAGGCAATCCAGGAGCTGCTCGCGGAAATCGATGTGGGAGCGCTCGCCAAGGAACTGCGCGAGGAGCTGGAAACAGCGACGGGCCAGAAGAAGGCACGCATCCTCAAGCGGCTGGAAGTGGTGGAGGCATTCCATCAATCCGGTAACCGGCCGGATTGGATGATTCTCAATGTGATCCCGGTTATCCCACCGGATATCCGCCCGATGGTGCAGCTGGAAGGCGGCCGCTTTGCAACCTCTGACTTAAACGATCTTTACCGCCGCGTGATTAACCGCAACAACCGCCTGAAAAGGCTTTTGGAACTGCATGCGCCCGACATCATTGTGCGCAATGAAAAGCGTATGCTTCAGGAGGCGGTGGACGCCCTGATCGACAACGGCCGCCGCGGCCGCCCTGTGACGGGCCCGAACAATCGCCCCCTGAAATCTCTCTCCGATATGCTCAAAGGTAAGCAGGGCCGCTTCCGTCAGAACCTGCTCGGAAAGCGCGTCGACTATTCCGGCCGTTCCGTAATCGTCGTCGGGCCGGAGCTCAAGCTCTATCAGTGCGGCCTGCCCAAGGAGATGGCGTTGGAGCTGTTTAAGCCTTTCGTTATGAAACGATTGGTAGAAACCAATAAGGCGAACAACATCAAATCTGCCCGTAAGATGGTCGAGCGTGCGAAAAACGAGGTGTGGGATGCGCTGGAGATCGTCATCAAGGATCATCCGGTCATGCTCAACCGTGCACCTACGCTGCACAGGCTTGGCATTCAGGCGTTTGAGCCGGTTCTTGTAGAGGGGCGCGCGATCAAGCTGCATCCGCTGGTCTGCACCGCGTTCAACGCGGACTTCGACGGTGACCAGATGGCCGTCCACGTGCCGCTGTCCGCAGAGGCGCAGGCGGAGGCCCGTTTTCTGATGCTGGCGGCCAACAACCTGCTAAAGCCCTCCGATGGCAAGCCCGTCGCGGTGCCGACGCAGGATATGGTGCTCGGCTCTTACTACCTGACATTGGTAAAACCAGGCGAGCCGGGCGAGGGCAAGTGCTTCCGCGATGTCAGCGAAGCGATTATGGCCTATGACGCGGGCGCGATCGGCCTGCATTCTAAGATTAAAATCCGTATGACCCGCGAGGTCGAGGGCGAACTGCGTTCACAGCTTTATGAAACGACGCTGGGCCGCGTGATCTTTAACGATCCGATCCCGCAGGATCTGGGCTTTGTGGACCGTAGCGATCCGGAAAATGCCTTCAAGCTGGAGGTTGAGTTCCTGGTCAATAAAAAGATGCTCGGCAAGATTATCGACAAGTGCATCAAGGTGCACGGCACGGCAGTGACCGCCGAGATGCTTGACCGCATTAAGGCGCAGGGCTATAAATATTCCACACAGAGCGGCATCACTGTCGCGGTTTGCGACGCGACCATCCCGCCGAAGAAGGCGGAATTCCTCGCTGAGGCGGAGGAGAAGGTCGATAAGATCAACGCGAACTTCCAGCGCGGCTTTATCTCAAATGGGGAGCGCTCCCGCCATGTCATCAAGGTGTGGGAGGACTGCACGAAGAAGGTATCCTCTGAGCTGACCGCAAACCTTGACCACTATAACCCTATCTATATGATGGTCGATTCCGGCGCCCGTGGTTCCGATAGTCAGCTGCGGCAGCTTGCCGGTATGCGCGGCTTGATTGCCAACACGGCGGGCCGCACGATTGAGGTTCCCATTCGCGCGAACTACCGCGAGGGCCTTAACGTTCTCGAATACTTTATCTCCTCCCGCGGCGCTCGGAAAGGCTTGGCTGATACAGCGCTGCGTACGGCAGACTCCGGCTACCTGACCCGCCGTCTGGTCGACGTCTCGCAGGATGTGATCATCCGCGAAGAGGATTGCCACTGCACAGACGGCCTTGAAATCTATGATATCAAAGATGGCAACGAGATGATCGAGGGCCTGACAGAGCGTTTGACCGGCCGCTTCCTGGTGGAGGATCTCATCGACGAAAAGACCGGCGAGCTTATCATGAGCAAGGATGTGATGATGAAGGAGTCCGATGCGGAGCGCATCGTTGCTTCCGGCGTGACAAAGATCAAAATCCGTTCCTTACTCACCTGTCAGTCCAAGCATGGCGTATGCATCAAGTGCTATGGCGCGAACCTTGCCACGGGTGATCCGGTTACCGTGGGTGAGGCAGTCGGAATCATTGCCGCTCAGTCCATCGGTGAGCCCGGCACACAGCTGACAATGCGTACGTTCCACACCGGCGGCGTTACGTCCTCTGCCGATATCACGCAGGGTCTTCCCCGCGTTGAGGAGCTGTTTGAGGCGCGCAAGCCAAAGCACCTGGCGATCATTAGCGAAATCGGCGGCGTTGTTTCCATGCAGGAAATCAAAAAGTCGCAACATGTTGTCGTCACCGATATGGAGAATCACGATGAGCGCAGCTACCTGATCCCCTATGGCTCTCGCCTACGGGTGGAGGAAGGCCAAACGATCGAAAAGGGCGAGATCATCACGGAGGGCTCTGTGAATCCGCATGATGTGCTTGCTGTGCGCGGTGTAGATGCGGTGCACAACTACCTCATTCGTGAAGTACAGCGCGTTTACCGGATGCAGGGTGTTGATATTAACGATAAGCATATTGAAGTGATCGTCCGCCAGATGATGAAGAAGGTCCGCGTGGCCGACGCAGGGGATACCACGCTCCTGCCCGGCGCAACGATTGATAAGAGCGAGTTAATCGCGCAGAATGAGGCAGTCCGCGCCCGCGCGGCCGAAACCGGTGAAGCGCTGCAAGAGGCAACCGTCCAGCCCGTGCTGCTCGGTATTACGAAGGCCTCCCTTGCGACGGATTCCTTCCTCTCCGCCGCCTCCTTCCAGGAGACGACTCGCGTCTTGACCGATGCGGCGATCAAGGGCAAGAGCGATCCGTTGCTGGGGCTTAAGGAAAACGTCATCATCGGCAAGCTCCTCCCCTCCGGCACGGGTATGAAGTGCTACAGCGATGTAGAGGTGGTGCCCGTCCCGCAGGAAACGCCGGAGATGCCCGCAGAGGTGGAAGGGGAAGCGGTCTAAGCCCGATCAAAAGCGAATTTTACAATTTAAACAAAACTTTTTGCCGTTTACCGGATTCTTCTTTCTGTGAAAGCCGTTTGAGCGCTTGACAAAGCTTGTCTCTGCGTGCTAGAATCTTCAATTGTGCGAATCTATTTTTCTTATTGTTTTGGTGCTATGGGCGCGTTGCGCGCCCTGCACGATAGATTAGGCTTGATTTAATATCAGGAGGTGAAAGTAACTTGCCAACCTTTAACCAACTTGTCCGTAATGGACGGGAGACGTCGGAGAAAAAGGCGAAGGCGCCTGCTCTTCTCAAGGGGCTCAACTCCAAGAAGAACATCATGACCGATAAGGATTCCCCGCAAAAGCGTGGCGTCTGCACAGCGGTCAAGACGATCACGCCGAAAAAGCCGAACTCTGCGCTTCGTAAAATTGCGAGGGTTCGTCTGACCAACGGGATCGAGGTAACCGCCTATATCCCCGGCGTCGGCCACAACCTACAGGAGCACAGCGTCGTCCTCATCCGCGGCGGCCGTGTGAAGGATCTTCCCGGTGTGCGTTACCATATCGTACGCGGAACCCTTGACACGCAGGGCGTTTCCGGCAGAATGCAGGCACGCTCCAAGTACGGCGCGAAGCGCCCGAAGGCTGCCAAAAAGTAATCCAGCACGCAGCCAGGAACCCAAACAGACAAATCTTCTTGCAGGCTACAGGCGGCTTGCCGCCTTGCAACCAGTGAGAGTGTATCAATAGATATGCCTCTCATTGGCGCCACGGGAATTTTGTCACTCGAGTACCGATGATATCATTTTTATGAAGGAGGGAAGCGAAGTGCCAAGAAGAGGCCAGATCGCAAAGCGTGATGTTTTGCCCGATCCGCTTTACAATTCAAAGCTTGTAACACGGCTTATCAATAGTGTTATGTATGATGGCAAAAAGGGTGTCGCCCAGAAGATTGTTTACGACGCCTTTGAGATCATCCGGGAAAAAACCGGCAAGGAGCCCCTTGAGGTTTTTGAAGCCGCGATGGAGAACGTAATGCCTGTTCTCGAGGTCAAAGCACGCCGTGTTGGCGGCGCGACCTATCAGGTGCCCATCGAAGTTCGCCCCGAGCGCCGTCAGACGCTGGGCCTGCGCTGGATTACGCTTTACAGCCGCCAGCGCTCTGAGCGGACCATGAAGGAACGGCTTGCAAATGAGATCATGGATGCAGTCAATTCCACCGGTTCCGCATATAAAAAGCGCGAAGACACGCACAAGATGGCAGAAGCCAACAAGGCGTTTGCACACTTCCGCTGGTAAGCACACACCTGCGCTGCATTTTGCTTGGCGCGGGGGGCGGCGCTATGTGCGCTCCGGTTTGGAGCGCGCATGCAGCTGGCCACAGGTTTTAATTCTTGAGCGCCGTGCCGCGCGCATGGCAATTGGAGGTTTATATGCCAAGGCAGGTATCATTACAGCTCACCAGAAACATTGGTATTATGGCCCATATCGACGCCGGCAAAACCACGACGACGGAGCGCATCCTGTTTTACACGGGTGTGAACCATAAGATCGGTGAAACGCACGACGGCGATGCGACCATGGACTGGATGGAGCAGGAGCAGGAGAGGGGCATCACCATCACCTCCGCCGCTACCACCTGTTTCTGGAAAGGGCATCGCATCAATATTATCGACACCCCCGGCCACGTGGACTTTACCGTTGAGGTTGAGCGCTCTCTGCGCGTACTTGACGGATCTGTCACTGTACTTTTGTGCGAAGGGCGGCGTCGAGCCCCAGTCTGAGACCGATTTGGCGTCAGGCTGATAAGTACCATGTGCCGCGCATGGCCTATGTGAATAAGATGGATATTATGGGCGCCGACTTCTACAATGTTGTCGACATGATGAAAGATCGCTTGAAATGCAACGCGGTGCCCATCCAGCTTCCGATCGGCTCTGAAGCCGATTTTCGCGGCATCATCGACCTTGTCACCATGCGTGCGGAAATGTACTATGACGACAAGGGCCTCGATGTCCGTGATGAGGATATTCCGGAGGATATGCGTGAGCTGGCGGAGAAATATCACACAGAGCTCATGGAGCATGTTGCTGAGCAGGATGAAGACCTGCTGGAGAAATATCTCGGCGGCGAGGAACTGACGATTGAAGAGATCAAAAACTGCATTCGCAAGTCCACCATTGCCAATGAGATGGTGCCTGTTCTGTGCGGCACTTCTTACCGTAATAAGGGCGTGCAGATGTTGCTTGACGCAATCGTTGATTTTATGCCCGCGCCGACGGACGTGCCGGATATCAAAGGCACGAATCCGGAGACCGGCGAGGAGGAGGATCGCAAATCCTCCGATGACGAGCCGTTTGCCGCGCTGGCCTTTAAGATCGCAACCGACCCCTATGTGGGCAAGCTCTGCTTCTTCCGCGTTTATTCCGGCACGGTCGAGGCGGGCAGCACGGTTTACAACTCTGTGAAGGATAGCAACGAGCGCATGGGCCGCATCCTACAGATGCACGCAAACCACAGGCAGGATATCGAATGCGTTTACGCGGGCGACATCGCCGCTGCGGTCGGCTTAAAAAATACGACCACGGGCGATACGCTGTGCGATGCGAAGCACCCGGTTGTGCTTGAATCCATGGAATTTCCAGAGCCGGTTATTCGTGTGGCTATCGAGCCCAAGACGAAGGCCGGTCAGGAGAAAATGGGCATTGCGCTTGCTAAGCTTGCGGAGGAAGATCCGACCTTCCGCTGCTATACGGATGAGGAAACGGGCCAGACGATCATCGCCGGCATGGGCGAGCTGCATCTGGAGATTATCGTTGACCGTATGCTGCGTGAATTTAAGGTTGAGGCAAACGTCGGCAAGCCGCAGGTAGCCTATCGCGAGACGATCACGAAGGAAGCCGACGTCGACACGAAATATGCGCGTCAGTCCGGCGGCCGCGGCCAGTATGGCCATGTCAAGATCCGCATTGAGCCGAATCCGCAGAAGGGTTATGAGTTTGTCAATGCTATCGTTGGCGGCGCGATCCCGAAGGAATATATCGGCCCGGCGGAACAGGGTATCAAGGGCGCTATGCTCTCCGGTGTACTGGCAGGCTTCAATGTGGTGGATGTCAAGGTAACGCTGTATGACGGCTCCTACCATGAGGTCGACTCCTCGGAGATGGCCTTCAAAATCGCTGGTTCCATGGCGTTTAAGGAAGCAATGCGCAAGGCGGCCCCGGTTCTCATGGAGCCGATCATGAAGGTTACTGTGATTGTGCCGGATGATTATCTCGGCGACGTGATCGGCGATATCAACGCCCGGCGCGGGCTTATGCAGGGCATGGAAACCCGCAATGGCGCAACGCAGGTGAACGCTTTCGTGCCGCTGTCGAACATGTTCGGCTATGCGACCGATTTGCGCTCCAAAACGCAGGGTCGCGGCCAGTATGTGATGGAGCCCAGCCACTACACTGAGGTTCCGAAATCCATTGCGGATACGATCATCAGCTCCCGCGCGAAAACAGGCGACGAATAAATTTCGTAAAACGCTTGCAATCCCTTGTGGGAATTGATAAAATACCCCTGAGCACTGAACAGCCTGTTTTTTATAAACAGTAAAAGAATGAAGTTTCTAAGATAAAAGGAGGAACAATCCAAATGGCAAAGCAGCATTTCGACAGAACCAAACCCCATGTAAACATTGGCACCATCGGCCACGTCGACCATGGTAAAACCACTCTGACGGCGGCCATCACCAAGACCCTTGCAATGAAGGGCGATGCGGACTTCGTTGATTACGCAAACATCGATAAGGCTCCTGAAGAGCGCGAGCGCGGCATCACGATCAACACCGCTCACGTTGAGTATGAGACGGATTCCCGCCACTATGCTCACGTTGACTGCCCCGGCCATGCCGACTATATCAAGAACATGATCACCGGCGCAGCACAGATGGACGGCGCGATCCTCGTTATCGCAGCGACCGACGGCCCGATGGCGCAGACGAAGGAGCACCTTCTGCTTGCCCGTCAGGTTGGCGTGCCTTATATCATCGTTTTCATGAACAAGTGCGATCAGGTCGATGATCCGGAACTGCTTGAGCTTGTTGAAATGGAAATCCGTGAGACGCTTGACGAGTATGAGTTCCCGGGCGACGATACACCGATCATCCAGGGTTCCGCTCTGAAGGCTCTTGAGTATGCCGGCAATGATCCGGATGCGCCCGAACTGAAGTGCATTTGGGAGCTGATGGCGGCTGTTGACAGCTATATCCCGACGCCGGACCGCAAGGCGGACCTGCCTTTCCTGATGCCTGTTGAGGACGTGTTCACCATCACCGGCCGCGGCACTGTCGCCACCGGTAGAGTGGAGCGCGGCCAGTTGAAGACTGGTGAGGAAGTTGAAATTGTCGGCCTGAAGGATGAGAAGAAGAAGACGGTTGTTACCGGTATCGAAATGTTCCGCAAGATCCTCGACTATGCCGAGGCTGGCGACAACATCGGCGCCCTGCTTCGCGGTATTCAGCGCAATGAGATCGAGCGCGGCCAGGTTCTTTCTAAGCCCGGCTCCATTCATCCGCACACGAAGTTCCGCGGCCAGGTTTATGTTCTGACCAAGGATGAAGGCGGCCGTCATACACCGTTCTTCAACAACTATCGTCCGCAGTTCTATTTCCGCACCACCGACGTAACCGGCATCATCTCGCTGCCCGAAGGCACTGAGATGTGCATGCCCGGCGATAACGTCGAGATGGATGTTGAGCTGATTACCCCCATCGCCATCGAAGAAGGCCTCCGCTTCGCTATCCGTGAAGGCGGCCGTACGGTTGGCTCGGGTGTTGTCATCAAGATCAACGAATAATTTTTTTCCACAACGGAACGGTTCAGGCAAAACGGAAATCGTTTTGCCTGGGCCGTTTTCTTTTATATGGATCCCTGCTTCTGCCTTGAATTTTTGACTCTGCTATGGTATGATAGCTTCAAACAAAGTTTGAAGCATTGGAAAAATGCCTGTCGGCGCGAAACGCCTCCTGCCGCGATGCGGCAACGCCATTTTTGTGGGGGATGGTTTGCGCGTATGGTGTGATAATTCTATTCAAAAAGGGAAAGAATCCGGATGCCTGCCCGCAAAGAGGGAAAAAGCATCCGGTTTCCGCATTCTGTGCGTAGGGTCGTTAAGCAGGGGGGCCACAAAGCGGCTTGAAGGAAGTGCATATTTTTGCATATGGGGAGAAGGCGCGCTGTACAAAATGAAGGGCGTCCCTGTCTGGTAAAAAGGAGGTCATAGCGGATGGGAATCTTATATTTGGTCATTCCATGTTATAATGAAGAGGCAGTGATTGAGCATACAGTGGAGGAACTCACACCCCTTTTGGCAGATTTGGAGCGGAAATCAAAAATTGCCCCTGAAAGCCGGATTCTGCTGGTGGATGATGGTAGTAAGGATACCACCTGGGAGAAAATTGAAACGCTGCATCGGGAAAATCCTTTTGTATGCGGCCTAAAGCTTGCGCATAACCGTGGCCATCAAAACGCACTGATGGCCGGCTTGATGGAGGCACGTAAATATTGCGATTGTGCGGTATCTATGGACGCGGATTTGCAGGATGATATCCATATTCTTGAGGCATTTATTGATAAATTCAATGCAGGCACAGATATCGTT
>ENA-OQCL01000449-OQCL01000449.1-human-gut-metagenome-genome-assembly--contig:-NODE-449-length-19783-cov-4.419007_pt1 | contig 19783 bp, 19 predicted proteins | sample MGYA00242502_ERZ504586 | MGnify/ENA primary metagenome ERZ504586 (study PRJEB26092, sample SAMD00036316) | human gut metagenome | host: Homo sapiens | study: EMG produced TPA metagenomics assembly of... | reverse complement strand
GTCATCATGCGAGACTCCTTTTTCTTAAATGTCTGAAGTTTGATGTATGATGTTTGAGGCGGTGGCTTTTAAATTTTGTCCCATCCACATCAAACTTTCAACTTCAAACTTCAAACTCAAAAAGGGCTTGTCGTCGTGCGACAAGCCCTTTTTTATTTACTTATCATGTCATCTGCGGCAAAGCCGGTACGATTGGCGTAGTCGCCTTCCAGGATTTGGATGGGGACGAAGCCGTTCTTGTCTTTGTCGCCGGTGATCTGGATACGTGTCGGCTTGGCAAAGACCAGGATTTTATCGGACCGGACGAGGGACCGGATGGTTTCCATATCGCGGTCGTGGCTGGCCTTGAGGAAGGTGGGTATCGTCGTTTCGTCGGGGATGACGTAGGTACCGCGCATCATGAGGTAGCGGCCGCTGCTCGAAGGCAGGCGCGTCTTTTCCTGCTGCGCTTCTTTTTCGGAATCGCTCAGTTCCGGGACGCCGCTCGTCGAATAGCGGGAGAAGTTGACATTGGACTGCGCGGCTTCACCATAACGGTGGACATAATAAATGGTGATGAACAGGCAGAAGATGACGAAGGGCAGGAAGAGCATCTTCGTATAATACGTCAATTTGGCATATTTTGCCTCTTTTTGCTCCCGTGCCTCCCGTTCTTCCCGCGTCTCGACGACTTCTTCTGGCTGCCCTTGCAAGGCGCCAGCCAGGATAGCCGATAAAGGGATACCGTAGCTGGAAATGGGATAGAGGTTTTCCAGCCAGCTCAGACCACAGATGCAGGCCATAGCCCGGCTCAGGGCATTGTCCATATCGACGGGAATCTTCATGCGGTGCAGAATCGACGATAAGGAGTCGTTGGCCAAGTTGGGCATATACGTCGAAGCCAGGAATTTCAAGTCCCTGATGTAGACATCCTTCAGGGGCAGTTCCCGTCCTGATGCTTCGTAGCTGGCTTTGATAGCTGGGAAGAGCCGTTCCGAGCGGTAGGCAGAGAGGACAGCGTCTTTGAGGAGAAAGGCAATGTCTTCATCCCAGACGACGTCGAAAGGCTTGCTGTCAGCCAGCATGTCTTCGGTCAGGTTATGTGCTTGGACCGGCCCTTCGCGGGGCTTGATAAAATAGGAAATGCCGTGGACGTTGCCGTCACTGATCCAGGCCAATGCCAGGCGGCAGATACTGTTTAAGTTGTCGTTGGCCAGGTCGGCTGCGATGGCAATGGATGCATTGACTTTTCGCCGGCGCAGTGATTCCAGCGCCTTTTGTGTATTCGTATCCATGGCGGGTATCCTCCGTGAATCGACTGATTAACGGCCGCGCTGTTTATAATAAGGGCGGAAGGTGCGCCGCGGTCGTTTCGGTGCCTGTTTGAGCTTGAAGTAGTTGTGTTTGACTGTGCGGTTCTTTTCGTCCGTGAAGGTGTTGACGTCAAAGAGTTTCAGCGATTCGATGAAGGGGACGAATTTCTTATAACCGAAATTTCGGACATCGAAGTCGGAGAACTGCTTGCTCAGGAGATTTCCCAGGGTGCCCGAGAAAATCCAGCCGTTGTCATCGGAGTTTTCTTCGGTCAACTTGATCAAAGCCTGGCGGATCGTCGAGAAATCTTTGCCTGGTGTCTTGCCAGGCGCCGTCGGTGATTCCGGCGGTGTCAACGTATGGATGGGAGCCGGTCCTACTGGATGGGCTGCCGGAGTTTCCCCTTTTTCTGCTTTATGGCTGGCCGTTTCCTGAGACGGTGTTTCGTCGTGCCCTTCGTTTTCCTGGACTTCGGATTCGTGTTCTTCTGCTTCTTCCCAAAGGACATCGAGATAGAGGAACTTATTGCATGCCGAGATGAAGGAACGGGGCGTTTTGCTTTCGCCCATGCCCAGGACGTATTTCTGGGATTCCCGCAGGCGCGAGGCCAGGCGCGTGAAATCACTGTCGGACGAAACGATGCAGAAGCCGTCGAGGTTGCTCTGATATAATAAATCCATCGTGTCGATGATGAGGGCCGAGTCGGACGAATTTTTGCGGATTGTATTGCTGTACTGTTGGACGGGCTGGATGGCGTTATCTAAAATGGTGTTGCGCCACGACGCCATCTGGGGCGTCGTCCAGTTGCCGTAAATGCGTTTGTAGATGACATCGCCGAGATTGTTCGCTTCAGATAAGATGACGTCGATGTATTTGCTGGAAATATTTTCGGCGTCGATGAGGACGGCGAGTTTCATTTCTTGATTCATAATTTGATTACCTCTGTTTACATTACTTTTTTATTATATCATCAACTGCTGAGACTGTGCTATAATAAAACCAGGGCTCGAACGAAGGCGTTTATCCTTCGCCAGGCCTATTTTTTTTAGAAGGTGGTACAGATGAAAATAGAACGTATGGCGCCTCTTTGCGTCGTCGCAGCGGGTATCTGCTGGGGCATCATCGGTTTGTTTACCCGCCAGCTGTCGGCGTATGGATTGTCGCCGCTGCAGATTACTTTTGGCCGTTCCCTGGTGACGGCTGTCGTCATGACCGGCCTCATCCTCTGCCGGTATCCGGAGAGACTGCGCATTGCCTGGCGCGATGCCTGGATGTTCCTGGGGACCGGCCTGGGGAGCATCGTCTTCTTCAATATCTGCTATTTTACAGCCATAGAATTGACGACGTTGTCTGTCGCGGCCATTTTGCTCTATACCGCGCCGAGCATCGTCATGGTGTTTTCCATCTTCCTCTTTCATGAACGATTTACGCGGCGCAAGGGGTTATGCCTGGTCCTGGCCTTTGCCGGCTGTGTCCTGGTCAGCGGCCTGGGCCTGGGCCATGTCGAGGCCGCTGGCATCCTGGCCGGCCTGGGGAGCGGTTTCGGCTATGCCCTTTATTCCGTCTTCGGCCATTATGCGCTGGCCAAATATGAACCGCTGACGGTTACGGTCTGGACCTTCATCATCGCATCCCTGGGGCTCCTGCCCTTCTGTCATTTCGGCATGATGGCGTCCCTGGCCATATCGGTGCCTTATACGGGGCTTCTCTTTGCCCTCCTGGGGCTGATGTCGACGGCTTTGCCCTTTGGTCTCTATACGACCGGCCTCCAGCATATGGAAGCGGGCCGGGCCTCTATCCTGGCGTCTGTCGAACCCTTGACGTCGACGGTCGTGGGCATCGCCGTTTTCCATGAAGCTCTGACCTTGACGGGAGCCGCCGGCATCGTCTGTATTCTGGGAGCGGTCATCCTCTTGGCGAAAAAAGAGAAGCCATAGCGGATAAATTCAAAGCGGAATTTCCGGCCCGGCGTGATGTAGTCCAGGAGAAATTCTTCGTTCGGAACGACTTTGGCGACGATATTGGTCCGTTCTTCTGGGGGCAGTTCGCATTTGACGATTTGGACTTCTCCCATATAGCGCAGGAAATCGGCGTTATCCAGGGTGATATCGCCGCGGTGGAGGCTGCGGAAGATATCACTTTCCGGTTCGATGATGCGCCCGTCCAGATGGGCCCGGCTGCCGCTGGTTCGGATGACGTCCCGCGACGGATCGGGCCGGGCCGTGAAGGTATAGGACAACAGGTCCTGGATGTGTGGCTCCCGACTGAGGAGCTTGGCCTTGATGACGACGACGTCCGTTTCTTCCCGGCCGGTCCGGGCCAGGTCGCGCAGTTCCTTATCCGACGGCTTATCGTCGCCGATGAAGACGGACTGGACGCCTAAGGCCGCCAAATGGCGTGCAGCCAGGCTGACATCCTGATGTCGGTGGTCTTCCAGTGTCGGCAGGCCTTCATACAGCGGCGCCCGCTGGCCGGATTGGCTGGGTACGAAGGCACCGACGGACAGGCCATAGGCGTGGAGCAGGTCGGTTTGGGCCTTGAAATAATCCAAGTCCAGGCCCGTGTGAGGACGGGGATAGAAGTTGTGCAGGCCGTCGATATGATCCAGTTGGGCTCCGTTTTTTTTGGAGATCTTCTAAATCGGACTGCCTCAGCGTCGACGCATTGACCTGGACGCGGACGAGGTGGCTGTACATGGCCAGCTTGGCCGCATCGAAACCGTCGTCAAAGCGGACAGTCGTAATGCCCAGTTTGGCGATGGCTTCCGGGTCGAACCGGTCCATGCCCAGGCAGGCTGCCGAGGCTGGTGATACGTCGGCGACGATGTCGAACTGAAATTGCCGGGCCGTTTCCAAGACGGCCTGCAGCTCTTTGCGAAAGGCCGCCGGGTCCGTTTCCGGTATGTGGAATGACGTGAAGAGACGCGTCATCCCCAGGGCGGCAGCCCGTTCGATGCGGGCCGTCTTTTCTTGAATCGTCCCGCCCAGACCGGAATAGACAGAAATACCCGTTTCCATTTATTCTCCCTCCTTCGGGTCGTCAAAGCCTAAGAGCCAGGTTGCGATGAAGCCGGCAGCGTAGGCCGTAACGAGTCCTAATAAATACATGGGGATGTTGTCCGTGCTGGCTGCCAGGGGCAGGCCGGAAATACCGATTGTCGCGGCACCGACCATGTAAGCCGCCTGGACAGCGCCGCCAAAGGCTCCGCCGATACAGGCGCCGATGAACGGCTTGCCCAGGGGCAGGGTGACGCCGTAGATGAGCGGTTCGCCGACACCCATGAGGCCGACGGGCAGGGCCGAGGCGATGGTCTTGCGCAGGGCTTTATTCTTAGTCTTGGCATAGACGGCGATGGCGGCGCCGACCTGACCGCCGCCGGCCATGGCTAAGATGGGCAGGAGAATGGTTACCCCGTAGCGCGACAGGAGCTCTGCATGGATCGGCGTCAAGCCCTGATGGATGCCGACCATGACCATAGGCAGGAAGGTCCCGCCCAGGATGAAGCCCGTCACAGCGCCGCCGGTGCCGATGGATTCCGTCGCGGCATAGCCGATGGCTTCCGACAGATAGCCACCCACGGGCTGGCAGAGGAAGAGGGCGACAAAAGTCGAAATGACGACGACTAGAAACGGCGTGACGAAGAGGTCGAGCATATCCGGTACGATGCGGTGGAGTTTCTTTTCCAGCCACGACGAGAAGAAGACGACCAGGAGAACGGCGATGATGCCGCCCCGGCCAGGGACCAGGGGATCGCCGAAAAGATTGATCTGAGCCAGGTTGGGGTGGCTGAGGATGGCCGCCATGACGCCGCCCAGCATGGGCGAGCCGCCAAATTCCTTGGCCGCGTTGATGCCGACGAAGATGTTCAGGCCATAGAAGGCGGCGTTGCCGGCAATGGCCAGGACCTGCAGGAGCGGCTGGGCCGCCAGGGACGGGTCCATCTTGAAAGCGACATTGAGCAGGCCCGTAATCAGGCCACAGGCGATGAAGGCCGGGATGATGGGCACGAAGATGTGGGCGATCTTTTTTAAGGCCAGCTTGGCTGGCGTTGCATTCTTGCGCCGTATTTCTTCATGCAGGGCCTGGCCGTCGAAAGGACCCTGGCTGTCATCGTTGCTGTCAGGCCTAGCTGATGGTGCCGGATTTTCCTTGCTGCCGCCTTCGACTAGCGGTGCAAAGGCCTGGTACAGTTTCGTCGCCTTGCCAGGGCCGACGACGATCTGCCATTCGTCGCCGGATTTATTGATGCCCATGACGCCAGGAAGTTTGGCCAGGTCTTCTTTGGTAAAGTGTTCGTCCTTTACCGTCAGGCGAAGACGGGTCATACAGTTGTAAGCCTTTTCGATATTGGCCGCCGGGCCGGTGATGTCGTAGATGGCCTTGGCCAGTTTATCATAATCCATGGGCAGCCTCCTTGAGGACGGCAGCAACGTATCCCTGGGCGGCTGCCAGGCGGTCTTCGGCTTCTTTGGCAGGCAGGTTCAGGAGAATCATGACGATGGCCGTCTTGGCTCGTCCCTGACTTTCGGCCAAGGCCTTTACGGCTTCCTGGCGGCTGCAGCCCGTCGCCGTCATGACGATGCGCCGTGCCCGTTCTTCCAGTTTCTGGTTGGATGACTTGACGTCGACCATGAGGTTGCCATAGACTTTGCCCAGGCGGATCATGGCGCCGGTGGACAGCATGTTGGCAATCATCTTCTGGGCCGTGCCCGCTTTCATGCGCGTCGATCCGGTGACGACTTCCGGCCCGACGACGGCGCAGAGGTCGATGTCGGCACAGGCGCCGATGGCCGAATGAGGCGAGCAGTCGATGGCAATCGTCGCCGCACCGACGGAAGCGGCATAAGTCAGGCCGCCGACGACATACGGCGTCCGTCCCGAGGCACTGAGGCCGACGACGACGTCGTCGGCGGTCAGATTTTTGGCTATCAGGTCCTGACGGCCCAGTTCCGGCGAGTCTTCCGCCCCTTCTTTGGCACGGAAAATGGCTTCATAACCGCCGGCGATGAGGCCCTGGATGCGTTCCGGGTCGGTGCTGTATGTCGGCGGACATTCGACGGCGTCGAGGATGCCCAGGCGGCCGGACGTACCGGAGCCCATGTAGAACAGGCGGCCGCCGTGGCGCAGCCTGTCGGCGATGGTGTCGACGGCCTTGGCGATGTCCGGGATGATGGCGCCGACGGCATCGGCGACTTTATGGTCTTCGTCATTTATGATGCGCAGCATGTCTTCCGTAGACACGCTGTCGATATGCTGGCTGTGGCTGTTCCGCTGTTCCGTAGCCAGTGTTTCTAAGTTGATCATGTTTGATTCCTTTCTTTCCTTGCAGTCGTGATTCTCGTTCGTTGGGAACAATATACACATCTCTAATTATAGAGAGTGTTTGCAGGACTTGCAATAGGCCTTTTTTTCATGAGCCATGACCTTTATTTTTTTGCCATTTCATGGTATGATTAATCTGCACGCAGCAGACCTGTGTGCCCTGTGCGCCATAGCTCAGCTGGATAGAGCAGCAGTTTCCTAAACTGCGTGTCGGATGTTCGAGTCATCTTGGGCGCACCATTTTTTTATCTACATAATCTAATCATTAAATTATCAGTCCGGAAAGGTGGGTTCCTTCATGTCCGATACCAAGAGCCAGCTGGCTTCTTTCCACGAAGAAGTCATGCATGATGCCGATTATACCTTGGCCGAAGCCGTCGCCGAAGCCAAGCGCTGCCTGAATTGCAAAGTACCGCAATGCCGCAAAGGCTGCCCCATTGAAAACGAAATCCCCCAGTTCATCCATGCCATGACCCAGGGTGATTTCGGGGCTGCTGCGGACCACATCTACCATCGCAGCGACCTGCCGGCCATCTGCGGCCGCATCTGTCCGAGAGAAAAGCAGTGCGAAGGTCACTGCGTCCTCGGCAAAAAGGGAAAGCCTGTTGAAATCGGCAAATTGGAACGGTTCGTAGCGGATATGGCCCTGGACGGCGGCTTCCTCCCGCAGCCTGTCAGCCGCAAGACCGCCGGCCGCGTGGCCATCATCGGCTGTGGCCCGGCCGGCATGGCAGCTGCGCGGGAACTGGCCGGACTCGATTACGATGTGACCATCTTTGAAGCCGCTTCCCAGCCAGGCGGTACCATGACCTATGGCATCCCGACTTTCCGGCTCCATAAAGAATTATTGCAGCGCGAAGCCCAGGCCCTGACGGCCATGGGCGTCACTATCGAATACAATGTCAAAATCGGTGTCGATAAGTCTTTGGCCGACCTGAAGGAAGCTTTCGATGCCGTCTTCATCGCCATTGGGACGATGAATGCCTGGAATCTCGGCGTCGATAACGATACTATCGATGGCGTCGTCGATGCCGAACAGTTCCTGCGCGACGTCCAGCGCGTCCAGAACGGGGAAGTGGCCTTGGAAGACCTGCCCGTCCAGAAGGGCGACCAGGTCATCGTCGTCGGTGCCGGCAACGTCGCTATCGATGCCGCCCGCACATCGCTGCGCCTCGGGGCAGATGTCAAGATCGTCTACCGCCGGGCTGAAAAGAACATGAAATGCCTGCCGTCGGAATATGAAGAAGCCAAGGCTGATGGTGTCCAGTTCCAGTTCTACTCGGCACCGAAAGCCGTCGTCGGGACGGACCATGTAGAAGGGCTGAAATATGAAAAACAGCAGATCCTCGAAGATGCCACCATGGTTCCGACGGGCGAATTTGGCGTCGTTCCGGCCAATAAGATCATCGCCGCTATCGGCAATAAACCGGAACTGCCCATCGTCAAAGCCCTCGGTGTCGACGCCAATGACGATGGCTACATCGCCGTCAAGGACCTGCCCTACGGCATGACCAGCCAAGAAGGTGTCTTTGCCGCCGGTGATATCGTCCACAAACCGCAGACCGTCGTCCTGGCTATGCGCGAAGGGCGTAAGACGGCTGCCGGTATCGACCAGTACTTGAAGGCCAAAAAGGTCATGTCCGCTGCGAAAGCATGAGGAGGCCGGCTATGAGTGAACTGACACGGCAGATATTGAAGGCCAATGAACGTTTCGTCAAACAGTCCCTGTCCCAGGGCGGCTTCGATGAGGTCAGCAAGTATCCCAGCCGCAACCTGGCTGTCCTGACTTGCATGGATACGCGCCTTTTGAGCTTCCTTGAACCGGCTATGGGCCTCGTTCGGGGGGAAGCTAAACTCATCAAGGTCGCCGGCAATACGGCCTTTGAAGATTTTGACAGCGTCATCGGCAGTCTCATGGTCGCCGTCTATGAACTGCACGTCCACGACATTATCGTCATGGGCCATGACGACTGCGGCATGCTCAAGACGACGGCAGACAGCCTGTGCCGTCACATGGCAGAAGAAGGCATCGATGATGCGGCCATCGCCGCCGTCCGGCCCAAGCTGGAACAATGGGCCGACCCCATTACCGACATCGATGCGTCCGTCTGTGATACGGTCCGCCGTCTGCGGGCCAATCCCTACTTGCCTTCATCCCTTACAATTTATGGTATGGTCATCCATCCGCACACCGGTGAAATCCGCGTCGTCGACGATGGAGAAGGCCAGAAATAGGAGGTATTATGAGTCTTGTCACACAACGAATGAAAGACCATGCCGCTGTCCTCGAAGCGACGATGGATTTGATTCCGGATATTGAAAAAGCCGGGGCCTTGTTCAAAGAGGCCCTGGCTTCGGGCCACAAAATCCTATTTTGTGGCAATGGCGGCAGTGCTGCCGATTCTCAGCATTTAGCCGCAGAAATCGTCGGCCGCTTCCAGAAAGAACGGCGGCCGTTCCCGGCTCTGGCTTTGACTGTCGATACGTCGATTTTGACGGCTGTCGGCAATGATTACGGCTTCGACACGGTCTTTGCTCGTCAGGTCCGGGCTTTAGGTGAAAAGGGCGATATCCTGGTCGGCATTTCTACGTCCGGCAACAGCCAGAATGTCTTGGAAGCCATCGAGGCAGCCCGCGAAAAAGGCCTCACTGTCATCGGCATGACCGCCTATGGCGGCGGTAAGATGAAGGAGGCCTGTGATATCTGCCTGTCTGTACCGGCAAAAGTGACGGCACGGGCTCAGGAAATGCATATTATGATCGGTCATATCCTCTGCGAAATCGCTGAAGAAGATATGTAATCAGCCGACAATCTGCTGGAACTGTTTGTTGTTCCGGATTTTATCGAAATGGCTCTGTGTCCGGGCTGCCTGACGGACGTCTTCGCCGCCCAGGTCGATGGCCTGTTTCAGATAAGGCAGAGCCTGGTCGGCTTTGCCCAGGTCGCCGTAGATGGTGGCGATACCGTAGTAACTCCAGGTATTGCCCGGGTCGGCGGCGATGACGTTCTTGAAATACGTCAGGGCTTTATCGTATTGGCCGTCTATTTTATAGGCCAAGGCCAGGTTGTAGAACGAAGCGACGTCTTTCGGGGCTATTTTCAACGCTTTTTCAATGAGCTCGATGCCCTGGGCGACGTCGTTTTTGCTGCCCGTACTGTTGCCGCGCATGGCTAAGGTGACACCTTTATTGCTCAAGGCCTGGTAATTATGGGCGTCCATAGAAAGGGCTTTGTCGAAGTCGCTGATGGCTCCGGCATAATCGCCAGCCTGGTATTTTTTCAGCCCTGCGTCGCTGTAGGCCTGCGAATCGGCCTGGATAACCGGTGCCGTCGAAGTCTGTACTTCTTGTGTCGCCGGTACCGGCTGAGACGATGATGGCTGCGTACTGCATCCGCCGCTCCCGGCAGCTAATGCCAGCAGGAGCAGGATGGCCAAGTGTTTGTTCTTCATGTTCGTTCTCCTGTTCGTCAAATGGAAAATCCTATGAAACATATCATCAAAAAAGGGGACATCATCCTCATCATCACGCTGCTCGTCTTATCTTTCATCCCGGAAGGCATCTTTTACCTGACCGGCAATGACGCGTCGCTAGACCGGACGTATGCCGTCATCCAAGTCGATGGCAAAGTCTATAAGGAAGTACCCTTGTCAGGTCACCATGGGACCGATATGATTTCTATCGATACCGATAAAGGCCACAACCTGGTCGTCATCCAGGACGAGAGCGTCGGCATTACCGAAGCCGATTGTCCCGATAAAATCTGCATCAGTGAAGGTTTTGTCAGCAAGCCCGGTGCGACCGTCGTCTGCCTGCCGCACAAGGTGTTAGTCGAAGTGAAGTCTGCCGGCGGGGACGAACCCGATGTCATTCCGGCCCATTAGAGGTAATTTATGAAAAAGACATTCCACATCATTATCCTGGGCTTGTTCATTGCCCAGTCCCTGGTCTTATATATCGTCGAAGGGATGTTGCCCGTGCCTTTCATCGCGCCAGGGGCGAAACTGGGGCTGGCCAATCTGATTACGGTCATCGCCCTCTATGCCCTGCCGCGCAAGCGCGACGTCTGCCTCATCCTGCTCGTGCGCATCATCCTGGCTACGGCCTTTGGCGGCGGCATCAACGCTTTCCTGTACAGTGTCTCCGGGGCCGCTTTCAGCCTGGGGGCCATGATGGTCCTGCAGAAAACGGGGAAATTCTCTATCATCGGCGTCAGCACAGCCGGCGGTATTTTCCATAACCTGGGGCAGGTCATCGTGGCATCCCTGGTCGTAGAAAATATCAAGATCATGCTTTATCTGCCGGTCCTGGCCGTCGCCGGTACCGGTACGGGCATCCTCATCGGCATTACGGCCATCTTCACCTTGCGCCATCTGAAGAAACTGCCCATTTACCGTCGCATGCAGGAAGGTGATTAATTAATCCGGATAGAGTCCAAGACTTCGTCGGCCAGTTTTACTTTATCTTCTTTGCTGCCATCGCAGGCTACGACGACGATCCACGTGGCCGGCCCGTCGGCAAAGCCGATGAGGCGGGCGCGCATGGATTTATCTTCGTACGTGAAGGTAAAGTCCTGGACGACGGCGTGCTGGCCGCTGACCGTCGTCGTGTCCTGGCTGACCGAGACGTTCTTAGCGTCGATTTTCGACAATACGGCGCCGGCTGCGGCTTCAGCCGTCTGATTGAGGCGCTGGCTGATGGCCTGACCCTGGCTAATGTGCAGGTCGTCGTACATCTGCTGGGTATCGATGCTGTTAGTATAGATGGCGACATACAGGCCGCTATCTATTTCACCGTACAGGCGGCTGCCCTTGAAATAGCGCTGTGTAAGTGGGTCGACAGGGACGGGGAAGTCGAGCTTTTGCGGATTTCCGGGAAGTTTCACCGTAATGGACGAGCCCATGCCGTCGATGCGCTTTTCTTTCAGGGTAATCGTATAGCAGGCCGTCAGGCTCAAAGTCAGGATGACCAGGAAGAGGGCCAATAAGAGAGAACGGATTCGGGTATGAGTCATAATACACCTCGCAAGCGTTATTTAAAAGGTAAATATCCCCAGGATACGAGCAGATAAAATGCCGGATAGAGGATAAGGATATAGAGAATTTGTGTCGTAATGAAAGGCGCCATGGCCAGATTGACATTTAAATCGTAGAGCCGTTCTGTAATCAAGGCATTGATGGCACAGGGCGTGCCCATGACGATGATGATGGTCCCAAGGAGGACCGGGTCTGACGTAAAGCAGAGAGCCAGGCCATACGATGCCAACGGCGTCAGAATCATCTTTATCGGGATGAGATCTAACGTCTTCCGGGCGTAGTCCTTGAAATGGGAAAAATCAATGAGATACCCGACGGGAATGAGGGCTACCCAGGCGCTGACATGGATGAGGGCCTGGAAAATCGTCGTTCCCGCAGCGGGTCTGGGAATCCCGGCAGCATGCAAGGCTGTGCCGATAACTAAGGCTACGACGGACAGCTGGTTCCAGTTGATGAAGATGGATTTCCAATTATCCTTGAAAAAGACGAAAAAGTTATGGTCTTTCCCGCTGTGCTGATAGTAGTATCCCATAGGGAAAAGGACGAAGAACATGAGCAGGTTCTGGAATACGCCGATAATCTGGACGTAGGCATAGGACATTTCCCCGTAGAGAATGTAACTGCACAGGCCGCCGAGCGTCCCGGTATTGGCCGGGATGGCGGCGATGAGATAGCTGCCGCGGTCGACAAAGGATGAGAATTTGCGCTGCCGCCCCAGTAAGAGGACGACCGCCAGGGGCAGGAGGCCGTTGAAAAAGGCAAAGAACGGCAGACTCAGTAAATCGGTCCGCATGGGCAGGACCCAGAAGCTGAGCAGGGTCAGGGCGGTCATGATGACGATGATGTTGAAGCGGATGAGCCAGTTCGATTGTTCCGGCGTCAGCCAGCGACATTGTTTGGCGGCATAGCCGGCTATCATGGGCAGGATGATATCTGTAAAAATATAAATCATCCGGAGTATCGTATCTTCCATAGCCGTCCTCGTTACTTACGGGCAGCGCGGAAGCGTCGGCCAGGGAGAACGTCAGCGGTTCTGCCGGCTTGGTGGCGTCGATGATAGGCTGCATGATGTCGCGGAATTCTTCTTTCTTCTTCGATAAGACATAGAGCTTGGACGTATTGCGGGCATCCCAGAGGGCGTCGTGCATCTGACCGTCGAAGGTTTCGCCCAGGGTGCTGACGGCCTTGTCCAGGGAAATGACATTGTCCAGGCCTAGGAGATTGCAGTAAATCTGTTGGAAATTCTGCCAGTGGTCGAGCATCCAGCGGACGCGGTCGTCGTGTTCATCGATTTCCTTGAGGCGGAGTTCGCAGTCCAGCTGACGCCAGTCATTTTCGCTCCAGGCGAACATTTCGTAGGCATTGGGGCTACCTTCGTTGCACCAGTTCAGAAAATGGTCGAAGGCCTGGCGGAAATGAGGCTTCCCGGCTAGCATTTCCATGGTGATGCCTGTCAGTTCCTGACAGGTCTGGTTCATGGCTGTCGTATATTCGGGCAGCACATATTCTTTATACGACGAGATTTCCTTCCCGTCTTCGTCTATTTTGACAGCACCGATTTCGATGATTTCGCCCTTGCAGATGCGGCGGGCCTCCTTCTGGTTCCGTCCGATAGGGTTCATCTCGAAATCGACAAATACGGCTTTCATGATAAAAAAGTGTCTCCTTTCTAAATCTGATGGACAACCCCTATTATACCATAAGTAAAGGGCTTGTCGCACGTGCGACAAGCCCTTTTGAGATGAATCAGGCGGGCCGCCCTTTGGGCGGCCCCTGCGAGTCATGAGCCATTAAAATGCCGGCAGGATAGTTCCCTGGAAGTGTTCTTCGATGAATTTCTTGATCGGTTCCGACTGGTAGATTTCTAAGACTTTCTTATATGTTTCGTTGTTTTCGTCGCCCTGACGGACTGCCATGACGTTCGCATACGGCGAATCTTTTGATTCAACGAGGATCGAATCCTTCTGCGGATTCAAGCCGGCCGGGATAGCGTAGTTGGTGTTGACGCAAGCCAGGTCCGTGTCGTCGAGGGAACGGGGAATCTGAGCGGCATCGAGTTCGACGAACTGAAGGTTCTTTGGATTTTCTGTGATATCCGTAACCGAAGCGTCGACGGAGTTGCCGTTCTTCAACTTGATCAGGCCGGCCTGCTGGATCAGGAGCAGGGCGCGGGCCCCGTTGGTCGGGTCGTTCGGGATGGTGACTTTGGCACCGTCGGCGACATCTTTGATGTCTTTATATTTGTGCGAGTAAACAGCCATGGGCAGGATGATGGTCTTGCCGATAGACGTGATTTTCAGGCCTTGTTTCTTGACGACGTTGTCCATGTAAGGCTGGTGCTGCATGGAGTTCATGTCCAGGTCGCCTTCGGCCAGGGCCTTGTTCGGCTGGACATAGTCGTTAAATTCGACGACTTTGATGGTGATGCCCTGTTTAGCTGCTTCTTTTGCGACTTCTTCCATGACTTCAGCGTGGGGACCGGCAGTGACGCCCATCTTGATTTCTTTTTTATCACCGGAAGCACCGGAATTGGAAGACGAACCGCAGCCGGCGGCAAAGAGGCACGTCGTCGTGATGAGGACGGCGGCGAAGAGTTTTTTTACTGTTGCATTCATGTAATCATTTCCTTTCTGGATGACGAATATAAGGGCTTGCCGGTCAAAAAGAAAGCCGTCATACAGATGACGGCTCAATTTGCGATTCGTTCATCTGCCGGTATATACCGCTGGACTTGGCACCTATCCCGATAGGGGGTTGCCGCAGCGTCATCGGGCCATTCCCTCGACTGCTCTTGATGAAAGACAATGTTTTGTTGTTGGTGTACATGTTATCACCTGGCGGAGAATCTGTCAAGAAATTTTTGACAATCCTGCGCTTCTTGAGAAAAATTTCTTTTTATGTTATAATAAGAAAACTCATCGGAGGCTTATACTCGTATGGTATAGAGCCGGATAAGATGTCACTTCAGCCCTGTAGCGGAGGAAGGGCGTGTACGTAAACACGTTCTTCGATAAAGTTGCAGGCCTGGGTGGTTTCTTATCCGGCCTTTTTTGTTGTGAGGTGATGGAATGCTGAATAAACGAGATATCCTTTGGCAGATTTACAGTGCCAAAGCCTTTTACTTCCTTGGCGGTTTCGGTTTTACATCATGGGCGTCGCTCATTCCTTTCCTGAAGCGGAAATTGCAGATTCCCGACGACCATCTGGGCTTCCTTTTGCTGGCCGTCGGCTTGGGAGCCCTGATCATGATGATGCTGGCCGGCTCTATTGCCGGGCGCTTAGGCTGCCGCCGCTCTTTGACTGCTGCCGGCCTGGCCATTGCCGTCGTCTTGAACGTTCTCTGCTATGTGCCGGCTTACACTGCGGCGCTGCTGGTGGCAGTTCTCCTCGGTTCCTCCCTGGGGCTGCTCGATGTCGTCGTCAACATCAACGGCATCTTCATTGAACGGAAAGTCCGCAAGCGCCTCATGTCGGGAATGCAGACCATGTGGTCTTTGGGGAACTTTGCCGGCGCTGCCTTTTTCGCCCTGCTGCTGCAATTTCGGTTGCCCTGGCAAGGCGTTGCCCTGGCCGGTGCCGTCCTGATTGCCGCCTGTGTCTTCTTCTTTTCGCCCCATCTTCACAGTGAGCGGAATGAAAGCCGTGGCGGCAGCCATTTCGTGCGGCCCAAAGGAACGATTGTCTTCATTGGGCTGATTTGTACGATATCTTTCCTCGTCGAAGGCTCTATCAACGATTGGAGTGGCGTCTTCATGACGACGGAAAAAGGCATCGACATTTCCCAATCCGGCCTGGGTCTGACCCTGTTCACGGCTTCGGCCTTCCTGTCCCGCCTGACTGGTGATTCCCTGACCATGCATATCGGGCCGCGGCGTCTCCTGGCTTTTTCCCTGCCCATCGCCTTTGTCGGCTTTTTGGGAATCCTGCTCATCAGCGGCGGCCCGTTACTGTTCGCGTCATACGTCCTCATCGGTATCGGCTGCGCCAACACGGTCCCCGTTTTTTACTCCCTCTTGGGGACGCAAAAAGAAATGCCCATCGCCGATGCCGTCGCCGCAGTCAGTACCATCGGCTACGTCGGCATCCTCCTGGCACCGGCCGTACTGGGCTTCATCGGCCGTGTCTTCAGCCTGACCATTTCCTTTACCCTGGTCACAGTCCTCTTAATCATCATGACCGTCATGGCCATGCGGCTGTTGGGGAAGTTTGAGGTTTGATGTTTGAAGTTTGATGTAAGTAGGGATAAATTTGAAACCATCACGTCAAACATCAAACGTCAAACTAAAAAAAGCCTGCCGCAGGGGCAAGGCTTTCTTCTTACGCATCAATCACTTTCCCGGATTGAGGATGTCTTTCGGGTCCATGGCCCGCTTGATGGTTTTCATGATTTTCAGTTCGCCTTTTGGTGTGAACTGTTCCATGTATTTTAATTTCTTGGCTCCGATGCCGTGTTCGCCGGCCAGGCGGCCGCCGACGCTGTAGGCATAGGCGTAGACTTGCTGATGAAATTCTTCGACGTTCTTTTCCCATTCTTCGTCGCTCATGTCCATCTTACAGAGGACGATGTGCAGGTTGCCGTCGCCGATGTGGGCATTGATCTTGACTTCAAAGGGATAGTCCTTGCCGATATCCATAATCTTTTCGATGGTTCCGGCGATTTTATGGACCGGTACGACGACGTCGTCTGTGAGGAAGACCTTGCTTTGCAGTTCAACCGAGGTCTGGCAGTTGCGGCGCATGTTCCAGACGCGGTCATCCGCTTCCAGGACTTCGGCGGCGCCTGATTCTTCACAGATCGTGCAGACGGCGTCCATCTTGGTGTCCAGTTCATCTTCGTGGAAGGTTTCGACGGTGATGATGACGTAGATACCGTCGTCGTAGTGGGGCATATCCTTGTAATGGCAGTAGTCTGCACAGCCGCGGACGTAGGAATTGTCCATGTATTCGACGCTGGTCGGATCGATGCCGGCTTTCATCAATTTCGGTACCATGTGCAAAGCCTGGCGCGGATCTGTATAGATGGCCAGGACGTCGAAGCGGTACGGCGGCAGGGGAATCAGTTTGACTGTGACTTTGGTGATGATGCCCAACGTCCCTTCACTGCCGATGATGAGCTGTTCCAGGTCGTAGCCGGTCGAGCATTTCTTGAGGATACGGCCACATTCGACGATGTCACCAGTAGGGGTGACGACTTCCAGGCAGTAGACCTGGTCGCGGGTGACGCCGTAGCGGACGGCGCGCAGGCCGCCGGCATTGGTAGCCAGGTTGCCGCCGATGAGGCTGCTTTCGGCGCTGGACGGGTCACCGGCATACATGAGGCCGACTTTCTTGGCGGCATTCTGCAAGTCTACTGTGCGGACACCGGCTTCGACGGTCATGTACATGCCTTCTTCATTCAGTTCGAGAATCTTGTTGAGACGGTCCATGCAGAGAACCAGGCCGCCGCAGACCGGGATGGCCCCGTCGGCCAGGCTGGTGCCGCCGCTGCGGACGGTAATGGGGAAGTCGTATTCGTTGGCTAATTTGACGATTTCCGAGATTTCCTGGGCGTTCGCCGGCGATACCGCAGCGTCAGGAACGTGGAACATGGCCGGGTTGGTTTCATAGTCGGTCTGATACTGTAAGAGCATGTCTCTATCGGTCTTGACATAAGTCGGACCGGTAATGGCTTTTAATTTTTCAATGATTTCTGGCGTAATGGGCTGATAAGTTTTCAAGCAAAGGGCCTCCTTTTCATTTGTTGTCTTATTCTACCACGCTCGCCGCCCCTAGGGAAGGCATCAGAACTTGAAATCAATCGTTGCCGAGACGCCGACGCCCTGGACTCGATTGAGATTGCTGACATTCGTCGTCGCCATAGGGATGAGGGCATTGGCCCGGGCGATGCCGTTAAATTCGCCTTCCAGCTGGGCGACGGCTTTGACCTTTTCGACTTGGGCCGACGGGCCGATGACCTGGACGGCGCCGATATATTTACCCGTACCGACGCTGACGATAGGCACGACTTTGGTGGCATAATCCGTGCCGACGCCATTTTTCATGAGCAGTTTGTTGAGAAAGTCGTTGATGGAATCGCCATACTTGGAGACGAGGATGGAAATGCCGCCGACTTTCAAGATAGAACCGAGGTTGAAGGCCTGGACGGCTGTGCCGCCGGCGAAACCGAGAAGTGAAGCAATCGTAACGGCTGCAATGAGTTGTTTTTTCATGGAAATACCTCCTGAATCAAGCTTTTTTTTGATGATGGCCGCGGGCTAGCGAGGCCGCAACGGCAAGGAAACAGAGGACGGCTAAGATGACGAACGAGGCATGCAAGGCCGCCAGGACGCCGTCAGTATAAGATGGCTGTTTAGCCGTTTCTGTCGTCATGATAAAGGTGACGACAGCCATGCTCAGGGCCTGGCCGAGATTGCGCGACAAGGCCAAAATGCTCGAGGCGATACCGTGGTGCATCTTTTTGACAGACCCCATGATGGCGCTGTTGTTGGGAGCGCCGAACAGGGCTGCCCCCAATCCGATGAAGACCAGGAAGATGGCAGCACCGCTGACGGGGACGCGCGGGAACAAGGCGAAGGCCGTCAGTCCCAGGGCCGTCAGGACCAGACCGATAGAGGCGATGCCCCGCGGACCATACTTATCCGATAAGTCACCGGCCCGGGGCGATAAGAACGCCATGATGATGGGCTGCACCAGCAGGATGGCCCCGGACACAGCCGGCGGCAGTCCGAGAATGACCTGGAAATAGAGGGATAATAAAAAGGAAACGGCATAGGTAGCACTGTATTGGATGAGGGCTGCCAAATTGGACATGGAAAAAGTCAGATTGCGGAACAAATAGAGCGGCAGCAGGGGGTGGAAGGACTTGCCTTCGTGGATGACGAAGACGATGAGCAAGACGAGGCCGGTCCAGAAAAACGCACTGTATTCTTCAAAAGACGACAGGCCGTAGAGGCCACAGAGAATACCGGCGATGGACAGACCCGAACTGACGAGGTTGACGAAGGGCGCGCCGTTGGCATACCATTCTTCTTTGATGGGACGGATGAAGGCGTACGAAATGACGATAGCCAGGGCGGACAAGAGAAAGATACAGCGCCAGCCGACGAACTGCGTCAGGGCCCCGCCGATGACCGGTCCCAGGGACAGGCCGAGATAGGTCAGGGCGACAGCCTGGCCCAGGATATGGCCCTGATGGGCTTCATCCGTCGTCGCCAGGAGCAGGGGCATATAGGACACATAGACACCGGACAGGGCGATGCCCTGGATGGCCCGCAAGATGATGAGCATCGTCAGGGTCTGGGCGAAGGCCGCTGCCGCTGTCGCCATGGCAAAGACGATGAGCGACAGGGAATAAGTCCGCCGCCGTCCATGGACATCGGAAACCTTGCCCAAGGGCAGGAGAAAAGCAGCCGTCGTCATCAAGAAAATCGTCACGACCCAGCTCATGCGGTCCGGCGCGACGCCGAATTGACCGGCCATGACGGGAATGGCGATATTGATGGACGTAGAAAGAAAAGGCCCGACAAAACTGACCAGGCAAATCGAGTAAAAGATCCGTGTTTCCGTCGACATATCCGCACCTCACAAACGTAATAATTCTGCTCTTATTATACCATATGAGCCGGAGACGGCGGGAGCTGGCGAAGAAAATCGCGGACTAAGAAAGTGCAGAAATAGGGAAAGGTGTAAATATCGTTTTCATGGCCGATGTTGCCGCCGATGAGCTTGATGCCGAAGCGGATATCACTATAAGCCGGGCTTTGTATCAACGTGTTCAGCGATTTGGATTTATTATTCGTCGCTTTGACTTCAATCGGGACCAGGCTGTCAGAGGTACGGACGAAGAAATCTTCTTCCAGCGTCGATGAGGCCTTTTTGAAGTAATACAAGGCATAGCCGCTTTTTGTCAATCCTTCGGCTACGATATTTTCGTATAAAGCCCCTTTATAGACACCGAGGTTTTTGTGAGCCCGCAGATCCTCCTGCGCTTCTTCGTCGAGCATGGCCACGAGCAGACCCGTGTCGGCGACGTAGAGTTTATATTTCGTATCGTCATAGTTGCCCTTTAGTGGCAGCTCCGGGAAATTGAGACAATAACAGACGTTGACGATACCTGCGTCACGGAGCCACTC
>ENA-OQCL01000447-OQCL01000447.1-human-gut-metagenome-genome-assembly--contig:-NODE-447-length-19826-cov-2.638256_pt1 | contig 19826 bp, 22 predicted proteins | sample MGYA00242502_ERZ504586 | MGnify/ENA primary metagenome ERZ504586 (study PRJEB26092, sample SAMD00036316) | human gut metagenome | host: Homo sapiens | study: EMG produced TPA metagenomics assembly of... | reverse complement strand
GTGCTGGCTGATTATGCTTTTACGGAATCCGGCAGCGGGAAGGAAAAACGCATGGCAAGCGCTTTGAACAGCTCCTGCATGACCTGCACGGCAATGGCGCGGATATCCAGCTTGGCGATAAAATCCAGCACCTGCTTTTGCTCTGCGGCGGGCACCGCGTAAGCGTTTAAACTCATGGAAAGGAAGCGGGCCAACTTTTTTTCCAGCGTAAAGTATTTATCGCACGGGCGGGACATATAGCCCCGCATTATACCCGCAGAGCCGATCTCCAGTTCATAGAAGTCGCTTTCGGTATAGCTGGGCAGGTAGGGGCCGAAAATGCGGTACAGTTCGCTGGAGGTGTGCTGGTAGATATACTCGGACGCTTCGGTGTGGCTGTAGGCTTCCAGGTAGATATCCCGCAGGTTCTCATTCAGCTCGGTCAAAGTCAGCTGGATGCTGGTCTCCACCGCGTACACATAGACGGGCGGCAGCTTTTGGCCTGCGATCTGGCCCGCCATATCAAACTGACTGCCGAACATGAATTTGACCAGCTCCACCAGAACGCCATCCTTGGTGCGGAACACGTTCTGGAAGGTACTGATGCTGACATCGGCTTCCTTGACAATTTCGGCAACAGTGGTGCGGGTATAGCCTTTTTCCAGAAAGAACCGAACACAGGCCGTTAAAATGCGGCGCTTGGCGTCGGCGCTGTCATATCGTCTGGGCATTAGAATCACGCTTTCTGTATTGGTTTATATGCCAATTATAGCATTTGGATGCAGCGGGAACAAGTGGCCGGGATGGAGAAGATTTGGGCGGATATTTGGTGATATTGGATATCGGTTTTGATTGGGGTAACGTAACCAAAGGGCCGCCATCTCTTTTCCGGTTGGCGGGCGCACGATGTGCGCCCCCTACGGGGGAGCGCGCCAGATTACGGCTGATTTTTACGGCAAAACAAAAAGCCCGCACCCATACGGGTGCGAGCCAGAAAAGCTGAAAAGGTCAGAAATTACTTATTCTTCTCTTCATCCAGGCGGTCGAGCAGATCCCAGACGCCGAGCATATACTGGATGCCGAGGGCACGGTCATACTTGCCGTAGCCGGGGCGGCAGTTGCCGGGGCCTTCCTCCCACAGCTGACGGCCGTGGTCGGGGCGGATATAGCCCTCAAAGCCGTTGTCGTGGTAAGCGCGCAGGATCTCAATGATGCCGGTCTCACCGCAGCAATCGCGGTGGGCAGCCTCAGAGAAGTCACCGTTATCAAAGTGATGGATGTTGCGGATGTGAGCGAAAGCGATGCGGTCGCAGTGCTTGCGGACGATCTCGGCAACATTGTTGTTGGGGTTGGCGTTCAGGCTGCCGGAGCACAGAGTCAGGCAGTTGTACGGATCATCCACCATGGACAGGAAGCGGTCGATGCTCTCGGCGTCCACCAGCAGGCGGGGCAGGCCGAAGATATCCCATGGGGGATCGTCCATATGGATGGCCATCTTGATGTCGCACTCGCGGCAGGTGGGCATGAGGGCTTCCAGGAAGTACTTCAGATTCTCCCACAGCTTCTCCTTGGTGACAGGGGCATAGGCCTTAAACAGCTCGTCCAGCTTAGCCATACGCTCCGGCTCCCAGCCGGGGAAGGTCATGTGGTACTTCTCGGTGAAGTCCAGGATATACTTGGCCATAGCCTTGTAATCGTCCTTGATCATATCCTTCTGATAGAACAGGGCGGTGGAGCCATCACCGACAGGGTGGAACAGGTCCGTGCGGGTCCAGTCAAAGATAGGCATGAAGTTATAGCAGATAACCTTAACGCCAAACTTGGACAGGTTGCGGATGCACTGCTTGTAGTTCTCGATATACTGGTCGCGGGTAGGCAGGCCGATCTTGATATCGTCATGGACGTTCACAGATTCAACAACGTCGCCGTTGAAGCCGTAAGCGTGGATCTGATCCATGACTTCCTTGATCTCGTTCTCTTCCCAAATCTCACCGGGCATTTTGTGGTGCAGAGCCCAAACAATGCTGGTAACGCCGGGGATCTGCTTGATGTCGCTGAGGGTGATGGGGTCGTTGTCCTCACCATACCAGCGCCAACCCATTTGCATAGGCATAAGTGTGTTCCTCCTTGATTGTTGTTTATCTGGGGCAATCTTGGATTCCGAGTCAATACGGGGTTTCCCCGGAATGCCTTTTGGTTACGCCTTCATTAAGCGTTGACAGCGTCGTGCAGGGTCTTGCGGACAGCGCCGGGGCCTGCGATCTCAGCCTTGAAGTAAGCCTTGACCTTGTCGGCCAGAACGGTCTTGGTCAGGTCAGAGCCAAAGATGGAAGCATTGCTCAGGATGCTGTCCAGCTGGTCGGTGCAGCTGTCGGGAGCACCGAACTTGATGGTAGCCAGCTTAGCCTGCAGGTCATCCTTCAGGGGGTCTGCAGAAACTTCAAATGCGTTGCCGTTGTCATCAACAGCCAGCAGGTAACGCAGCCAGCCAGCAATGGCCAGCGGGATGGACACCAGGGTGTTCAGGTCGCGGCCTTCAGCAACATAGCTCTTGATGGTCTCGCCGAAGCGGATGCCGACCTTCTGGGAAGTATCGGTAGCGATACGCTGCGGGGCGTCCGGCATGAACGGGTTGGGCAGGCGCTGCTCAACAACTTCATCGATGAATGCCTTGGGCTCCAGGATGCCGGGGTTGACCACAACGGGCAGGCCTTCAACATAGCCCAGGCGCTTGATGAGGGCAACGATATCTGCATCCTTCATCTCGTCGCAGATCAGGGTGTAGCCCAGCATGCAGCCGTAGACGCTCATGGCGGTGTGCAGGGGGTTCAGGCAGGTGGTGACCTTCATGCGCTCGGTCTTGTTGACGGTGTCGCGGTCGGTCATATAGACGCCGGCCTTTTCCAGCGGGGGGACGGCCATTGGGGAACTTGTCCTCAACAACCAGGTACTGCGGGCGCTCTGCGTTGACAAAGGCAGCAATGAAAGTGTTCTTGCTGGTAACGATGGGCTCCATATCCTCGATGTTATCCTTGACCAGCTGCGCTTCCACGATCTTGTGGGGGCGCGGGGTGATCTTGTCGATCATGGACCAGGGGAATGCGATCTTGCTCTCGTCTTCCAGGTAAGCGATGAAGTCCTGGCCGACATAGCCCTTTTCAGCCCATGCCTTGGCAACGGTCATCACGCTGGACTGCAGCTTTTCGCCGTTGTGGGAGCAGTTGTCCATGCTGACAACAGCCAGTGGGGCGGCACCAGCCTGGAAACGCTCGAACAGCAGGGCAGCGACCATGCTCATGGCGTGGCGTGCGTGTGCCGGACCCTTCGTCGATATCAGCCTGCACAACGGGCATCAGGCTGCCATCGGGACGGTACAAGGCATAGCCCTTCTCGGTGATGGTGAAGGAGATCATCTGCAGGCCGGGATCGGTGAAGATCTCCTTGAAGCGTGCCATCATGGCAGCGTCAGAAGAATCAGCGCGCAGGCCCTCGGCAACAGAACCGATGATCTCGCGGCTGGTGGAGCCATCCGGGTTCAGGGTGACCATCATGGTCAGATTGTCGAACGGGGTGTAGATCTTATCAATGATGTCATAGTCAAAGGTATCGGCTGCAATGATGCCGCGGTCCTGCAGGCCTTCGTTCAGCAGGCGCTGCTGGAGAGCTGCGATAAAGCCGCGGAAGATGTTGCCTGCGCCAAAGTGGACCCAAACCGGATGCTCCTTGGTTTTGGCAGTCATAGCGTCATGGTCAAAGGCGGGCAGCTTAACGCCCAGGGCTTCCCATTCAGCCTTCTGGTTCTTGATGGATGCAGCGTTCATTTCATGGCGAAACACTCCTTCAGATTTGTTTGTGATATCTTCGGTGGCCTTGCTTTGCAGCACGGCCGGTGTTGTTCATTCAAACCGTGGATAAGTATAACCCTTATTTTTGCAAATCAAATTGGCGTAATTGCTTGAAAGATTGCAAAAATTGCGGTACTATGAAAGTAGAAAGAGAGATGACAGGATTATGGCAGAAAACAGCTTTCAACCCTTTACACGGCGGCAGACCATGATCCGCCGGGATTTTGAAATTTACCGCTACCGCTACATGGATGAAGTGGAGCTGCACCACCACGATTTTATGAAATCTACATGCTTTTGCGCGGCAGTGTATCTTATACGGTCGAAAACCGCATCTTCCACATGCGCGCGGGAGATCTGATGCTGATCAGCCCGCTGGAGCTGCACCAAGCGCGGGTTGACAGCAATGATGAACCTTACGAGCGCATTGTGCTGTGGGTGGACCGCGGGTATCTGGAATCCCTTTCCAGCCCGCACACCAGCCTGACCCGCTGCTTTGACACCACGGTGCCCGGCCATACCAATCTGCTGCGCCTGCCCGGCCCCCGCAGCGCCGAGATGCGCCGTGAGCTGGACAAGCTGCGCAGCCTGCACATGCAGGAAAGTTATGGCAGCGACCTGCTGGCCGTTTGCAGCCTGGTGGAGCTGATGGTTGCCATCAATCAGAGCGCGGCGGACCGCAGCATGCAGAGCGCGCTTTCGGCCGATATGGCATCTGACCGGGTGGTGGACGGGGTATTGAGCTACATCAACGAGCACTACAGCGAAGCCCTGACGCTGGATGCGCTGGCAGAACGCTTTTTTATCAGCAAGTACCATTTGCTGCGCAAGTTTGAAGCGCAGGTGGGCACCACGGTGCACCGGTATATCCTGCAAAAGCGGCTGCTGAATGCCAAGCAGCTTTTGGCCGGCGGGCTTGCCCCCAGTGAAGTCTGCACCTACTGCGGGTTTGGGGATTACGCCAACTTTTACCGCGCGTTCCGCGCGGAATACGGCACCACGCCCCGGCAGTATGTACAGAGTCTGCGTGGGTAAAGTTCAAAAAACTGTCGTTATTGGTATTATAGCATACCCTGCCAATGGCTACAATAGACGATTTTGCGAAAATTTTGGCAGGCGGTGCAGCAGCCGTGCTGCACCGCTGCACGCAAGGTCAAGTTTTCACTTTCCTTTTACGGCAAAATAGCGTACAATGGGGGCAGCTGTTTTTGGGGGGTATCAGGTACACCTTAACAGCTAAGTCGGGAGGTGGGCAGATGAACCAGCCAGACCCACAGCGCCGCATTGCGGGCGGGGTCGAATATGAATTGACGCGCCGCCGGGTGCGCAACCTGAACATACGGGTCCGCACGGATGGCAGTGTAGCCGTCAGCGCGCCGCGCCGGGTACCCTTGAGCAGTGTGGACGCTTTTGTGGCGGCGCATGCCGGATGGGTTGCCGCGGCGCAGGGCCGGATGGCGGTCCACATGGCAAACCGTGCCGCCGAACCGCCGCTGCCGAGCAAAGCCATCGCCCTGCACCAGATGCAGGCACTATGTGCGCAGTATTACCCGCTGTTTGCCGCCACCTGCCCGCGCGGAGAAATGCCCCGCATAGCGGTGCGGGACATGAGCACCCGGTGGGGGGAGCTGCTCCCTAAAAACAGGAACGCTGTGTTTTGCCCTGCGGCTATGTGTGATGCCGCTGCCCGCGCAGGAGTATGTGGTGGTACACGAGTTTTGCCACTTTGCCCACCCCAACCACAGCCCGGCTTTCTGGGCCGCCGTGGCCAGGGTGATGCCGGACTATAAGGCACGGCAGGCGCTGCTGAAAGGGAGATAGGTACCTTTTATTATTTTCCATTCTCCTTATTTGGGATGCCGTGAATTAAAGAGTTTTGTGGGGCAGGGCGCCAGTGTCTTGTGTTCCGGGAAGATTCCCCGCACCTTACTGATAAGTACCCATTCATTTATTTTGAGCCGCCATTATTCTTTCATTTATTTCAAAATTTAATATCGAGGAGGCGATCTGCACTTTGTCAGATTCCAAACGCTACTCCACGCTGGTGAACAACACCATCCTGTTTGCCATTTCCAACTTTGGCTCCAAAATTCATCAGCCTGATTATTCAGCCATACCTGAGTTACGCGCTGGCCAGCCCGGATGTGATGGGTGTGACCAGCCTGATGCAGTCGGTGGCCAACCTGCTGATTCCGGTGGTCAGCCTGGGCGTCAGCTTTGCGGTGATCCGGTTTGGCCTGGACCGCAAGGTGGATAAATCCAGCGTATTCATGAACGGCCTTGCCACCATCCTGCTGGGCTTTGCCTTAATGGCGGTCTGCTGGCCGCTGGTGCGGCTGATCCCCAATGCGGCGGATTATCTGGTTCTGATTTACGCCTGTGTATTGATGAGCTGCCTGCGCACGCTCTGCACCCAGTTCATCCGTTCCCGCATGCTGAACCGTCTGGTTGCGGTGGATGGCGTTTTGACTTCCGCCACGCTGCTTGGGTTCTATTATCTGTTCCTGGATGTGCTGGATCTGGGCGCGAACGGCTACCTGCTTGCCATGGCCTGTTCGGATGCGCTTTCGGCAATCTTTGTTTTTATTGCCGGGCACTGCCACCAGTATTTCAGTTTCAAAAATGTTCAACAAAGCCCTTTGGAGGGACATGCTGCGTTATTGCATCCCCATGATCCCGGCTTCCATCAGCTTTTGGATCATCAACGCTTCGGACCTGTTCTATGTACAGGGCATGTGTGACGGCATTGACGGCAAAAGCAGCACCTGGTGGGTGGGCCTGCTGAAAGCCGGGTATTATCTGCCGCAGATCATTACCATTGTGGGGCAGATTTTTTATGAGGCATGGCAGCTTTCGGCTGTGACAGAGGAATCCGAGCGTTCGGCGTTCTTCAGCAAGGTGTTCCGGGTATATGCGGCGGTCATGTTCTGCTGTGTGGCGGGCGTCATCTGGCTGTGCCAGCCCATGATGCACGTTTTCCGCGAGGATTACTTCCTTGGCTGGCAGTTTGTGCCGTTCCTGACACTGGCTTCCATGTGCACCTGCCTGAACAACTTCCTGAACAGCGTGTATGTGGTATACAAGCGGTCCACCAGTTCGTTCTACACCATGTTGGTAGGTGCCGTGGTTAATCTGGTTCTGAACTTTTTGTTCATCCGCTGGTTTGGGCCGTGGGGCGTTACGATGGCAAGTTTCATCTCCCTGCTGATTGTTTTCCTGCTGCGTGCTTACTCCACCCACGGGCTGCTGGAGATCGACTTTCACCCCGCCTGGATGCTGCTGAACCTGGGGCTGATCTTTGTGGAGATTGCCATGCTGTTCAAGCTGGAGCACTGGGTGCTGCCGGTCACGGTGCTGACCTTTGCCATCTGCCTGCTGAACTTCCGCGAGGTGTTTGCCATGGTGGAAAAGCTGCTGGGCAATGGTTCTGCACCGCCGCAAAAAATTCAAATTAAGTTTTAAACAAGTTTTGTTTTTCTTGTTGAAAGATTGCCCGTGCGTTTGTGCACGGGCTTTTTCTTTTCCGTTTTGTGGGCGGGTTCTATTATATCGTGCCGCACTATGATATAATACGGGTGATGATTATTTTGGGGCTTTGGCCCGTGGCAGCCTAAAACGGCACCGTTATATTTTTAGGTAGGCAGGCGCACGATGTGCGCCCCCACGGTCTCTACAGGGTAAAAATAGCATTTTTGATTTACAAAATCATTATATTTTGATAAAAGCAGGAGGGAAACCAACTATGCCGCAGATCACGATCGGCAAAGGGCTTGCTTTTTATGAGGAAGCACAGGCCCTGCCCGGTGTAAAACGGGTTGCCGGAATGGTAAAGCAGGATATTGAACTGGTGACGGGCGTTTCGCCCGCCGGAATCACCTCCGGGCAGGGAAGTGGCTGTGCCGTGCTGTACGGTACCATCGGGCACAGCCCCATGCTGGATGCACTGGAAGCCGCGGGCAAACTTGACCTGAATGCCATTCGGGGCAAATGGGAATGCTACAGCTTCCAGGTCATTGAGACCCCCTGGCGGGCATTGGCGCCGCGCTGGTGATTGCGGGGAACGACAAGCGCGGCACCATTTACGGGCTGTTCCATCTTTCGGAGCTGATCGGCGTTTCCCCGCTGGTCAACTGGAACCATGTCCTGCCGCGGCACCAGGACACTGTGGTATTGGATGATCGGGTGAACATGGTATCCAGGGTACCGTCCGTCAAGTACCGCGGCTTTTTTATCAACGATGAATGGCCCGCCTTTGGCAACTGGGCCAAGACCCATTTTGGCAGCATGAACGCCGCCTGCTATGCGCCGGTATTTGAGCTGCTGCTGCGCATGAAAGGCAACTACCTGTGGCCTGCCATGTGGAATTCCAATTTCAGCCTGGACGGCCCTGGGCTGGAAAACGCCGTACTGGCGGACGAACTGGGTGTGGTGATGAGCACCTCCCACCACGAACCCTGTATGCGCAGCGGGCAGGAATACAGCATGGTGCGGGGCAGGGGTTCCATTTACGGCGATGCCTGGGATTACCTTGCCAACCCAGAAGGCATTACCCGCTTTTGGCGCGACGGCCTGACCCGCAACAAAGATTTTGAGAACGTCATCACTCTTGGCATGCGCGGCGAAAATGACACTGCCATTATGCAGCACGCCACGCTGGAAGAGAACATTCAACTGATCCGCAATGTGCTGAAAACCCAGAACCAGCTGATCCGGGAGATTATTAACCCGGATGTCAGGCAGGTGCCGCGGCAGATCGTTTTCTTCTCAGAAACCGAAGAGTTCTTTTACGGCAGCAAGGAAACGCCAGGCCTAATCGGTGATCCGGAACTGGACGGCGTGACCCTGATGCTGAGCGACAACAACCACGGCTCCACCCGCACGCTGCCAAGCCCGGAAATGCGCAGCCACCCCGGCGGGTACGGCATGTACTACCACATGGACATGCACGGCGGGCCCCACTCATTTGAATGGGTGGGTGCCACCTACCTGCCCAAAGTGTGGGAGGAGATGACCGCCGCTTACGAATACGGCGTGCGGGAGATCTGGGTAACGAACATCGGTGATATTGGTACGCAGGAGTTCGGGCTTTCCTACTTCCTGGACCTGGCTTATGATATTGACGTCTGGGGCGGGCAGGATGCTGCCATTACCACCCAGTACACCGCACAGTGGGTGCGCCGCAACTTTGGCGCGGCTTTTGCACCGGCGGACCTGCCCCGCATTGAGGGCATCATCACCGACTACACCCGCCTGCTGGCCCGCAGAAAGCACGAAAAGATGGGGGAGAACACCTACCACCCGACCCATTACGGCGAGGCGGAGGAAGTGCTGCAAATTTCTGAGCATATCCTTACCGAATGTGATGCGCTGAAAACCGCCTGCCCACAGGAGGACCTGAGCGCTTTTATCTCGCTGATCTACTTCCCGGCGTGCGGCACGGCCAATTTGATGAAGATGTGGATCCTGACCGGGCGCAACCATCTGTACGCCAAACAGAACCCGCGCTTGCCGCCAACCGGCCATGGCCGATAAAGTGCAGGCCTGCATTGAAGCAGACGAAGCGCTGGTGAACGAATACCACACCGTGGACGGCGGCAAGTATTACGGGTTCGGGTTATCGGAGCACATCGGCTTTGTGTACTGGAACGACGAGGACAACAAGCTGCCCATCCGGATGTACATCACCCCGGCTAACCGGCCGCGGATGATCGTATCCCGCGTAGAAGATACCGAGTACGCCACCGGCTTTTGGTGGAATGGCCGCAAGCCGCAGGTATGGCAGGACTTTTTGCGGCCGGATGTCAGCCAGGTTGCGTTTGACGTTGCCTGCGGCAGCAAGTGCCCCATCAGCTGGCACATTGAGACCGACTGCCCCTGGATGCAGTTCAGCTGCACCGGCGGCACCGTGGCCGAAAATCAGCGCGTGACCCTGACGATTGACCGCAGCCAGATCACCGGCAAAGCGGCTGGACAGTTCGCTGTGGTGAATGAGCATATCCAGGAGGGGACCGGTGCGGCCAACATCATTGTGGAAGTGGACAATACGCCGGTCAGTTACCCCAAAGGAACTTTTGTGGAAGCTAACGGTTGCATTGCCATGGAAGCACAGCACTACACTGCCAAGCGGGATGTTCCCGGCGGCGGCTTTGCGCTGCTCAAGCCGTATGGCCGCCTGGGCACCGCGCTGAAAGTGTTCCCGGCTACCGCCAACTTTGAAAAGAGCGAAGAGCGCCCCTATCTGGAATATACGTTTGCTGCGGCAAAGGACGGAAACTATCATGTACAGTTCCATATGTCCGCCACCACACCGGTCACCTTTGAGCCGAAGCAGTATATCGGCTATTCGGTCAATGGCGGAGCGGTGCAGGTTGTAAACACCGTGCACGAGGAGAACCGACCGTTCTTTGGCAGCGAACAGTGGTACGCCGAGGGCTTTGCCAATGTAAAGCTGACCGAGGCCGTCATCCTGTGCCATGCGGGGGTCAACACACTGCGCTTTTATGCGGTCAGCCCGGCCATCATTCTGGAAAAGATCGTGCTTTGGCCGGACGGCACCACCCTGCCGGAATCCTACCTTGGCCCGCGGGAGAGTTACCGCTGCTGACGCAGCCAAGGCCAGCATAAAGCCAACAACAGATAAGTTCGAGGTATTGATATGAGTTCTACTATTTGCGCCCTTGCCACCCCACCGGGGGCAGGCGGCATTGCGGTCGTTCGGGTATCCGGACCGGAAGCGTATGCGGTGGTGGGGGAGATCTTCACCCCGTGCAACCCGGCAAAGCGGGTTGCGGAAGCCAAAGGCTACACCGCCATGCTGGGGCATTACCATCTGCGGGGTGAGGAAATGGATGAGACCATCGCCCTGTTTTTCCGCGCGCCGCACAGCTACACTGGTGAGGATGTGATCGAGCTTTCAGTCCACGGCGGCAACGCCATGGCCCAGGGCCTGCTGGAAGCGCTGTACCTGGCCGGTGCTGCGCCCGCCGGCCCCGGCGAGTTTACCCGCCGCGCACTGGAAAACGGCCGCATGAGCCTGACCCAGGCCGAAGCCGTGATGGAGATCATCTCCGCCGAAGGGCGGCAGGGGGCAGCGCTGGCAAAGTCCGCTTTGGACGGCGCACTGGCACGGCGCATTGCGGGCATCCAGGCCGCTTTGCAAACGCTGGCTGCCCACCTGACCGCCTGGATCGACTACCCGGAGGAGGATGTGCCGGAGGTATCGCAGGCAGAGCTGATCGCCACACTGAGCGAGCAGAGGGACACGCTGGACCAGCTGATTGCCGGGTATGGGGCCGGGGCGGTTTTGCGCCGCGGGGTGGACTGTGTGCTGCTGGGCCGCCCCAATGTGGGCAAAAGCACCCTGCTGAACCTGCTGGCCGGGTTTGACCGCGCCATTGTGACCCCCATTGCGGGCACCACCCGCGATGTGCTGGAGCAGGCCGTGATGCTGGGGGATACCGGCATCCGGCTGAACCTGTTTGACACCGCCGGTGTGCGGGATGTGGGGGAACACGGCGATGCTGTGGAAGCCGAGGGCATCCGCCGCAGCTGGAAAAAGCTGGAGGAAGCCGGGCTGGTGCTGGCCGTGTTCGACCTGGCCGCCCCGCTGAATGAGGAAGACCTGGAAATTGCACGCCGCTGCCAGGGCCGCCCCGCGCTGGCCATTTTGAACAAGCAGGATCTGGCCGGGCAGGGGGAAGCATTCACTGCCGCACAGCAGCAGTTAGCGCCTTACTTCAAGGCCATCATTCCGCTGACCGCGCGGGACGCCGCCAGCCTGCAGCCTTTGTGTCAGGCGGTCGCCCAACTGCTGGGCACCGCCAACCTGGACCCCAACGCTGCCGCGCTGTGCAGCGCCCGCCAGCTGAGCGCCGCCAAGGAAGCCCGCGATGCCCTGGCCGAAGCCCTGAACAGCCAGGAGGACGGCTTTGGGCTGGATGCTGCCGGGGTGTGCATCAGCGATGCGCAGCGTGCCCTTGCCCGCCTGACCGGTGAGGATGCCACCGAAGCTACCATTGACGAAGTGTTTTCTACCTTCTGTGTGGGCAAATAACCCACCTGTTCTTCTGCGTTTCAAGAGCGCCTGTTTACCCGCTATTTTCTGCGGGGCAGGCGCTCTTTTATTGTGTTCCGGGCGCGCTGTGATACAATGAAGTGACGAAAATTTCTTCCATCAAAGAGTTTTGATTTGAGGCATAGAGATTATGGATTTTTTGGGAAATTATGATGTGGTCGTGGTGGGTGCCGGACACGCCGGAATTGAAGCCGCCCATGCGGCAGCCATGCTTGGCGCCAAGACGGCGATCTTTACGTTGACATTGGATTTTATCGGCAACATGCCCTGCAACCCGTCCATTGGCGGCACAGCCAAGGGGCATCTGGTGCGGGAGATCGATGCGCTGGGCGGTTTGATGGGCATTGCGGCGGACGCCACCTTTTTGCAGAGCCGGATGCTGAACCGCGGCAAAGGCCCCGCGGTACACAGCCTGCGCGTGCAGACTGACCGCAAGCGCTACCACATGTGGATGAAGCACGCGCTGGAGCTGACCCCCAACCTTGAGATTCACCAGGCGGAGATCGTGCGGCTGGATGTGCAGGACGGCCATGTGTGCGGGGTGGTAACGGCGCTGGGCGGCTATTACAGCTGCAAGTGCGTGGTGATTGCCACCGGCACAGCGCTGGGCGGGCGCATTTTTGTGGGCGAAGCCCACTATGACGGCGGCCCGGACGGCACCCATGCGGCCACCGCGCTGACCAAGGATCTGACGACCCACGGTGTACCGCTGCGCCGCTTCAAGACCGGCACCCCGGCCCGCGTACACCGCCGCAGCATTGACTTCAGCAAGCTGGACTGCCAGCCCGGCGACCCGGACGAACTGCTGCAGCCGTTCAGCTTTATGACCCACAAGCCGATGCACAACAAGGTGGACTGCTACATTGCTTACACCAACCCAGAGACCCACAAGGTCATCCTGGACAATCTGAGCCGCTCGCCGCTGTACGGCGGGGACATTCAGGGTGTCGGACCGCGGTACTGCCCTTCGATTGAAGATAAGGTGGTGCGCTTTAAGGGCAAGGAACGCCACCCGGTGTTTGTGGAGCCCTGCGGCGAGGACACCGAGGAGATGTACCTGCAGGGGATGAGTTCCTCCCTGCCGGAAGCCGTGCAGAATGCCATGTACCGCACCATCAAGGGGTTTGAGAACCTGGAGATCATGCGCCCGGCTTATGCCATCGAGTATGACTGTGTGGACCCCACCAGCATGCTGCCCACGCTGGAAAGCAAAGTGATCGGCGGCATGTACGGGGCAGGGCAGTTCAACGGAACTTCCGGCTATGAGGAAGCCGCCGCGCAGGGCCTGCTGGCCGGCCTGAACGCCGCCCGCCAGGCTCTGGGCAAGAGCGAGCTGGTGCTGGCACGGCATACTTCCTATCTTGGCACGCTGGTGGATGACCTAGTAACCAAGGGCGTGATGGACCCCTACCGCATGATGACCAGCCGCAGCGAGTACCGCCTGAGCCTGCGGCAGGACAACGCCGATGAGCGACTGACCCCCATTGGCCGGGAATACGGCCTTGTGGACGACACCCGCTGGGCGGCGTTCACCCACGACATGGAAGTGAAAAAGGCCGAGCTGCACCGGTTGGAGACCACCAAGGTACCGCTGGCGGAGCTGCGCACCGTTGCCCCGCCGGAAGTGCTGGAAACGCTGGGTGAATCCGGCGGCACGGCGGCGGAGCTGCTCAAGCGGCCCGGCGGCATATGCGCCAAAGGTAAAGTTATCGCCGCAGAACACCGCCTTGGCGGCAAAGCATTCCACCAGAATTTTGTTGACGAAATCTTCCGGGCTTAAGCTGCGGAAGGATTCAAAACGGGGGTTCCATATAGGCGGTAATGCCCAAAGCGGCAACGCGGGCATGCTTTTTGCCCAGCGGACAAGATACGCCCGCCCTTGAGCGACTGCCCGCCCGGCAGGCTGAAGGTAAAAAGCCGCGGGGGTCAGGCCGTGGGCCGCGGCGTATTCCACCGCTGCCCCCAGCACACGGCGGTGCCCAAGGTGAACACCGTCAAAATAGCCCAAGGCCACGGCGCTGCCGTTGGGTGCGCCCACCGGGGCCAGTGTATTCAAAATATTCATGGTAGTTGGCATACTTCCTGTTGTTGAGCGGACAGCGGTTCTGCCCGTTGCGGTTTGGGTGCAGGCGTTCACGCCCGCTCGCAGAAGATCTTTTCCACCTGCAGCACACCCTGCGTCACGTTGGCAAGCCCCAAAAAGGTACCTGCGGCATCATACACGCGGTATTTGCCGTCCTGTGCGCGGTAGTGGCTGGTGGGGCAGCCGTTGAAGAGGTGCTTTTTCACTGCATCGTCCACCGTCAGGGCAGGCAGCGCGGCAAACACGTGTTCCACCGGCAGCAGCCAGCCGCTTTGCTGCAGGGTACCTGCTTCGGCAGCGGCCAGGATTTCCGGCAGGGTGTGGCATTCCTCAATCTTGAACGCCCCGGCGCGGGTGCGGCGCAGTGCCGCCAATGTGGCGGGCACGCCCAAAGCTGTACCGATATCCTCCGCCAGAACGCGGATGTAGGTGCCCTTGGAGCAGCTGACTCGGATGGTATAATCCCCCGGTGCGGCTGCCCAGGTAGGTAAGTCTCATAAATCGTGATGGGGCGCGGGGTGCGCTCCACCGTCTGGCCTTTGCGGGCCGCCTTGTACAGCGGCTGGCCGTTGATCTTGACCGCTGAATACATCGGCGGCAGCTGCATCTGCCGGCCCATAAACTGCGGCAAAACGGCTTTCAGCTCTGCTTCACCCACCGTAACAGGAGCGGTTTCCAGCGCAGTGCCGGTCACATCGCCGGTATCGGTGCGCAGGCCAAGGCGTAATGGTAGCTTCATAGGTTTTATCATGGTCAGGCTGGCGGTCCGCCGCGGCGGTGGCATTGCCGATAAACACGGCGAGCACACCAGTCGCCATAGGATCCAGTGCTGCCCGCGTGCCCCAGCCTGCGCGTTCCCAGCGCACCGCGCAGCTTGGCCAGCACATCAAAGCTGGTCCAGCCCGCAGGTTTATCAACTGGAGAATGGCACAAGTATTCATTGGGGTTTTCCTTTTCAGTTTATTGTGCTGCATTCGGCAGCAGCACCCAGCTGCGGTGCCAGCCTTGCGGCGGCAAGCAGACGGTGCCATCTTGCAGGTTTACAGGCGTGTGCCGCATCCCCGTGTGCTGCGCGTTGTGGTGCAGCTGGCCTTCAACCAGCGTCCTGATCCAGCAAGCCGCAGCGCTGCAACTCCTTGCGGACTTCCTCCAGCACGGCATGCTTGGCGTTATCCAGGTTGCCGCTGATCTCGCACCCGGCTGCGCGGGTATGGCCGCCGCCGCCCAGGCGGCGCGCAATGTTGCAGGCATCAATGCTGCCCGATGTACGCACGCTGATGCGGAAGCTGCCATCCCGCTGCTGGCGGTAGGTCAGGCCAACCTCCACGCCTTCAATGGAGCGCGGCAGGCTGGTCAGGTCCTCCAGCTCGGCACCCGCCACGCCGGAAGATTCGATCTGGTCCCAGGTCAGGCAGATCACGGCGCACAGGTCGTTGAAATAATATTCCAGGCTTTCCATCGCCATGCGTTCCGCAGTTATGCGGGCATGGGAGCGGGATTCAAACAGGCGGGCATTCAGTTTTTCCACATCGGCACCAGCCTCCATCACGCGGGCCGCCGCCATATGGGTGCGGGGCGTGGTACTGGCAAACTTAAAGCAGCCGGTATCGGTTGCAATGCCGGTATACAGGCAGTTGGCGATCTGCGGCGTAATGGTCACGCCCATATCCACGATCACATCCAGCAAAAAGCTCGCAGGCCGCGGCGGCGCCGGGATCCAGCAGGGTTTCATAGGCATAGCCGCTGTTGCTGGCATGGTGGTCAATGCAAAGGTTGGTATGGGCGGCATACTGCGGCACATTGTTATTTTCGCCAAAAAGCTGGATGCTGGCAACATCCACCGCCACCACAAATGCAGGGTTAAGCTGCCGTCAAACCAGCGCAGCTCCATATAATCATACATTTTGGGGATGGGGTCGCTGCATAAAATCGCGGCGTTTTTGCCCAGCGCCTTGAGCGCAAGATACAGTGCACCGGCGCAGCCGATGGTATCGCCATCGGGGTTTTTATGGCAAAGGATCAGGATATCGTCCGCGCCGCGCAGACGCAGCACGGCTGTCTGCCGATCCACAGATTCGGTCATAAGGCTCCTCTTTTCTCGGCCGCGATTTGGGGGGGCTATTCCCTCTCCCCCGTTGGTTCCGGCCTTTGGGAAGGCGCAGCTGCAAGCGTAAATTTCAACTGCGCGTTTTGGTCGATGACTGGCTACAGCACCAGTTAAGATGTATCTGAAAGCAACGAAAATGACAGATATTTCGCAAGCACAAGCAGGATGTAAGGCAAAGAACCGCAGGGATCCTTTGTGATTTTTTAGCGCAAAATCCGGCTGTGTTTGTAGAAATAGACTAAATTTTCGACTTTTCAGATACAGTCTGGGCAGGTTATTCCTGCTCTTCCGGTTCTGCCGGTGCTGCGGGGTGTGCTTTTTCAATATCCTGCAGCAGCTGGTCAATGTGCACTGCGTAAGCAGCGCTGTCATCCTTGGTAAACACAAAGCGTGGGGCTTTGCGGATGTGCATGCGGCGGCTGACTTCGGTGCGGATATGGCCCGAAGCTTTGTTCAGGGCCTTCACCACCGGGTCCGCGCCGCCTTCGCGCCCCATCACACTGATGTACACCTTGGCGACATCCAGGTCCGGGGTAACATCAAGCCGGGTCACAGTCAGCAGACCACCCGAAACGCGGGGGTCCTTCATTTCGCCGATAATGGCGATCAGCTCGCGTTTCATATCCTGTGCCATACGGCCATGGTTTTTGCTTGGCATAACTTTACCTCATAAAGCCCCTGCGGGGCTTGTCAAACAAGCGGGAACGGCTCAATGCCAGATCAATCGCGGTATTCTTCCAGCTTGAAGCACTCGAATACGTCTCCCTCTTTGACGTCGGAGAACTTCTGCAGGGTGATGCCGCATTCATAGCCTTCGGCCACTTCCTTGGCGTCATCTTTGAAGCGCTTCAGGGATGCAATGGCATCCTCGCAGATGACGATACCGTCACGCACCAGGCGCAGCTGGGCATCGCGGGTGATCTTGCCGGAAGTAACACGGCAGCCGGAAACAGTGCCAACGCTGGAAATCTTGTAGACCTGGCGAACCTGTGCTTCGCCCAAGGCGACTTCGCGCACCTTGGGGGCCAGCATACCCTTCATAGCGTCGGAAACATCGTTGATGGCATCGTAAATGACGCGGTACATACGCATTTCAACACCGGCCTGCTCGGCTTCAGCCTTGGCAACAGCGTCCGGACGGACATTAAAGCCGATGATGATGGCGTTGGAAGCATCGGCCAGAGAAACATCAGACTTGGAAATTGCACCAACACCGGCATGGATGACGCGCACGCGCACTTCGTCGTTGCTGAGCTTTCCAGGCTCTGTTTCACAGCTTCGGCGCTGCCCTGAACGTCAGCCTTGACAACAATGGGCAGTTCCTTCATATCGTTCTGGGCCATCTGGTCAAACAGGTTATCCAGGGTGACCTTGGTGTAAGCAGCAAACTGCTTTTCCTTGGCTTCGGTGGTACGCTTGTCAGCCAGTTCACGGGCCAGGCGTTCATCCTCAACAGCCTCGAAGATATCGCCGGCGGTGGGTACTTCAGTCAGGCCGGTGATCTCCACAGGGGTGGAAGGACCGGCGGATTCGATCTCAACGCCCTTATCGTTGCGCATGGTACGCACACGGCCAACGGCGGTACCGGCAATCAGACAGTCGCCCTTGTGCAGGGTGCCGTTCTGAACCAGCAGGGTGGCAATGGTGCCCTGGCCCTTATCCAGGCGGGCTTCCACAACGGCACCCTTGGCGCGGCGGTTGGGGTTGGCTTTCAGCTCCATGACCTCTGCTTCCAGAACAATGCGCTCCAGCAGGTCCTGGATGCCTGCGCCAGTAGCGGCAGACACGGGGATGCAGGCAGTTTCGCCGCCCCAGTCTTCGGGCACGATCTCGTACTTGGTCAGCTGTTCCTTCACGCGCTCCGGGTTAGCGGTCGGCTTATCCATCTTGTTGATGGCAACGATCAGCTTGACATTGGCAGCCTTGGCGTGGTTGATGGACTCGATGGTCTGGGGCATGATGCCGTCATCGGCAGCAACGACCAGAACCGCGATATCGGTCATATCCGCGCCGCGGGCACGAACCCACCTGGTTCACCGGCCGCGATGTACCGGACTGGTGTGCGGAAGATTCGACCTACCTTGCCAAACGCCGCCTGATCGATGAGACGGGTATGACGATCTGGCGTTACCATGACCATATGCACGCCGCGGCAGGGGACCGCATTTATTGGGGCGTAGCGGACAAGCTGGGCTGGAACCAATACCTGGTACCCGGCCAGAAAGCCCCTTGGCTGTACGAAATCCCCCAAACCACGCTGGTAGACCTGGCCGCAGACTTAAAGCGCAAGCTGGATATGACCACCCTGCAAACCATAGGTGATCCGGAAATGCCGGTAAACAAAGTGTTGATTTTGGTGGGCGGCGGCAGCCTGGGCCTTGGCGTGGAAGAGATGCCGATGCAGGCCATGGAGCAAACCCACGCCGATGTGATGCTGTGTGGGGATGTGACAGAATGGACCACCTGTGCGTACATCCGGGATGCCATGCAGCTGGGCAGAACAAGGCCATGATCAAACTTGGCCATGAGCGCAGCGAGGAAGCCGGAATGGAATATATGGCAACCTGGCTGCCGGATCTGATTGATCACTGCTGCCCGGTAATCTTTATTGATGCAAAAGAACCGTTTGTTTATCTGTAAAAGGGGGCTGGACTGGAATGGCGATTTTCCATGCGGAGTTTTTTTCCAAATGTTTGATGCGGCTGGTGGATGTGGACATCTGCCTGCCGATTGAGGATCTGGTGAACCCCCAGCCGCAGGAGGGACCGTTCCCCACGTTGTACCTGCTGCACGGCTATACAGGCCGCAGCGAGGACTGGCTGCACGGCAGCTGTATTGCCGAGCTTTCCCGCCAGTACGGCATTGCCGTGGTAATGCCCAGTGGGGAAAACCAGCTTTTATGAGGATGATACCGAAGCTGGATTTTTATACAGCACCTTTGTTGGTCAGGAACTGGTGGAGCTGACCCGTGCCGCGTTCCCGCTGTGCCGGGATAGGGAGCACACCTGGATGGCTGGGCTTTCGATGGGAGGGTTCGGTACCTTACTGAACGCCTGCAAGTTCAGTGAAACGTTCAGCGCTGCGGCGTGTTTTTCCTCCGCTTTTATCATTCAGGACATTGCAGGAATGAAGCCGGGTGCTGTGATCCCCAGCGGGGTGGGCAACTATGGCTATTACCGCCGTGTGTTCGGTGACCTGGATGCCTTGGCAGGCGGTCCGCGAGACCCGCTATATTGGGCCCAAAAGGCCAAACAGACGGGCACATTGCCCCGGCTGTACCTTGCCTGTGGAACGGAGGATTCGCTTTTCCCCAATAACACTGTTATGCGCAAGGAACTGGAAGGACTTGGTGCGGATGTGACCTGGTTCCAGGGGCCGGGCGCACATAGCTGGCAGTTCTGGGACCAGGAAATCAAAAAGGCAGTGCCCTGGATGTTGAATGCCGAAAAACAGGAGGTTGACGATGAAACGCAGAGAGTTTGAGCGCACCACCCCCGAAGCAGTGGGGCTACGCAGCGAAGATATTGAATGGCTGCTGGACGAGCTGGAAAGCGGCTTTACTGAGATGCACGGCCTGATGATTATGCGGCATGGCAAAGTATGTGCCGAAGTCCAACACTCGCGCTTGCCCAGCACCAGGTAGATGTAGGGCGCGCTGGGGTCGGAGCGATCCACGCCGGGCAGCCACGCGGCAAAGGGCTCGGGGTTGACGCCATCGGGCACGTACCAAATCTTCTT
>ENA-OQCL01000445-OQCL01000445.1-human-gut-metagenome-genome-assembly--contig:-NODE-445-length-19871-cov-5.165468_pt1 | contig 19871 bp, 21 predicted proteins | sample MGYA00242502_ERZ504586 | MGnify/ENA primary metagenome ERZ504586 (study PRJEB26092, sample SAMD00036316) | human gut metagenome | host: Homo sapiens | study: EMG produced TPA metagenomics assembly of... | reverse complement strand
GGGCGCGCTTACGTCGTGCCGCTCTTCATCGACGACGCGACGGCGGCGGTCAACGCGGCGGCCTACGGCTATCTCTTCGTCGTCGTTCCGTTCTATCCGCTGCTCGGCCTGCTCTGCATCTACCGCTCCGCACTCCAGAGCATGGACGACGCGCGCACGCCGTTCGCGGCCTGCGTCTCGGAGCTCGTGATGCGCGTGACGGCGGCTTTCGTGCTCGCGCGCTTCTTCGGCTACGCGGGATGATGCTTCGCGACGCCGCTCGCGTGGATGGGCGCGCTCGCCTTCCTCACGCCGGTCTGGCTGCGCCGCGCGCGTCGGCTGGACGGCGCGGCGGCGCGCGGATAAAATTTAGCGAAGGACGTAAATTTATCCCGCAAAGGCAGGCGAGAGGATGTACAACCCGCAGCTCGACACTTTCATAACTGTAGCGGAGCGCGGCAGCTTCACTAAGGCCGCCGAGGAGCTCTGCATAACGCCGACGGCGGTGATAAAACAGATAAATCTGCTCGAATCGAAGCTCGGTCTGAAGCTCTTCGAGCGTTCGCACCGCGGGCTTGCGCTGACCGCGGCTGGGCGCTCTCTGCTCGCCGACGCGAAATATATAATTTCCTACTCAAACGACGCCGTCGTCCGCGCGCGAGAGGCCGCGGAGAAAAGCAACTCCGTCATCCGCATCGGCACCTCGCCGATGACGCCCGCGCAGATTCTCGTCGAGCTGTGGCCGAAGCTGCACGAGCGGCTGCCGAATGTGAAATTCCGCCTCGTCCCCTTTGAGAACACGCCCGAGAACGCGCGCGAAATTCTGAAAAATCTCGGCCGCGACATCGATGTTGTGGCGGGCTTCTGCGACGAGACGATGCTTGAATACCGGCGATGCTGCGGTCTGGAGCTCTTTCGCGCGCCGATATGCTGCGCCGTCTCGCTTTCGCACCCGCTCGCGTCGAAGGAGCGGCTCGCCGTCTCCGATCTCTTCGGCGAAAATCTCATGCTCATACGCCGCGGTCGCATCAAGGCCGTGGACGAGCTGCGCGACGAGCTCGCGCGCAGTTATCCGCAGGTGAACGTCGTAGACTTCGACTTCTACAACACGGAAGTATTCAACCGCTGCGAGAACGGCGGCGCGCTGCTGACCGCTGTCGAGTGCTGGCGCTCCGTCCACCCGCTGCTTCGCATAATTCCGGTCGAGTGGGAACACGCGATACCCTACGGCCTGCTCCACGCGCGTGAGCCGTCGCCGCTCGTGAGGCAGTGCATCGAAGCCGTCCGCGGCGTTTTTAGCGCTGGCGGCGCGTTATAACCCAAAGGTTCACACTGACGAACGAATCGAGACTTCCGCGGAGGCCTCGATTTTTTTATACTTGCGCAAAACGAAGGTACGAAGGAGGAATTTCGGAAAAATGAGAAGCGTTGCGCTCTTCGCCGTGATTTTATCGATCGCGCTATGCGTTTCGGCCTTTTCCGCGATTCGCGCCGAAGCCGCCGAAGGCACGGACGCGCCCTACACGCGCGCGACGCGCATAGACGACGTGGCGAGCGCCCCCGTTTTCGGAAGCTACGGGCGGCTCATCTTCCCCGTCGACAGAGGATACATGAGCGGCGAAACGCTCGGGACGCTGCGGCTCACGTGGTACAGCTGCATAGACCCGGACAAGACAGTTGAGATAGCGAATTACTTAAAATCACGCGCCGCGGCTGGAGACACAGTCTTTATCGACATTTACACGGAGGCCGAAAAAACGCGCCGACCCGCGCAAACGCGACACGGGACTGTTCTTCTTCCGCGGCAGGCGCGGCGCGCCATTCGCCGTATGCTGCGCGGGCGGCGGCTTTGCATACGTCGGCGCGATGCACGACAGCTTTCCCCACGCGCTCGAACTCTCGAAGATGGGCTACAACGCCTTCGCGATAATTTACCGCCCGGGCGCGCAGGCGGCCTGCGAGGATCTCGCGCGCGCGATAAGCGTGATTTTTGCGAACGCGGAGAAGCTCGGCGTCAGCACGGAAGGTTACTCGCTCTGGGGCGGCTCGGCGGGCGCGCGCATGGCGGCGTGGCTCGGCTCTCTCGGCCCCGAGGCCTTCGGCGGCGCGCGGCTGCCGCGTCCTGCCGCCGTCGTCATGCAGTACACGGGACACTCGCACTTCACGATTAACGACCCGCCTACATACGCCTGCGTAGGCGAAAACGACGGCATCGCCTCGTGGCGCGCGATGGAGCGCAGAATAGAAGCTCTGCGCGCCTGCGGCATAGAGACGGAATTTCATCGCTACGCGGGGCTGAGCCACGGCTTCGGCCTCGGCACCGGCACAATCGCCGAAGGCTGGATAAACGACGCCGCGGCCTTCTGGCAGAAGCAGATAGACAAAAACCGCGCCGCGCGAGCGGACGGCGCAAATAACTGACGAGGTGAAAAATAAATGGAACAGCGCACACTTGGGAAAGATTTGAAAGTTTCGGCCGTCGGCTTCGGCTGCATGGGGCTGTCGCACGCTTACGGCGCGCCGCTCGACGAGCGCGAGGCGGTCAAACTTATACGCCGCGCCTTCGACTGCGGATACACCTTTTTCGACACCGCCGAAATATACGGCACGGAGGACGACCCGCACGCGAACGAACGGCTCGTAGGCGAAGCGCTCGCGCCTGTGCGCGATAAAGCCGTCATAGCGACGAAGTTCGGCCTGAGCTTCGACATGGAGAGCGGCGTCGTGCCCTATCCGATAATCCCCGACTCGCGTCCCGAGACGATACGCCGCTCGGTCGAGTGTTCGCTCGCGCGCCTGCGCACCGATCACATCGACCTTTATTACCAGCACCGCCCTGACCCAAGGGTCGAGCCTGAAACAGTCGCGGAGGTCATGGCGGAGTTGATTCGCGAGGGAAAGATAACGCACTGGGGAATATCCGAAGCGAACGAGGAATACCTGCGCCGAGCGCACGCAGTCTGTCCCGTGACTGCGGTGCAGAACCGTTACTCGATGATGGCGCGCTGGCACGAAGCGCTCTTCCCGGCGCTCGAAGAGCTCGGCGTGGGCTTCGTCGCCTTCTCGCCGATGGCGAACGGACTGCTGACCGGAAAGTACGTCAAAGGCTCGCGCTTCGACGCGAGGTACGACTACCGCGCCGCGATGCCGCAGTTTGCGGACGAGGCCGCGGAGAAGAACGCCGCGCTGCTTTCACTGCTGCGACGTTACGCGGAGGAGAAAAGCGCGACGCCCGCGCAGATATCGCTCGCGTGGATGCTCCGCAAGAAACCGTGGATAGTGCCGATACCCGGCACGCGCAGCGAGCGCGCATGGAGGAAACGCGGGGCCGCCGCCGTCGCGCTCTCGGCGGAAGAGGTGCGCGCGATTGACGCGGCGCTCGACGGCATGGAGATGTCCGAGGTTTTCGGCGGCGCGAAGATTTCAGGGCAAAAAAGGACTAACTCACGCGCGCGCCCTCACGCAGCGGCGCGCGCCTCAAATTGAGGAAAAGTGCAAAATTTTTATTCGCGCCGCATGCAGGAGAACGGCGAAACTCTCCGTCCGTCACGCAACGCGGCGCGCAGTTTTGCAGAATTTTTTGCACGCGCAAAAGCGCGCGGATGCGGCGGGCGCGCCGCTTCGCGCGCCTTTTTCGTTTATCCTCAGAGCGGGGCCGTCTTCTAGTTTTTATGCCGCTGTAATATAATCCAAGAACAAACGAATATTTGCTTTCGGCGCAAGGGAATCCGGTTCGATGCCGGAGCAGTCCCGCTACTGTAACTCTGACGAAGCCGCGAAATGCCACTGACAATGTCGGGAAGGCGCGGCGGAGGACGAAGAGGAGCCAGGAAACCTGACGCCGGGAGGGGAAGGGGGAAAGTTTGCGCGGACGAACGCCTTTGCAGCTTCATAGAAACAGCAGGCCTGAGAGCTGCAAAAGGTGAGAGACGCGGCGGACGAATACGCCGGGTCTTTTTTTGTTGGTCGGGCCGATTTTTGACCAAAGCGCCGCGAGGACGGCGCGGAAAGGAAGAACTACCGCGATGAAGAAAATGTTTGCACTTACTCTGATGTTATTGGTCTCCGCAATGATTGCGGGAACGGCGCTCGCTTCGGAGGCGAAGCCTAAGGAGGACAAGCGCGGCATACTGATAGCCTCGTTCGGCACGTCGATGCCGGAGGCTAAGAAGGCGATAGACAACCTCGTGGATTCCGCGAAGGCCGCGTTCCCCGACACCGAGGTGCGCGTCGCCTACACGTCGAACATCATCCGCAAAAAGATAGCGCGCGAACAGAACGTCGTAATCCCGACGCCGGCCGAGGCGCTGGCGCAGATGAACGACGAGGGCTTCACTCACGTCTGCGTCATGCCGATGCACATAATCCCCGGCGAGGAGTACGACGATATAGCGAGCCTCGTAAACGGCTTCGCGCAGATAAAGGGCAAGTACGGCTTCAAGGAGCTGAAGCTCGGGCAGCCCTACCTCGCGACGGTGAAGGACTGCGACGTGATGGCGCAGATTCTCGTCAAGCGCTTCGACAAGGAGCTCGCGCAGAAGGGCACGGCGATAGTCCTCATGGGCCACGGCACGCCGGAGCATATCGCGAACGCGCTTTACGCGCAGCTTCAGCTTTCGCTCGACGCGGCGGCCCCGGGACGCTTCTTCGTCGGCACCGTCGAGGCTGCTCCGACCATTGACAACGTAATCGCGGGGCTCAAGAGAGAGAAGCCGAAGGCGCTCGTGCTTTCGCCCTTCATGATAGTCGCTGGCGACCACGCGAACAACGACCTCGCGGGCGCTGACGACGACGAATCGTGGATAAACGTGCTCAAGGCCGCGGGCTTCAATAACATCTCGACGAAGCTCGTCGGCCTCGGCGAGGACCCGAATATGGCGGAGCTCTTCGTCGCGAAGATAAAGGACATGATGAAATAAATTATGGAAGGCTCCGCGCGCGATCTGCTGGAATACCGTAAAGAGACGGCGGGGAAGCGGACGAAGCTCGCGCTCGTCCTGCTTTCGCTGCTCGCGCTCACCGCGGTGTGGCGCATCACGCAGGGCGAGTGGGCTATCCCGCTCGCGCGCGTCGCAGAGCTCATCTCTCCGTTCCTCTCGGGCGAGGACTTGGCCTCGCCCGAGGCTCTCGTCGTCCGCTCCGTGCGGCTGCCGAGATTCCTCGCCGCGGCGGGGACCGGCGGGCTGCTCGCGGTCTCTGGCGTTGTGCTTCAGGGCTTGCTAGCGAACCCGCTCGCCGAGCCCTACACGCTCGGCATAGCCTCGGGCGCGGCCTTCGGCGGCGCGCTCGGATTTTTCTTCGGCTCGTTCGCCGTCACGCCCGCGGCCTTCGCGGGCGCGCTCTTCGCGCTCTGGCTCGTCGGCGTAATCGCGTGGCGCAGCGGAGGCGGCGGGGCCTACATCGTACTCGCGGGCATTATTACCAACGCCGTGCTCTCGGCCGGCGTGACCTTCCTTAAAGCTATCGCCGACGACAAGCTCGGCGCCATCGTGCTCTGGCTCATGGGCAGCCTCTCTGGCGCGTCGCCCGCGTCGGCGCTCATGGCGTGGGCCGGCGCGGCCTTCGTCTTCGTCCCGGCCTTTGTTTACGGGCGGCAGCTCGACGCCGTCTCGCTTGGCGAAGGGCGCGGCGAGCTGCTCGGCGTCGACGAGCGGAAGCTGCGCCGCACGCTTTTGTTCTTCGCTTCGATTGCGACCGCGCTCGCGGTCAGCTGCTTCGGAATCATCGGCTTCGTCGGCCTCGTCGTGCCGCACCTGCTGCGCACGCTCATCGGCCCGGCGAGCCGCCCGCTGCTCGTATTCAGCTTCCTCGGCGGCGCTCTGCTGCTCTCGGCGGCGGACGGCCTCGCGCAGAGGATGGGCGAGCTTCCCGTCGGCGTGATAACTGCGCTCATCGGCGGGCCGTTCTTCTGCTGGATACTCACGGGAAGGAGGCGCGCGGCGTGAGCGGCGCTTTCGTGCTCGACTCCGTCTCCTGCGGCTACGGCGGCAAGGACATACTGAGCGGATTTTCCGCGAGCGTCGAGCGCGGCGCGCTGACGGCGCTCATCGGGCCGAACGGCAGCGGCAAGAGCACGCTGCTGAAGCTTCTCGGCGGCGTCGTCGGCTACCGCGGAAGCGCGGAGCTCGAAGGGCGCGAGCTGCGCTCGATGTCGCGCGCGGAATTCGGCCGTGCAGTCGGCTTCGTGCCGCAGCAGACGAAAATTTCGTCGCCCTTCACAGTCTACGAAGTAATCGCGATGGGCCGCCTGCCTTACTGCGGCCTCTTCTCGAAGCTGAACGCCGGGGACGACGCGGCGGTGCTCGACGCGGCCGAACGCGCGGGCGTCTCGCACCTGCTCTTCCGCCGCGCCTCGGAGCTTTCGGGCGGCGAGCAGCAGCGAGTATATATCGCCGTCGCGCTCGCGCAGGACCCCGATATATTCCTGCTCGACGAGCCGACCTCGGCGCTCGACCCGAGCCAGTCGGTGCGGATTTTCTCCATTCTCCGCGAGCTTGCGGCGCGCGGCAAAACCGTCGTCGTCGCGGCGCACGACCTGAACGCCGCGATACCATTCTCCGACCGCTACATCGCGCTGCGCGGCGGCGCGCTCGCCTCGCAGGGCGCGGCCTCGGAGCTCGACGAAAAAGTGCTCGGCCCGCTCTACGGCATAGAATTCAAAAAATACACGTCGGAGGAAGGAGGACGCGCATGGCATCCATCCGCGCAAGGCTTCTGATTTTCGCCTCCGTCCTCATAATCGCGGCGCTCGCCGCCGTTCCCGCGCGCGCGGAAAATTACGCGCGCATCGTCTCGCTCTACCCGGGCCACACGGACAACGTCGTCGCGCTCGGCGCGGGCGCGAAGCTCGTCGGCATATCGGAGAACGACAACGAAGGGCTTCTTCCCGGCGTTCCGCGCTTCTCGATGAAGGCGGGGCCGGAGGCTCTACTCGCGCTGCGCCCCGACCTCGTGCTGACGCGCACGCTCGCGGACAGCCAGAACCCCGAACTGAAGAAAGTGCTCGAACGCGCGGGCGTGCGCGTCGAGGTCATAGACCCGCCCGCGTGGGAGGGCTTCGAGCAATATCTGCGGAAGATAGCGGAGCTCGCGGGGACTTCGCCCGACGCAGCGGTCGCGGAGCTTGCGAAGGCGCGCGCCGAAATCCGCGCCGCGGCGGAGAAATCCTCGCGCGGGCGCAGGCCGCTCGTCTTCGTCGAAGCTACGTCGCGCGAGCTTCACACCTGCTCGCCCGACTCGTGGGCCGCGCGTCTCGTGGAGCTTGCGGGCGGAGTCAACGCCGCGGCGGAGGCGAAGCCCCTGCGCAGCGGCAGCTCGATCGCGCCGTGGGGTCTTGAGCGCGCGCTCAAGACCATAAATTCAGGCCTCGACGTCTACCTTGTGCAGCAGGGGCCGATGAACGCGGCAGACGAAGCGTCGCTGCGCGCGAGGCCGTGGAGCTCCGCGCTCGCGAACGTGCGCGCCGCGGTCGTGCCGGAGTACTGTCTGAGCCGTCCTTCCCTCTCTGGGCTCAAAGAGGGCGGCGCAATGCTGATAAAAATATTTTACGGAGAGTGACCCTATGAAACTTACTGTTGTCGGTATCGGCCCCGGAGCGCCGGACCTTTTGACGCTGAGAGCCTTGAACGTGCTGAAGGACGCGGACCTCGTCATGGTGCCGCGCGCGAAGGACGGCAAGGCGGGAGTGGCCGAGCTGGCCGTGCTTGAAAACCTCGGAGAGCTGAAGACGCTGCCGCTGCTCTTCCCAATGACGAACGACGCGGAGGCGCGCGACGCGAAGCTGCTCGAACAGCTCGAAGAGAGCCGCGCGCTCTGGCAGGGCGCGGCTGAGGTCGCTCTGCCCGTGATAGGAGACTCCGCGCTCTACGCGACAGGCTCGTACCTCTACGACGTCTGGCGCAAAATCGCGCCCGAGCTGGAGCTTGCGCTCGTGCCGGGAATCTCTGCGCATCAGCTCGCGGCTTCGCGCGCGGGCAAGTTCATAGCGATGGCGGAGGACGTGCTCTCGATAATCCCATGCACCGGCGAGCGCGAAAAAATTAAGACGGCGCTCGCTGCGGCGGACTCGGCCGCGCTCTACAAGCCGAGCGCGCTCGGCGAGTCGCTGCGCGAGACGGTCGAGAGCTGCGGCCCGTGGCGGCGCATGATCCGCGTAGACCGCGCGGGGCTGGCGGACGAAAGAATAATAGAGGGAAGCGCCGCGCTCGACAGGGCGGAGGAATATCTCTCGGTCCTTCTGCTCTGGAGGTAGCGCGTGGACTGGAGCGGCCTGCTGAGGGGCGAGCTGCGGCTCACCTTCGACATACTCGCGGGGCTTGCGGTCGGGATGCTCGTCCTGCGAAGCGGCCTCGCCGACAAACTCATGAAGAGGCTGCTGCCGCTCCTGCGCCGCGCGGGCATCGGGCCGGTGCTCGGCATGGCGCTCACGATAAGCCTCGGCTCGGCGAAGGCGGGCGCGGCCTTCATCGCCTCGGCGCTCAACGAAGGGCGGCTCGGCGAACGGCCCGCGAAGTGGGGGACGCTGATGCTCTCCTTCCCGGCCTACCTGCACCGCTGGCCCTCGACGATGGTGATGGCGGTCTCGCTCGCGGGGCTGCCGGGCGCGATATTCGGCGCGACGCTGCTCGCGCGCAGCGCGGCGCGCTTCGTGCTGCTCGCCGCGATACTCAAGCGCGGCGAGGGCGAGAGCGGCGAGATTACGGAGGAAGCGGCGGGCTCCGCGCGCAAGGTGAAGTTCGGCAAGCGGATGCTCAAGACTCTGCCGATTGCTTGGTTCTTCTACGGCGTCGCCTACGCGCTCGTGCCGTGGGCCGAGGAGGCGCTCCGCTCGTGGCTGCTCGGCGGTACGGCGTTCCTGCCGCTCGCGGGGCTGACCGTCGCGGCGGCCTCGATAGCGCACGTTTCGGCGGCGCTCGCGCTCGCGGGCGGAAGCCTCGCGGCGGGCGAGCTGACGGTGGCGCAGGCGGTCTTCGCGCTGCTCTTCGGCAACAGCCTCGGCATCGTGACGCGGCTCTTCCGCGCGAACGCGGGATATTATTTCGGACTTTTCTCCAAAGAGACGGCGAAAGAGCTGCTCTTCTGGAATTTTGCGACGACGTCGTTCTTCGCCCTGATAACGCTCGCCGCCGCTGCGCTCCCGCTCATCGCGGAAGCTATGTAAAAATGTGACGGACGTGAGGTGTTCATAATGAGACCCGAAGAGATAGAACATGAAAGCATGAGGATAATCGGCGCGGAGATGGGGCCGTGGGAGGGCCCCGCGGAGAACCTTCCGATAGTCAAGCGCGTCGTCCATACGACGGCGGACTTCGATTTCGTGAAGAATCTGCGCTTCTCCGACGGAGCCGTGGAACGTGCTCGCCGCGCGCTCGCCGCGGGCTGCGCCGTCGTGACGGACACGAACATGGCGGCCGCGGGGATAAATAAAACTTCGGCCGCGCGTTTCGGCGTCGAGGTCGTCTGCCGCATGGCGGAGAAGGAAGTGCGCGAGGCGGCGCTCGCGCGCGGAGTGACGCGCGCCGTCGTGAGCATGGAGATAGCCGCGGAGAAGACGCCGGAGGCGATATTTGCGATAGGCAACGCGCCGACGGCTCTGATACGGCTCTGCGAGCTCGTGAAGGAAGGGCGCGCGAAGCCCTCGCTCGTCATCGGCGTGCCGGTCGGCTTCGTCAACGTCGTCGAGTCGAAGGAGCTGCTCGTGCGCACGGATGTGCCGTACATCGCGGCGATGGGACGCAAGGGCGGCTCGACGGTCGCCTCCGCGATAGTGAACGCTCTGCTCTATGGCATACAATAAAAATCTCCGCGAAGGAATATCGACGGGCTCGTGCGCGGCGGCTGCGGCGAAGGCCGCGGCGATGAAGCTGCTCAACGGCGTCTGCCCGCAGTCCGTCGAGATAGCCGCGCCGGGCGGGCGCATCCTCACGATACCGGTGCAGGATACGCCGCGCGGCTGCGGCGTCGTGAAAGACGCGGGCGACGACCCCGACGCGACGGACGGACTGCTGATACTCGCGCGGGTCGAACTCGGCGGCGAGGCCGGAGAGATAACCTTCGCGGGCGGCGAGGGCGTCGGCACCGTGACGCTGCCGGGGCTCAAAATCCCGCCAGGCGAGCCCGCCATCAACCCCGTGCCGCGCGCGATGATAACGGAGGCTCTGCGCTCCGTCATAGGCGCGCAGGCGGCGAAGGTTACGATTTCCGTGCCGGGCGGCGAAGAGACGGCGAAGCGCACCTTCAACCCGCGCCTCGGCGTGACGGGCGGCATCTCGATACTCGGGACGACCGGCATAGTGCGCCCGATGAACGAGGAATCGATCTTCGAGTCGCTGACGCTTGAGCTTAACACGCACGCAGCGGCGGGGCAGAAAATAATCGCCGTCGCCTTCGGCAACACCGGCGAGCAGGCGATGCGCAAGGCCCTTGAAATCTCGGGCCGCTGCGTCGTGCAGTGCGGCAACTACATCGGCTACGTGCTCGACGAGGCCGCGCGCCTCGGCTTCAAGCGCGCGCTGCTCTGCGGACATCCGGGCAAGCTGCTTAAGGTCGCGGCGGGGAGCTTCAACACGCACAACCGCACCGGCGACGGGCGGCTCGAAGCGCTCTGTACTCAGGCTGCTATCGCGGGCGCGCCTGCCGCGCTCGTGCGCGAGCTCTACGAATGCATGACGACCGAGAACGCGATGCGCATCGTCGCGGACAACGGCCTTGACCGCCTCTGGACGACGCTCGCGCAGATTACGGCGAAGCGCTGCACCGACAGGTCGTTCGGCGAAATGCCGGTCGAGGCGGCCTACATAGACAACGACGGAAAAATCCTCGGCGAGAGTGAAAACGCGGAAGCGCTCGCCGCGGAGCTGAGAAAGATAAATTAGGAGGCGCGCGCGATGACGAACAGACTTTACGTTATAGGAGCGGGGCCGGGCGACCCGTCGCAGCTCACGCTCGCGGCCTCGGAGACGATAGCGCGCTGCCGCTGCGCCGTCGCCGCGCCGCGCCACGCTGGGCTCGCGGAGAAGTGCGCGAAGCTCGTGCCGCTGCGCGGATTCGACGAGACCTTCGCCGCGATAGAGCGCGAGCTCGAACTCGGCGACGTCGCCGTGATAGTATCGGGCGACCCTGGGATTTACAGCCTCATGCCGCTTTTGAAGAAGCGCTTCCCGCATACGGCGCTCGAAGTGCTTCCTGGCGTCAGCTCGTTACAGAGCCTCTGCGCCGAAGCCGCCGAGACCTGGGAGAGCGTGAAGATACTTTCGGGCCACGGGCGCGGCATCAGCGAAGCGAAGGTGCTGACTACGGTCGACCGCAACAGGACGACGGCCTTCTTCTGCGGCACGGACAAGAACCCGCGCTGGTTCTGCTCGCTGCTCGCCTCGCGCGGCCTCGACCATGTGAACGTCACTGTCGGCGAGCGGCTCAGCTACGCGGACAAGAAAATTACGCGCGGGCGGCCCTCCGAGCTCGCGGGCATGGATTTCGACGGTTTGTCGATAGTGCTCGCCGTCAACCCGAATCCGTCGCCCGAGCCGAAGCTTCTGCCGCGCGACGAAGATTTCGTCCGCACGAAGGTGCCGATGACGCGCGAAGAGGCGCGCGCCGTCGTTCTTGCGAAGCTCGGCCTTTCGGAAGACTCAGTACTCTGGGACATAGGCGCGGGAACAGGCTCGATTTCCGTCGCCGCGGCGATGATATGCCGCGAGGGCGAAGTCCACGCCGTCGAGATAAACGACGAGGCGCACGCGCTCGAAGCCGAGAACGTGAAGAAGTTCCGCCTCTTCAACGTGACGCTGCACAAGGGCGGCGCGCTTGAGACGATAGGCAGGCTTCCGCGCCCGACGCACATATTCGTCGGCGGCTCGGGCGGCGAGCTGCCGGAGCTGCTCGCGCGCGCAGCGGAGTTCGAGGGCGTCCGCGTCGTAGTCTCGGCCGTGACGCTCAAAACTTTCAGAATCGCATCGGTTATACTCGGCGGCGAAACGTTCACGGACTTCGACGCCGTTCAGATAAACGTCAGCAAAATGAAGAAGCTCGGGGAGAGCGAGGTAATGGCCGCGCAGAACCCCGTCGCGATATTTTCCGCCACAGCGCGCGGAGCTTTGAGAGAGGGATAGAAGATGATACATTTCGTCGGAGCCGGCCCCGGAGCGCCGGACCTTATAACGCTGCGCGGCGCGAAGCTGCTCGGCGAGGCGGGCATGATAATCTACGCCGGCTCGCTCGTCAACAAAGAGCTGCTCTCGCTCGCGAAGCCGGGCTGCGCAATATATGACAGCGCCTCGATGACGCTCGACGAGGTCGTCGAGAAATTCCGCGAGGCCGAGGGGAGCGGCGTCGATACGGTGCGGCTGCACACGGGCGACCCATCGATATACGGCGCGATACGCGAGCAGATGGACAGGCTTGAAGCTCTCGGCATCGAGTACGACGTGACGCCCGGCGTCAGCTCCTTCTGCGCGGCGGCCGCCGCGGCGCGCGCCGAGTACACGCTGCCGGGCGTGAGCCAGACGGTCATCATCACGCGCATGGAGGGGCGCACGCCCGTGCCGGAGAAGGAAAAAATCTGCTCGCTCGCCTCGCACCGCGCCTCGATGGTGATGTTCCTCTCGTCGGGCATGGTGCGCGAACTCTGCGCAGAGCTGATAGCGGGCGGCTACGCGCCCGAGACGAAGGCCGCGATGGTCTACAAGGCATCGTGGCCCGAAGAGCGCGTCATTCGTTCGAACTTGACCGAGCTTCCCGCCGAGGCGGAGAAGTACGGCATCAGGAACACGGCGCTGATAATGGTCGGAGATTTTCTGGGAGACGAGTACGAGCTGTCGAAGCTCTACGACAAGCACTTCTCCCACGGCTTCCGCAAGGCGTCCGCATGAAGGCCGCCGTCGCCGCGTTCTCCGAAAAAGGCATAGAGACGGCGCGCGCCGTCGCGCGTCTGCTCGGCGCGGACGTTTGGGTTCCGGCCCGCTACGCGAGATGCGGGCTGCGCGTCATAGAGCCGAGCCTCGCCGAATGGGCGGGCGCGCGCTTCGCAGACTGCGGCGCGCTCGTATTCGTCTCGGCCTGCGGCATCGCGGTGCGCGCGATCGCGCCCTTCGTCAGAAGCAAGGCGGAGGACCCCGCGGTCGTCGTCCTCGACGAAGCGGGAGAGAACGTTATATCGCTTCTTTCGGGACACCTCGGCGGCGCGAACGAGCTTGCGAAGGAGATTGCGGCGGCGGTCGGAGGGCGCGCCGTCATAACGACGGCGACTGACGTGCGCGGCGTGACGGCGGTCGATTCGTGGGCCGTCGCCCACGACTGCGCCGTCGAGAACGTTCACGCGGTGAAGGAAATTTCGTCGGCCGCGCTCGCTGGACGCGAAATCGGCGTCGCGGTGACGGAGGAGCTCACGCCCGCGCCGTGGCCCGTGACGCTGTGGCTGCGCCCGCGCGTTCTCGTGCTCGGCGTCGGCTGCAAGCGCGGCGTGGAGTTTGCGGCGCTTGCCGAAGCCGCGGAAGAGTTCCTCGAAGAAGCCGGCGTCTCGCCGCTTTCGCTCGCGGCGGTCGCTTCGATAGACATCAAGAAGGACGATGCCGCGATTATAAAGCTCGCGGAGAAATATAAAGTCCCGTTCGTCACGTACAGCGCGCAGGAGCTGAACGGCGCGCGCGGGCGTTTTTCATATTCGGAGAGAGTGGAGAGGGAGACGGGCGTCGGCTGCGTCTGCGAGCGGGCCGCGGCGCTCGCCGCGGAGGGCGGCGTCCTCATGAGGGGAAAGACGATTTATCCGGGCGTGACTCTCGCCCTTGCGAAGCACAGGAGGAAGGTTCAATGAGACTTATGGCGGCTGGGCTCGACCAGCGCGAATCGGCGCTCGAAACGCGCGAGCGCTTCGCCTTCACGGCGTCGGCGGCCGAGGATTTCATGCGCGAGATGAAAGGGCGCGGCGTGGAATCCGTGCTGCTTTCGACCTGCAACAGAACGGAGCTCTTCGTCTTCGCGGACGAGGACCCGCGCGACATACTGCGCGAGGCGCGCGGGGACGCGGATTTCTTTTTCTTCGAGGGCGCGGGCGCGGTGCGCCACGTCTTCGAGGTAGCGGCGGGGCTGCGCTCGCAGATACCCGTCGAGGATCAGATACTCGGGCAGATGAAGAACGCGCTCGCGGCGGCGCGCTCCGTCGGAAGCTGCGGCCCTACGCTGAGCCGCCTCTTCCAGGGCGCTATATCCGCGGGCAAGGACATCCGCACGGAGTTCAAGAAGCGCCCGCACGAGACCTCCGTCGCGCAGCGCGCGGTGCGCAAGGTGCGCGAGGCGCTCGGCGGCCTCGAGGGAGCCGACGCGCTCGTCGTCGGCAGCGGAGAGATAGGGATGCTCTGCGCCTCGATGCTCGCGGCGGAGGGCGCCTCCGTAACGATGACGCTGCACCGCCGCCGCAAGGACGGCATGAAGCCGCCGAAGGGCGTGCGGCTCATCTCCTACGACGACCGCTACGAGGCGGCGAAGAACAGCCGCGTAATAGTCGGCGCGACGGCGAGCCCGCACTACGTGCTCCTTGCGAAGGACTACGAAGCGCCCGCGGGCGGCGCGGTCATAGCCGACCTCGCGGTGCCGCGCGACATAGAGCCCGCGATAGGGAACTTCCCGAACGTCACGCTCTACGACATGGACTCGCTCGGCTGCGACGCTCTGCCGGCGGACCTGCGCGCGGCGATAGAGCGCATAATGGACGAACATATATCGCGCTTCTACGAGTGGCATCACATTCACGAGTGCATGCCGATGATAGAGGAAATCCGCTCGTTCGCGGAGCGCGAGATGGCGGCGGAGCTTTCCGGCTCGGCCTACGACTGCGACGCGGTGCGCGAGCGTCGCGCAACATGATAAACAAGCTTTTATTCTCGCTGAAGGAAAAGGTGGACATGGACATGGCTAAAAATTGTTACAGCGCGCTCGCGAAGGCGGCGAAGGGATGATTTACGTCGTCGGCCTCGGTCCGGGCAACGAGGACCAGATGACGCCGCGCGCGCTCGCGGCGCTTGAGAAGTGCGACATTATAATCGGATACAAGGCTTACATAGAACTCGTGCGCCCGCTCTTCGAGGGGCGCAAGGAGCTTGTCGCCTCGCCGATGAAGGGCGAGACGGAGCGCTGCCGCAAGGTGCTCGAACTTTCGAAAGCCGGGCACACCGTCGCGCTGATTTCAAGCGGGGACCCCGGCGTATACGGCATGGCGGGAATCATGCTCGAGATAGCGGACGGCAAGGCCGACGTCGAAATAGTCCCCGGCATGACGGCGGCTTCTACTGCGGCCGCGGTGCTCGGCGCTCCGCTGATGCACGACTTCGCCGTCATAAGCCTGAGCGACCTGCTCACGCCGTGGGAGCTTATCGAAAAACGCCTGCGCGCGGCCGCGGCGGCGGACTTCGTGATATGCCTGTACAACCCGGCGAGCCGCGGAAGGCCTGAGCATCTTGCCCGCGCCTGCGCGATACTCATGGAAGAGAAGCCCGCTTCGACGCCGGCCGGCTGGGTGCGCAACGCGGGGCGCGACGGCGAGACCAGCGGCGTCACGACGCTCGGCGAGCTGCCGAAGGCCCCTATAGATATGTTCTGCACCGTCATCGTCGGCAACAGCGCGACGCGCGAGCTCGGCGGACGGCTCGTCACGCCGCGCGGCTATAAGGATTGAGATGAAAGAAAAGCTCCTGCTCTTCGGAGGAACGACCGAGGCGCGCGAGATAGCCGAGAGCGGCCTGCCCATGATCTGCTGCGTCGCGACAGAGTACGGCGCGGAGGTGCTGTCCGAAGCGCCGGGCCTCGACGTGAGGACGGGGCGGCTCGACGCGGCGGGGATGGCTGCGCTGATGCGCGAAGAAAAAATTCACCGTCGTCGCGGACGCTACGCATCCCTATGCGCGCGCCGTGACCGTGGAGATAAAAAGGCCTGCGCCGAGACCGGCGCGGACTACATGCGCGTCGCGCGCGCGCGCACGCCGCTGCCGGACGACGCCGTAATCGTCGGAAGCTGCGCCGAGGCGGCGAATCTGCTCGACGGATGCGAAGACCGCGCGCTCATAGCTACGGGGAGCAAGGAGCTCGACGTTTTCACAAAGGTACACAATTACCGCGAGCGCATATTCCCGCGCGTGCTTCCTTCGAAGGACGTGATAGAGCGCTGCGCCGCGCTCGGCTTTGGGCCGGGACAGATAATCGCGATGCGCGGGCCGTTCTCGGCGGCTATGAACGTCGAGCTGCTGCGCATGACGGGCGCGACCGTGCTAGTCACGAAGGACGGCGGCGCGACGGGCGGAATGCCCGAAAAAATAGAGGCGGCGCGCGAAACGGGCGCGCGGCTCATAGTCGTCGGGCGCGCGGAAGAAGAGGGGCTGACGGCGCGCGAGGCGCTGCTCGCTCTGCGGCGCAGGCTCGGCGCGGCGCGTCCGCCGCTCTTCCCGATGCTCACGGACATTGAAAAAAGAAAGGCCGTCATAGCGGGCGGCGGCCGTATCGCGCTGCGCCGCGCGCGCACGCTCGCGAAGTGCGGCGCGGAGGTACACATCGTCGCGCCAGAGTTCGCGGAGGGCGCGGAGGACGAAGGCTTTATACTTCACAGGAAAAAATGGGAGACCTCAGACGGCGCGGGCGCGTTCCTGATAGTCGCCGCGACCGACGACCGCGCACTGAACCGCAGAATCGGCGCGGAGGCGAAGGCCGCGGGCGTCCCCGTGAGCGTCGCGGACGCCGCGGAGGAATGTTCGTTCTGTTTCCCGTCGCTCGTGACCGAGGGCGAGGCCGCGGCGAGCGTATCGGCCGGCGCGCTCTCGCCGAAGCTGACGCGCCGCTTGGCGGACCGCCTGCGCGAGGTCTGGCCCGCGTGGGTCGCGGAGGAGAAGTCCAAAATCATGGAAGAAGAGGAATCGAAATGAAAAGAGTGATCCGTTTCGGAAGCCGCAAGAGCGCGCTCGCCGTCGCTCAGACACGCATACTGATGGACGCGGTGGCCGCGGCGCACCCCGAGCTGGAGGTCGAGCTCGTGACGATGACGACGACGGGCGACGTGAACATGAAGCCCTTTTCCGAGGCTTCGGACAAATTCGGCATAAAGGGGCTATTCACGCAGGAGCTCGAAGAGGCTCTGAAAAGCGGAGAAATAGACGTCGCCGTCCACAGCCTGAGGACGTGCCGATGTACGCGAACGAGGAGCTGCCGATAGTGGCATACTCCGCGCGCGGCGACGCGCGCGACGCGCTCGTGCTGCCCGAGGGCGCGGGCGAGATAGACGAAAAGCTGCCGCTCGGCTGCTCGTCGGCGCGGCGGCGCATACAGCTGGCGAAGCTCTTCCCGAAGCTGCGCGTCGATCCGGTGCGCGGCAACGTCAACACGCGGCTGCGCAAACTCGACGAGGGGCAGTTCTCCGCGCTCGTGCTCGCGGCGGTCGGGCTTCAGCGCGCCGGCCTCGGCGAGAGGATTTCGAGATACTTCACGACGGACGAGATGATTCCAGCCCCCGGGCAGGGAATACTCGCCTGTCAGGGACGCGCGGGCGAGAGCTATGAATACCTCGACGCGGTGCGCTGCGAGGCTGCGGCCTGCTGCGCGCGCGCGGAGCGCGGATTTTCGGCGGAGCTCGGCGGCGGCTGCACGGTCCCCGTCGGAGCATACGCGGAGATAATTGACGGAGAATTGACGCTTCACGGCTTCTACGCCGACGAAGCGGAAGGGATATACAGAGAAGGGCGCGCCTGCGGGCGGCCCGAGAACGCCGAAGAGCTCGCGCGCGGCCTCGCGCGCAGGCTGAGGGAGGGAAAGTGATGGCGGCCGGCAAGGTTTGGCTCGTCGGCGCGGGCCCGGGAGACGCGGGGCTGCTGACGCTGCGCGGGCGCGAGGTCATGGAGCGCGCCGACGCGATAGTATTCGACAGGCTCGTCGGCGACGGAGTGCTCGCGATGATGCCCGAGCGCGCCGAGAAGATAAACGTCGGCAAGGAGGGCGGACGCCACCCCGTGCCGCAGCGCGAGATAGAAAAGATACTCGTCGAGAAAGCTCTCGAAGGCAAGAACGTCGTGCGCCTCAAGGGCGGCGACCCCTTCGTCTTCGGACGCGGCGGCGAGGAGATAGAGGCGCTGAAAAAGGAAAATATAGAGTTCGAGGTCGTGCCGGGCGTAACGTCGGCGATAGCCGCACCCTCCGCCGCGGGCATCCCCGTAACGCACCGCGGCCTCGCGGCGTCGCTGCACATAATCACGGCGCACACGAAGGAGGGCGGCATAGCCGAGACCGACTACGCCGCGCTCGCGCGCCTCGGCGGGACGCTGCTCTTCCTCATGGGCGCGTCGGCGCTGCCCGACATCTGCGCCGCGCTGACGAAGGCGGGCATGTCGCCAGACACTCCCGCCGCCGCCGTAGAGCGCGGGACGACCGCGCGCCAGCGCCGCATCGAAGGCACGCTCGGCACGCTTACGGAAATTGCGAAGCGCGAGGAGCTGCGCTCGCCCGCGATAATAATCGTCGGCGCGGTCGCGGCTCTCGGAAAAGAATTTGAATGGAAGAAATTCCTGCCGCTCTCGGGACGCAAGGTCGTAGTCACGCGCCCGCGCGGACGCGCCGGGAAGCTCTGCGCGAAGCTGCGCGCTCTCGGCGCTGAGGTCGTAGAGTGCCCCTGCATCTCGACGCGCACGCTCGACGTGACGCTGCCGCCGCTCGGCGGTTATGCGTGGCTCGGCTTCACGAGCGCGACGGGAATCGAGAGCTTTTTTGAGCTTCTCGCAAAGGAAGGGCGCGACGTGCGTGAAATAGGAAGCGCGAAAATCGCGGCGATAGGCGGCGCGACAGCCGAAGCGCTCCGCGCGCGCGGCCTCGCAGTCGATTACGTGCCCGAGGTCTACGACGGCGCGTCGCTCGCGGACGGCCTAGCGCCGCTCGCCGCGGGCGGAAAAATTTTAATGCTGCGCGCGAAAGAGGGCTCGCCCGAGCTGACGGAACATCTTCGCGCGTCAGGCGCGGACTTTACAGAATTTGCGCTTTATGAGACAACTTACGAAAAGCCCGCCGTCCTTCCCGAAGGCGCGGACGCGGCGCTCTTCACGAGCGCGTCCACGGTGCGCGGCTTCGCCGCCGCCTTCGGCGGCCCGGTCGTAAAGACTGCCTGCTGCATAGGGCGGCAGACCGCCGGGGAGGCCGCGAAGCAGGGCTTTGAAGAGATAAGGACCGCCGAGAAGGCGACCCTCGATTCGCTTATAAAAACACTGGAGGTTGATGAAAAATGATATTCAGGCCGAGAAGACTCAGAAGAACCGCGGCGATACGCGACATGGCGGCCGAGACAAGGCTCTCTCCCTCTATGCTCGTTTACCCCGTATTCATACGCGAAGGCAAGAACATAATCGAAGACATACCCGCGATGCCGGGGCAGAAGCGCTACAGCCCCGACACCTTCCCGAAATTCCTCGAAGAGACGGCGAACGCCGGAATAAAGTCGATACTCCTCTTCGGCCTCCCCGAGCACAAGGACGAGTGCGGAAGCGGCGCGTGGGACGAAAACGGCGTCATCCAGCAGGCGCTGCGCGTCGGGAAGAAAAATTTCCCCGAGATGACCTTCATCTGCGACGTCTGCCTCTGCGAGTACACCTCGCACGGCCACTGCGGGCTGCTCAAGGGCGACACGGTCGACAACGACCCGACCGTCGAGCTGCTCGCTAAGACGGCGCTCTCGCAGGCCCAGGCCGGAGCCGACGTCGTAGCTCCGTCGGACATGATGGACGGGCGCGTCGGCGCGATACGCGAGGCGCTCGACGCGGCGGGGATGGACGAGACGATAATCTTCTCCTACGCCGTCAAGTACGCCTCCGCATTCTACGGCCCGTTCCGCGAGGCCGCGGGCTCGACGCCGGCCTTCGGCGACCGCCGCAGCTACC
>ENA-OQCL01000444-OQCL01000444.1-human-gut-metagenome-genome-assembly--contig:-NODE-444-length-19946-cov-5.110752_pt1 | contig 19946 bp, 21 predicted proteins | sample MGYA00242502_ERZ504586 | MGnify/ENA primary metagenome ERZ504586 (study PRJEB26092, sample SAMD00036316) | human gut metagenome | host: Homo sapiens | study: EMG produced TPA metagenomics assembly of... | reverse complement strand
CGCGGATGGCGTCGTGCGTCTCTTCAGGCGTGTGTACAAGCGTCCCTTCGATGCCCGCGAGGCGCATGCCTACGAGGGAGTCGTGATTGTCGCTCACAAGGTACGCTTTCATCTGACCGGAGTCTCCGAGCTTAGAGTTTCTGGATTATCAGCAGCGAGACGATGACGCCGTAGATAGCGATACCTTCCGCAAGGCCGAGGTAGATGAGCGTCGTTCCGAGCATCTCCGGCTTCTCTCCGACGAGGCCCATGGCGGCCGAGCCGACGTTGGCGACTGCGAAGCCCGCTCCGACGCAGGCGATAGCCGTGGCGGCCGCAGCAGCTATGAATCCGAGGCCGGCTCCGATGGATACTTCCTTCGCCACCGCGGCGGCTTCCTCAGCCGCGACCGAGGTCCCCGAGAAGAGCGCGAGCAGCGCGCCGGTGAGCACGAGCAGCGACGAAACGGCGAGCGCCGTCGTGTATATCTTTCTGCCGTTCTCCATACGCTTATTTCTGATGACGAGCCCCGCCACTACAAGAGCCGCCACCGTACCGCCGCTTAACATCAGTCCAAACATTGAAATACATCTCCTTCTTGAATTTTCGTTTTTTCTATAAGTCAGCCGCGCAGTGCGAACGCCGCGCGGGTGTACTGATTTAACGCGCTATATCTCTTCGCGCCCGCCTTTGAATATTGCCGCGTTCGCGCTTCCAGCCGACCGGCTTGAAGGCGCTGCCGCCTCCTTTGTAGAACTTGCCGAAGAACTCGTAGTATTCGAGACGCAGCGTCTGTATGAAGACTATGAGGCCTTCGAGGCCGACTATAATGAGGTTGCCTAGCACCAGCACGATGCCCTTCATTACGATTCCTCCGGGCAGCGTATGCACCATGTTCGAGAGCATGATGACCGCGAGCGAGAGTCCGACGTGGTTCAGCGCGAAGGCCGCGAGGCGGACGAACGACGCCGTGTTCGAGAGGAACGAGAGCAGGCTGTGCACTATCTCGAACATATTGAGCACCGGCGACTCGCCCTCGCCCTTCTCATGCAGCAGATAGCGCGCGAGCACGTCGCGGAAAACCATCAGCACGAGCATGACGAGCGCGCCGCCCCACATTATGTTGGCGAGTGTGTCTGAAATAGGCACTCCCGTTATGTAGACCATTGCCAGTGCGCAGAGCAGCCAGTAGAGCAGAAGCCCCGCCATCCCCTGCCCGTCGAAGAGCAGCCGTCCGAAATCGTGGGCGCGGTACTGTTTGACCATGTTGAGCACGAGGCCGAGGCTTATCATGATTACGCCGACGCAAATCGCTATTGCGATGAGCCTGTTGATGTCGTGCATCGGGCTGAGCCACACCGCGGGCAGCAGGTCTTCCATGCCGAAGATGCTTCCGTAGAGGAATCCGAAGATGACCGACGATGCCGCCGCCATCTTCATGACGCGGCCCAGCGAGCTGCGCATGATGCCGCGCTTCACAAGTAAGGCCGATCCGAGGAAGATCATCAGGCCATGGCCGACGTCTCCGAACATGAACCCGAAGAAGAGGACGAACGAAATCGCGACGAAGGGCGACGGGTCCATCTCTCCGTAGGAGGGCAGACTGTAGAGCGCGACGATGTCCTGGAACGAGCGGACGATCGCGTTGTTCTTGAGCTTTATCGGTATGCGTATGCCGAGCGACGAAATGTCGCTCGTATCCTCGACAATCAGCGTCGTGCCGGGGGCCTCGGCGGCGACTGTCTCGCTTATCGCAGCGTAGGTGTCCGCGGGGATCCAGCCGGAGAGGACGAACATACCGCTGACCTCGCCGTGTCCTTTGCAGACGTCGTAGACGCGCTGCATCGTGTAGAGCTCGGAGAAGAGCAGCTCGTACTTCTCGCGGTGCTCGCGCAGCATTTCCTTCGCGGCCTTAGCGAGGCCGCGTATCGCGCGCTGATGGTTGAAGATGCGCTTTTCGATCAGTTCGAGCGGGTTGTCGCTCTCAATCTGCGCCGCTATCTCCTTCAGTGAGAATTCCTTGAAGTAGACGGCGTCGAGCAGCTTCTTCGTCGAGCCGGCGTAGTCCGGCGACGTGATGACCAGCGCCCATGTGTTGCCCTTCGACGTCGTTAGGCTGTTGACGACTATCGGCGACTCCTCCGTGCTTTCCTGGAGGCGCTGGAAGTTGTCGTTCGTGAGGCATCCGAAGAATGCCTTCGCAAAAGTTCCCTCCGCGAGGTCCATCGGGCCGAAGCGCGTGCCGTGCAGCGCCTCGACGAAAAGCTTCGCCGCCTGCAGCAGCTCTTCTTCGTCTACAAGCGCGCTGCGGCGCTGGTCCCATATCTGGAGCCTGTTTGAGGTCTGCTCGACGAGCATCCGCGCCTTCGAGAGCGTGAAATCCTTCTTGATGGTCACGGGCTGCGGGTCGGGCACGGCCTCTCCCGCGACCTTCCATATCGCGGAGATTTTTGTAACTAATATGTCGTAGGGATTTTCAGTCTCGGTGGTCAGCTTTGAGCGCAGCGACCTGTCGTTGATGAGCATGTCGAGCGGCAGCGGCTGGAAGCCTCCCGTCAGGACCATCTGGCGGGCGACCGGCTCCATCTCTGACTGAGGCCCTATCATGGTCAGGGCGACCATTTTCATTACTGCCATGTGCGTTCACCCCCGTTGAATATCGGCCTGATGAGGTATTTGATCGCGACGTTGCGGTCGTAATTGTAGCGCACGTCTTCCACTACTCGAATGATGTCCGCCACTTCGTAAGATTTCAGTATGAAGTATGCAATTGCTGTATGGAACCCGGGAACTCCACCCTTTAGTATCGCGAGAGCCTTAAGGTAGATATATCGTTCAATCGACATATCGAGCGCTAGTTCTTCGTCGTCTTCCTTGAGCGAATTAGAGAATATCCTTCCGTAAACTGGGAACATTTCCTCTATCATCGCTATGCGCTCTTCTAGCCCTCCGCCTTTTGCAAGCTGACGCAGATGTTTTATTTTGACCTTGTACTTAACCGGCAGCATACGGCTTATCGTCTCTTCTATGCTCATGTTGTAGTAGCATATACACCTGTGAAAATAGTAAAGGTTAAGCAGGTCGAGACGTTCGCCAAATAGCGGTTCGAGTATTGCGCGCTCATGTGGCGGAAGTTTATTAATGTCTCCGTAAAGCTTCGTCTCCACAAGGTTGTCGATGGCGAATTCAAGTGCGAATAGCGATTTTTCGCCGTTGACGAGGCGGCGCACAGGCTCGCGCAATACAGCATGGTATTGTGTACCTGCGAGAGCTTCTAACGCTTCGCGGTAATCGCGGCAGTTGAGCAGAGCTTCATATGGAAGCTTTGAACTCGGGATATGGTATAGGCGGCGGCGCATTGCGTCTCGGTCTAGTCTTTTGGAATGTATCCATCTGAAAATGCTTTTGAGCTGCTCTGCCTCGTACCAGCTAAGCCAGTCGAGGAAGAAGTCGCGCCATACGCCGAGCAGATAGAAGAGGAAGGACTCCGCCTCGGCGAGCACGGACGAGCGCAGCGCATTCTCGAGATCGATGCGGTGCACGTTGGCCGGGACGAGCGTCTCGAACTTGTCCTTGTAACCGGCCGTCTGCTTCAGGAACGCGGCTATTTCAGTTGTGGACTTCAGCCCGAGCAGAGCCCAGTATTCGTCGGCTTTCAGTAGCTGGCTGTAAAGCACGTGCCCTTTGACTCCGAGGGCTGTGGCCGATCCGTTCGAGAATGGCACTAAATTCCGCCTCTTTTCTTAGGAACGAAGCCATCTATGATTTCAGAAACAATCGAATCGATTACTGTGTCGGCGTTTTCTACGAAGCGCTTCTGCATACGCTCGCGCTCCTCCTTGCCGAGGTTCACGATCTGTTCTGATTCTGTCCTCGCCGAGCTGAGAGCGGCCTCCATCAACTCCTTGGCCTGCCCGCGCGCCGAGGCCATTCGGCTCGCGCGCTCGGAGGCGAATTTCTCTTGCGCTGTCTGGAGTATAGACTCCGCCTCGTTCTTCGAGTCGCCGACAATGCGTTTAGCCTCCGATTCGGCTCCTAGCAGAACCGCCAAGACTTCCTGAAGAGTACTCATTGTAAACTCCCTCCTTTGGGCTGCGGATGTTAATCTTTTATTTTTTTCTGCGCGAGCTTCATTCTCGTGAAGTCCTCGCGGTCGCTTTCTTCCAGCACGTCCGTGATGAAGCGTATCTCAGCCATATCCTTCGGTATAACGACCTTTTCGAGCGCGTTGACGCGCCTGTGCGTCTTTCGTATCTGCACCGCGAGGCGGTAGACGCTCGTCTCGATTTCCGCAAGCTGCGCGAGAAGCACCATGACGCGGCGGAACTTCGCGTATGCGGCGTCCATAGCGCCGGACGAGCCGTGGAACGAGTAGCTCGGTATCGCCTCGCCGTTGAGCGGGTCGATGTCCGGGATTTCAACTCCCATTATGGAGTGCAGGCGCACCGTTATATCAGTCGTAATAGGAATGGATTCTGAGATGTCGCCGACGGTGTCGATGCCGAGCGAGACGTTCGCCTTCTGGAGCGCGTCGTATGCGTCCTGGAATATTTGCGCGACGTCTTCCTGAATCTTCTTCGCCGAGTCGATGTAGCGGACGAGCTCCATCATGAGCACCTGGCGCTTCTGATCCAGGAGGTCGTGCCCGGACTGCGCCATCGCCATGTCCTTCGTGAGTTTGACGAGGTTGCCTCTTGTCGGGGCGAGCTTTGAAGCCACGGCTATTCCTCCTTACGAAAGTCTGCGTCCTGATTACGCAGACTGCGCCGCCGTACTATAATCATATCAGTGCGCATTCGGCGCTGGATAATAAAAAGGTACTCCTCGACGTTTGGGGGAACACCTATGGCGCATTTTAACACTCAAAGCGCATTTCTGTTAAGGGGGAAATTTCACTAATGTTTTTGTTGTTTATAGGCGAAACTGCGCTTGCAAAAATTCCCGGACTCTCCGCTGCAGGTTCTAACGTTGAAGCTCTTCCTTACACTGCTCCGGCCGACGCCGATATGCTTTTCTACGACAGGCCGAAGGTCGCGCCGACTCTTCCGTTCGACCCTTTCGGTCATCCGTCGCCCGCGGTCGTCACGCGCGCCGCTCTGCTTGAAGCAGGTTTCCCCGCGCAGACCGTGCGCGTCGGCACGTCGATAGCTCCGGCTTCGCCGCACGTGACTGTCAGCGAAACGCCGGGGCGCGATATGCGCTTTGAGAGCGCCGTGCCGGATTACGAAGAAATTGCGGAACGTTCGGCGGCTCTCGCGCGCTCGCTCGACGGGAGCGTGAAGCGCGTCGTCCTCGCGGAATCTGTGCCTGGAGGCACGACGACGGCGATGCTCGCGCTGCGAGCGCTCGGCTACGTCGGCACTGTCTCGTCCGCCGGACCGGAAAACCCTCTGACGCTTAAGGAACAGATATGGAAAGAGACCTCCGCGCGTCTCGGCATTAAAGCCGGAGGCATGAAGGGCATGGGGCTGCGCGTTCCCGCGGAGATCGGCGACCCGATGCAGATAGCCGTCGCGGCCTACGCCGCGGCGCTGCCCGGCGATGTGGAGATAACGCTCGCGGGCGGCACGCAGATGATGGCGGTCGCCGCGATTCTGCGCGACATGGGATTCACGCGCGACCTGCTCGTGGCGACGACGAAGTACGTCCACATAGACCCGACGAGCTGCCTTGAGGAATACGCGGGAAAAATCGGCGTCCGCTGGTACGCCGCGCCGCTCGACTTCACGCACTCGCGCTTCCCAGGCCTCGCCGACTACGAGAAGGGCTTTATAAAAGAAGGCGTCGGCGCGGGCGGCGCAGTCTGGTACGCGCAGCAGATAGGCGTCTCGATGGAGCGTATACAGTCGCGCACGGAAGAACTCTACGAAAAGATGCTCAAAGAAGGCCCGTTGCCGCCAAAGGTGGTCAGCGAGATAAAAATAATCTGAGAATATTGTAAATTAGAGAACAGGTGATTTTCAATGTAAAAACTTATCATGTGATGAAAGGGATGTTTATTAAATAATAGTTGCGACGTAAATAATGCCATGTAATTCATAAAATTAGCATCGTTTGGTGCATTGATGTTAATATATATAGACTTTAATCGTGATTGTATGGGATATTCTTGTGTTGTGTTTTAATTGCTATGTTTCATATTTATTTTTGTAAGGTAAAAAATTTAGCTTTGTAGACTTTATATATGTTAATGTTTATGTTGCCGTATAAAGAACTTGCGATAACTGTTTTGCATCTGTATTAGCTAATGTTTGCTGATTAACTTATATCATTAACACAAAGATACCTATTTTTTATGGGCTTTTGCAACCTAACATTGATGACAAAAGAATACAAAAATCGGGAGAGGCCGGAGCCTCTCCCTTGTGTTACAGGGTTTTGAGAATTTCGTCGAGCGGCTTGCGCTGTTTGGGGCGGATGGTTTCGTCGGCGGCGTAGCCTACGGCTATTATCGCGCGGACGGTGTCGCCCTCGGGGAGGCCGAGGAGCTTTATCACGTCGGCGTTGGTGAAGCAGCCGATGATGCATGAGGCGAGGCCGAGCTCCGCGGCTTCAAGCACGAGGTAGGCTGTCGCCATGCCGACGTCGCCTTCGGCGAAGCGCTTCGCGTCGTGGTAATGTTCCATGACCTTCGGCATGAGTTTCGGCTCTTCGATTTCTGAGACTACGATGAAGGCGGGGACTTTTTCGCTCCACGCGTTGAGCCCTATCTCCTGCGCTATTTTCGAGAGGCCGGCGCGCTTTTCGGCCTCGGTGACTATCGTGAAGCGCCACGGCTGGCTGTTGCAACCGGAGGGCGCGAGCGCGGCGGTTTCTACGCAGCGGCGGAGGAGCTCCGGCTTTACCGGCTCTTCCTTAAAGTTGCGGCAGCTCTGCCTGCGTTCCGCAAGTTCGCGGAAATTTACCATGTTCTATCGTCTCCCTTAGAAGTCCAGCGTTTCGCCGGGCTGCATGATTACGACGTCGGTTCCCTGCGCCGTCTCTTTGACGTGAAGTTCGAATACCGCGGGGTCGGCTTTTATTGCGGGGAAGGTGTTGTAGTGCATCGGCACGACCTTGAGCGGGCGGATGAATCCCGCGGCGCGCGCGGCGTCTTCGTAGTCCATCGTGAAGTATCCGCCTATCGGCAGGCAGGCGACGTCTATCTTTTCGGCTTCGAGGAGTTTCATCTCCATCGTAAGGCCTGTGTCGCCGGCGTGGTAGACTTTTCTGCCGTCGACTTCTATTACGAAGCCGCAGGCTACGCCGCCGTAACGGACGTTGCCTTCCGCGATTATCGGATCGCCGTGCCACGCCGGCGTGAGCTTCACGCGGCCGAATCCGAAGCGCGCGCGTCCGCCGATGTGCATTCCCTCGACCTTGATTCCCTGCGAGGCGAGCCAGCCCGCCGTCTCGTTGCAGCTGAAGACGGTCGCGCCGGTGCGTTTGGCGATTTCTATCGTGTCGCCGATGTGGTCGCCGTGGCAGTGCGTGAGGAATATCGCGTTCACGTCGGTGAAGTCGGCGGCTTTGGCGGCCGCGAGCGGGTTTCCGGTAAGGAACGGGTCTATGAGAGCCTTGAGGCCTGTTCCTTCGACGTAGAAGGCGCTGTGTCCAAGATAACGAAGTTTCGGCATTTTGATTTTACCTCCATACCCTTGTATTTGTTTCGTGCTTTCCTCAAAGCTATTATAAATTATACCGCGCCGCGCGAACAAGCGCGCGCCCTCTGCGGTTCTGCCGCGTCGGTTTCGCTTTGCCGTGAGGCGGCGCGCGTTATCACCCTGCGCTGCGGTATTTATAGCCGTTCAACATTATAAGGAAAACGACGCTGTCTCGTCATGCCGCGCTTCGACGCGGCATCTAGTGTCGTTGGAAACGTAACGTATGGGAACCAAATGACACTGGACTCCGCGTCAAGCGCGGAGTGACGAGATATGCCGTTTACTCTTGAGAAATATTACGTTGCTATAAGGATTATACGAAACTGATGCTGGCGCATGAAAAAAGACGGCGGGCGTGAAGGCCTGCCGTCTTTCGTTTGTAGGGCAACGGTTTTATGAAGGAGGCCCCGGCCTGAAAATTGCCGGGGCGACATAGATGCTGCGGTTTGTCCTGCGTCGCGCTTAGGCGATCGGCTCGACTACCTTTATCGAAAGTTCTTCGAGCTGTTTCGGCTCGACTTCCGACGGTGCCTCCGTCATCGGGCACTGCGCCTTCTGGTTCTTCGGGAAGGCCATGACGTCGCGTATCGACTTGCTGCCGGTCATGAGCATGACGAGGCGGTCGAGGCCGATGGCGAGTCCGCCGTGCGGCGGCGTGCCGTAGCTGAGCCCCTCGAGCAGGAAGCCGAAGCGCTCCTTCGCCGCCTCGGGCGTGAAGTTGAGCGCGCGGAAGGCGAGCTGCTGCATTTCGGGGTTGTGGATTCTTATCGAGCCGCCGCCGAGCTCCGTGCCGTTGAGCACGACGTCGTAGGCGCGGGAGCGGACCTTGCCGGGCTCGGTGAGCATGTACTGCACGTCCTCGTCCATCGGCGCGGTGAAGGGATGGTGGACGGCGGTGTAGCGTCCGCTTTCGTCGTCCCATTCAAAGAGCGGGAACTCCGTGACCCAGAGGAAGCGGAAGCCTTCCTCGACCATGCCGCGCGCGCGGCCGAGCTCGAGGCGTATCTGCCCGAGTATCTCGCAGGCCTTGCGCCAGCTTTCGTCGGCCATGATGAAGAGCGCGTCGCCGTTCTCTATCGCGGAGAGCTCGCGCAGCTTTGCGAGCTGGTCTTCGCTGAGGAATTTGACGAGCGGGCCTTTGAGCTCGCCGTCTTTTGCGAGGAAGTTCGCCATGCCCTTCGCGCCGAGCGATTTCGCGCGGCCTTCGAGCTCGGAGAGCTCCTTGCGCGAGAGCGTCGCGCCGCCGGGCAGACGGAGGCCTTTTATCGTGCCGCCGTTCGCTACGAGCTGCGCGAAGGGGTTCTCGCCGTCGCGGAAGACTTCTTCGAGGCTGACCATCTCCATCGGGATGCGCATGTCGGGCTTGTCGATGCCGTATTTGTTCATCGCTTCGTCCCAGGTCATGCGGAGGAACGGCGTCTTGACCTCGACTCCGTTGACTTCCTTGAAGAGTCCCGCGAGGTAGTTCTCGACGAGCGTCATTATGTCCTCTTCGGTGATGAAGCTCATCTCGAGGTCGAGCTGGGTGAACTCGGGCTGGCGGTCGGCGCGGAGGTCTTCGTCGCGGAAGCACTTGACTATCTGCATGTAGCGGTCGCAGCCGGCGACCATGAGGAGCTGCTTGAAGAGCTGCGGCGACTGCGGCAGCGCGTAGAAGCAGCCGGGGTTGACGCGGCTCGGCACGAGGTAGTCGCGCGCGCCCTCGGGCGTGGATTTCGTAAGCATCGGCGTCTCGATGTCGATGAAGCCGTTGTCGGCGAAGTAGTTGCGCGTGTAGCGCGTGATGTCGTGGCGGATGCGCAGGTTGCGCTGCATCGAATCGCGGCGGATGTCGAGGTAGCGGTATTTCATGCGCAGGTCTTCGTTGACCTCGTCGGCGTTGTCAAGCTCGAAGGGCGGCAGCTTCGACGGCGCGAGGACTATGAAGTCCTCGACGAGAAGCTCCACTTCGCCGGTCGCGAGCTCGGGGTTCTCCGTCCCCTCGGGGCGCTTACGGAGCGTGCCCTTGACCGCGAGCACGTACTCGCTGCGCAGCGCGCCCGCGCGGTCGTGCGCGTCGGCGTTGAGCTCGGGGTTGAAGACTATCTGCGTCACTCCGGTCTTGTCCCAGAGCTCTATGAAGATTATGCCTCCGAGGTCGCGGCGGCATCTGAGCCAGCCGTTGAGGACGGCCTTCTTGCCCGCGTCTTCGGCGCGCGGCGTTCCGCAGTACATCGTCCTGCGCCACGATGCGTCAAAATATCTTTCCATTTAGAAAATCCTCTCCGATTATAAATTTTATGCCAGTCCAACCTATACGAGAGAAACGCCTTCGACGTCATTCCGCGCTTGACGCGGAATCCAGCGGCTTCAAACTCCGATGCTTTACGGTATTTAACGACACTGGATGCCGCGACTTCGACAAGACGCCGCCGAAGCTAGGAACGGCCTAAAGAGCTTTATCTTGTCCGCTACGCGGACAGGCCGTTCCGTCGCAACCCGGCATGACGGACCGCCGTTTCTCTTGGAAGCTGAACGGCTATATACGCTATGCCTTAAGTTTATTTATAAGCTGCTCGCGGGTCAGCTCTTCCTGCGTTCCCGCGCCCATGTCCTTGAGCGTGACGACGCCCTTTTCGAGCTCGCTCGCGCCGAGGATGCAGGCGAAGCGCGCCGTGTTGCCCGCGCTCTTCATCTGTCCCTTCATGCCGCGCCCCATGTAGTCGAGGTCGGCCGATATGCGGTGCGTGCGCAGCTCGCGCGCGAGCGCCGCGGCTTCGAGGCGCGCCTCCGCGTCGGCGGCGACTACGTAGGCCTTCGTCTCCGGCTTTCTGCCGAAGGTGCAGCCCTGCGCCTCCATCGTGATGATTACGCGCTCGATGCCCGAGGCGAAGCCGACGCCCGGGACGTGCGGGCCGCCGATGGACTCCGCGAGGTTGTCGTAGCGTCCGCCGCCGCAGACTGCGTTCTGCGAGCCGAGGTCGCCGGACTGGATTTCATAGGCGGTCTTAGTGTAATAGTCGAGGCCGCGCACGAGGCGCTTGTCGAGGACGACCGACGCGCCTATCTTGTCGAGGCCGCGGCGGAGCTGCGCGAAGTGGTCTTTGCATTCGTCGCAGAGATATTCCATGACCGCGGGCGCGCCCTCGGTGATCTCCTTGCATATCGGGCTCTTGCAGTCGAGGATGCGCAGCGGGTTTCTGTCGAAGCGGCTCTTGCAGGTGTCGCAGAGCTCGTCGTAGCGCGAGCGCAGATATTCCTGCAGCGCTTTGCGGTAGACGGGGCGGCACTTCGGGCAGCCGACGGAGTTCAAAATTACCTGAAGGTTCGAGAGTCCGAGCCTGCGGTAGAGCTCCATCGAGAAGTCTATGACCTCGAGGTCTACGAAGGCGTCCTGCGCACCGAGCGCCTCGATGTCGAGCTGCACGAACTGGCGGTAGCGTCCCTTCTGCGGGCGCTCGTAGCGGAACATCGGGCCGATGCTCCAGAGCTTCGCGGGCTGCGCGCCCTTGTTCATCTCGTTCTCGAGGTAGGAGCGGACCATCGAGGCGGTGAGCTCCGGACGGAGCGTGATGCTGCGGCCGCCCTTGTCCGTGAAGGTGTACATTTCCTTTTCGACGACGTCGGTCGTCTCGCCGACTCCGCGGCAGAAGAGCTCCGTATGCTCGAAGATGGGGAGATAAACTTCCTTATATCCGTAATCGTCCGCGACGTCGCGGCACATCTGAGTCACGTAGGCCCATTTCCACGATTCGTCGCCGAGTATGTCCCTCGTGCCGCGCGGAGCCTTTACTGCTTCCATCACAACCGCCTCCCTGTAATTTTGAAAGGGCGGGAAATCTCTCCCGCCGGAATATTTTCCCAAAAAGCCGCGGCGCGCGCACGGAGGCCGCGCCGTTCAAACTATTATATTACTTTATAACCGCGCGTGCAGACAAGTGCGCGGCGGCAATTTCGCGCCGCGCGCCGAGGTTTCGCGCTTTTTCGCTCGTTTACCGCTTGTCCGTATCCGTGACCGCGCCGTCGCTCCAGTAGTATTTCGTCACGGGGTTTTTGCCGCCGCCGAGAGCTTTCGCCGCCGCGCCGAACCACGCCGCGTCGGTCGCCGCCGGGTTGCCGCACCTGACGCGCAGCGGAGCGGAGGCGTTTACGCGGAATTCCCTTTTCTCGCCGGGCTTCATTATCCCCTGGTAGAGCACCTTGCCGCCCTCGCTGATGCGCAGCCAGCTGTCGGCGCGCGCCGTGAGCGTGAGCAGCGGGGCTTTTGCGGCGGGCTTCGCCTGTGCCGGAGCCGCGGGCTTCTGCTGCGCGGGCGCGCTAGCCGCCGCGGGCTGCGCCGGTTTAGGCGCGGGCTGCTTTCCGTCCATCCAGCTTAAATCCACGGAGGCCGGGGCGGATGCGTCCGCCGAGAGCGGCTGCGCGGCGTCCGGCGAAACGTCCGCCGAGGCGGCGCGCTTTTCCTGCTGCTCGCGGACTATCGGCGCGGTGCCGCCCTCGAGCGGCGTCGTCGCGGAGGTCGATATCTCGCCGCGGTAGCGCAGCGTCACCCAGAAGGCCGCCGCGAGCGACACTACGACGAGCAGGTATATCCAGAAGCGCGGCGAGCGGCGGAATACGCCGAGCGTCACCGCCATGTCCGGCTCTTCGTTCGAGGCCTTGAAGTCCTCGAGCGTGACGTTGCCGCCGCGCGTGAGCGGGTCGTACTTCGCCCACATGTCCGGCGCGGTGAGGAACGCGCAGTACTGGCGCAGGAAGCTGCGGCAGTACGGCCCCTTCGGCAGCTCGTCCAGCCGCCCTTCCTCTATCGCGGAAATATATTTTTTCTGTATCTTCGTGGCGTCGGAGGCGTGCTCGAGCGTTATGCCCTGCGCTTCGCGAAGCTCTTTGAGTTTTCGTCCGAGTTCGTTGATTTTTTTAGTTTTTTCGTCTTCGCCGTTCGTCTTAATGTTTTTTTCTTCCGCCATCCGCTTTCCCCCTCGTCGCGTAATTCGGCGGCGCGCCGCTGAAATTCCGCGCGCCTTTTTCCGTACAATAAATGATAGCCTATAAGGGCGAAAAATAAAATAATGAATCTCGCGCTGCGGCGGGCCGTGTTGCCGCGTCTCGCGCCTTGTGCTAATATGCGCGGAGAATCGCCGAAATTTTGCGCGGGAGGCGTGGAAATGAGATTTTTTATTTTTCTGCTCGCGGCGGCCTTCGCCGCTCTTTCGTGCGTCCCCGCCCCGTGCTCCGCGCGAGCGCTTCCGGAAAAAATCGAGCGCGCCGCCGTCGCGGGCGTTCTGCCCTTTCCTTCCGTCCTCTGCCTATATCTCGGCTCCGCCGAAAAAATAATCGCGATCCCGCCCGCGTCGATGAGCGCGGCGCGCGAAGGGCTGCTCGGGGAACTGTTCCCCGAGATACTGAAGGCCGAGACCTCGTTCGCCTCGGGGACGGGCGCGAATATCGAGGAACTTCTTACGCTGCGCCCCGACGTCGTCTTTTATCTCGAGGCCGACAAGGTCACGGGCCGCGCGCTCGAAAACGCTGGGCTCGCTGGCGTTCCGGTCTCGCCGTCGAAATACGGTTACGACGTGCTGCGCACCTACGAGGAGTGGATTAAGACGCTCGCCGCGATTTTCCCCGAGCGCGCGGAGGCGGGGGAGAAGGCCGTCGCTTACGGGCGGCGCGCGCTCGAGCTGACGAAGGCGCGCGCGGCGCTCATCCCGCAAAGCGAGCGCAAGAAGGTTCTTTTCATCGTGCGCGACGAAAACGGGCGCATCGTCACCTCGGGCAGGAATTTCTTCGGGCAGTACTGGTGCGAGTCGATAGGCGCGGAGAACGCCGCGGCTGAGATAACGGCGGAGCGCTCGAACGCCGTCGTCACGATGGAGCAGATTTATAAATGGAATCCCGACGTTATATTCATAACGAACTTCACGAAGCTCGCGCCGCGCGATCTGCTCTCCGCGCCCGAGTGGAGGCCCGTCGAGGCCGTGCGCCGCGGCGCGGTCTATAAGATGCCGCTCGCGCTCTACCGAACCTACACGCCCGGGCCTGACGCGCCGCTGACGCTGCTCTGGCTCGCGCGCGCCGTATATCCCGAGACCTTCGGAGACATCGACCTGCCGAAGCAGGCCGCGAAGTATTATAAGGAAATTTTCGGCCTCGACGTGAGCGCGGAACGCGCGCGCGAAATCTTCGGCGCGCCGCAGGGCGGAGGCGCAGGCCGTTGAACAGGCGCGCCGCGCTGATTCTGTTCTGCGCCGCGGCGTTTGCGCTCGCGCCCTTCGCCGCGCTCTGCTTCGGACGTTTCCCGATTGCGGCGGGCGACGCGCTTTCGGCGCTCTTTCCTCAGCTTTTCGGAGAAATCGAGAACGCGGAGCTGACGCGCGGCGTCCTTCTCAATATCCGGCTGCCGCGCGTCGCGCTCGCAATGCTCTCGGGCGCGGGGCTCGCCGTCTCTGGCGCGGCTTTTCAGTCGCTTTTCTCAAATCCGCTCGCTACGCCGGACACGCTGGGAGTAGCCACCGGCGCGTCGTTCGGCGCGGCGCTCGGCATACTCGCGGGATTTTCCCCGGCATTCGTCCAGCTCTCCGCCTTCGCCTCCGGGCTCGCAGCGGTCGCGCTCGTCCTCGCAGTCAGCCGCGTTCGCGGATCGTCGCCGGTCATCATGATGATACTTGCCGGAATGGTCGTGAGCGCGCTCTTCTCGGCGCTCGTCTCTCTCGTAAAATTCGCCGCCGACCCGCAGGACGTGCTTCCTGCGATAACCGTCTGGCTTATGGGCAGCCTCTCCGGCGCGACGCGCGATAGCCTCGCGCTCGGCTCGCCCGCGATAATCGCGGGCGTTCTGATAATCTGGCTCGCGCGGTGGCGGCTCAACGCCGCCTCGCTCTCCGACGACGAGGCCGTAGCGCTCGGCGTGAACCTGCGCCGCCTGCGCCTCGCTGTGGTAGCCGGCTCGGCTCTGATAACGGGCTCCGTCGTCTCGATGTGCGGCCTTATCGGCTGGGTCGGCCTGCTCGTGCCGCACGCCTCCCGTATGCTCTTCGGCGCGGACAACAGGCGCGTCGTCCCCACTAGCCTCGTCCTCGGCGCGATCTTTATGCTCGCGATAGACACTGCGGCGCGCAGCGCTGCGGCCTCGGAGATTCCCGCCTCGATACTGACCTCGATAATAGGCGCGCCCTTCTTTATTTTCCTGCTGCGGCGCAGCGGGGGCATAAGGGAATGAGGTTCGAGACGCGCGGCGGCGCTTTCCGCTACGGCGCGGGCGGTTACGTACTGCGCGATGTGAATTTCAGCCTCGAAAGCGGCGAGCGGCTCTCGATACTCGGAGCGAACGGCGCGGGAAAGACGACGCTCATCCGCTGTGCCGCGGGGCTTCGCGCGTGGAGCGAGGGGGCGACCTATCTCGACGGCGCGGAGGTGCGCAGCCTGCCGCCGCGCGAGTTCCGCCGCCGCGTCGGCTACGTGCCGCAGGCGCGGCCTTCGGCCTTCGTCTACACGGTTATGGAAATGGTTCTGCTCGGGCGGCTGCCATGCATGGGAGCCTTCGCCTCGCCCTCTGCGGAGGACGAGCGGAAGGCGCGCGAGGCGCTGGAGCTAGCGGGGATTCCGCACCTTGCAGAAAGGCTTTGCAGCCGCATCAGCGGCGGCGAATATCAGCTCGCCGTCCTTGCGCGCGCTCTCGCATCGGAGCCCGAGCTGCTCATCCTCGACGAGCCGGAGTCGAACCTCGACTTCCGCAACCAGGCGCGGCTGCTCGGCATCGTCGCCTCATTGTGCCGCGAGCGCGGAATGAGCGCGCTCTTCAGCACGCACTACCCCGAGCATGCGCTGGAGCTTTCCTGCAAATCTCTGCTCGTTATGCCTGACGGCGCGACGCTCTTCGGCGCGTCGGAGGATGTCGTGACGGAGGAAAATCTCCGCGCGGCCTTCGGCGTCCCCGTCGTCATGCGCCGCTTCGAAGCCTTCGGCCGCGAGCGCACGGCCGTGGCCGCGGACTACGAACCGGCGGAAGCGGCGGAGGAATAGAAACGCGCGCGCCGCGCACCTCTTCATACAAAATTTTGTATTCTTGACAAAAAAGTATTTATGCGTATCCTTAAAGGCGGACGATACAAAATTCCACAACCGAAGGAGCGTTTGCGATGCTTATACTCACGAGGGAAGATATTCTGAAGGTTTTCTCGATGCGCGACGCGATCGAGGCCGACAAAAAGGCTTTCGTGCTGCACACGGAGGGGCGCGCCGTCGTGCCTCTGCGCATAAATATCGACAACGAGGCCCGCGACGGGCAGATTATGTTCATGCCGGCATACGTCGGCGGCGGCCTCAACGCGGGCGGCGTCAAGATAGTCTCGTGCTTCACCGGCAACCGCGAGAAGGGGCTTCCAGTCATCCCCGCGACGATGGCGGTCATAGACGGCGACACGGGCGTCGTCTCGGCGATACTCGACGGCACGACGCTGACGCAGCTGCGCACCGCGGCGATTTCGGGCGCGGCGATAGAGCTGCTCTCGAACCCCGACGCGAGCGTCGGCGCGCTCTTCGGCACAGGCGGGCAGGCCCCCGCACAGCTCGAAGCGCTGATGACGGCGCGCAAACTTTCCGAGGTGCGCGTGTACGACGCGCTCGAGGGCCGGGCCGACGCCTTCGCCGCGCAGTACGCGCCGCTCGCGGAAAAATTCGGGACGAAGCTCGTCGCCGTTGCGACGCCGAAGGAGGCCGTGACGGACGCCGACGTAATCACCGCCGTGACGACCTCGCGCGAGCCCGTATTCGACGCCGCGGACATCAAGGACGGCTGCCACGTCACGGGCGTCGGGGCCTACACGCCCGAGATGCGCGAGATACCGGCGGAGCTGCTCTCGCGCGCCTCGCGCATATTCGTTGACAACCGCGAGGCGGTGCTCGCGGAAGCGGGCGACTTCATCATTGCGGAGCGCGAGGGAAAATTCTCGCCCGGCATGATAGCTGGCGAGCTTGGCGAGCTTCTGCTCGGCCGCGTCGAAGGCCGCCGCTCGCCGAAGAACGTGACGATAATGAAGACCGTCGGCTTCGCGACGCTCGACGTGGTCGCCGCCGCCGAGGTTGTGAAGAAGGCGAAGGCCGCGGGCGCGGGCCTCGAGGTCGCGCTGTAGCGTAAGCGCGCGGCGCGTCTGAGCTTTGCGCGCCGCCGCGGCGAATGTATAATAGGCGTTGAGCTTCGGCTCTTCGCCTTAATTTTTTATCTTGGAGGCACAGTCATGCCCGAAAGCTGTCATCCGCTGCTCGCGCCCTTCGTCCCGCTCGTCGCCATGCTCGGCGAGGCGCTCGGCCCGGAATACGAGATAATACTGCACGACCTCACGCAGGAGGGGACGAAGATAATCGCCTCGACCAACGAACGGCTCTCGGGGCGCAGCAAGGACGCGCCGCTGACGGAGTTCGGGCGCTTCCTGATGACGAGCCCAGAGGTAGACGGCCTCGACTATATAGCTAACTATCCCGCCGAGGCCCAGAACGGGCGTCAGATGCGTTCGAGCGTCCTGCTGATACGCGACGAGGCGCGGAAGCTCGCCGGCCTGCTCTGCATAAACTACGATACGACGAAGGCTAAGATGCTGCTAGACGCGGCGTCGTTCCTGACCTCGGTACGCCCGCTCTCGTTCGAGCGCGCGCAGTCGAGCGCTTTGAAGCGCCGGAGGACGAGGCGGCCTTCGTCGCGGAGGCTCGCCGCCGTATGGGCTGCCCGCTCGAATACCTGACGAGCGACGAGCGCCGCGAGTGCATAAAATATCTGGACGAGCGCGGCTTTTTCAAACTCAAGGGCTCGATAGACTATCTGGCTAAAGAGATGGCAAAGAGCCGCTTCACACTCTACGCGGATCTGCGCGCCGTCAGGAAGCGCGGCGGCGCGGAATAGGGGAGGGCGCGCGGCGTGGACATACGGACGCGGAATCTTATTGAAATACATCTTTCCGTCGTGCTCTTCGGCCTCACGGGGCTTTTCGGCAAATTCATCAGCCTGCCCGCGCCGCACATCGTGCTCGGGCGCGTATTCTTCGCCTCCGTATCGATGGGGCTTTACTTCCTTTTCAGAAAGAAAGAGATACGTCTCGCGCGCGGCGCGGACTATGCGGCGATGGCCGCGGTCGGCGCCGTGCTCGCGCTGCACTGGACGGCCTTTTATCTTTCTGTCAAGCTCTCGACCGTCGCCATCGGCGTGCTGACCTTCGCCGCCTACCCGATTTTCGTAACTTTCCTCGAACCGTTCTTCTTCCGCGAAAAGCTGCGCGGCGCGGACGTGCTCGCGGCCTTCGTGATGTTCGGCGGCGTTCTGCTCGTCGTGCCGCCCACGGGCGCGGGGCCGGAGATGACGGCGGGATGATATGGGGCATGGTCGGCAGCGTCTCCTACGCCGTCATGTCTCTGCTCAACAGGAAATTCGTCTCGCTCTACGAGGGCAGCGTCGTAGCCTTTTACGAACAGGGCACGGCGGCGCTGCTGATGCTTCCGATTCTGCTCTTCGAGAGGCCGCAGGCGGCGGCGCTCGACTGGGCGCTGCTCGTAATCCTCGGCGTCGTGCTGACCGGCGTGGCGCATTCGCTCTTCATCAGCGGGATGCGCAGCGTGCGCGCGCAGACGGCCGGCGTCATAGCGAGCCTCGAAAGCGTCTACGGCATAGCCGCCGCGGCGCTCCTCATTGGCGAGTTCCCGACGCTGCGCGAGCTCGCGGGCGGCGCTGTGATTCTCGGCACGGCCTTCGTCTCGACGCTGCGCTCGTCGCGCGAGGGCGCGGCGGATGAACAGGGCGGAGGCCGGTAAATCCGCGCCGCGCGCCGCTGTTGAAATTTTCGCGCGCCTCTGATATATTTTCCTTAGATTGAACTACGACAATTATCGGCTTGAGTACCTTACCGTATGCAAGAAGGCTGCATACGGATTTTTTATTTTTATCGGAGGATAAGGAGGCGGATGTAATGACGAAGGATTTCAGAAGCACTGCGCGCGAGCTGGCGGACTTCAGCCTGCCGCTGATCGCAAGCGGCGTGCTCCAGCAGCTTTACAACTGGGCGGACGCCTTCATCGTCGGCAACGTCGTCGGCGAGGCGGCGCTCGCCGCGGTCGGAGCCACCGCGACTGCCGTCGGCTTCTACATTTACCTCATCGCCGGATTTTCCGTCGGCCTCTCGATATTGTTCGCCCAGACATACGGGAGCGGCGATATGCGCGCGATGCCCCGCATACTCTCCACATTCTCCGCCGTCTTCCTCGCGGCCTTCTCGGCGCTCTCGGCGCTCGGGATGGCGACGGCTCCCGCGCTGCTGCGCCTGATGCACACTACGCCCGACACGATAGCGATGGCGGAGGATTATCTCGTCATCGTGCTCGCGGGCGTCCCCTTCCTCGCGCTCTACAACGTCTATTCCGCTGCGCTGCGCGGCTCGGCGACAGCCGTGCGCCGTTTTACGCCGTCCTCGTCTCGTCTGTGGTGAACGTCGCGCTCGACCTGCTCTTCGTCGCGGTCTTCCGCTGGAGCGTCGCGGGGGCCGCCGCTGCTACCGTCGCCGCGCAGGCCGCGATGGCTATCTTCCTTATTTTTTACGCCGCGCGCAAATATCCCGTCCTGCGCTTCAATTTCAGGGACAGGCTCATAGACCGCGCCGCGCTCGCTGAGGGCTGCCGCCTCGGCTTTCCTCCGACCGTGCAGTTCAGCGTCACGTCGCTCGGCAACCTCGTGCTCCAGAACTTCATGAACGGCTTCGGTACGCAGACTGTCGCCGCCGTCACGACGGCTTACAGAATAGACACGATCATCCTCCTGCCGATAATCAACCTCGGCTCGGCGATCTCTACGCTCGTCGCGCAGAGCCGCGGCGCGGGCGACCGCGCGCGCATGGGCCGTATATTCTCCGCGGGCGCGGCGCTAATGGCGGCGGTCTCCGTCGCTTTGACGCTGCTCGTCATCCCGACCGGAAGCCGCCTCATCGCGCTCTTCGGCGCTGGCGGCGAGGCGGTCGCCATCGGTCATGACTTCTTCCTGCGCATAGCGAGCTTCTACTGGGCCTTCGGCCTTGCTACGGCATTCCGCGGCTACATCGAGGGGCTGGGCGACGTGCTCTGGTCGAGCTGCGCGGGCATGGGCGCGCTCGCCTTCCGCATCGCGGCCTCCTATGCGCTCGTACCGTTCTTCGGCAATATGTCGATAGCTTTCGCGGAAGCTTTCCAATGGGCTTCTGCTGCTCGCGCTCTACGCGGCGCGCGCGGCTCACAATAAAAAACTGATTGAAAGGCGCGGTATATGATGGAACTGAAAGAGCTCGACGTGCGCGGCGAAATGCCCGCCGTCATGGAAATTATACGCGGCGGCTTCGCGCA
>ENA-OQCL01000441-OQCL01000441.1-human-gut-metagenome-genome-assembly--contig:-NODE-441-length-19992-cov-3.398087_pt1 | contig 19992 bp, 16 predicted proteins | sample MGYA00242502_ERZ504586 | MGnify/ENA primary metagenome ERZ504586 (study PRJEB26092, sample SAMD00036316) | human gut metagenome | host: Homo sapiens | study: EMG produced TPA metagenomics assembly of... | reverse complement strand
CATTGTACTTTTAAAAAATAGCAGTCCTTGTTGTAACATGTAAAATAGTTGTTTTTACTATCCAATTTTTGGCGGTTAGCCCTTTAAATTCTTGACAGAATTGGTGTATAATTAATGATATAATCATAAAATACTTTATAGCGTATATTATATGCGTATACGGTACGCTATTGAATCCAAGACCCGCCGTCTGACGATACGATGTCCATTATCATACATACTGAAACCATAAGCGAAGCGGCCGGGTCCCAGTCAAGTAAGGAGGAGCTTCTATGAAAAAATCTAATTGCCTGGCCATGATTCTGGCCGGCGGGAAAGGGAGCCGTCTGGGCGTCCTGACCAAAGATCAGGCTAAACCGGGCCTCTTGTTCGGCGGAAAATACCGCATCATCGACTTCCCCTTGAGTAACTGCCGCAATTCCGGCATCGATACGGTCGGTATCCTGACCCAGTACCAGCCGCTGGAACTGAACTGGTATATCGGCAACGGCAGTTCGTGGAACCTCGACTCGACCAAGGGTGGGACCTATGTCCTGCCGCCATATCAGAGCGACGGCGGCTCCAACTGGTATCGCGGCACGGCCGATGCCATCTATCAGAACTTGAACTTTGTAGAAATGGTCGGCGACGATTACGTCCTCATCCTCTCCGGTGACCACATCTATTCCATGGACTACGACAAGATGCTCAATTTCCACAAGAAACATCACGCCAAGGCCACTATCGGCACGATCCGCGTCCCCTGGGATGAAGCCAGCCGCTTCGGCATCATGGTAGCCGACGAAAACATGCGCATCACCAAGTTCCAGGAAAAACCGGCCAAACCGGAAAGCAACCTGGCTTCCATGGGCATTTACATCTTCGACCGGGACGTCCTGGAATCGTACCTCAAAGCCGACGCCAAAGATGAAAAATCGGAACACGACTTCGGCAAGAACGTCATCCCGGCCATGCTGGGCGACAAGATTCCCCTCTATGCCTATCCCTTTGAAGGCTACTGGAAGGACGTCGGCACTATCGACAGCCTGTGGCAGGCCAACATGGACCTCATCGCCGACGAACCGCCGATCGACTTGCGCGACAGCCATTGGCGCATCTACTCGGGCAACCAGAGTTTCCCGCCGCACCTCATCGGTCCCAAGGGCTCGGCCAAGAGTTCCCTCATCGCCGAAGGTTCGGAAATCTTCGGTACCGTCAGCAATTCGGTCATCTTCTATGGCGTCACTATCAAAGAAGGGGCGAAAGTCACCAATTCCGTCATCATGCCGGGGACGGTCGTCGAAGAAAATGCCGTCGTCGACAAGGCTATCCTGGGCGAACGGTGCCATATCTATCCGGGCGCTGTCCTCCACAATGAAGATGGCTCTGTCGCCGTACTGGGCCGCAAAGGGGAATTGAAACCAGAAAAAGTCACAGCGAAAGGGGAACACTAGTTATGAATAGCAATATGATCGGCCTCATCAATATGCGCGAAGACCATCCCTTGCAGGAAATCAACGACACGCGCCCGTTGTCGACGCTGCCCATTGGCGGCAAATACCGCCTCATCGACTTTACGCTTTCCAATATGGTAAACGCCGGCATCGAAAACGTCGGACTCCTGCTCTCCAGCCAGTCCCGGTCGGTACTGGACCACATCCGGTCCGGCAAGGAATGGGGCCTGGCCCACAAGGGCGACGGCTTGTTCTACCTGCCGGAAGAACGGGCAGACATCGAACATCCCGTAGAAGGGGACATCGCCGCGTATTATAAGAACCTGGTCTTCGTCAAACGGGCTAACAAGCGCTACGTTCTCTTGTCGGGCTGTGACATGGTCCAGAACATCGACTACGACGAAGTCCTCCATTTCCACCGCCATCACAATGCCGATGTCACCCTCATCTACCAGCAGCAGAAGTATGACTTCGACCGCGAAGGCTATATTCTGACCATCGATGACGTCTGCAAGGACCGGGTCCTGTCCATCGAAGCCAAGCCGGAAGTCAAGGCCGGGGGAATAACTTATACCAGCGGGGAATCCTTATTGACTGCGACGTGTTCCAACACTGCATACGCCGGGCCTATGCCCAGGGATACACCCACTTTATTACGGATGTACTCCAGCGGAATGTAGACCGTCTGCGGATTTTCGGCTATAATTATCAAGGATATGCAAAACGGATTGATTCTGTTCATTCCTACTTCCAGGTCAACATGGACCTGCGCGACAGCCGCATCTGGCATGAACTGCTCCTGAAAGACAAGGACCATCGTATCTATACCAAAATCAAGGATGAAGCGCCGGCCAAGTACATGGAAGAATCGCATGTCACCAATTCTCTCGTAGCTAATGGCTGTATCATCGAAGGCCGCGTAGAGAATTCGATTCTTTTCCGCCGCGTCAAGGTTGGAAAGAATGCTGTCATTCGCAACAGTATCATCATGCAGCACTCGGTCGTCGGCGATGACGCCCAGCTCGACTACGTCGTATGCGATAAGAATACGATCATCCAGCCGGAAGCCGTATTGAGCGGCAGCCACGACAACCCGTTGTGCATTGGTAAAACGTTCAGTCCGCTGAACGCGACTACAAAGGGGTTAGAGACAATATGAAAAAATTGGCAGGATAAGGAGAATTCAAAAAGTTATTTACCGAGAAAGCTCACATCTTGTGGGAAAAATGATTTGCGGGACATGACCTTGAATGAAGTCTATCAGACCATCGCCTACATGATCCGCGATCTGGTAAGTGAAGATTGGATCCGCACGAATGAAATCTATGCCGAACAGAAGGTCAAACAAGTCTATTATTTCTCCATCGAATTTCTCATCGGCCGCCTTTTGGAATCGAATCTCCTGGGCATCGATATGGACGACATCTGTCGTCAGGGCCTGGAAGATCTGGGCTGGGACCTGGATAAGGTCATCCCGGCCGAACGCGATCCGGGTCTGGGGAATGGGGGACTGGGGCGGCTGGCTGCCTGCTTCATCGACTCCCTGGCGGCGCTGCAGCTGCCGGGCCATGGCAACAGCATCCGCTATCAGTACGGCTTGTTCAACCAGCGCATCGTCGACAACCAGCAGGTAGAACTGCCTGACAACTGGCTGGTCAACGGCTATCCCTGGGAAGTCAAGAAAGTCGACAAGGCCGTCTATGTCCGCTTTGGCGGCAATGCCTACATGCGCCCTGACGAAGACGGCAGCCTGGAATGTGTCCACGAAAAGTATTCGTCTGTCCGCGCCGTCCCGTATGATGTGCCCATCATCGGCTATCACAACAACACTGTCAACACGCTGCGCCTGTGGCGCGCTGAATACTCGCGGGAACAGCTCTACCAGGAACTGTCCCTCGGCGACCGGCGCCGGGCCTTCCGCTATAAGGACAGCGTCCAGCAGATTTCCCGTTTCCTCTATCCTGACGACAGCAATGAAGACGGCCGCCGCCTGCGCCTGATGCAGGAATACTTCTTCGTATCGGCCGGCCTCCAGAGCATCGTCCGCCATTATAAGAAGAAATACCACGAAAGTATCTATAAATTCGACCGCTATGTGGCCATCCACATCAACGACACCCATCCGGCCCTGGTCATCCCGGAACTGATGCGCATCCTCATGGATGAAGAAGGCGTGTCCTGGGATGCGGCCTGGAACATTACCGTCCGCACCGTGGCTTACACGAACCACACGATCCTGCCGGAAGCCATGGAAAAATGGTCCATCCCCATGTTCAAGGAACTGCTGCCGCGCATTTACCTCATCGTCGAAGAAATCAACAACCGCTGGCTCAAAGAAGTCCGCAGCCTCTATCCCGGCGATGAATCGAGGGCCCGCGACGTCGCCGTCCTCTGGGATGGACAGGTCCACATGGCCCATCTGGCCGTCCTCGGCAGCCACAGCGTCAATGGTGTCGCCGAAATCCATTCGCAGATCCTCAAGGATTCGACGCTGCACCAGTTCTATACGTGCTTCCCGCACCGCTTCTCCAATAAGACCAACGGCATTTCCCATCGCCGCTGGCTCATCGAAGCCAATCCGCAGCTGGCCTCGCTCATCGACGAAGCCATCGGGGACGGCTGGCGCCGGACGCCGTCGAAGCTCCAGGACCTCATGCCTTTTGCCGATGACCCGTCCTTCCAGGAACAGCTGACGCGGGTCAAGAAGGAACGCAAGGATATCCTGGCCCGTTACATCCGCGACCGCTATGATACGGACGTGCGGACGGACTCGATCTTCGACATCCAGATCAAGCGCATCCACTTGTATAAGCGCCAGACCCTGAACATCCTTCACATCCTTCACCTGTATTACCTCTTGAAGGATAACCCGAAACTCAGGATTACACCGCGGACCTTCCTCTTTGGCGGCAAGGCCGCTGCCGGCTACGGCGAAGCCAAGGAAACGATCCGCCTCATCAACGTCGTCGCCCATATGGTCAACTCCGACCGCCGGGTCAGCAAGCAGATGAAGGTCCTGTTCCTGGAAAACTACAACGTGTCCTTAGGGCAGCTCCTCTTCCCGGCAGCCGACGTGAGCGAACAGATTTCGACAGCCGGCAAGGAAGCGTCGGGGACGGGCAACATGAAGTTCATGATGAACGGGGCCATCACCTTGGGGACCCTGGACGGGGCCAACGTCGAAATCCACCAGAAGGTCGGCGACGAAAACTGCGTCATCTTCGGCTTGCGGGCTGATGAAGTCATGAATTACTACATCCACGGCGGCTACTCGTCGTGGCAGATGTACAGCGGCGACGCCGACATCCGCCGCCTCATGGATGCCCTCGTCGACGGCTCCATCAGCGGGGAACACTTCGGTATGCTTTACTCGGCCTTCCTCGATAAGAACGATGAATACTTCGTCCTCAAGGACTTCAAGCCCTATTGCCAGGCCCAGCAGGAAATCGCCAAGCGCTATGGCAGTCATCAGCAGTGGTGTCATTCGAGCGTCATCAACATCGCCCAGTCCGGCTACTTCTCCAGCGACCGGACGATCCAGCAGTACGCCGATGACATCTGGCGCATCAAGCCGGTCAAACACTAACTAAGAATCAGGAGGATAAGATATGAAACTCAGTGCAATCGACGAGTACAGTACCTTCTTGTATCATCAAGGTACAAACTACGCCAGTTATCGTCTTTTCGGGGCCCATTTCACGGTCCTGCGCCGCAAAGCCTGCGTGCGCTTTGCCGTCTGGGCACCTCATGCGCAGCAGGTCAGCGTCGTCGGTGATTTCAATCACTGGGATGCTGATGCCAACCCCATGGAACGGAGCAGCTGCGGCAATGGCATTTGGGTTACACATATTGCCGGCCTCCAGGAAGGGGACATCTACAAATACGCCATCACGACAGCCTCGGGGGAACGCATCTTGAAGAGCGATCCTTACGCCTTCTGGTCGGAAGTACGTCCCAATACGGCATCGAAATTGACGAAACTCCACTATGCGTGGCGCGACAAGAAATGGATGGACAGCCGCAGTGCTTACGATTCGTACCGCAAGCCCATGTTGACCTATGAAGTCCATCTCGGCTCGTGGCGCCGCGATGAAGATGGGGAAATGCTGTCGTACCGCGACATAGCGCCCCAGCTCGTCGATTATGTCAAACAGATGAATTATACCCACATCGAGCTCATGCCGCTGTGCGAATATCCCTTCGACGGCTCCTGGGGCTATCAGGGGACGGGCTATTTCTCGGCGACCAGCCGCTATGGCAAGCCGGAAGATTTGATGTATCTCGTCGACCTGTGCCACCGCAACGGCATCGGCGTCATCCTCGACTGGGTACCGGGCCATTTTTGCCGCGACGCCCACGGCCTGCGCCATTTTGACGGCGAGCCGTGCTATGAATCGGGCAACCCCATGCTGGCTGAAAATAAGGAATGGGACACGATGAATTTCGACTATGGCCGGACGGAAGTCCAGTCCTTCCTCATTTCCAGTGCCCTCTTCTGGCTCAGCCAGTTCCACATCGACGGCCTGCGCATCGACGCCGTCGCCAACATGCTCTACCTCGATTACGGCCATGCTGACGGCGACTGGCAGCCCAATAAATACGGCGGCCGGGAAACCTGGAAGCCATCGACTTCCTGCGCCATCTCAATACGGCCGTTTTCAAGGAATACCCCCAGGCCCTGATGATTGCCGAAGAATCGTCGGCCTGGCCCCTGGTGACCAAGCCCGTCGACGTCGGCGGCCTGGGCTTCATTACAATGGAACATGGGCTGGATGAACGATATGCTCCGCTACATGTCGCTGGACCCGCTGTTCCGCAAGGACAATCACGACCTGATTACCTTTTCGTTGTGTTACGCTTTTTCAGAAACTTTATCCTGCCTTTGTCGCATGATGAAGTCGTCCACGGCAAACATTCTCTCCTGGACAAGATGCCTGGCGACTACTGGCAGAAATTCGCCGGCCTGCGCGCCTTCTACGGCTACTGGATGTCCCATCCGGGCAAGAAGCTCCTGTTCATGGGCAGCGAGTTCGGCCAGTTCATCGAATGGAAATACGATGACAGCCTGGACTGGCACCTCCTCAAGTATCCCATGCACCAGGCCATGCACGACTACGTGCGCAGCCTGAACACGTACTATGTGGACCATCCGGAATTATGGGAAGAAGACTGCGACTGGTCGGGCTTCTCGTGGATCAGCTGCGACGACTGTGACAACAGCGTCATCGGCCTTTTACCGTACCGGTAAGGACGAATCGGATATGACCGTCGTCGTCTGCAACTTTACGCCTGTCGTCCGCCATTCATATCGCTTCGGCGTCCCCCGGAAAGGGACGTACGTCGAAGTCTTCAACAGCGATGCGACGGCCTTTGGCGGATCCAACGTCCTCAACGAAGGTGAATTTGAAGCCCAGGATGTGCCCATGCACGGCATGGACCAGTCCCTGGAACTGACCCTGCCGCCGCTGGCGACGATTTACCTGCAGCTCACTGGAAGTGCTTAAAAAAAAGCAGTGACGAAACCGCGGCGCCGCCGGACGGTGAAAACCGATAAGGCCGCTGACGGGACCGTCAAGAAAACGGCCAAGGCGCCGGGAAAGAAGGCAACGACCCGTGGAAAAGGGAAAGCCAAAACGGCAGCGTCTGAAAAGAAGACTGCTGCAACGAGAAAGAGAAGACCTGGGCGTCCTGCCAAAAAGGAAGCAGACGTCTGATACGGTACATAGGGAAAGTGGGGGATATACGATGAATGTATTATTTGTGGCCTCAGAAGCAGTGCCATTTATTAAAACAGGCGGGCTGGCCGATGTCATGGGCGCACTGCCCAAGGCCTTAGCCAAGAAGGGCATGGACGTCCGCCTGGTCATTCCGAAATACAGCCGCATCGCCGAAGAAGCGAAGAAGCAGATGAAAGAAGTGACGACAGGCATCGTGAACCTGGCCTGGCGCCAGCTCTACTACGGTGTCGAAGAAATCAAGCAGGACGGCGTGACCGTCTATTTCATCGACAACGAATGGTATTTCAAGCGCGATGGCCTCTACGGCTACGGCGATGATGACGAACGCTTCGCCTATTTCTGCCGCGCCGTCCTGACCATGCTGCCCAAGATCGGCTTCAAGCCGGACATCATCCACTGCAACGACTGGCATACGGGCCTCATGGGGGTCTTCCTGAAAGAAGACTTCTGGCATGATGATTTCTACAAGGGCATCAAAGTGATCTATACCATTCACAACTTGAAATACCAAGGCATCTATCCGCCGTCGATCATGCGCGACATCATCGGCCTGCCGCAGGAACTCTTCGACAAGGGCAACCTGGAATGTGACGGCTGCGTGAACTATATGAAATCGGGCATGGTCTACGCCGACCACATCACGACGGTCAGCCCGTCGTACGCCCAGGAAATCACCTATCCTTACTTTGGCGAAGGCCTGGATGGCTATATCCGCGACAATGGGGAAAAGGTGACGGGCATCATCAACGGCCTCGACGTCGACGTCTATAATCCGGAAACGGACCCGTACATCAAGCGGCAGTATTCTGTCGCCAACGCCCGGGCCGGCAAGCGGGAAAATAAAGATGCCCTGCGGGCCGAACTGGGCCTGCGCATCAAGCGCGGCGTCCCCCTGATCGCCATGGTCACGCGTCTCGTCGAAGACAAGGGCCTGGATCTGGTCACGCGCATTATGGATGAACTCGTCGATGACGATGTCCAGCTGGTCCTGGTCGGGACCGGCGATGCCGGCTATGAAAATGCCTTCCGCGAACTGGCCCGCCGTCATCCGACCAAGGTATCGGCGAATATCACCTTCAACGAAGCCTTGGCCCATAAGGTCTATGCCGCTGCCGACATGTTCCTCATGCCATCGCGGTACGAACCGTGCGGCCTGAGCCAGCTCATCGCCCTGCGCTACGGCGCCATCCCCATCGTCCGCGAAACGGGCGGCCTCAAGGATACGGTCCATCCCTTCGATAAATACAGCAAACAGGGCAATGGCCTGACCTTCCCGAACTTCAACGCCCATGAACTCCTGTTCACGACGAAACGGGCCATGGGCTACTACGAAGACACGGCCCTGTGGGATATCCTCGTCCGCAACGCCATGACCAGCGATTACAGCTGGGACCGCTCGGCCGAAGCGTACCTGAATCTGTACAAAAAAGTATTACAACAATAAAACAGCGTTTTTCGTTTGTAGTTCATCGTTCATCGCAGGGAATGTTTTTTAGTTTCTTCGATGAACGACGAACGAACAACGACGAACGATAGAAGGCTTGTCGTTGTCCGGCAGGCCTTTTTGGCTAACGGCTAGCCACTAACCACTAGCCACTAGCCACTAATCGCCACGAAAGGACCGCTTATGGACTTACGATTGTACCACAACTCTCATGAATTTTATTACCGCTCGTCTTTTGGTGCCGTTCCCTCCGGGAGCCGGCTCATCCTGCGCCTCCGGGCCGGCGGCAGCGATGCCCGGAACTGCCGGGCCCGCATCCGCCTGTGGCAGAGCAATGTCGGTGAATCCTTTGTGCCCATGACGTACCAAGACGGCATCTTCACGGGCTGCGTCACCATGCCGCCCAAGGGCTGCCTGGTCTGGTATTATTTCATCGTCGACGATGGCCATGAGACCGTCTATTACGGCAATAACTACGACCGCCTCGGCGGGGAAGGGGCCAAATATCCCGAGGTGCCGCCAGCCTATCAGGTTACGGTCTACGATAAGGACGCCCACACGCCGGACTGGTTCAAACATGCCATCGTCTATCAGATTTTCCCGGACCGCTTCTGCCACGGGACCCATACGACAGGCCGCCTGTACGGCAAGAAAGGGGCCGTCATCCACAGCGACTGGGACGACGTGCCTTATTACTGCAAGCGCGAAGGCCAGGGAGACATCGTCTATTACGACTTTTTCGGCGGCAACCTCGCCGGTATCCGGGAAAAGCTGCCGTACTTGAAGGAACTGGGAATCACGGCGATTTACCTCAACCCGATTTTTGAAAGTTCCAGCAATCACCGCTACGGTACGGCCGATTACTTCCGCGTCGACCCCATCGCTGGGGACGAATGAAGAATTTGCCGCTTTCTGCCAGGCCGCCAAAGAAGCAGGCATCCACATCATCCTTGACGGCGTCTTCAGCCATACCGGGGCCGACAGCATTTACTTCAACCGCTTCGGCAACTATCCCGGCGTCGGCGCCTATCAGTCGAAGGAGTCGCCTTACTATGAATGGTACCGCTTCAAGCAGTATCCCGACGACTATGAATCGTGGTGGGGCGTATCGGACCTGCCCGATGTCGAAGAGACGACGCCGTCTTATATGGATTTCATCATCGACAGCGAAGACAGCGTCCTCAAATACTGGCTGAACGAAGGCATCAGCGGCTGGCGCCTGGACGTCATCGATGAATTTGCCCGTGCCCTTCCTGCGCCAGTTCTACCATACGCTGAAAGAGGAAAAGCCCGACGCCATCCTCATCGGCGAAGTCTGGGAAGATGCTTCGAACAAGGTCAGTTACAGCGAGCAGCGGGAGTACCTCTGCGGCTATGACATCGACAGTGCCATGAATTACGCCCAACGGGCCATCATGCTGGATTTCATGACCGGTGTCAAAGATGCGCGGCGCATGAATGCTGAATTGACGCGGCTCATTGAAAATTATCCGCCCGAAAATTTCTATGCCATGCTCAACCTCATCGGCAGCCACGATATCGAACGCATCCTGACGGTTCTCACCAAGGCCGGCGGCACCGACGTGGCGACGGCCGAAGAAACGGGCAAGAAGCGCCTGAAGCTGCTGACGGCCTGGCAGATGACCATGCCCGGTGCGCCCTGCATCTATTACGGCGATGAAGTCGGCGTCACCGGCGGCAAGGATCCCGACAACCGCCGGACCTATCCCTGGGGCCACGAAGACCTGGATCTGCTGTCCTGGACCAAGGCCCTGACGCGGCTGCGCACAGCACACGACGCTTTACAGACGGGCCGCTTCATGCCCCCTCTATGCCGACGGCGACGTCTTCGCCTTTTGCCCGGGTCATCGAAGGGGGACGGGATGTCTTCGGCAAGCCCGCCGAAGATGGCTTCTTCATCATCGCCATGAACCGCAATCCGTCGGCCCTGCGGACAATCAGTATCTATACGGACGGCCTGGCTTACGGGAAACTGACCAATGCCCTCCATCCGCGCATGACGCCGGTCACGACGGTGAACAGCCGCCTGACCCTGACCCTGCCGCCCCTGAAAGTAGTCATCCTCCAGGGGAAGGAGGCCGGGACCAAGCGGGCCGGTGTCCTCCTGCATCCGACGTCCCTGCCGGCAGCCTGTGGCAACGGCGTCTTGGGACCGGCGGCATACCGCTTCGTCGATTTCCTCAAAGCCGCCGGCCAACGGGTCTGGCAGATCCTGCCCCTGACGCCGCCCCTCATGGGCGATTCGCCGTATTTGTCGGAATCGGCCTTTGCCGGCAACGAAGCCCTCATTTCCCTGGAAGTCCTGCGCGACTGGGGCTGGCTGCGGCAGGAAGCGCTGGACGATTTCCTGGCCCAGGGGCAAAAGACGACGTCCTGGCACAGCCTGGCAGCTTATAAGGCCAAGATTCTCTGGGATATGTCCCATGATCAGGACCTGACCATTCCCTGGGAACCGTTCCGGGCTTTCTGTGAAAAGAACGCCTACTGGCTCGACGACTACGCCCTGTTCCGGGCTGTCCGCGACTTCTTCGGCGGCCGCTGCTGGACGGAGTGGCCCGAAGATATCCGCCATCACAGTCGGGAAGCCCTGGCTCAGTACGGCAGGGAACTGGCCGGCGCCGTATCGCATGTCAAATTCATGCAGTACATCTTCAGCCGCCAGTGGCACGATGTCCGGGCCTATGCCGCCAAAAACGGCGTGTCCGTCCTCGGCGATGTGCCCATGTTCGTCGCCCACAACAGTGCCGACTGCTGGGCCCACCAGGACCAGTTCGACCTCGACGAAATGGGGAATCCGTCATCTGTCGCCGGCGTCCCGCCCGATTACTTCAGTGCCGATGGCCAGCTCTGGGGCAATCCCCTTTACGATTACCAGGCCATGGCTGCGGACAACTACCAGTGGTGGACGGACCGCTTCCGCCGCATGATGGACCTCGTCGACGAAGTCCGGGTCGACCATTTCCGCGGCTTTGCTGCCTACTGGGCGGTGCCGGCCGGTTCGGAAACGGCTAAGAGCGGCGCCTGGAAAGAAGGCCCCGGCCTCGACCTCTTCCGGGCGGTCTATCAGAAAATCGGCAGGCTCCGCCTCGTCGCCGAAGACCTGGGCGTCATTACCGACGACGTGTGCACCTTGAAAGATGCCCTGCACCTGCCGGGGATGAAAGTCATCCAGTTCCACCTCAAGGACCGGGCCGACGGCCGCCTGGCCTTCGATACGGAACCGGACTGCATCGCCTATACCGGGACCCATGACAACAACACCATCCGCGGCTGGTATGAAGACGACCTGACGCCGAGCCAGCAGCTCCACGTCCGCCAGATGCTGGGCCTGTCTGATGAAGCGGCTCCGCAGGAAATCGTCGGCGCCCTCATCGCCTATACCTGCCGCCGCCGGGCCGAACGGATCGATCATCCCCATGCCAGGATCGTCCTCGGCCCTGCCGTCGTCAGGACGCATGAATACGCCCGGCGTGGCGGAAGGCAACTGGCACTGGCAGCTCAAAGACGGGCAGCTGACCTTCGATATCGCCCGCTGGCTGGCCAAGGTATGCCGCGAAAGCGGACGTTGATCAAACGATGAATGATACATAAAAGGAATAACGCGCTGCTCTCAAAAAGAAGGGAGCAGCGCATTTTTTGTCGAATACGTATAGTAAAGAACGTTGTAAAGGATGTGATTTTGTGTATCTTACTTATATGCGTATTCAAAATTACCGGAATCTGCAAGATGTCGAAATGACTTTTCACGAAAAGGCCAACTATATCGTCGGGGAAAACGCCATCGGCAAGAGCGGCCTGCTGCGCCTCATTTCCTATATGAGCGATGGCCGCAACGTCGAAGAAGACGATTATGCCGACGTGACCCGGCCCATTATCATCACGATGGATCTGAACTTGCTGCAGAGTGAACAGGAACATTTCGCCGATACGCCGGACGAACGCCGCCAGAGTGTGCGCGTCCGCATGGAAATGCGCGTCAGCGACATGTATCCTCATCTCTACGATGACAACAGCGGCGAAGAACTGCCGTTAGAGCTCATCCGCCGCCTGCGCTACGTATCCTATTCGGCGGCTGTACCGGAAGAACAGCGCGTGCCGCCGCGCATTTACCGGGCCCTGGAACAGAAGCTGTCGAACTGGGGCGAGGCTCACTGGGATGGCCTGTCGGACGAAGCCAAGGCCTTCATCCACCACGAAGTCGCCGTCGGCACCATGGACTCGTCATATTTCATCAACATTTTCCTCTTGTCCCGTCTCTTATGCCGCATGGACCGGCCCAGGGCGGACAATATGAAATTTATTTCCCTGGCCGCCTTGTGCATTATCACCCAGGTCTACCTGATGTCCATCAGCCGCGCCGTGCCCTTGGAACACAATGTCATCGTCGACGAAGCAGGTAAGCGCTATCTGCCCCTGGTCATTTCCATCGATGAACCGGAAATGCACCTCCATCCCTATATGCAGCGGTCGGTTCTGCATTATTACCAGCAGCTCCTCAACAATGAAGACCCGCAGTTCTGCACGCTTCTCAAGGATTTGTTCGGCCTCGACGGTCTGCGGGGCCAGTTGTTCATCGTCACCCATTCGACGGATTCCCTCATCGACGATTACCGCCACATCATCCGCCTGTACCGCAATAAACAGGGCCTGGTCAAAGCGGCCTGCGGTGCCGGCTTCCATTTCAGCGAAGAAATCGAGAAACACTTGATCATGCACTTCCCGGAAGTCAAAGAAGCCCTGTATTCGCGGAGCGTCCTCATCGTCGAAGGGGAAACGGAATACGGCTGCTTCCAGCATTTCGGCAAGACCCTGGACCTGCCTTTCGATTACTACGGCATCTGCCTCATCAATGCCCGCGGCGAAAGTTCCATTTCCAAGATCAAGAAGCTCCTGGAATACTTCAAGATTCCCGTCGTCGCCCTCTACGACGCCGACGTCAAGGGCAGCCACAAGAGCGAACGGGGCGTCTACTTCACCGATGAAATCTGCTTTGAAATGGACCTGGCCAAGACTATGATCGACCACGGCCAGCGCCGCGACCTGGACCGCATCATCAATACGGCCTGCGGCGAACACGCCCGGGCCACGACGGACATGATCAAGAAGGCCTGCCGCAAACTGGACGTCAACTTCCACGATTATCCGGCCCGCCTTCTGTGGCACGTCAATCCGCGCAATAAGAAAGCCCTGTACATCTATTATTTCGCCTGGCTCTACAGCAATAAAGGCGTCATCCTCGGCCGCCTTATCGGCCAGTCCCTGAAAAAAGAAGACATCCCGCCATCCTTCGTCCGCGCCATCGAAGCCGCCGGCCAGCTGGCAAAAGTCACAAAAGCCGTATAAACGCAGGCCGCCGCGGTCCCACGGACCGCACCCGTAGGGGCTCCCCGTGGGGAGCCCGCTGTGAATAATGTAGATAAACACGGTCCGCCGCGGTCCGACGGACCGCATCCGTAGGGGCCGTCCCAGAGGGCGGCCCGCCTGAATCCTGTGAATAACACAGCCGCGAATAATGGGCCGCCAACGGAATTCCCACAACGGGCCGCCCTTTGGGACGGCCCCTACGAGCCACGAGCCACGAGCCATGGTATGATATAGGGTACAGTCTATTTCAGAAAGAGAGATGCCTTATGAAACTTTTTATTGCCGAAAAACCGAGCATGGCCCGGGGAACTGGCGAAGTGCCTGCCAGAGCCGCATCAGCGGGGGAACGGCTGTATCCGTACGGGTGGCGGCATCGTGACCTGGGCTTATGGCCACGTTTTGCAGCAGGCTGAACCCCAGGATTATGATCCCAAGTACAAGCGCTGGAATGCCGATGACTTGCCGATCATCCCCAAAAAGTGGAAGCTCCTGGTCAGTCCGGCCAGCAAGGACCAGTTCAAGGTCATTACGGACCTCATCGCCAGTCCCGACGTCGATACCATCGTCAACGCCGGGGACCCGGACCGGGAAGGGCAGCTGCTCATCGACGAGATCCTCGACTACGTCGGCAATAAGAAGCCTGTCGAACGGATCCTCCTGAATGCCCTCGATGAAAAGAGCATCCACGAATCCCTCGACGATTTACGCAGCAACGGCGATTTCATCCACCTCAAGGAATCAGCCCTGGCCCGCAGCCGCGCCGACTGGCTCATCGGCATGAACCTGTCCCGGGCGTATACTCTGGCTGCCCGCCGCCAGGGGCACCGCGTCGTTTTTCCCATTGGCCGCGTCAAGACGCCGACCTTGGCCCTCGTCGTCCGCCGCCAGCGGGAACTGGACAACTTCGTGCCCGTCACGTATTACGTCGTCAAAGCCGATTTCCTTCATAAGAACGGCGTCATCCGCGCCCAATGGCAGCCCGCGATACCCAGGGCGGCCTCGATCCGGAAGGGCGCTGTGTCGATGAAAAAGACGGCCCGGTCCATCCTCGAACGCCTCCAGGCTCGGCCTGACGGTACGATTGTCGAGAACAAGAAGACCAAGAAGAAAGAGGCCCAGCGCCTGCCCCTGTCCCTGTCGTCCCTGCAGGTCCTGGCCGGCAAGCGGTATGGCTACACGCCGCAGCAGGTCCTCGATACGGCCCAGGAACTGTACGAACGGAAACTGACGACCTATCCCCGGTCGGACTGCGAATACCTGCCGGTGAACCAGCGCAAGGATGTACCGCCGGATCTTGCCAGAACATCGGTGCCTTGGAAGCGGGGAAGCTGGCGGAATGGGCGGCCGGTGCCGACGGCAAGATACGCAGCCGCGCCTGGAACGACAGCAAGATCACGGCCCATCACGCCATCATCCCGACGACCGTAGCCTGCCCCTTCGATAAATTGACGTCTATGCAGCAGCATATCTACTATCTCGTCGCCCAGGCCTATCTGGCCCAGTTCTATCCCATCCATGAATACGACCAGACGCGCATGGTCATCGAAGCCGCTGACGAAACCTTTATCGCCCACGGCAAGACCGTCACCGTGCCGGGCTGGAAAGTCCTCTATCAGAGCGATAAGCACGACGAGGAAGACGAAGAAAAGGGGACCCTGCCGGCGGTCCGCAAGGGCGACGGCGTCCACTACCAGAACGGCCAGGTCGACAAGAAAGCGACGAAGCCGCCGCCGCGGTTCACGCCGTCGACGCTCCTGGCAGCGATGAAGGAAATCTATAAGTACGTCAAGGATGAAAGCCTGAAGAAGAAATTGAAAGAAGTCCAGGGCATCGGCACCGAAGCGACGCGGGCGACGATCATCCAGGAACTCATTCAGCGCAAATTCCTGACGACAGAAGGGAAGAAGAAGTACCTCAAGCCTACAGACGACGCGTATCTCCTCGTCGATTCCCTGCCGGACGAAATGCTCTATCCCGACGAAACGGCGGTCTGGGAAGAACGGCTCTATCAGATGAGCCTGGGCAAGGATGACCTCAACCACTTCCTGCACGACCAGTTGTCCTTCCTGGATATCCTGGTCACGGCGGCCCGGAAAGTCGTCATGCACCTGGCCGGCATCAAGGTCTGTCCCGTCTGCGGCAGCGCCATGGTCAAGCGCCACGGCAAATACGGCGACTTCTACGGCTGCAGCAATTACCCGTCGTGCCGCCACACCGAGCCCGTCGAGGGAGAAAAGAAACGGCCCGACGCCAAGCCGTCGCCCTATCCCTGCCCGCGCTGCCATAAAGGGACCTTCCAGAAACGGACCGGCCCGTATGGCCCGTTCTGGGTCTGCAGCCAGGAAGGCTGTAACACCAAATGCGCCGACGTCGACGGCGTGCCCAGCCTCTACGCTAAACATTAGCGTAGAGGCCGTAGGGGCGCCCATAACCGGGCGCCCGCGCGAATCCCGTGGATAACGCAAACCGCATTGTAGGGGCTCCCGCGTGGGGAGCCCGCCGCGAATCCTGTGGATAACGCAGTCCGCAGTCCGCATCCCGCGGGATTCCCACAAACGGGCCGCCCTTTGGGACGGCCCCTACGAGCCACGAACCACGAGCCACGAGCCACGAACCACGAGCCACGAGCCACGAGCCACGAGCCACGAACCACGAACCACGAACCACGAACCACTAGCCCCTACTAGTGGAATATATTGATGAAGATGGTGATGATCGAGGCGTTGACCGGGTCGATGATGAGCGAGCCGATGAGGGGGATGACGAAGAAGGCCGTCGGTGCCGGGCCGAAGAGTTCGGTCATGGCCGTCATGTTGGCGATAGCGTTTGGCGTAGCGCCCAAGCCGAAACCGCAGACGCCGCTGGTCATGACGGCTGCTTCGTAGTCCTTGCCCATGGCGCGGAAGACGATGAAGTAAGCAAAGAGGGCCATGAACAGGGCCTGGCTGAGGAGCATGACGACCAGGGGGATAGCCAGGTCGGCGAGCTGCCAGAGTTTGAGACTCATGAGAACACAGGTCAAGAAGACGGTCAGGCTCAGGTTGCCCAGGACTTCGCTTTCACGCTGGTAGATTTTGTAGGCGTGAGTGAAGTCGGCGATATTGCGGATGATGGCAGCGACGATCATGGAGCCGATATAGCCCGGGAAGACCAGACCGATGCTGCTGAAGAAGCCGCTGACCAGGGTACCCAGGCCCATAGCCAGGAAGAGGTGGGCCATGGCGTTCATGAAGCGGTAGTTGTCGATGGTCTGACCGATTTTATTTTCAATCTTGATGGCGTTTTCTGCGCGTTCCTTATTGCCGGCAACGGCTTTCAGTTTCGAAACGGTGCCAGCATTGAAGGACGGGTCGAAGCGTTCCGATTCGGCCGAGCTGACCAGGTGGAATTTGTGGACCAGTTCTTCGCCAATCGGGCCGCCGATGACGCCGCCGGCGACGAGGCCGAAGGTAGCGGCTGCGACGGCAATGGTAGCGCCGCTGTCGAGGCCGATGCTTTCCAGGAGCGGGCCAAAGGCCGCTGCCGTACCATGACCGCCGACCATGGGGATGGAACCCGTTGCCAGGCCCAGGAGCGGGCTCAGGTTGAAGGCCATGGCCAGGCCGGAGCCGATGATGTTCTGGAAGACGATTAAAATCGTCGTGACGATGGCCATTTTGAAGACCATGACGCCGCCGCGCTTGATGAGGCTGATGCTGGCCGTATAGCCGACGCTGGTGAAGAAGAGCATCATGCAGATGTTCTGCATGATCGTATCCTGTTCGTACTTCCAGATGCCCTGCGTATATAAGATGCAATTGATGATAGCAAATAAGATACCGCCGACAACGGGCGCCGGGATACAATACTTACGAAGGACGCTGATCTTGACGCGCAAGAAGACGCCGACGTAGTAGACGACGATGGCCGCAGCCAGGGTCTGATAGATATTAAGATTTAAAGACACGCGGAAAACCTCCTTATAATTTTAAAAATACAATACATATCATAACAGATTTTAGGCTGTAAAACAATTGTGAAAATAGGAAAACTTTTTGATTTTTTAGGTATATAGCAGATATTATTTTTGAATACCTATAAAAATAGGTGAATGATAATAATCTTGATGGCCTTTGCGCTGATTTTCTTTAGAAAAACAGAATGACTGGACATCGCTGGCCCGCAGGTCCAAGGCCAGTTGTTCCCGGCCCAGCGGCGTCAGTTTGGAAAGGTCCTGGCGGATTTTGGTGATGACTGCCAGCCTGTCCCGGGCGCCTTTCAGGAAGGCTGCGCCCCGGTCGTTGAGGGCCAGGAGGTGGGCGTACTGCGGGCCGGCCTCGTAGGACTGGTCCATGAGGCGGCGGGAGGGCTGCAAGAGGGTATAGGCCCCCATGCGGCACAGGCGGCTGTAGGCATAGCGCCGCGTCTTGATGAGCTTCAGGGCCTGGTCGTAATCGCCGGCTTCGGCGAAGGCGCGGTACCAGCGGTTTTCCAGGCCTTCCGTAAAGGCCGGCAGGCGGCGCAGCTGGTCCGGCGTGAGCAGGCGGTTCTGGCCGGCGACGAAATCGCCGTAACGGCGGTAATCCGTAAAGGCCCCCAAGGTCAGCTGGTCCTGCAGGGACGGGCGGACTCTTTCTACTATATAGGATATATAAGGCTTCTCATCGCCTGGATGGTCGGTCATGGCCTGCCGCAGGGCGGAGGCGCTGGCAAAGGTGGCGCCGAGGCCGGTATCGCCATGGCGGCCCTGGCGGGGCAGGGGAAGGAAGGACAGGGGCCGTTCTTGCTTCAAGAGGACACGGGCGTATTCAAAAGCCAGCAGGGCATTGGGCTGCTCCAGGAGCCGGGCCTCGTCGGGGGCCGCTGCCATGAGGGCGTCGGTCCGTGCCTGACCGGCTGAACCTTTTTTGGCCGTCTCCGGGCCGATTTCCAGGGTATCGGCCCGGCGGGCCAGGGAGAGAAAATCCTCGGCCGTCCCCGCCTCGACGCCGCAGGCCAGGGACTGGCAGCCCAGCCGGGCCGCTAAGGTGACGCCGCCCAGGGCAAAGCCCGATGCGCTGGACAGGGCATAGACGGCCGGAAGTTCGATGACGGCATCGGCGCCGCCCTCGATGGCCCAGGCTGCGCGGTGCCATTTATCGAAAAAGGCCGGTTCACCGCGCTGGACGAAGGCGCCGCTCATGATGACGACGATGGCCGCATCGGTCCCGGATAAGCGCCGGACCTGGCGGATGAGATAGGCATGACCGGTATGAAAGGGGTTAAATTCGGCAATGATGGCGACAGCTTCCATAAGACCTCCATAAGTTCTAAAATTCACAATATTGACGCCGAGTATGGCATCACTGTATTTATGGGACGCATTTTTTTATAAAAAGTATAGCTTATTACGTTAAGTATACGGGCGGTATATTGAAACGTCAATGGTGTATACTCGTTAGGGACAAGGGAAGGGGCGAAAGTATTTGCAATTCGTCGCTTTTTTTAGGTGACGCTATAAATTCTTTTATGCTATAATGAACCTAGTCTGTAGAAAGCATAAATAGGTGATTGCATGAAAGGATTGAAATTATTAGCAGTTGCGGCCATGACCGCAGCTGTCGTATTGTTGTCCGGATGCGGCAACATGACGATGCTCGAAGAATACAGTTTCGGGTATGTCCAGCTGAAAGCCGGCAATTCGGAAGTGTATGTCATGACGCCATTCGATCTGGCACATGTAAGCCGCCAGAATGGTGAAGGCATGATGTACATTAAACAACGATAAGCACATCAATGTCGTCGCTGTCTCCGAAACGGCTGGCGAAACGACGCCTGCAGCCATGGCAAAGGAATACGTTGCCATGCTGAAACAGACACCAGGATGTTTCTGATCTGCAAACGAAAGGTCACCGACGCGAAGAAAGACGGCCAGTAAGACCAACCGTTGTCAACGCTTCCTATACGGAACCGCTCAACGGCCAGCCGGCCAAACTCAACTGTGCGGAGTCTCTTCTTTGAAGATAATGGCCAG
>ENA-OQCL01000439-OQCL01000439.1-human-gut-metagenome-genome-assembly--contig:-NODE-439-length-20070-cov-5.457654_pt1 | contig 20070 bp, 17 predicted proteins | sample MGYA00242502_ERZ504586 | MGnify/ENA primary metagenome ERZ504586 (study PRJEB26092, sample SAMD00036316) | human gut metagenome | host: Homo sapiens | study: EMG produced TPA metagenomics assembly of... | reverse complement strand
TGAGGAAAATAAAAATGGCAGGCGCACTGGGAATGGAATCCAGTGGAGTTCAACTACAAGGTGCTGAGCTAAAGGGCCTGTGCAAGCAAAGGAGTATCATGAAGGAGGAAACAAATTATAAGCAAAAAATAAGAAAATTACCCTTGACTTTACTGGCGTGAAAACATTGTGGGAGCTGCACGAGCGCATCCGGATCGCCTTTAAGTAGGCAGCGAACCCTGTTTTCACATAGCTTTGAAAAAAACAGAGCTCTCGTAAGAAACTTGTAATTTTTCCGTTTCCCTTTCGTAAGTCCGTTCGGGTATCCTGATAACAGAAACGGATTCGATCCACACAACGGAAGGGGAGCAGTTGAATGGAACAGCTCAAACAATTCTGCAAAGAGGGATGGGACAAGGTGCGCCACAACGATCTGATCCGCCCGGGCAACCGGAAGAAAAAGATTATGGTGCTCATTGGGCTCTCCGTATTTCTCCTTGCCTGCGGGTTGACGGCATGGTTCTATGGCAAGCCGCTGTTGGAGTTTGTGCTCGATACCGGCCGCTTCCGCGCCTGGATGAATGAGCACGGCGCGCTGGGCCCGCTTGCCTTCGTCGCTATCCGCACAGTGCAGACGGTTGTTAAAATCATCCCCGCTGAGCCGTTGGAAATCGGAGCGGGATATGCGTTTGGAAGCTGGTGGGGCATGGCGCTGTGTATGCTCGGCACGGCAATTGGCTCGCTCATCATCATTGGGCTGACGAAGCTGTTCGGCATGCGGATGGTGGAGGTGTTTGTGCCGCGGGAGAAGCTCCAATCCTTCCGCTTTTTGCAGAATACCAAAAAGCTCAATCTGCTGCTTTTCATCATCTTCTTGATTCCCGGCACACCGAAGGACCTAATCACCTATTTTGTGGGCGTTACGCCGGTGAATCCTTTTGCCTTCCTGCTTTTGACCGGGATTGCCCGGATTCCGTCCATTCTTTCTTCTACCCCTGTGCGGCAACGCATTGGGGGAGCGCAATTTTTGGTTTGCGGCGATTGTATACCTTTTGACGGGCGCATTAACTGTGGGCGGCATTTTTTCTCTACCGGAGGATTAGCCGGCAGGAGGGCGGGGAGCCTGATCACCCGCTAAAAAAAACGGCGTAACAGACCCGCCCCGATAAATCATGATACAGCTCTGCCCCGTCCGGCTCGCAACCAGCCGAACGGGGCGTTTCCGCGTGGCAGCCTCAATCTGCCCGGCGGCGGATTCTGGAATTTTCGGCCTTTGCACGGGGAAGGCGCTCCTTTTTTCACCGCAAACTGGTCAAAATGCAGGATTTTGATTTTACAGTTGCAAAATCCGGGGAAATCGGATACTATAGCAATAGATTTTGGCTGCCCGGTGCAGCCGTTTTAGGAGGAGTTTTCATGCCGGTTTTTCAGGAGATGACTAGGGAAGAGCTTGAGGCGCAGAAAGCGCGCCTTTTGGAGGAGTATGCGGCATTTCAGGCAAAGGGGCTAAAGCTCGATATGTCGCGCGGCAAGCCCGGCGCGGATCAGCTCGATCTATCTATGAAAATGCTCGATGTGCTCCATTCAGCTTCCGACGTGAAATCGGAAAACGGGGTGGATTGCCGCAATTATGGTGTGCTTGACGGCGTCCCGGAGTGCAAGCGCCTGTTTGCCGAGCTGATGGGCGTTGAGCCGAAGAATCTCATCGTGGGCGGCAATTCAAGCCTGAATATGATGTTTGACTATGTTTCCCAATGCATGACGCACGGCGCGGGCAGCACCCCCTGGTGCAAGCTCGATCAGGTGAAGTTTGCCTGCCCTGTGCCCGGTTACGACCGACATTTCGGCGTGTGCGAATATTTTGGGATCGAGATGATCAACATCCCGATGCTGGAGGACGGCCCGGATATGGAGCTGCTGGAAGAGGTCGTGAAGGACCCGGCAGTCAAAGGCATGTTCTGTGTGCCGAAGTATTCCAATCCGGAAGGAAAAACTTATTCTGACGAAGTCGTCCGCCGTATGGCAGCCATGCAGACAGGCGCGGAGGATTTCCGCATCATCTGGGATAACGCTTATTGCGTCCACGATTTGACCGATACGCCCGACGAGGTGCTCAATATGCTCGACGAATGCGCGAAGGCTGGCAACCCTGACCGCGTGATTATGGTGGCCTCCACCTCGAAAATCAGCTTTCCCCGGCGCGGGCGTCGCTGTGATGGCGGCCTCCGATGCGAATATCGCAATGATCAAAACCCGCATGGCCTCCCAGACGATCGGCTATGATAAGCTCAACCAGCTGCGCCATGTCCGCTTCTTCAAGGATGCGGACGGTATCCGTGCGCAGATGAAGCGCCATGCTGAAATCCTGCGCCCGAAGTTCCAGGCCGTGCTCGACGCGTTTGAAAAAGAGCTTGGCGGCAAGGGCGTCGCCTCCTGGAAAAACCCGAACGGCGGCTACTTCATCAGCCTCGATGTGCTCGACGGCTGCGCAAAGCGTGTGGGCACGCTCTGCAAAGAGGCGGGTGTAACGCTCACCACGCCCGGTGCGACCTATCCCTACGGTAAGGACCCGGCGGACCGCAACATCCGCATCGCGCCGACGCTCCCGCCGGTGGCGGAGCTCGAGCAGGCGGTGGCGCTTTTATGCGTGTGCGTGCAGCTCGCGGCGTGCGAAAAGCTGCTGGAGAGCAAGTAAATCCTGTTTGTTGAATAGAATGCGAACGAGAGGCTGGGGCGAAATGTAAATTTCGCCCCAGCCTCTGTCCGTTGGTGGCGATTGATGAGGCGTTTTTTCTTTGCGCAGGGGTTATGCTTGTGCGACTTCATTTTTGATGGTCGATATCGATCACGCATCAGGTAATGGGAATGCGCTCATGCCACGCGGGCACCCCCCTTTTTCCGCTCGGCCGGAAAAGGAAGCAAAAGGGGCCGAAGCGACCGTCGCGATGGTCGCTTGTGTACGGCACTGCGGTCGAGAGGGGGGCCGCGCTGTGTTTTCTTTGCTTCATTTTCTTTACATGAGCAAAGAAAATGAAGTCGCGTCAGCGAAACATTGCACAAAGAGTACAGTTCCCCGCCCTTGCAGTATTCGGCTCTGTTGCGGCCTATCAAGGACCTGGATGCGGTTTTTCATGATTGCAATTTCATAACCATCGGCCAATCCGATTGATCATCTAGAAAAATCATTGTAAAATAATGGAGAGAAGCGACAAAGGGCAACGTCGCGCTGGCTTGGTGGTAAGCCTGAGAAAGGGGAAATCAGAATGAAACGTTGGATCGCAGCTTTTTTGTTGCTGTGTATGCTGGCCGGTTTGCTTTCCGCCTGCTCGCCCTCCGGCGGGGGATGAGCGCACACTGAACCTTGACGAGGACGTATCCCCGCAGTCTTATACGGAAACAAAGGATGGCGTTACCCTGCGCGTCACCGTTCAAAACCCGGTGTGCAGGCCGGGCGATACGGTCGAGGTGGAAGCGGTTGTGACGAATGCGAGCGACGAGACGATTGAATATTGGCTGCCGATGTCAACGCCGGAGCTGCATCTGGAGATCCGGGCGAAAATTGGGAACGACGCTTTTGAATTTCCTGATATTGATGTGTATGGCAAGCCAGGGGATACCGCGATCGGTCACGGCAGCCTTGCACCCGGCGCTTCCTACACCCAGAAGATGAGGTTTTATGCCGGGTCGGCAAAAGAGGGTACAGACGGAGGCTGGGAGAAGGCGAAAAAAACGCCCGCCTCTTCCGGGCGCTATGCGGGCACAGCCGTGTTCCGGTGGGATAATCAAGAGAACCTGAAAGACGGAAAATCAGTTGCTGTTGCCTTCCCCATTACCGTTCAGGCGGATTAAAACCTTTTTTAGAGAAACAAACCCCGGCGGGCAGGAATGATCTTCCTGCCCGCCGGGTTGTTAAAATCTTCTTATACAGCGGAAAGCCGCGTCTTATTCGCCTTTTGCGGCTTGATCCGTCGTCTTTTCCGCATCCTTCGTATAGAGGAAATCATAGAGCAGCTGCTGGTTCTTTTCCATATCTAGCGACAGGACCGATTGGCCCTTGATTGTTTTGTTTTTCCAGGTGCCGTCGGAAGGGATGCGCATCTGCTCCAGATCATAGCGCATGTAGGAAACCGCGGCGCCGCCCGCCAGACGCATTAGCTCGCTTTGCTTCATATCCGTTTCCACATCGGGCAGGATCTCTTGCACCATTTTGACGAGAGTTGGGATCGGCGTGCTCTTCGCCTTGCTAATAATTGCGGAGATCACCTTGCGTTGACGCTGGGTGCGCATGAAATCGGAATCGAGATAGCGGATGCGGCAATACCAGAGCGCTTCGTTTCCATCGAGCTTTACGGCCTCACCGGCCTGGATATCCAGATGGACGTCGTTGCGCAGGTATTTTGCCTCTTTTTCCGTTACCTCCACGGTGATCCCGCCGAGCTTGTTGACAATGCTTTTGAACATATCAAAATCCACAAGCACATAGTGGTCGATTTTTACGTTGAAGTTATATTCCAGCGTGTCCATCACGAGCTGCGCGCCGCCCCAGGAGCAGGAGGCGTTGAGCTTTGCATAGCCGTGATCCGGGATGTATACCCACGAATCGCGCAGGAAGGAGGTGAGCTTGAGCTTTTTGTTGGCGCGGTCGATAGAGAGCATCATCATCGTATCAGAACGGGATTTTTCATCCGCATTCCTCCGGTCAACACCCAGGAAGAGGATGTTGGTGACATCCTTGCTGCTGAAGAGGTTGCTCTCATCGACGTAGACGTTATTTTTATGCCCTGCTTCATTGTAGTTGAAAGAGCCCATCAGGCGGTAGAGATAGCTGCCGCCCGCAATGGCGGCGACCAGGATCAGCGCAATCAGAGCAAGAAACAGCTTGAGCAGAACGTGCTTTTTGCGCCCGCGCTTTTTCCGGCCGCTTTTAATATCCTCCATCGGCTGGCCGTCTCCTGCTCTCTGCGGAGGCCTTTGCTGCTGTGGCGGCCGCCTGTCATATGGATTCTGGGCCGGCGGCCGGACGGGCGTAAAATCCTGCGTGATATCGGCCGGTTTTGCCGGCGAGGGCCGTTTGGGCGGCTGGCCTGCTTGTGAAGGCCGCGATTGCGAAGGCCGCGATTGCGGCCGGTGATTCGGGTTGGGATTAGGCGGCGGTGCCGGCCGCCTGGGCCGCTGGCCGGAGGTAGAGCTGATATCCCGGCTACCGCTATCCTTTTTGCGGTTTGGATCCCGATTGCTGGAGCTGTAAATATCTTCCATCCGATGATTCATCCTTTCCACGAGGAGGTTACAGATCAATTCTTTTTTTATTTTACATCATTCGCCCTTTTGATACAATCTTTTTTGAGAAACTTAAAAATTGCCAGCGCTTTTGGCGGCGGTACCACTTCGTTTCCCACTGGCTTGGGTATTGTTATTTTGCCGGTTTGCTGATAAAATGGAAGCACAAACGGCCCGGAAGGAAGGCATGATGTTTATGAAAGCAAACAACCTGATCGACCTTGACCAGCTCTCCCATGCGGAAGTGCAGGAATTGATTACTCTGGCTGGAGAGATTCGCAAAAACCCGGCGTGGTATATGGACGCCTGCCACGGCAAAATTATGGCGACGCTTTTTTACGAGCCCTCCACAAGGACGCAGATGTCTTTTCAGGCGGCAATGCTCCGCTTGGGGGGGAAGGTGATTGGGTTTGATAATCCTGGAAATTCATCTGTTTCCAAAGGGGAGAGCTTGAAGGATACTGTGCGGATCATCAGCAACTATTCCGATTTGATCGTTATGCGCAACCCCCGTGAGGGCGCGTCGCTGGCGGCGTCGCTTTATTCGCGTGTTCCCGTGATCAACGCGGGCGACGGCGGGCATTTACATCCAACGCAGACGCTGACGGATCTTGTAACGTTATCTTATGAAAAAGGAAGGCTTACAAATCTCACCATCGGCTTGTGCGGCGATATGAAAAACGGGCGCACGGTGCATTCGCTCATCAAATGCCTTTCGCAGTATGAGGGTAACCGGTTTGTGCTCATTTCCACGCCTCAGCTTCAAATCCCGCAGTATATCCGCGATGTGCTCCATGCCAACAACTGTCCCTATGCCTGCTTAGATAGCCTCGAAGCGGCGATCCCGGAGCTTGACGTGCTCTATATGACCCGCATCCAGCAGGAGCGCTTTTCCTCCCCAGCGGAATATGAAAAGCAGAAGGGTGTGTATGTGCTCGACCGGGAGAAGCTGCGTGGCGCAAAGAAAGATTTGCGCATCCTTCACCCTCTGCCGCGTGTGGATGAGATCACTGTGGATGTGGATGACGACCCGCGCGCAAAATATTTCGAGCAGGGAGAATACGGCATGTATGCCCGCATGGCGCTGATCTTAGAAATGCTCCGGAAGAGCTCCGGTGAAGTACCGCCCAGAAAACATGGCACGCACCCGGCAAGCTGCCAAAATCCGCGCTGTATCACAAAGACGGAAGCGTATCTGCCGCATTTGTTCCGGGAGGAGGGAGGCATGCTTGTCTGCCAATACTGTGATGAACGCAACCTTATCTGAAAAAAAGGAGCTGCTCGTTCTCTTCTGCTCGCCGCACCGGGCAGGCAATACGGGTAGGCTTTTGAAAGCGTTTTTAGACGGCTTGCCGCCGGAGGTCACCGTGACGGTCTACGATGCATACAAAGAGCGCCCGGGGCCTTGTGTAGATTGCGGCTATTGCTCTAAAAAACAGGGCTGCTCCAAACGGGACCTTGACGGCTTTATGGAGGCGTTTGAGCGGTCGGATTATTTTGTAGTTGCCGCTCCGGTTTACTATAATGCGCTGCCCGCGCCGGGGCAAGGCGGTGCTCGACCGCTTTCAGCGGTATTTCAGCGCGCGTTTTTCTTTGGCAATTCGCCCCCCTGTGCAAAAGCCAAAGCGCGCCGCGCTGCTGCTGACTTGCGGCTCCAGTGAAACAGCGGGCTTCGCGGCAATCCGCAGCCAGATGAAGCGGGCGTTTACGGTGCTGCACACGGCGCTTGCAGGCTGTGTTTTCGTAAAGGAGACGGATCGCTTCCCGGCGGGGCAGGAAGCCATGCGGCGCGCGAAGCGCCTTGCGTATAAGCTCACGGGCGACGGCAATACTAACTGAAACAAAAGAAAGAGGGAATCGGCCATGGCTGTTACAACCGTTACGATTGATAATTTCAAAACAGAGGTGCTTGATGCAAAGGAGCCTGTGCTCGTAGATTTCTGGGCGGAGTGGTGCAATCCCTGCCGGATGCTTGCGCCCGTGGTAGAGTCGCTCTCCGGCGAATATGAGGGGAAGGCGCGCTTCTGCAAGGTGAACATTGATGAGGCGAGCGACCTTGCCATGACCTATGGTGTGATGAGCATCCCAACTCTGGTGATTTTTTTTCGGAGGACAGGAGAAAGAACGCGTTGTTGGGCTTCAAAATGCCGAGAAGCTGCGTGCGTTTATCGACGGGCAGTTGTAATTTTGAAGGATCAGAATGGGGAAGGCATACGCGCTGTGGGCAACGTGTATGCCCTTTTTTATTATGCTGCGTTCGCCCACAGGCAAACGGAAAACAACGTGCTTAGTTACCGTTGCCACACGGCGTAAAGAGATACGCATCGCTTACGCAAGCAGATGGTTGCCGGCTATTTATTTTTCTCAAGCAAGGAGGCGCCCCACATGCAAATGGATCAGATCTTCCGTCCACTGACCTCATCGCCGTTCCGGAGGGACGATACATACACCGAAATTCTGCCGTGCGAAGCGCTCCGACCGTATATTTGTTGCTTCTGGGGCACCTCCCAGCCGTTGCAGAGGTGTGAAGCCGCCTGTGAAAGTCTTGTCACGCCGGATACCTGCATGGATATTCTGATCGATCTTGATTACACACGGCAGTCGCTCTCGAGCCGGTTCGTTGCGATTGACGACCGCGCGTTTTTGGCCCGAGGCAACGGCACAGGCCATCTTGTCGCAACATTTGCCGTTCGGTTTTACGCTTGGGCGGTTCCCTTGTTTTCCGATGAATCCATGGTGCAGGTGCAAAACGGCTTTTTTAACGCGGATCGCTTTTTTTCCGGCTTTGACACGGCAATTGGAGGCAATGCTGCCCTGCGTAGATTCGCTGGAGGAGCGCGTCCGTTTTGCGCAGCAGTATCTTTTGGAAACTCTGCGGGAGCGGCGGAAAAAACCTGCTGTGATGAACGCTATTCATTCGATTCTGAAACAGGAAGGGCGAGCCGCTCTCTCTGAAGCGGCGGCCTATGCCTGCGTCAGTCCCCGACAATTGGAGCGGCTTTTCGGGGAGCTGGTAGGCGTATCTCCTAAAAAATTTGCAGGGCTCGTGCGCTATCAGCAAGTGTGGCGCGCCGTGTTGTTCGAGCGGGATTTCAATGTGCAGGATGCGGTGCACCGCTTTGGGTTTACCGATCAATCCCATCTGCTGCGGGATTTTAAGCGATTTCATTCGCTCACGCCTACGCAGGCGCGGGCATATGCGCTCGGTCAGCGTGGGGTGCGGTAAATATGTCGCTTTTTTACAATCCGTTTGTTTCTCTTTGGGTTAAAATAGGCATATCCAAATGAGAAAGGGAGATTGTTACAAATGAAACTTACCAATCAGGATTTTGACGCCATCCGCCGCTGGATGCACCGTAACGCAAGACCGTTGGATTTGGCACGCTGGCAATATCATTTCGAAAGCGGCTCGGCCGAGGCCGTGCTCCAATCGCTTTCCGCTTATCAAAATGAGGATGGCGGCTTCGGCCATGGCCTGGAGGCCGACTGCTGGAATCCCGCGTCCGCGCCGATGCAGACTTGGGCGGCGGCTTGCATCCTTCGAGAGCTAAACGCCCCGAAGGAGCATCCGATTGTAGCCGGGATTCTGCGCTATCTCGGCAGTGGCGCACATTTTGTGGATGGATTGTGGCAGGGCGCGATTCCATCGAACAACGATTTCCCCCACGCGCCGTGGTGGACGTTTACCGAGCGGTCAGGGGAAGATTGGGGTTATAACCCGACGGCGAGTCTGGCGGGGTTTGTTCTGCAATATGGAGTGTCGGAAAGCGCGCTTTACAAGAAAGCGGAAGGGATCGCAAAGCGGGCCGTCGCGGATTTTATTGCGGGCCGCACAAAAACGGACGATATGCATGAGGTGAACGTCTTTTGGGAGCTGCTCGCCTCCTGCAAGGCGGCGGGCAGGATAGATTTGTTTGATGGATCCGCATTTGAGCAAACGCTCCAACGCGCGGTGCGCGCGCTCATCGGCACGGACCCGCAGGCATGGGCAACCGGCTACGTTTGCACGCCTTCCCGGTTTATCCGCTCTCCGAAAAGTCCGTTTTATCCCGGGAGCGAGAGCCTGCCGGAGCAGGAATGCGATCAGATGATACAGGGCCGCAACGCGGATGGCGTGTGGGAGATTACTTGGAGCTGGGGCGCGTATGAGCGGGAGTTTGCCATCGCCGAAAACTGGTGGAAGGCGAACCTTGTCATTGAAAACCTGCTTTTCCTACGCGCCTTTGATTGTATCGAAACAAAAAGATAGGTTTCAAGCTTCGCGTTTTGCGCTTTTCGAGCGTGAAACGCGGTAAGAGCGAATTCCTTATTGATATTCTAGTTTTGCCAAAACCGCATAACCGCGGTTGGGAGCAATAGGGAGATTATAAAAATGAAATATGAATTTGGAGCGGAAAAGCCCGAACAGTTTTGGCAATATTGGCCGGGGCAGTATGATTTCTTCTCCTACATGGAATATGCCTGCGCCATTCCGCAGCCGCTCTTTGCAATCACAACGCGCAAGGCGGATGGAAAGCCCAACATCAACTTCCACTCCTGGAGCTGCTTTCAGGGGGATAAGGGCGGCTTCTTCGCCATCTTGGCCGGCCTGTGCCAGCATACGCACACCTATGAGAATCTCCGGCGGGATGGGGCGTTCTGTGTAAACTTCCTCTCCAAGCGCTATTATGATGCGCTGATCCGGACGGTTGAGCACAACGGGCCAGCGGAGGATGAGTTCGCCGTGGGCGGCTTCATCGAAGAGACGGCGTGGACTGTGGCCGTCCCCCGCATTGCGGAGAGTTTTCTCACGCTCGAATGCAAATGCGAACGGATAGAGGATTTATCCGGCGAGGGGCTGACTGCAATGGTAATCGGCCGCGTGACCCACATGGCGATGGCCGAGGATTATGCGAAAGGCTTCGAGGATCAAAAATATTCGGGGAACGGTTTTTTCTATCTCATTCACACGCCTAAGGATTTAGAAACGGGCGAGGGGAATCATATGGGAATTGCAACGCTCTGCCCGGAACGGAAAGAATAAAAATGTGCAAGAATGCGCGAGGAGGCCCTAAATGCTGGAGAAAGAAAAGCTCACGGCACTACGCATGCGTCGGCAATGCCTGTCCGCTCCTGCGGACAAAGAGGAATACGACCGGCTCTATCGTGACACGTCTCCGGTGCAGAACGTTTACTTTCACGGCTTCGGCCAGCCGCCGTGCATAACGTTCCGCGCAGATTTTGATGATTTGGAATATAATCGGGTGCGGCAGAAGCAGCGCATTTTGGTCAAGGGCCGTTTTCAAAGCGGCAACGTCGGCTTTATCGAGGCGGAGGAGCTGGAGCTTTTTGCGGGCCTTTACCGCAAGCCGTACAAGCCCTCTCCCACGCAGGAGATGCTTCTTGCGCTCATCCGGAGGGAGGGGCCCATGAACATTGCCCTGATGAAGGAGATGACAGGCCTTCTGGTGAAGGAGATCACGCCCGCCCTGCATAAGTTGCAGGCCGCCTTTTTTATCTTTGAGGATCAGCCGGACGGCGAGTGGGATCGGAGCTGGATGCGCTTTGAGGAGATGTTTCCTAACGTGGATGTAGAGCGATATTCGCGGCAGGAGGCGCTTAGGATCGTTTTGCGGCGCTTTGCATACCGATATGTCCGCTTCACGGCTATGGAGGCGAAATCTTTCTATAGCTTGCCGGAAAAGGAGATTGTGCAGGCGGCACAGGCGCTCGCGCAGGAGGGTGTGTTTATAGCAGATGGCGACGGCTGGCTGCTCGCCTCTGACTTTGCGCTTTTGCAGCGAGAAACCTTTACGCCGTTTTTCGGCGTATTCACGCTGCACCGCAATGATTTTCTCGTCAAGTGCAATGAATACTGGCTGAAAACGCAATTTTGTAGGCCGGATGCGGACGTGTTGCAATACCTACTGATAGACGGCCGTTTTCAGGGCGCGGTAATGGGGCGTTTCCGATATGGACCCTATGAGATTGAGAACATTGCGCTGACCCTGCCGGAGGCGGAGGCGCATGCGCGCCGGGTGGAGATTCTCGCGGCGGTGGACCGCATCAACCCTCATAAGGAAAGCCCCGTCATGCGCTATTGCGGTGTGCCGCTTTGAGCTTTCAAAGCGAAAAAGAAAAACAATTTGCTGATCGACTTGCCGCCTCGTCTGCTTTGACGGGGCGGTTTTCTATTTGCGCAAGATGTGTGATTTTGACTTGCGGACAACCACCATTCGTAGTATAATAAAAAGAATCATGGGGGATTTTACCCCTGTGAAGATCGTTTGAATGCGGAGGAAACCGGCTTGCTTCAAAATGCGGAAAAAATGGATCAGCCTGTGAAAACGCAGGCGGAATATACAGCCCTACTGCACACGGTGCTGGGCGCCCGCTATGGTGATGCGCCGCGCGCCTTTGTGCACACATACGGGTGCCAGGGTAATGTGGCGGATGGCGAACGCATCAAGGGCATGCTTGCCGAGATGGGTTATCTATTTACGGATACTGTGGAAAGCGCAGATCTGGTGCTCTATAACACCTGTGCTGTGCGTGAGCACGCGGAGGATCGCGTGTTCGGCAACGTCGGCGCGCTGAAAAATCGAAAGGCCGCCCGGCCAGGCATGGTCGTCGCCCTGTGCGGCTGCATGATGCAGCAGCCCCGCGTGGCGGAGAAAATCCGCAGGAGTTACCCGTTTGTCGATCTTGTATTCGGTACACATGTGATTCATCGCCTGCCGGAGCTTCTATACCGGACCCTCTGCGGTAGGAACCGCGTGTTCGAGCTGCCGGATGAGGCGGGCAGCATCACAGAGGGGCTTCCCGTTGTGCGAGATAGCAGCTTCAAGGCGTTTTTGCCCGTGATGTACGGCTGCAACAACTTTTGCAGCTACTGTATCGTCCCTTATGTGCGCGGCCGCGAGCGCAGCCGCATGGTGGAGGCCGTGCTGGAAGAGGCGCGCTCCCTCGTGGAAGCGGGTTACCGCGATATCACGCTTTTGGGGCAAAATGTGAATTCCTATGGTAAGGATTTAGAAACGCCTGTTCCCTTCGCGCAGCTTTTGCGTGAGATCAACGCCATCCCCGGCGATTTTCGAATTCGTTTCATGACCTCCCACCCCAAGGACTGCACACGGGAGCTGCTTGACGCAATGGCGGATTGCGAAAAGGTTGCAAAGCATCTGCATTTGCCCTTTCAATCCGGCAACGATCGAGTTTTAAAAGAGATGAATCGCCGCTATACGCGAGAGCAGTATCTTGAGCTGATCCGCTATGCGCGCCAAGTTATGCCGGAACTCTCCTTGACGAGCGACGTGATCGTCGGGTTTCCTGGCGAAACGTATGAAGCGTTTCAAGACACGTTGTCACTCGTGGAGGAGGTCGGCTTCACCTCCCTGTTCACATTTATCTTTTCTCCGCGCGAGGGAACGCCCGCTGCCAAAATGCCCGACCCCGTTTCCCGGGAGGAAAAGGGCAGATGGTTCCGCGAATTGACCGATTTGCAGGAGCGCGTTGCCAGCGCGCGCAATCAAAAGCTGCTGGGCAAGCGGTTTCGTGTGCTTGTGGAGGGGCCGGGCAAAAAAGCAGGCCTTCTGGCCGGGCGCACAGAGGGCAACCTCGTGATCGAATTTCCAGGCGGCGATTCACTGATTGGCGAGTTTGTGGAGGTTGTGGTAACAGAGGCGCTCGCGTGGATATTACGCGGCCAAATGGAAATATGACAAAGTCATATTTCCATTGTGAAAATCGCTTGCAGGCTGAACGCCTGCATTCTGCAAGCCTGCGGGCTTGTAGAACCGCTTTTGGAATAAAATTCCGCGTTTTATAGCGGCAGGCATTCCGCCAGGAAAAGTTAGATCCAGCATTCTTCTGTTCGATCAGAGCAGTTGAAATAAATTAAATTCATTTTAAGGAGATTTCAATGGACATTATCAAAATGGCGCGTGAACTTGGCGCAGCAATTCAGCAGGACGAACGTTATCTGAATTTCAAAAAGGCCCGTGAGGCAAACGAAGCCGACAAGCCCCTCAACGACCTCATCGGCGAGCTTAACCTGATTCAGATGAACTATCAGCAGGAAGCGCAGAAGGAAGAGCCCAGCGAAGAAAAAATGCAGGATTTTGATCAGCAGTTCCGTGCGATTTATGCACAGGTAATGCAGAATCCCAACATGGTCAATTACGAAGTAGCCCGCAAGGAAGTGGATGGGATGATGAACTATCTCATGCAGATCTTGACCCTTTGTGTCAATGGAGAAGATCCGGCCACCTGTGAGCCGAAGGAAGAGCATGATTGCGGCGGCAACTGCTCCGCTTGCAGCGGCTGCTGATAGAGCGCAGGAGGGGGGGCCGTTTTGCGGCCTCCCGTTTTCAAAAGAAAACGACTGATTTGAAGCAGGGGGGCGCAAGCCGGCCGCTTCCTTGCGCATGTGTGAAAGAAAGGGATGGTTTACCCCATATGGCACCGTTAACGCCGATGATGCAGCAATATCTGGAGGTTAAGCAGCAGTATCCCGACGCCATTCTGATGTTTCGACTGGGCGATTTTTATGAGATGTTTTTTGAGGATGCGAAAACCGCCTCGCGCGAATTGGAGCTAGTGCTCACCGGGCGGGACTGCGGGCAGGAGGAGCGCGCGCCGATGTGCGGCGTTCCCTTCCATAGTGCGGATAGCTACATCGCCCGCCTAGTCGCCAAGGGCTATAAGGTGGCCATCTGCGAGCAGCTGGAGGATCCGGCGCTCGCCAAGGGCATTGTCAAGCGGGATGTGATCCGCGTGGTCACGCCCGGCACGGTCATTGAAAACAGCATGCTCGATGAATCGCGCAATAATTACCTTGCCTGCGTCTGCGTGGGGGAAGATGGCGCCGGGCTGTGCTTTGCAGATGTTTCCACGGGTGAAGTGCATCTCACGGATTTTTCGGCGGACGGCTGCGAGGATGCGCTGATGAATGAATTCGGCCGGTATATGCCGAGCGAAGTGCTGATGAATGCCGGCGCCGCAGTGCTGCCGAAATTCAAATCCTTTCTTTCCAAGCGTATGAATCTTACGGCGGAACTGCTGGAGGATGAGCAGTTTGATCTTGCCGCCTGCACCGGCCTTGTGCTGAGCCATTTTCAGAAGGCCTCGCTCGATGAATTGGAGCTTTCCAGCGCGCCGGATGCAGTGCGTGCCCTTGGCGTCGCGCTCGTCTACCTCAAGGAAGCGCAGAAGGCGGAGCTCGATAATATTCGGGAGCTTGATTTTTATAGCAGCGCGCGCTTCATGCGCCTTGACCTCGCCGCACGGCGCAATTTGGAATTGACGCGCACCATGCGCAGCGGCGAAAAGCGGGGCACGCTGCTCTGGGTGCTAGACCGCACGAAAACCGCCATGGGCAAGCGGCTCATCCGCTCCTGGGTGGAGCAGCCGCTTTTAAGCTGCGCGCAGATCAGCCGCCGCCTGAATGCGGTGGACGAGCTGTTTAGCGATACAATGCTCCGGCGCGACGAGATCGAAAATCTGACCGGCATCTATGATCTTGAGCGGCTCATGACCCGCATCGCCTACGGCACCGCTAACGCGCGGGAGCTCAGGAGCCTTTCGGCGGCGATTGAAAAGCTCGCCCCCCTGCGGGCGCGGTTGGAAGGCTGCAAAAGCGCGATGCTGTGTGAAATTTTTCGGGATATTGATCCGCTGGAGGATCTTTTCGCCCTCGTTGATTCCGCGATTGTGGAGGAGCCGCCCTTTACCGTGCGCGAAGGCGGCATGATAAAGCCGGGCTTCCATGAGGAACTCGATACGCTCCATGCCCTCGTCACGGACGGCAAAGGCTTTTTGGCGCAGATCGAGCAGCGCGAGCAGGAGCGCACCGGAATTAAGAAGCTGAAAATTGGCTATAACCGCGTATTCGGTTATTACATAGAGGTTTCCAATTCCTACAAAGAGCTGGTGCCGGAGGATTATATCCGCAAGCAGACGCTTTCAAATTGCGAACGGTTTATCACACAGGAGCTTAAGGAGCTGGAGTCGAAAGTGCTCGGCGCGCAGGAGCGCATGGTGCAGCTGGAATACCAGATTTTCAGCGATGTGCGCACTCGCGTGGCAGACGAGCTTTATCGCGTGCAGCGTACGGCCCATGCCGTCGCGCGGCTTGATGTGCTCTGCTCTTTTGCGCAGACAGCCGTTTCCTACGATTATACGCGCCCGGTTGTGGATGCGAGCGATCGGTTGGAAATTACAGACGGGCGACACCCCGTGGTGGAGCGGATGCTGGAGGATGCGCCCTTTGTTCCCAACGATACGGCTCTCGACTGCAAGGATTACCGCTGCGCCATTATCACCGGCCCAAATATGGCCGGTAAATCAACCTATATGCGGCAGGTAGCGCTCATCACGCTCATGGCGCAAATTGGCTCCTTTGTGCCCGCGCGCAGCGCGCAGATCGGCGTGGTGGACAGCATTTTCACCCGTGTTGGCGCGTCTGACGATTTGGCGGCGGGGCAGTCTACCTTCATGGTGGAGATGAGCGAGGTGGCCTCGATTCTGCAAAACGCTACGGCCAAAAGCCTGATTTTGCTTGATGAAATCGGCCGCGGAACCTCCACCTACGATGGCATGAGCATCGCCCGCGCGGTGCTGGAATTTTGCGCCGACTCTAAAAAGCTAGGGGCGAAAACGCTGTTTGCCACCCATTACCATGAGTTGACCGAGCTGGAAAACCAGGTTGCGGGTGTGAAGAATTACAATATCGCGGTGAAAAAACGCGGTGATGAAATCACCTTCCTGCGCCGCATCATCCGAGGCGGGGCCGATGGAAGCTACGGCGTGGAGGTGGCAAAGCTCGCGGGAGTGCCTGTGAGCGTGGTCAAGCGTGCGCGCGTTATTTTAAAAGCATTGGAGGGAGGCTCCCGTTCTGGCGCGGGCCCGGCCGAGATCCCCGATGCGGCTGAACTGCCCGAGGAGGAAGAAAATCCGCTTCTCCAGATTTCCATCGCTGGAAATACAAGCGCGGAAATCATGGAGCAGTTAAAAAATATTGACGTCAACACCCTTACGCCGATTGAGGCGCTGACCATGCTGCATGAATTGGTCCGCAAAGCGAAACGATAATTTGACAAGCGAAGCAAAAGCATTTTTATAGAAGGAGAGGACGCATATGGCAATTTACATGAAAGAACCGTCGCACACCTTTGGAGAATACCTGCTGATCCCAGGCTATTCCTCAACAAAATGTATCCCTGCAAACGTGAGCCTGCAAACGCCGTTGGTCAAATATAAAAAGGGGGAGGAGCCGGCGCTGATGCTCAATATCCCGATGACCTCGGCGATCATGCAGTCCGTATCGGATGATAAGATGGCGGTTGCATTGGCGCGGGAGGGTGGCCTGTCCTTTATTTATGGCTCCCAATCCGTGGAGAGCCAGGCCCAGATGGTCGCCCGTGTGAAGAGCTATCGTGCGGGTTTCGTCATCAGCGATTCCAATATCTCCCCAGAGGCAACGCTCAAGGATATTCTAGCGCTTAAGGAGCAGACTGGGCATTCCACCGTTGCGGTAACCGAGGATGGCAGCGCGCAGGGTAAGCTGGTGGGCCTTGTCACGAGCCGGGATTACCGTGTCAGCCGCATGCCGCTGGATATGAAGGTCCGCGAGTTTATGACTCCGTTTGCAAGCCTAATCACCGCCCAGGAGGATACTTCCCTCAAGGTTGCGAATGATATCATTTGGGAACATAAGCTCAACTGCCTGCCGATTATCAATCAGGAGCAGCGGTTGGTTTCGATGGTGTTTCGTAAGGACTATAATTCTCATAAGGATAATGAAAATGAATTGATCGACGCTTCCAAGCGCTATATCGTGGGCGCGGGCATCAATACGAGGGATTATGCCGAGCGGATCCCGGCTCTGCTGAAAGCGGGGGCGGACGTATTGTGCATTGACAGCTCAGAGGGATATACGGAATGGCAGAAAATTGTGCTCGATTATGTCAGGGAGCATTATGGGGATTCCGTTAAGGTCGGCGCGGGCAACGTGGTTGACCGGGACGGCTTCCGGTTCCTCGCAGAGGCGGGCGCCGATTTCGTAAAGGTCGGCATCGGCGGCGGCGCGATTTGCATCACGCGCGAGCAGAAAGGCATTGGCCGCGGGCAGGCAACGGCCCTGATCGAGGTGGCTGAGGCACGTGACGAATATTTTAAGGAGACGGGCGTCTATGTGCCGATCTGCTCAGACGGCGGCATTGTTCATGATTATCATATCACCCTGGCGCTTGCCATGGGCGCGGATTTCATGATGCTGGGCCGGTATTTCGCCCGCTTTGACGAAAGCCCGACCAAGAAGGTAAACGTTAACGGGAATTATATGAAAGAATACTGGGGCGAAGGCAGCGCCCGGGCCAGAAACTGGCAGCGCTATGATATGGGCGGCGCAGCGAAGCTGTCGTTTGAGGAGGGCGTCGATTCGTTCGTGCCCTATGCGGGCAGCTTGAAGGATAATGTGGAGCTTTCCCTCTCCAAGGTGCGCTCCACCATGTGCAACTGCGGTTGCCTGACCATTCCGGAGCTCCAGAAGAATGCGAAAATCACGCTGATCTCCTCTACGAGCATTGTAGAGGGCGGCGCGCACGACGTGGTGCTCAAGGAGAGCAGGCCGATTCTGTAATAGAAAAAAGCTATTCTGAAATGCGAATTGCCCGCGCAACGTTTAGAAAGGAGATTGCCATGCCGAAAATTCAGGTGCTGCCCCGCCATGTGGCCGAGCTGATTGCGGCGGGGGAGGTTGTGGAACGGCCCTCCTCCGTTGTAAAGGAGCTAATGGAAAATTCGATCGACGCGGGCGCAAGCGCGGTTACGCTTGAAATCCGGCGTGGCGGAATCACCTATATCCGCATCACGGATAACGGCTGCGGCATTGCGCGCGAGGATGCGCCTACAGCCTTTGTCAGCCATGCAACGAGCAAGATTAGACGGGAAGAGGATTTAAACGGCATCGGCACCTTGGGTTTCCGCGGCGAGGCGCTGGCCTCCATAGCAGCGGTTGCGCGCGTGGAGCTCTTGACCCGGACGCAGGAGGAGCCGGTGGGCACGCGGCTTTGCGTTGAGGGCGGAGAGCAGACGCTGCTCGATGATGCGGGCTGCCCGCAGGGGACGACGCTGATCGTGCGCGATCTGTTCTATAACACGCCCGCTCGCATGAAGTTTTTGAAGAAGGATGTGTCCGAGGCAAACGCTGTTGCAGGGGTTGTGGACCGCGTGGCGCTCTCTCATCCGGAGGTCAGCGTCCGCTTCATTCGGGATGGAAAGGAGGCGCTTTTAACCCCCGGCGATGGAAAGCTAATCAGCGCGATTTATGCGGTATACGGGAAGGATTTCGCCACGGGTCTGCTCCCGGTGGATTATGAGCTGAGCGGCGTGCGTATATCCGGTTTTGCCGCAAAGCCGTTGGCCGCGCGGCCAAACCGCACAATGCAGCTTTTCTTCCTCAATGGCAGGCTCGTCAAAAGCCGCACCGCTATGGCTGCTCTGGAGGAGGCCTATCGCAACACGATTATGGTGGGAAAGTTTCCGGCCTGCGTGCTGCATTTGCACGTGCCGAATGAAACGGTGGACGTCAACGTTCATCCTGCAAAGATCGAGGTCCGCTTTGCCAATGAAAAGCGTATTTTTGACGCGGTTTATTATGCCGCAAAAAATACGCTCCAGCAAAACGATCCGCGCCCACATGTGGAGCTAAAAAAACTGGACGCCCCTGTGGAAGCAGCGCGGCCGCCTGCGCCGGAGCAGATCACGATCCCCCAAAAAACGGATCATTTTTGGGAGCGTGAAACGGCAGCCTCTTATATCGGGAAAAACCGCCCGCAGCAGCGGCTGGCATCCCCCATATCCGGCTATGCAGCGGGGGAGGAGCCGGATACAGTGGCCGCTGCGCTGCAAAAGCGCCGGGTACAAGGGCCGAAGAAAGCCCATCCAACGGAAAAGATAGATGAGAGCGCTCGTCGGAAGCGGCTAGAGCCCGCCCCATCGCTCGCGCCACAAGCGGAGATTGCCCAGGAAATGGATGCGCCCGCCGCACAGGAAACAGGGCGCTCCGTAACCATGGCGCAGCCTCCAAAGGAAGCGCCGCCGTTTCGGGTGCTGGGGGAGGCGTTCCGCACTTATATTGTGGTGGAGAGCGGGAAAGACCTGCTGCTGATCGATAAGCATGCCGCCCATGAACGGATGCTCTATGAGCAGCTTCGAAATGAGGCGAGGCGGGCGGATCGGCAGCTTTTGCTCGCGCCCGTGGCGGTAACGCTCTCAAAAGAGGAGTATGCGGCCGTTCTGCAAAACCTGGAGCTATTGCGCCAGGCAGGGTTTGAAGCCGAGGATTTCGGGGCGGGCACAGTGCTCGTGCGCGCCTGCCCGATGACGCTTGCGCAGGAGGATGTCTCGTCTCTGGTGCAGGAGCTGGCGGGTTACCTGCTGGCAAACCGGCGCGAGCTGATTCCGGAAAAGCTCGATTGGCTTTTTCACAATGTTGCATGCCGCGCCGCGATCAAGGGTGGGGATCAGACAAGCCCATATGAGCTGGAACGGTTTGTAGAAAAGCTGCTTCTTCAGGATGAAATTCGTTACTGCCCGCACGGCAGGCCTGTGATGGTGGTCATGTCGCAGGCAGAGTTGGAAAAGCAGTTTGGCCGGATGCAATGATGCAATAAAGATGGGGCGTTCAGCCCTTTGATGGAAAGGGGCAAGGAAAGGCAGCGCTTTTCAACTTCCCCTCGCAGGAAAGGAATGATCTCGTGATGGCGGCCGATCATCAAATACCGGTTCTTGCCGTTGTCGGGCCAACCGCGTCCGGGAAGACGGCGCTGG
>ENA-OQCL01000438-OQCL01000438.1-human-gut-metagenome-genome-assembly--contig:-NODE-438-length-20071-cov-2.644204_pt1 | contig 20071 bp, 21 predicted proteins | sample MGYA00242502_ERZ504586 | MGnify/ENA primary metagenome ERZ504586 (study PRJEB26092, sample SAMD00036316) | human gut metagenome | host: Homo sapiens | study: EMG produced TPA metagenomics assembly of... | reverse complement strand
AGGGGCTTTTGCCCCCGAAGCACGATGCGGGTACCGCAACCCGACATTATCGAGCATTTTGGCAACGCAGATGCCGTGCCGCAGCCGCCGAAGCGGTGCTTAAGCCGTAAGGCGGGAATTGTGCGGTAATGCCTTATGTTATTCTTTGTTTTGGCAAACGCTCAGCCGGCCATGTACTGGCCTTCAAAGTCAAACACGGTATTCCAATAGGTATCCCCCAGAACATCCATCGCCTCGCCGTGGCCTGCGCCCTCGGCGGTCAGAGTGGCCTTATTGGTGCCGGGTTTGGCGTTATACAGGGTTCCCATCATCTCATAGGGGATAAAATCATCCGCGGTGCCGTGGATGAACAGCATCGGCTTTTCACAGTTCTGCACCTGCTGCAGGGCGGATGCTTCCTTAAAGCCATAGCCCGCTTTGGCTCTTGCCGTAGCGCTGGCGGTATACAGAATTGGGAACTCCGGCAGGCCGAACCGCAGTTTCAGCTCACTGGAAAAAATATCCCACACGCTGGTGTAGCCGCAGTCCTCCACAAACACTTTTACCTGTTCCGGGGTGTCCTCCCCTGCTGTCATCATGGTGGTGGCGGCACCCATGGAAACGCCGTGCAGCACAATTTCAGCTTCGCTGTCCTGCGCCAGCACCCAGTCGATCCATTGCAGCACATCCTTGCGGTCCAGCCAGCCCATGCCGACATAATCGCCCTCACTGTCGCCGCAGGCGCGCAGATCAGGGGTCAGCACCTGGTAGCCTGCATCGTGGTAGTGCTGGGCCAGGTTGGTCACGCCGGTATGGCTGCCGCGGTAGCCGTGCAGGGCAATCACCCACAGGTGGCTGCCCGCATTGGGGTAATACACGCCGTTCAGCCGCAGGCCGTCCGCTGCCGTGATCTGCACCGTCTGGCCGGGATTCTGCTGCAAAAATTCCTCATTGGCCTGCTTTTGTACGGCGCGGTTTTCGGCAATCAACTGTTCGACGCCATCCGTGGGGGCTTCCACATCCAGCGCCACCTCACGGTCACCGCCGTCCCCGCTGCGCCCAATGGCATAATTGACCAGGTAGCTGCTGGCAAACGCAATGACCGCCGCCACCAGCACCACCACGGCAATCAACACGCCAATGACAATCTTTCTTCTGTTCTGCTTTTTTGTTGTAACTTCCATTCTGTTTTCCTTTCCCTCTGTGCCCGTGCCATATGTTGCACGTTTCAATCCAGAATGTTCAATATTATACAACAATTAGCAAGAATGTTCAACGGCTATTTGCTGGCATACAGCGGGTTGGCCGCGCGGGTCTGGGTGCCATAAACCGCTTGCAGCCGTTCAAATGTCGCCTGTACCTCCGGTGGGATGTCATCATGCGCAATATAATTTTTGCCGTTGGGGGCGTACCCGGCGTCGTTATCCGTCAAACGGGGGATTTCCCCCATCAACAGGTTCACATACCGATCCACCGTCCACATGCCGGGGATTGCTTCCCGGTAGGTCAGCTGGCTGCCCTGCGCCACCACTTCGGCCTGGTATGCCGCATAGTTGATGATTTCCATCCCCTGCGGGCGGTACTTGCGCAGCCCCATCTCCATGCGGCGCTGCATCGTGGCATCCTGGCACAGAATGATGCTGCGGCAGGGGATTTTTTCCCGTTCCAGCAGCTCCAGCAGGTAGGTAATATTATTGCCGCAGTTGGTGGACTGCGTTTCCAGCGCATCGGCATTACCACATTTCTCCCGCCCCCCAAAATCCCGCGTCATCTTTTTCCCGCCGCCCGCATACCCATGGTGCAGGGGTGAAGTCTTATGATCGGGATTTTATGGCTTTTTTTGCAATCGGCTGCTTCGCATCTGCTCTACCTGGCCCTCCGGTTGGAAACCGGCAGCTTTCCCAAGCCGCTTTCCGCCAAGGAGGAACAAGCCGCCTTCGCCGCCATGCGCGCCGGGGATGCCGCCGCGCGTGAAACGCTGATCTGCCACAACCTGCGGCTGGTGGCACACATTGTAAAAAAGTATTATACCGTTTCCGGCGGGCAGGATGATTTTATCAGCATTGGCACCATCGGCCTGATTAAAGCAGTAGATACCTATGACTGCACCCGCACCACCCGCTTTGCCAGTTACGCCAGCCGCTGCATTGAAAACGAGCTGCGGATGCAGCTGCGCCACACCCGGCGCGAAGCAGGCACCGTTTCTTTGCAGGAGCCGCTGGAAACCGGCGCGGACAGCGGCATGCTGACCCTGGCGGATGTTCTGCCCGACCTGGCCACAATGGAAGAAGACTGCGAACTGCGGGATGCCGCCGCTCAGCTGCGCCAGCTGGTTACCGCCCTGCCGGAGCGCGAGCAGCAGATTTTGACCCTGCGGTACGGCCTGGATGGCGTCGTCCCGCAGACGCAGCATCAGATCGCCGCACAGTTCGGCATCAGCCGCAGCTATGTATCCCGGCTGGAAAAGCACGCCCTTGCCCGCCTGCGCCGTGCGTGGAACCAACCGCACCCGCTGTAACTGCTCAAACGTTTGCATTTTATAATAGCCGTTCATCGGCGGACAACTGTTTCTGTAAAAGCCAAAAGTATGACTTTTCAAAACTACTTGCACTGTCCCCTGCTTTTCCTTTATAATAGTATATATCTGTGTGTTTGTGCGGCTGCGGGGGCTTCCATTAAACTTATGGGTTTGTAGGAACTGTCGGCAACCGATGCACAAATTTCAGCAATTTTCCATAGTTAAAGCAGTTGTTTCGCTGTATTCTTTGTGATAGAATAATAAAAGGGGTGTTTTCTCTTTGTAGGGCAACACCTACAAGAGAGCGAGGACTTCCACCATATGAACGCGCAAACCATTATGATCTGCTCCGGCAAGGGCGGCACGGGCAAAAGCACCGTATCGGTCCTGCTGGGTGCCCAGTTGGGTGCCTGGAGCCGCCGCGTCCTGCTGATCGAGTTGGACTCCGGGTTGCGCAGTGTGGACATGATTGCCGGGGTATACGGCAAGACGGTTTACGATATCGAGGATGTTCTGTGCGGTCGGTGTGATGGCAGCAAAGCTATTGTGCCCAGCCCCTTGTACCCTGGGCTGTCGGTCATCAGCGCCCCCTATGAGGGCGGTGAGGTCCGCGCAGCACCGCTGGCCGGGCTGATTTTGGCCATGCGGGAATATTTTGATTATATCCTGCTGGATACTGCAGCGGGCATGGGCGCACCGTTTACCGCCGCCAACCGCTTGGCGGACCGCGCACTGGTTGTTTTAACGCCGGACCCGGTCGCCCTGCGGGATGGGCGCATTGTGGCGGATGCCCTGTTACAGAGCGGCCGCCCCGCCAGCGCCGTGCGGCTGGTGATGAACCGTGTGTCCCGTTCCAGTTTTGGCAAGGATGCTGCGGTGTTTGACCTGGACGAGTGCATTGACACCGTTGGTTTGCAGCTGATTGCCGCTATCCCGGAAAGCCGCACCTTGCAGCGCGCCGGTGCCGCAGGCACCGCCCTGCCGCAGGACTGCCCCGCCGCCATTGCCGGGCACGCCCTTGCGGGCCGCATTTTGGGCGAGCGCATTCCGCTGACCTGTTTTTGACAAAAAACGCATAGCCATGCTATGCTGTAACTTATAGAAAGTGGGGGATTTCTTATGACGATTGCCCTTGTTGCACATGATACAAAGAAAGAACTGATGGTTCAGTTCTGCATTGCCTATCGGCAGATTCTGAGCGAGCACAGGCTGATCGCCACGGGTACCACGGGGCGGCTTGTGGCCGAAGCCACCGGCCTGAACGTACAGCGCTTTTTGCCGGGCGGCCACGGCGGTGACCAGCAGATCGTTGCCCGCATCGCCTGCGACGAAGTGGACATGCTGCTTTTCTTCCGTGACCCCATCTGCGCTAAGCCCTCGGAGCCCAACGAGATGAACCTGCTGCGCATCTGCGATGTGCACAATATTCCGGTTGCCACCAACATTGCCACTGCCGAGGTGTTGATCCACGGCCTGGAGCACGGCGACCTTGACTGGCGTACCATCCTGAACCCCCAGCACTAAGGGCAAAATTGTGATACAGGGCATTCACCGAAGAACAAAGAGACAAGTTAAGAATCTACACGCAGGCCCCTCCGCCATCCGGCGGCGGGGTTTGTTTTTTACAGCAAAACAGCACCGCCCGCGATATGGTATTACCCGCGGGCGGTGCTGCTATTTCTATTTGATAAAGAAAATGAGAACGGCGTCAGTAACGGCGTTCTCACAAAAGATGCTTTCTTTTTGATTACAACTGTATCATACCGTTCCCCACGCAAAAGTCAATTACTTTTGAACAGGGCGGTGTATTTATGCCAATTTTTCCTCTCTTCTATTGAAAACATTGTTTGCATGGTGCGCCAGTTTTCTGTATTTTATCCTATTACAACGTCATCCTCCCCCGGCAAGCCCTGCCATTTTGTAGGGCAAGGATTATCAAATAGTCAAATATAACGGATGCAGCACAAGGTTTTTCGGCACTTTTCCGATTGACGCACCGCATGGGACAGCGTACAATAAAAGTACCAATTTCTGCAACAATAATACAATTGCGTGCTTTGATTTAAGCCCTTCAAAAAGGAGAGAATACTGTTCCATGGGTTCCAATTCCGCTGCTATCCCCACCACCAGCGTGGCAGAGTTAAAGTATCTTTCGCTGCTGGCACGGGATTATCCCACCCAGGCCGCGGCTGCCAGCGCCGTTATCAGCCTGGAAGCCACCGCCAAGCTGCCCAAGGGCACCGAGCATTATATCAGTGACCTGCACGGCGAAGACGAGGCTTTTATCCACCTGCTGAACTCCGCTTCCGGTGTTATCCGCGAAAAAGTTGATCTTGTCCTGGGTGAAAACGTGCCCAAGGCCATCCGTGCCGAGCTTGCCACCCTGATCTACTACCCGGCGCGCAAACTGCCCCTGCTCAAGGCCCGCTACCCGGAACGCTTTGAGCTGGAAGCCTGGTACCGCCAGACGCTGCTGCGCCTGATCGATGTATGCCGCTTTGTTTCGTCCAAGCACACACGGGAATATGTGCGTTCCTGCCTGCCGCAGGGCTGTGGGCATATCATTGACGAGCTTCTGCACGCCCACTTTGAGGACCACAACAAAACCCTCTACTATGGCCAGATCGTGGGCAGCATTATCGCCAATGACCGCGCGGACGCTTTCATCATCCGCCTGTGTGAGCTGATCAAGCGCCTTGCGGTGGACAAGCTGCACATTATTGGTGACCTGTTTGACCGCGGCCCCCGCCCGGACCTGATCCTGGACCGACTGATGACCCACCACAACGTGGATTTCCAATGGGGCAACCACGACGTTGTGTGGATGGGTGCCGCCGCTGGCAGCGCGCTGTGCTGCTGCACGGTGCTGAAAACCACCCTTGCCTACCACAACCACGGCATGATTGAAGATTTTTACGGCATCAATCTGCGCCACCTGCTGCGCATGGCGGAGCAGTATTACGGCAATGAGGATCTGACCATTTGGATGCCGCACACCGACGCCACCCGCGGCCCCTACACGGACGGAATGCTGCACCGCTGTGCTGTCATGCACAAGGCCATCACCATCCTGATGCTGAAGCTGGAGTGCGAAGTGATCGACCGCAACCCGGATTTCAAGATGCAGGGGCGGGATTTTTTGCGCCGCATTGATTACGAAGCCGGAACGGTGGATTATTTTGGCAAGATCTATCCCCTGCGGGACCGCAACTTCCCCACGGTAGATCCAGAGAACCCGGCCCGCCTGAATGCCGACGAAAAGTTTGTGCTGGACAAGCTGGTGGCATCCTTCCACCACAGCGAAAAGCTGCAAAAGCACGTTGCCTTCCTGTATGCCAAGGGCAGCGTATACCACATTGAGAACGGCTGCCTGCTGTACCACGGTGCGGTGCCCCTGACGGACGAGGGCGAATTTGCCGCCGAAACGTTTGAGGGCCATTCCCTGCGGGGCCGCGCGCTGCTGGATTACTGTGACCTGCGCGCCCGCCTGGGCTATTTTGCGCCGGAGGGCTCGCCGGAGCGGCAGAGCGGGCAGGACTTTTTGTGGTACTTGTGGTGCGGCAAGCTCTCCCCGCTGTTTGGCCGCAGCGCCATGACCACCTTTGAACGGCTGTACATTGAGGACCCAGAAACCCACAAGGAGATCAAGGATCCCTACTATACCTGGTACGATGATGCGGCCATCTGCTGCCGAATCCTGGCGGAGTTTGGCTTAACGGCCAACTGCCACATTGTGAACGGCCATGTACCCGTGCGGGAAAAAGCCGGCGAAAGCCCCATCAAGGGCGGCGGGCGCTTGTTGGTGATTGACGGCGGGTTCTGCCGCGCTTACCACGAGCGCACCGGTATTGCGGGGTACACGCTGGTGTATTCCAGCCACGGCATGAGCCTGCGCACCCACCAGCCATTTGAAAACACCGCCAAAGCAGTGCAGGAAAACCTGGATATTTTGTCCCGCGTGGATGTGGTGGACGATAACCACACCGACCGCGTTCTGGTGGAACATATGGACGAGGGCGCCAATCTGTACGCCCAGGTGGCCGACCTCCACCGCCTCATCTCCGCCTACCGCACCGGCCTGATCAAAGAACAGCCGACGAAAGATACGATCTGGTAGCGATTACGGGGATTTTCCAGTTTTTTTTGAAAAAAAGGCTTCGGCGAAAAAAGCTTTAATTATAATAGAATAAAGAATAAATTATAGGATAAATCGAAAACAGTCGCAGCGGCAGGGAGTCGTTCCCCCACCGCTGCGGCTATTTTATTTGTAGGAGACGATGGGCCTTACCTAAGGCAATAAGGCAAACGTCCGCAGGCGCACAATGTGCGCCCCTATGGGTGAGATATGCGTTTATTGCCCGTTGTGCGCAATAAAACAATCTGTAGGGAACGGTCTTGACCGTTCCGGGGCCAAGGGGGGCGGATGTTTTTTAGGTTCGTTGCGGAGCCTAAAAATTTATGGTTGACCTCATCCGGCGGCCAGAGGGCTGGCCGCCCTACCGCGCAGCTATCAACAAATGTGCAATGATTTTTACTCCCATTAGGGGCGTCGTCCCTACAAATAATTTTGTCAGTTCGTTGCCCCCTCGGCGGGTCAGGCGACCCCGTCCTACCGATATTTATAATATCATCGCATATTATAAACTGTTCTGCTGCCGCCCCTCCCCGCCTCCAATTCCTGATTTCTAATTGCTCACACAAATTCCCTCCACGCCTGCTCCGCCCCGGTCTGGAACGCACACAGTTCTTCCATCAACTTGTGGGCCCGGGGCTGGCCTGGGGGTAGTCGGTTTCGGCGCGCTTGCAGTCCAGCACGCCCTGGCCGCTGCCCTCCGCCAGCATGGTGGCAAGGTTGCGGGTGCTTTTGTCCAGCATGGTGCGGGTGCGGATGCCCATGCTCACACTCATGCGTGCGGCGGCGCTCTGACCCTTGGCCTGTGCGCCGATGGCATCCAGCGCCGTGTGGGCCTGCTGGTTCAGGCGGCGGTACTCGTTTTTCTGGCGCATCATCTCGTCTTTCAGCTTCTGGTCATACGTCAGCCCCATCAGCTCATCCAGGGTGTTTTTGCCCATCTCGGTGTTCTGCACGATCTCCTGCAGCATGGCTTCGTTATCACTGGTTTTTTGCATGTTCTGGTTTTCCGGCATAAAAAATCCCCCTTGTGTACAGCCTTTTCCTTTGGGAATGTTCCCAAAGCTAGTATGGCTCCACAAGGGGGATTTATTCTTTTGTTTCAGCTTCTTCAGCAGCCGGAAAGGCGCTGCTCGGCCAGGGCCACCATCAGGTCCCAGCTGCCGGCTTCGCCCCAATCGGCAGAGCTGAGCGACACGGTAAATTCGCCGCGGCGGGACAGGGTGATGCCGAACGTGCGGCGGGATTCGCCCAGCGCTTCATGCAGCGCAGCCTGCAGTTTTGCCGCCGGGGTGCCAACGCTCACCACCAGGAAAATGCCGTCTTCCAGGCGGACAACAGCGTTCTGCTGGTCCGGCCCGGCAGCCAGCTGCAAAATACCGGCTGCGGTATTCAGGCAGCAATCTGCTGCGTGAGTGCCTTCCTCGCGCAGCAGGTTCCAATACTCGTTCACGCGGGCAGCAACCACGCTGACCGGCTTGCCTGCGCAGGCAGCAGCCGCCACTTTTTTGCGGTAAGTGGAATCCAGGAACGCACGGTTATATACACCGGTCACATAATCGCGGCGCATCTCCTCGCGGTACTGGCCCAGCAGGCGCAGCAGGGCGTTTGCCTCGCGGTCATTGGCGGGCAGATCTGCCGTAAGGAAATAGGTGGCAGCCAGCACAAACGGGCGGTGCTCCACCTGGATGTTCTGGTAAAACACAAAACCGGTATCCTCACCCAAAATCGGCTGCCAGCCACGGCCATCTGCATTCAGCACAGGCACAGCATCGGCATGGCCGGTGGCCTGCAGGGTAGCGGGGTCCACCTCGGCCTGGGCCAGCGGGTCGATCAAAGTAACCTGGTCAAAAAAATTCTGCAATGCGGTAACCTGCATGCCAATTTGTTCCAGAGTAAAATTCCTGCATGACACGTCTTCCTCCATGTAAAACATACAAGATCCAACAAAGCGTTTTTCGGTTCTCTATGTTGCCCTAATGTTGTAATGCTACAACTTGACATAAAATCTTTGTATATTTTACCATACCGTGCATGCTTTTCCCATACCCGCATTACACAAAGAATTGCTTAATAATAAAAGTATTACTGTTCAAAAAATCACTTTGCACTTTTTGCTGCTTTTTTTCGCCGGTGCTGTCGTTTTTTCCTCTTTTGCGTCAGCCGCCTTGGCCTTGGGCTGCGGGGCGGGCACTTTTTCCTTTTTCGGCTCCGCTTCCGGCAGGGGTTCCGCGCGGAAATACCGTGCGCTCATCTCGTGGATCTTCCGCGCCAGCGCGGGGGTCAGGTCCTTAGCGGCAACGCGCCACTGCCAGTTGCCCGCCGGGTTGCCGGGGGTGTTCATGCGGGCTTCGCTGCCTTTTTCCAGCCAGTCGGCCATCGTCACAATAGCCAGCTCCGCCGGGCTTGCCAGCACACCGCGCAGCAGGCCGGTGATCTCGCCCTCCTGCTCGGTCAGGGCAAAATATGCCTTGGCCTGTTTGTGCTGGGCGGGGGTGGTTTCGTTTTCCAGCCAGCCGCGCAGGGTGTTATTGTCATGGGTGCCGGGGTAAGCCACGCAGTGGGCCGGGTAGTTATGCGGCAGGTCCAAGCTATCGGTGCCGTTCAGACTGAACTGCAGCACCTTCATGCCGGGGAATCCGCTTTCCGCCAGCAGCACACGGACGGAATCAAAAATTTCGCCCAGATCCTCGGCCACAATGGGCAGGTCACCCAGAGCGGTGCGCAGAGCACGGAACAGGTCCATGCCGGGGCCCTGTTCCCACTTGCCGCCGCGGGCGTTTTTGTCCCCCCGCCGGGATAGCCCAATAGGTATCAAAGCCGCGGAAGTGGTCAATACGCAGGATATCATAAATGCTCAGCGCATGGCGCACGCGGCGCACCCACCAGGCATAGTTGGTACGCTTGTGGTAGGCCCAGTCATACAGCGGGTTGCCCCACAGCTGGCCATCCTCGGCAAAATAGTCCGGCGGGCAGCCAGCCACGCGGCGGGGGTGGCCCTCGCTGTCCATCTCAAACAGCTCACGGCCTGCCCACGCATCGGCAGAATCCGCCGCCACATAGATGGGAATATCGCCCATGATCTTGATGCCCTTGCTGTTGGCATATGCTTTCAGGGCCTGCCACTGCTTGGCGAACTCATACTGCACAAAGGCCCAGAAGCCCAGTTCATCGGCATGGCCGGTGCGGAACTCTTCCAGCGCCTTGGGGTCGCGCAGGCGCAGCGGGGCAGGCCAGGTCTGCCAGTCGCACATCTTGTTTTCTTCTTTGATTGCCATGTACAGGCAGTAATCCGGCAGCCAGGCATCGCTCAAAAGGGTAAACGGTACCAGTCATCGCTGTAGGGGGTATCGTACCCCCGGCACCGGGGCGCTGCTGCAAAAATTGCGGCGTATGCCTTGCGCAGCACCTTGTAGCGCTTTTGGTACAGCAGGGCATAGTCACAGTAATTGGGGTTGGTGCCCCAATTTTCTTTGGCGTAATCTTCCGGCTTCAGCAGGCCATCCGCAGCCAGCTGATCCAGGTCAATAAAATACGGGTTGCCCGCAAAAGCCGAACAGCTCTGGTACGGGCTGTCGCCATACGAAGTCGGGCCAACGGGCAGGATCTGCCACACGCTCTGTCCGGCCAGCACCAGAAAATCCACAAAATCTCTGGCAGCCTGGCCCATGGAGCCAATGCCATACCCGCCCGGCAGGCTGGAAACCGGCATCAGGATACCGCTGCAACGCTTCTTCATTTTTTCTCTTCTCCTTAAAACTTTTTGTATTCCGCAAAGCCCATCTAGGGTGCGCCTGTTTTTCAGGTACACCCCGGGGCATCAGTTATCGTCTGCTTCGGCGCTTTCTGCGCCAAGGGCCGCCATCACGGCGCTGCGCCAGGCAGCGGCGGCATCTTCATCCCACAGGCCATCCCGCAGGGTAATGCCGTCCGCTTCATAATACAGCCCGCGCTGGGCCTGCTGCAATGCGGCGGCCTGGGTTTGGTCCAGCGCTGCGCCAGGCAGAATACCGGCTGTCACCTGCGCCGCCTGCATGGCCGCGGCGGCGTTCTGGTTGCTGCCGGTACCCCAGGGGGTGATCAGGTCCAGAGTGTCGATCAACGCGCTCTCCCCCGCCTTGCTGGTGTACAGCCACAAAATAGCGGCGGCTGCGGCGCGGGCGCTCTCCTCATCGGCATCCGCCGGGATAGCCAGCCAGGCACGGTTGGCCAAAAATTGGGGGTAATTCATCAGCCCCGGCCCAGGTTGAACCGCTGGTTGGCAATGTCGGCTTCGGCAGGTTATTTTTGATGGGCAGCCACACCAGCGCGTCTTTCTGGGCGCTGCTCAACGCTGCGCCGCTGTCACTGATCAGGTCGGCCAGGTAGCCGCGGTAGAACAGGGCATTGCCCTGCTGGAACAGATACTTGCTGGTCCATAGGTCTGCAATGCCGGCCTGCCAGGCGCTGTTGGCATCTTCCAGCCGCAGCTCCTGCTCCAGCGCGTTCAGCGGACCGGTCAGGTTTTCTTCGGTCAGCGGCTCCCCCGCCGCCAGCAGGGCGGTGGTGTACAGCGCAGGGGTATTTTCCGCCACGCCGCCATCCCCGCTGTTGCCGCTAACCTCCGGTTCCTGGGCGGCAAACACGCCGTTCAGGTTTGCCAGTGTCTCCCGCCGCTCAGCGGGCAGGGTGTAAACATTGCCGTTCAGCGTTACCTGCACAGCGCCGGGTTCCGCGCACCAATGGGTCACAGCTGTTACGAAATCGAACCATTCCTCCCAGGTCGCAGCGCGCAGGTCGTCCAGCGCGGCATCGCTCTGCAAAAGCTCGGTCAGCACACGGTTATCCGCCCAATAGGCATACAGGCTCTGGCCCACCGGCAGGGCGGTGACGGTGCTTTCCGTATCCAGTCCGGCACGCTGCGCGGCGGCGGCCAGCAGCTCGTTCTCCGCCAGATTCTTCCAGGTTCCATCATCCTGCGGCGGGGCATCCAGAATGACCAGGTCCGCCGTTTCGGTCTCAAAGCTGTTTTGCAGCGTCACATTCTGCGCCTGGGCATACAGCTCCAGCGCGCCAACAGCAGCGCTGGTGTTCAGCAGGCCGTTCACCGTCAGGCTTTGGGGTGCCGCGGTGGGCACGGCCTGGCTGGGTGCTGCGGTTTCGCCGGTAGCAGCCGCCCCTTGGCCCGCGCAGCCCGCCAGCAGGCAGCTGCTCAAAACCAGTGCTGAGATTCGTTTTTTCATATGGTTCCCGCCCCCTTTCCGGCTCCCACCTTGCCGGGGAGCCGCCGGAATTATAACTGATTTTTATTATAACGGATTTGAACTGTTTTTTCCACTGCCGTTTTATGCTATAATGTAAAAATATTCCGAAAGGGGGATGACCTTGCATGCCCGCAACGGCAAAACTATACGAAACAGACCCATATGTTCAAACTTTTACCGCCACGGTGCTTGTCTGCACCCCGGCCGGGGAACAGTTTGCCGTGCAGCTGGACCGGACCGCCTTTTACCCGGAGGGCGGCGGCCAGCCCTGCGATACCGGTGCGCTGGGCACCGCCCTTGTAACGGATGTGCAGGAGCATGGCGGCGTGATCACCCACACTGTCAGCGCAGCGCTGCCGGTTGGGCAGACAGTGGAAGGCCGCATTGATTGGGCACGCCGCCGCGACCATATGGAGCAGCACACCGGTGAACACATTTTAAGCGGCACTTTGCACCGCCTGTTTTGGGGCGGAGAATGTGGGCTTTCACATCGGTTCCCCGCGTGCGGATGGATATGAGCGTTCCGCTGACCGCAGGCCAGCTGGCCGAAGCAGAAGCCCAGGCCAACGCGGTGATCCGCGCGGACGCCCCGGTGCGCTGCTGGTACCCCGCGCCGGAAGACCTTGCAAAACTGACCTACCGCAGCAAAAAGGAAATTGACGGTGCGGTGCGGCTGGTAGATGCCGGCGGGGCCGACCTGTGCGCCTGCTGCGGCACCCATGTTTCCACCACCGGCCAGGTGGGGGCCATCAAAATTTTTGAGCGCCCAAAGCTACAAGGGCGGCACCCGGCTGGCGGTTGTGTGCGGGGAGCGTGCGCATCAGTCCATTGCTGCCGCCTGGCAGGATGCCGCCGCGGTGGGCACCCTGTTAAGCTCCGCCCCCGGTCGCCTGCTGCCCGCCGTGCAAAACCTGCAAACGGCGGAAGCTGCCCTCAAGCAGCGCCTTGCCGCCATGCAGAACGCATTGTCCGAAGCACTGGCCCAAGCCGCCGTGCCCGGCCAGCCTGCTGTGCTGCACTGTGACGGTGCGGACGGCGACGGACTGCGGCGGATCTGTTTGGCGGTATCGGCCCGCACCAACGCGCTGACGGCGGTGCTGGCCTCCGGCGGGCAGGGCCTCGCCTATGCGCTCTGCCTGCCCGGCGGGGATGTGCGCCCGGTGTGCAAGGCGCTGAATGAAGCGTTCGGCGGGCGGGGCGGCGGCAAGCCCGGCTTTTGCCAGGGCAGCCTTGCCTGCACTGATTTTGCCGATGTCCAGAATTTTTTAGTGAATTATCATGAGTGAGGTATTGTTGTATGCGTATGCGTTTTAAGCCCTATGCCAGACCGGAACTGCTGGCCTGCGATTTCCATGTTCACGAACCGCTGACCCATGCCGGGCACTGGCATGAGCTGTATGCCCGGCCGGAGCAGCCCCTGCACCTGGAGCTTGGCTGCGGCAAGGGCGGCTTTTTGAGCCAGCTGGCCCCCCTGCACCCTGATATCAACTACCTTGGCATTGATATCACGGATAAGGTCCTGATTTTGGCCAAGCGCAAGGTGGAAGCCGCTTACGCCGCCGCTCAGCTGCCGCCGGATAATGTCAAGATCGCCTCGCTGGATATCGAGCGGCTTTCCGGCGTGTTCAGCCCGGCGGATACCGTGCAGCGCATCTACATCAACTTCTGCAACCCGTGGAGCAAAAACGCTGGCAGCAACAAGCACCGCCTGACCCACCCGCGCCAGCTGCTGCAGTACCGCGCTTTGATGCCGGAGGGTTCCGAAATCTACTTCAAGACCGATGACGATGACCTGTTCCGGGACAGCCTGGGTTACTTTCCCGCTGCCGGGTTCGAGATTACCTGGCAGACCTTTGATCTGCACAAGAATGAGCCGGACTGGAACCTGCGCACCGAGCACGAGGGCATGTTCAGCGAACAGGGCATTCCCATCAAGGCGCTGATTGCCCGCAAGGGGGCCCGGATTTCCAGCGTGACCTGGGTGGAGCCCAAAGAGCTGGCCCGCCGCCTGGAACCGGAGGAACGAAGCGACCCGCCGGGACGGTGCAGGAATGACCACTTATGCCCTGCTGCATACGATATTTTTCTTTTTCGTCTATGCGTTCCTGGCTGGTGCGTGGAGGTTGCCTATGCAGCCATCACCACGCGGGAGCTGGTCAACCGCGGATTCTTGAACGGCCCGATCTGCCCCATTTACGGCTGCGGCATGACGGTAATGATCGCCGTTCTCGGCCGTTTTACCATGCCAAGCAGCGATATGGCATGGTACCAGAACGTACTGGTTGCCATTTTTCGGCGGCATGGTCATCACCACGCTGGTGGAGCTGGTTGGCGGGTACATCCTGTACAAGATGTTCCACACCCGCTGGTGGGACTATTCCATGTATCGCTTTAACCTGGGCGGGTTCATCTGCCCGCAGTTCTCCTTGCTGTGGGGGCTGGGCAGCGTGCTGCTGATGGTGGTGGTTCACCCGCTGCTCAGCAAGCCGAGCGCCGCTATCCCCACCCTTGTGCTGATCTGGCTGGATGTTAATTTTCAGCGGCCTGTTCCTGGCGGATCTGATCGTATCCGCCATTCAGGCTGTCGGCTTCAGCAAACAGCTGGCCCGCATTGATGAGCTGCGCAAAGCCATGCGCACCACCAGCGATGCCCTGACCGAAGTGATCGGCACCAGCGCCATGACGATGGACACCCTGCTGGATGAGCAGAAACTGCAGCTGACCCTGGCCGCCATGGAGGGTGCCACCAACGCCGCCGAGCTGCGTGACCAGCTGCGCGAACTGGCAGGCAAAGCCGGCACCCTGCGCGATACCACCATCCGCCTGAGCAAGCAGCGGTTCTTTGGCACCGGCCGTTTGCTGCGGGCCTTCCCGGACATGGTCCCCGACCGCCGCGAAGCACTGGCCTCCCTGCGCGTTGGCCTGACCAAAGCCACCGCCCGCGCCAAAGCCGCCGCCAAACAGGCCGTAAAAACCGGCAAGAACGCCATGAAAAAAGAAGACAAGTAAATATCTCCCTATACCAAAAGCCGCCGGGCAGCAAGCAAAGCACTTGCCGCCCGGCGGTTTTGTTGTTTTTGTTTGTAGTTTGGGATTTTTAAGGTTTGTGGCGTGGAACCACCCCTCACCGGCTTTCGCCGGAGCTCCCCTCCAGGGGAGCCAATCTCTTACTTTAGGTCTGAGGTGGCTCCCCTTTGAGGGGAGCTGGACGCGAAGCGGCCTGAGGGGCGGTTTCCCGCTGCCAGGCTAAAAATTTGCAGGGAACGACACCTGCATCGGCCCGCATGACGGGCCTTGCCAAATATTTTACCCCTGAATACCGCAAACACCCGCGGGCGCACAATCTGCGCCCCTACGGGTGAGCAGCCATTAAAACCTGATGATTTCATTCCAAATGTGTGGTAGGGTTGGGTGACCCTACCCTACCATGAAAAAAATGCCAATTGTGCTGTACCGATTATCCCTTTTTCCGATTGAACCCAATATACAGCACCAGCCATGCCGCCGCCACGCACACCAGGGTAATCAACCCCAGCATCTGCCAGCTGTGCACCAGGTTGGGCACGGTGGCATCGTACATCGGGCTGTCCAGCCCTGCTTTCAGCCAGGAAAGGCGGTCGTTCAAATCGGTGGAAGCGCCCAGCGCCCCCATGCCCCAGCGGCAGACAATGATATAGCTGATGGCCGTCAGCGCGCCGGTCATACTGAACATAACGCCGCTGAACACCACCTGCCCGATGATGAGCACCAGCACCAGCAGCACCGCGGCTTCGCTGCTTTTCAGGCTGGCAGATACCAGCAGGCCCATGGCACTGGATGCTGCCATGAGCAGGAAAATCGTAATGAAGATTTCTACATTGGTATCCAGCAGCAGGTGGTTTTGCGGAATATGGATGATCTCCACAAAGCCTGCCGTCAAAATGCCCGCCTGCACGGCTTCCACCAGAAACAGGGTGATGGCCTTGCTGAGCACCGTTGCCAGCAGCGAAACGCCGACGCTGGCTTCACGGAAGATAATCTCCCGGTCTTTACAGATCTCGCGGTAAGAGTTCAGCAGCCCCATAAAGGACGCCATGGCGCACACAATGAACAGCACCGTGCGGCTGCCGATGTTGATCAGGTTGGAGGTAAAGCAGTCCGGCTCCCCCACCAGCTTGATGACAAGCACCATCAGCGGAGCCTGCAAAATCAAGCTGCCAAGGGTCAGCTTCTGGTTCCAGATCAGCTGAAAATTGCGGGAGATGAGCACCGCCAGCTGGCGCAGCAGCTTGCCGATTTTTACGCTTTGCATCGTTTTTCCGCCTCCTTGGCTGCTGCCGGGAACCGCGCTGCAAGGCGATTGAATTCCGGGCTGGTAAAGTATTTCCGGCGGTAATATTCCACCTGTTCGGGGTCGTGCAGCTTTTCAAAAATATCGCTGGTCAGTTCCACATCAAAATATTCATCCATCGCTTCGGGCGAACCATAATAGCACAGCACGCCGCCCGTACCCAAAAAGGCGATCTTATCGCATAGATTGATGTTGGACATGTTGTGGGTAACCATCAGCACGGTGCAGTTTTCGTGGCTCAGCTTGCGGCACAGCTCCATCATGCTGCGGTCCAGATCCGGCGAAAGCCCGCTGGTGGGCTCGTCCAATATCAGCAGCCGGGGCGAAGCCAGCAGTTCCATGGCGATGGAAACCCGCTTTTTCTGCCCGCCGGAAAGGTTTGCAATCATCGTTTTTTCCCGCCCGCCCAGGTCAACGGCTTCAATGGCGTGGGCCACAGCAGCTTTGATCTCGGTGCGGGTGGCATCGCGTGCAATGCGCAGCTTGGCGGTGTAGGTCAGGCTTTGTTCCACCGTCAGCTCGTCGTGCATAATGTCTTTCTGCGGCACATAGCCCAGCACGGCATCAAAGGCATTGCGGTTGCCGCGGGTGTCAATACCGTCAAAGCAGACGCTGCCGGAGGTGCAGGGCGACGCCCCGGTGATGCAGCCCAGCAAACTAGATTTGCCGGTTCCGGAACCGCCCACCACAACCACAAAGCTGTTGGGTTCCACCCCCATGCTAGTGCCGTCCACAATGTTCAGCGGCTTGCCGGTGTTGCGGTTTTTGACGGTTTTATACACATCCAGCAGTTCAATGCTGATGCCCACCTTATGCTCATGGTAGTGCAGCATTCCGCCGGAAAATGCAAACACCTGGGTGGGCACATTGATGACAGCGCCGTCCGTCAGCAGCTCATTGCGCACGCGGGTGCCGTTCAGGTAAGTACCGTTGGTGGAGCCAAGGTCATTCAGTTCATAGTGGCCGTCCTTATACACCACCTCGCAGTGGTGGCGGGAAACACGGTCGCTGGTCAGCTGCACATCGCAGTCCTCGCCGCGGCCGATCAGGATGCGGCGCTTGCGGCGCACATCCAGCTCCCGCAGCACGGTGGCGTTGGGCGTTTCCCGCCGCAGGGCGGCGGTACCCTCGCCCTGGCGGATTTCCTCCACGCGGAAGGTGATTTCCTGTGTGGTTTCGTTGCCGTCGATATTCAGGCCGATCACATCCCCCGGCTGCAGGGTCACTTCCTCACCGGAATGGATATAGCGGTTATTGTACCAGGTGCCGCAGGTCGTGGAGCCTGCGTCCTGCATCAGCCAGGCATTGTTTTTGTATTCGATTGTGAACTGGTGTTCCCCCACGTTGTTGCGGCGCAGCACAAAGCTGCAATCGCGCCCACGGCCAAACACAAAGGGAGCTGCCGTGCTGGAAAGGGTCAGCTTTTGGCGGTTGCGCCGCTCGCTGACGGTTAAAATAATCTCACTGGCCAAGGGAGTCACTTCCTCTCTTTCGGCGCTGCATTCCAATTGAACTCCGGCCCACACAGCGGCACAAAACGCAGCTGTGCGCCGCCCACAGCAAAGGTATCCCCCGCTGTCAGCGGCATTTTTTCAATCAGGGCCTTTTTCCGTTCAGGGTGCACAGCTCGTTGGAAGATCCCGGCAGCGCACACCAGTTGTTATCCTGTGGGTCATACACCACAATGCCGCGCCGCACCGCAAGCGGGCTGTTGGCATCCAGCACGGCGGGGTTCCCGGCCGCATCCACCCCCAAAAAGTTTCGGCCTTCGCCCAAACGCAGGTCCTGCCCGCGGGCGGGGCCGTCCAGTACCACCAGCCAACCGGCCACCGGGCCTTTGGGTGCGGCAAGGGCAGCCTCGGCAGCGGTGCCGGGCTGAGCAATGGCGCTGCCGGCCTCCAGCCCGCCATTGCAATAGGGGCATTCGGGGTGTTTATCGGCATCATAAAAATGGCCGTTGGGGCATTTGGTCAGTTTCATCATTTTCCTCCTTCGGGCGCGTTTACAGCACAAGCCGCAGGGTGGTGCGGCCAATTTTTATGGTATCGCCGTTTTGCAGGCGGTATTCTCCGCCGATGGGGTCGCCGTTCACCATCACAGCAGCTTCATCCAGCGGGCGCAGGGTCACGCCGTTGCTTTCCACTTCCAGCACTGCGTGCTGGGGGCGGGTGCGGCCATCCGCCAGGCAGAGGTCACACTGGGCGGCATCGCTGCCGATAATCAGGCTGCTTTCCACATAGGCGGACCAGCGGGTTTCTGCAATACCCCGCCGGGTAGAAAGGTACAGGGTGATCCACCGCCTCGGCAGGCTCTGCTGCATGGGGGCGGCATCGGTCAGCAGGTGTTCGGCTTCGGCCAGCTTTTCCTCAGTGCGCTCCTTGCGGCCGCGCAGCAGGGCTGCCGCGGCCAGCACCACCAACAGCCCGCCCAAAATAATGGCAGGCAGCCGGAATCGTGCCAGATAGAACGCCCTGTCCTTGGGCCAATCCTCCACGGTAAAGCGGTATACGGTGCCGGAATCGCTCACGTTGGCCGCGGTCATGGCGCTGGTCATCTTGTTCAGCTTAATGGTATAGGTTCCCTGGTACAGCGGCTCGGTGTACAGCGAAACACTTCTGCCGTCCGCGCTGGCAAGGGCCTGTTTAACCTTTTACATGCCAGCCCCAGATATCCTCGCTCTGAATGCTGTAACAGGTCAGGTCCTCCGCACGGCCCACGGCCTGGTTAAACCGAATGGTCATGGCATAGCGGCCATGCAGCGTCACGCTTTCCACCGCCGGTTTGGCCAGGCGGTGGCCCATATACACGGTAGCGTTGGTTTTCACTGCGCTGCCCAGCTGCGGCACGCTCAGGGTCAGCACATCCAGGCGCTCGCCGTAAAAATTTTCATCCACCGCAGTTTTGATCTCCAGCGCATTGGCAAGGGCCTGCTGTTTTTCAGCCAGGGTATCGGCCAGTTCGCTTTCATGCACCACATCCAGCTTATCGCCGCTCAGGGCCTGGCCCAGCTCGGCAAGGGGGTTGTCATCATCCACCGTCACAAAGATATCCAGCGGCATGTTCAGGCGGCTGGCGGCATCTTTGGCCACAGCGCCCAGCAGAGCTGTGCCGGTGGCGGTATTGCCCGCTTCCGTCAGGGCAAAGATCACCTTGCGCGGCGCGATGCTCTGGTAATTTTCGTTGATATCGTTACAAATTATTGTGGCTGCCTGCACCAGATTGGGCTCGTTCTCTTCCTGGCTTTCCAGCGCGTCCACGGCGTTCACTGCCGCCCTGGTATCAATGGTCGCGGGCAGAACGCAGGCTGCATCCCCGGCCAGGGTATACAGCATAATCTGGTCCTTTGCGCCTTTGGCGCTGATCAGCCGCCGCAGCGCAATGCGGTATTCTTTCAGCGTGGTTTCGTCCACACTGTTGTCCACCGCCAGTACATAGCAGATCGGCTCGTTCGCCATGCCGATGTTGCCGGTGGGGATCTTTTCATCCCCCAGGTACAGCTCCACCCCTGCCGCCCGCACAAGGTCCGGGCTGATGGGCTGGCCTTGTGCATCCGTTGCCTGAACAAACACATCCAGCTCCGGCACGTTGACATAGATCTGCTCAATGGAAAATTCCCCGATCGTGGTGCCTAATGCTTTGGGCGCACACAGCAAAGCTGCCATGACTGCAGCAACAGCCATGGCAACCAAAACCTGTGTGAATTTTTTTACCGCAGCAATTTTCACTTACAGGCTCCTATTCTTTAGGCAATACCGCATAATTCTAAGTGCCGATACGGCGAGCGAGGTGCGGCAGCTGCTAAGCCAAAAGCGCAGATAATACTGGATGTCTTATCGAGCATTTTGGCAACGCAGATGCCGTGCCGCAGC
>ENA-OQCL01000436-OQCL01000436.1-human-gut-metagenome-genome-assembly--contig:-NODE-436-length-20125-cov-4.512151_pt1 | contig 20125 bp, 27 predicted proteins | sample MGYA00242502_ERZ504586 | MGnify/ENA primary metagenome ERZ504586 (study PRJEB26092, sample SAMD00036316) | human gut metagenome | host: Homo sapiens | study: EMG produced TPA metagenomics assembly of... | reverse complement strand
GAACTTTTATGACCGGCTGAAAGCCAATGAGAACATCGCCTTTACCGCTATGAAGGGTGAAGATACCCTGTCCTGCGTGGCAGTATCGGTGCAGGGCAAGGCGAAAGAAATCGGGCCGGAAAAGCTGCCCGATCTGTTCCGCAAAAATCCCTATATGGAGAAGATTTATCCCGATGTGCGCTCCCGCAGCGCCCTGACGGTTTTCAAGATTTACGAGGGGACAGGAGAATGGTTTGACCTTTCCAAGCAACCGATTGAACGCGCCAGTTTTCCTTCGGTGGGGCGCGGGCAAAGGAAAACGGCTACTTTGTTACAGACAAATGCATTGGCTGCAAGCTGTGCTATTCCAAATGCCCGCAGAAGTGCATTGACATTTCGACAAAGCCCGTAGTCATACAGCAGGAACACTGCCTGCATTGCGGGAATTGCTATGAAATCTGCCCAGCAAGGGCGATTGAACGGAGGTAAGGCCATGACACAGGATGAGAGATTGGACTATCTGCTCCGTTATCTGCTGACAGAGCGTAAAGAATACGCAGACATCCAGTTGCCGGATGGCATGGCGGAAAAGCGCCACCTTTTGCGCAGCCTGATGAATGTGCGCCCGCCGGTTCCGGCCAGCGCGGAATTTTTAGCCGTACAGGACGCCTATCTGCAAGAGCGCCTTGCGGAGCGAGGTGTCATAAGGCTGGGGGATCTGAAGCCGGCGCAGCCCGGACTTTATCTCTGGCAGGGCGATATTACTACGCTGGCTGTCGATGCCATCGTCAATGCGGCAAACAGCCAGATGTTAGGCTGTTTTGTGCCCTGTCACGGCTGCATCGACAACGCCATCCACACCTATGCAGGAGTACAGCTCCGGCTGGAATGTGCCGGGATCATGCGCAAGCAGGGGCACGAGGAAGAAACCGGCACGGCCAAAATCACCAAAGGCTATAATCTGCCCTGCCGCCATGTGCTGCACACGGTTGGCCCGATCATCCATGGCAGCGTCACCCTAACAGATCAGGAACTGCTGGCAAGCTGCTACCGTTCCTGTTTGGATTTGGCGACAGAATACGGCCTGCACAGCGTAGCTTTCTGCTGTATCTCCACCGGTGAGTTTCATTTTCCGGCTGAACTGGCCGCAGAAATCGCTATCGGGACAGTTCGGGAGTGGCAGCAACAAAATCCAGATAGAATCGAGGTGATTTTCAATGTTTTCAAAGACAGCGATTACGAAATCTACCGACGCTTGTTACGATAAAATATCCCGCCTGAAACAAGAACTGAATACGGCGGCCGCAGTGGTGATTGGCGCGGGAGCCGGGCTTTCCACTTCCGCCGGGTTTACCTATACCGGCGAACGCTTCCAGAAGTATTTTGGGGATTTTATCGCCAAGTATGGTTTTCGAGATATGTATTCCGGCGGGTTCTATCCCTTTGGCAGTCTGGAAGAACACTGGGCGTATTGGAGCCGGTATATTTACATCAACCGCTATTTGGATGCGCCGAAGCCGGTGTACAGCGATCTGTTCCAGCTCGTGCAGGAGAAGGACTATTTTGTCCTCACAACCAATGTGGATCACCAGTTTCAGAAAGCCGGATTTGACAAGCGCCGCCTGTTCTATACGCAAGGCGACTATGGTTTGTGGCAGTGTTCCAAGCCCTGCCACAAAAAGACCTATGACAACGAAGCCATTGTCAAGAAGATGCTGGCCGAGCAAAAAGACATGAAAATCCCCACCGAACTGGTGCCGTACTGCCCGGTCTGCGGTGCGCCCATGTCCATGAACCTGCGGGCGGACGACACTTTTGTGGAAGATGACGGTTGGCACGCCGCCGCCCGGCGGTATGAGGACTTTCTTCGCCACCACGAAGGGGAACATATTCTTTTTCTGGAACTGGGCGTAGGCGGCAACACGCCGGTCATCATCAAATATCCGTTTTGGAGGATGACCTATCAGAATCCCAATGCTGTTTATGCCTGTGTAAATCTATCAGAAGCGTACTGCCCGAAGGAAATCCGAAAGCGGGCCATTTGCATAGAGGGAGATATTGGTACCGCACTGTATGATACGCTGTAATACTCAAAAGCCCACAGGCCACTACACCTGTGGGCTTTGCGCTATTCTGCAGTCAGACCGTAATCTCATGCCCCGTTTGGAACCGAAAGGTCAGCCGCCCGTTCCGGTGGACTGTCACGGTGTCAATGACCGTGAGCCAGAGCCGGTCATCAAACTCGGTGATCGGTTCTCCGTACTCTGCCAGCTCGAACATAAAGCCGCCGATGTCCTCGGCCTTGGCTTCCCGCTGGGCTTTTGCCGCCTGGAGCTTCTCCAGCTTGGCCTTGGCGGCCTCGTACCGCTCTGCCAGGCTGTTGTAGCGTTCCAGGTAAGTGGCCTGGTTCTGTGCAGTGGTGGAATTCTCCTCGATGCACCGCTTAGTCAGCTCGGACACCACCTCCACTTCGGAAAGGAGCGCCGCAATCTCGCTGTCCAGGGGGCCTGTGTCGGTCAGCGCCGCCTGCATGGTGCGGCACTCGTCCAGCAGCCGCTTTTTGTCCGACACCAGCGCATTGAAGGCATCCAGGAACCGGGCCTTGATCTCCTCCTCGGCCAGGTGTGGCGTCCGACACTTTTCCTCGCCGGTGAACTTGCTGTTGCACCGCCAGATGGTGCGCCGGTATTTGTCGGTGGAATGCCAAACCTTGGAGCCGAAGTAACCGCCGCAGTCTCCGCAGACCAGGCGGGAGGAAAAGATACTGTTGCCGCTGTAGCTGCGCCCGATGGCTTTCCTGCGCTCCAGCTCCCGCTGCACCAGTTTCCATTCGGCGGGGTCGATGATGGCTGGGTGGCTGTTCTCCACATAGTACTGCGGCACCTCGCCCTCATTTTTCTTTTGCTTTTTGGTGAGAAAGTCCACCGTGAACGCCTTTTGCAGAAGGGCATCGCCCTTGTACTTCTCGTTTTTGAGAATGCTCTCCACCGTGCTTGCCGCCCACTTTTTCTTGCCGGCGGGAGTGGGTATCCCTTCCCTGGTGAGAAGGTTTGCAATGGAGCCGGTGGTCTTGCCGCTGAGAAAGAGACTGTAAATCCAGCGGACGGTTTCCGCTTCCTCCGGCACGATCTCCGGCAGACCGTTGTCGCCCTTCCGATAGCCCAGGAAGTGGCTGTACGGCAGGCTGACCTTTCCATCGGCGAATCGCTTTCTCTGGCCCCAGGTGACGTTCTCCGAAATGGAGCGGCTCTCCTCCTGCGCCAGGGAGGACATGATGGTAATCAGCAGTTCGCCCTTGCTGTCCAGGGTGTAGATGTTTTCCTTTTCAAAGTAGACCTCCACACCTTTCTCCTTCAGCTTACGGACGGTCACCAGGCTATCCACGGTGTTCCGGGCAAACCGGCTGACGGATTTCGTCACGATGAGGTCGATTTTTCCATCGAGCGCATCCCGTACCATCTGGTTGAAGCCCTCACGCTTTTTGGTGTTCACCGCAGATATGCCTTCATCGGTGTAGACCCTTACGAACTCCCACTCCGGCTTGGACTGAATGAAGCGGGTGTAGTAGTCCACCTGGGCTTCGTAGCTGGTGAGCTGCTCCTCGCTGGAGGTGGAAACGCGGGCATAGGCCGCTACCCGCCGGCGCACCACAGCATTTCGCGCCAGGTGCGTGATGGGTTGAATGGTGGGCGGGATGACTGTTACGGCTCTTGCCATTTCTCACCCCTCCTTTGCGCCAGCGCCCGCTGCCGGGCGATTTCCTTCATCTCCGGCGTCCAGCTTTTTGCCCTGGATATGTGTTCCCAATGCCGCTCTGCCGTGGAGCCGTCTTTGAAATGAAACACCAAGGTCTTGTCCGGGAGGGCATCGATGCCTTTGACCCTTTCCCGGAAGACGCCCTCATCAAACTGTGCAAGGCCGAGTACCTGGGCGGCAAGGTCATAAAGCAGCTTCTCCGGGATCTGGGATGTGCCGCAGGAAGGCAGATCTGTCTGCACCGCAGTTGGGCAGTTCCAGAAATGTCGCTTCCCGCCGGTGCATCTCTTATAGTTGCGACCGCACACCTTGCAGGTAATCATGCTGGTAAAGGCCGACCGCCGGCGGGGCCGCTTGACCGGGCTGTTCTCCGTAATTTCGGCAAGAAGCTCCTGGGCGGCATCAAAGGTGGCCTGGTCGATAATGGCCTCATGGGTGCCCTCCGCATAGTATTGGGGCAGCTCGCCTCGGTTCGGGATTTCCTTCTTCTCCAGATGGTTGTTCCGGTACTGCTTCTGCAGGAGCGCATTACCCAGGTACTTCTCATTGGACAGCATCTCCCGAATTCGCATGGAGTTCCACTTTCCGCCCAGAACACCGGTGAACCCTCGCCGGTTCAGGTCAATGGCCAAGCTGGTAAGGGATTCACCCTCCAAAGCCCTGCGGAATACCTCCCGCACTACCGCCGCCTTTTCCGGGTCAACGGCCACGCGGCCTTTCTCGATTTTGTAGCCGAACAGGAAACGCAGGTTGATCAGCTCGCCGCGCTCGAAGCCCCGGCGAATCCGCCATTTCTGATTCTCACTGGCGGAACGGCTCTCTTCCTGTGCGTAGGAAGCCAGGATGGTCATCATCAGCTCTCCGTCTGCGCTCATGGTGTGGATGTTCTGCTCCTCGAAATAGACGTCAACCCCCAGGGCTTTCAGCTCCCGGACGGTTTCCAGCAGGGTCACCGTGTTCCGCGCAAAGCGGGAGATGGATTTCGTGATGACCATGTCGATGTTTCCGGCGCGGCACTCAGCCAGCAGGCTTTGAAACCCGTCCCGGCTGTCCTTGGTGCCCGTGAACGCTTCATCGGCGTAGACCCCGCAGTAAAGCCAGCCAGTGTGCTTCTGGATCAGCGCACTGTAGTAGCTCACCTGTGCGGACAAAGAATGCAGCATGGCATCCTTCCCGGAGGAAACTCTGGCATAGGCCGCGACCCGCTTTAAGCTGGGCCGCATGGGTGCGGGGAATGAAATTTGTTGAATGGTTCTTGCCATTCCGTCACCTCCTTGTCCAGTGCATATTACCTCTAAAAGGGCCTGTTATCCAGCGATTTCGGCGATTCAAAGCGGAATATACTACACGAAGATACCTCGTGCTTTTTGGCGATAATTGTATCAATTTTGCGGTAGTCATCCTCGCTGATGATGCCCTGGCGGAGCATATTCCTGGCAAGGCTCATGGCGGTCTGGTAAGCGGTCAGCCGCTGGTACATCTCATCCATCGGCGTTCACCACCTTTTTCCGGGCTGCGGCATAGCAGGTGCGGGAGCAGTAACAGCGGACTTTCGCACTGCTCTGAAACGAGCGCCCACAGTAGGCGCAGGTAAAGGCGCGCAGGGTGCGCTTCCCGCCTTTGTCGGGGTGGGCGTTCCACCAGGAGATGCGGCACGAGTCCGAGCAGAACCGTTTTCGCTTTCGGTGGGGTGTCTGGACGATAGGCTTCCCGCACCTCTCGCAGATGTCTGGAATGGCAGCGGCATTCTCACTGGCGGGATGGCGGCGGAGGTAGGTTTTCACGCTGTTGACCGGCAGACCCAGAGCGGCGGCGATTTTCTTATACCCCAGCCCTTCCTGACTGAGTTTATGGATTCTGAGCTTTTCGGCTTCTGTCATAACAAGCCCCTTTCCGAGAGGCATAAGGCACTTCTCACCTTACGGCCACGGAAACGGGCAAATATGAGGATGACAAAAAAATAAAGGGGCGCAGCCACGAAAAACATGACTGCACCCCTTTGACTGGGCGGATATTCAGTTGGGGATCTTCAGCTTCTGACCGCTGTAGATGGTGTCGCTGTCAAGTCCGTTGAGGGTCTTGATCTCCTTGCAGCGGACGCCGCTGCCCAGATACTTCTCGGCGATGCCCCAGAGGGTGTCGCCCTTGACCACAGTATGGACGCGGTAGGTCACCGCCGCGCTCCCCGCCAGCGCCAGGTCGGAGACCTGCACCGGAGACATGATGGCGTTGGAGCCGCTCTCATTCTTGTTGATGACCGCACGGTCGCCGGAAACCTCATAAACATACCACTTCTGCTTCCGCACCCAAGCGGGGATGATCTGGCCGCCGTAGTACTTCGTCCCGGTGATGGTCACCAGAGCGCCGGCCTTGATTTTACCGCCGGGCTGCTCCGGCTCCACGGGCGTGTCCGGCACAGAGGCGCCCAGCTTGTCCTTGACCGCCGCCCGGAAGGTGTCCATGTTCTTCCCGTGCTTCGGCCACCAGTGCAGCACGTCCCCGTGGTTGGACGCGATTCCTAGGTCGTGGCCTTCGCAGTGGCAGATGATGTCCTGTTCTGTCAGACCATAGAGTCCGCAGAGATACACGCAGAGATCCACCGCCTCGTTGTAGACCTTGTCCAGATAGGCGGCGTCCGTGAGATCATCCTCGCAGATCTCGAAGGAAATGTGTGTGTCGTTGCCGGAGTCGGCGCAGTGCCAGCCCCGGTAGTCCCACGGCAGGGTCTGGTAGGTCGCCACCGTCCCATCGGCCAGCTTGCCGATGAAAGCGTGGACACAGACCTCCCGCTCCATGGGCTGGTTCCAGTGGTTGCTGTACCGGTTCTTTCCAAGCAGCCCGTCATCCGGCCCCACGTAGCGTTTGAGCCAGGGGTTGTTGGCGCCGGTGGAGTGTACCATGATACCCTTGGGGGTGATCCGGCGTCCCGCCTTATAACAGGCGTTGTTAGTGAAAATCAGCTTATGCAGATTCATTGTCGTTTCCTCCTTTGTCATGCAGTTGTTCCAGTACGTCTTTCAGCTTCTCCGGGATGGGCAGGCCCAGATGCCCGGCGCTTTTCCAAAAAGGAAACCCCTTCGTTGGACAGGTAGAAGAAGATCACCGCCGTGCGCAGAACGCCGCCCTGTCCCAGTACATACACGTCCACCAGATTGCCGATGCCCACCAACACAAAGATGAGCACCTTCCGGCAGATACCCTTGAAACCCACTGCGCTAGACAGATTTTTGTCCGCAATGGCGCACATAATCCCGGTGATATAGTCCACCACCACAAAGGCAATCAGCGCGTAAAGGAACCCGTCCGCGCCGCCCAGAAACCAACCGATAAACCGCCCAAAGCGGAAAAGGCAAGCTGGATGCCCGTCCAGATTTGCTTCATCTTCATTCCTCCTCATGCTCAATAAAGTCAGCGAAGGGCGCAAGTGCCGCCAGATCATTCACCGACAGCTTGGCATCCTCCGAGATGGAAATTTGCAGGCGGGAAAAATCCGGCTGTACTTCCATGGAAAGGAGCCGGACGTATTCTTCGTCCGCCTGCGCCCGCTGTTCCGCCGGAATGAGAACAGCGCCGTCCTCCTGCGCCGTCCCATACTTTTCCACAATTTTCCGCCGTTCCTGTTCAAAAAAGTCCACTTCCTTTTTGGAGAATATCCGCTGTCTTTTTCAGTTCATAGGCGGTTTTCAGCCGCAGATTGGCGGCGGCCAGCTTTCCAAGGGCCGGAACCGCCGATACGATTTCTTTCAAAAGCATAAAAGTACCCCTTTCAGTTAATCAGCCCATAGCCTTTGAGTGCTGTAATCAGATTGTTGATTGCCGTATTGCAGGACGCGACGGTGCTCCCGCTTGCCCTGGAAACCGTCTTTCGGCTGACCGGAGTTGTCCCGAAAAAACCGACTTTTGCGCTGGTCGACGTCCCCAGCTTCGCGGAAGTGACCACGTTCAGATTGGTGATATAGCTGTGATACCAGGGATAGCGGGATGTTCCAAGGTAAAAGGGATAAGATGAGCTGGAGGAGCTTGGCCGGAACTCCCGGCTGCTGTTCATAACGGCGTAATAGCTGGATGTCCCAATATTGACATAGCTGCCGCAGATAAGTTTTACATACCCCGCCTTGACATTGACGGTGTACAGGGTGCTGGTTTCGTCCCCCACATTGATGGTGGTGCCGTAGATGGTCAGCTTCGTAGGATTAACAGAACTGGACAGCTGATCCTTACCAACTGCGACGGTGGGATTCCCGTAACTGCCTGTGCAGGTGATGATGGGATAAGTCCCGTATTTGACATTGTTGATCTGTAAGTTGGTGACGTTCACCTTGCTGGCGTCAATGGTGCCGGTGGTAATGTTGCCCGCATTGATGACCGTCTGACCGGAAGTTCTCAGATTGGTAAAGGTCACATAACCGTCCAAATCAATGTTGTTCGCTACCAGGCTGATGGCCCGGTCGGTCAGGGTAAAGTTGGAGGCGGATGTGCCGGATTTTACAATCCAGTTGATTTTGCCGGCCGTTTGCAGGGCTTCGGAGGCGTTGCCTTCCGCGTCGCTGATGCGGGAAGAAAAGCCGCCCACCGTCTGTGAAAGTTCGGAAACCGCCCCTTCCGCGTTGGTGATGCGGGTGTCAAAACCGCCTACCGTTTGAGAAAGCTCGGAAACGCTTCCTTCCGCGTTGGAAATACGGGTGTCAAAGCCGCCCACTGTCAGGGAAAGCTCCGCCACGGAACCTTCCGCGTTTTGAATCCGCAGGTCAAAGCCGCTGACCGTTTGGGTCAGCTCCGACAAATCCCCTTCCACCGATTGGATGATGGATTCCATCCGCCCGTTGGCGGCCCGGAACTCCTGCCGGATTCCTTCCAGACGCTCCGTTTCCGCCGCCAGCAGGTTGGGTACATAATCGCCCACCTCCACCCGGACGGTGTACCGGTCAAAGGGGTTATAGGTCAGCCCCACAATGCGGGTGTCCACCTGGATGGACAGCGGATGGTAGACAATCCGCACCTCATCGCCCACCGACAAATCTACCCGCTTGAACAGCTGCACCTCATAGGCTTGGGCGGCCTTCCGGGAATCAAAGGTGGCGGAAAGGGAGGTGACGTTTTTCCCATCCATCAGGAGCTTTCTTTCCGTGCCGCCCCGGTGGGTGCGGATATGGACGGAATACCCGTCAAATTCCAACTCCCCGCCGCAGGCGTCGGCAAAGCGCATCAGGGCAGACCGCCGGTTCAAGGGGCTTTCATCTGTGAAAGTACATTCCACCATGGCAGCGGGTTCCACAACCCCAGCGGTGAAGGGGGTATTTTGCAGAAGCTCCCGCAAGCCTTCCGCCGGATACCCTTCAAAGACAAAGGTGACGAGATTGTACTGCTCGTTGTTTAAGATGTAGGAAATGTGCTCACAGGAAACCGCGCTGATTTCCAGTCCGGAGGAAAAGCCGCGCTTCACCCGGACAATGCTGTAATACTGCCCGTCATATTTGGCAGTCATGCCGGGGAGGATGGGCGGTTCTCCCTTTTGCAGGGCGGTAAAGTCAAAGGTCAGCGTCCCATCCAGCTTGTCGCAGAGAGAAGCGGTGAGGACATGGGTAATGGTGCGGACAACCGCCCCGTCTTTTAGAATTTCAATCGCCATCAGAATCCTCCTTTAAGCCATGCCAAGGTTGCGGACATACACTGCGTTCTGCGTCCACTGGATTTCTGCCAGAATCCGGGCCAGAACGGTTCCGTCTATGGTCAGCGGGATGGTGACGTTGAACGCCTGCCCATGGGAAGCGGGAGCGGGGGCGGAGAGGCTGCGGACGGAGGTGTTCACGTCAATATGGCTGGGAATGGCTGCGGCCATGTCTGTGGAGAGATTCCGCATAACGCCGCTCACATCATTTGCCAGCCGCCTCGCAGACTGGACGGCCCGTTTGCCGTTTGAGTCCAGAGAACCGGCAAGGCCTTCCACCAGCATTTGCCCCACCCAGCCCATTTCTTTGGAAGGAGAAGCAATGCCGAAGAAGTCGCAGATTCCGTCCCAGATGGAGGAAATCCAGCCGGACACTTTGTCCCACAGCCACCCGGCAAGGGACTGGATGCCCTGCCAAAGGCCGCGCACCAAATTGGCCCCCACCTCCACAATGCGCGGGATGGATTGGGTAAAGGCCTGCACCAGAGAGGAAATGATCTGGGGAACGGCTTTTACCAGCTCCACAATAATGGCGGGCAGGTTTTGAATCAGGGAAACAAAGAGCGTCATGCCGGTTTCCACAAACTGCGGGATCGACTGGGTGAAGGCTTCCAGAATGGCGGTGACAATTTGCGGGAGCGCCGTCACCAGATATTCGATGATTTCCGGCAGGGCCTGAATCAAAGCGGTCAGCAGGTCGAATCCCGCCTGGACAATGAGGGGCAGGCCTTCCAGAAGGGCGGTAATGATTCCTTCGATAATCTGGGGCAGAACGGCGACAATGGTTTCCAGAATTTCCGGCAGTGCGGCGACCAGAGAGGTCAGAAGCTGGATGCCGGTGTCAATGATCTGCGGGATGGCAGACATCAAAAATTCTACAATGCCGGTGATGACAGCGGGCAGGGCCGCAATCAAAACGGGAATCGCGTCCAAAATCCCCTGAGCCAGCCCGGTAATGAGCTGCAAGGCTGCGTCCAGGATAAGGGGCAGATTGGCGATAAGGGTCTGGCAGATCTGTGTCACCATCTGCACAATGGTGGGAACCAGCTGGGGCAACGCAGATGCGATACCGGAAGCCAGAGTAGCCACCACCTGCATAGCGGCCTGCAAAAGCTGGGGCGCAGCTCGGTCAGGCTGGTGATAAGTTGGAGCACGATGGACAGAGCGGCTGCGGCCAGCTGGGGCAGCGCGTTCACAATGCCCGTGACAAGGGTGGCAACGATATTCACTCCGGCTTCCAGCAGCACCGGCAGGCTGGCGAGGATCGCTTCGCCAATGACTGGGACAATGGTAGAGAGCTTTTCCATGAGCCCAGTTACCAGGCCGGAGATACCTTCGGCAAAGGTCTCAGCGGCTCCCGCAGTGCCGTTCAGCACACCCTGCAGACCTTCACCCATGAGGGAAACGAAGGGAATCATGGCAGTCAGCAGATTTGCCGCCATGGTCTTCAGCGTGGTCATGATGGGTTCGGCAATGGCGCCCAGCTGGGCGTAGGCGTCTGTGAGAAGCGCCTGGGCGCGCTGGGCTTCCATCACATCCCCATTGAGGGTTTTGTAGCTTTCCGCCGCTTCCTGGTACAAGCCGTTGAGGGTATCGGTGATGAGTGCGGCCCGCTCCTGTTCGGAACTGCAGCCATCCAGCGCCGACTGGAAGGCCTCCTCATTGACACCGGCCCAGTTGAGTGCATCGGCTAAAACGCCCGTAAGCTGACCGGTTTTGGCGGTCTCATTGGCGGCTTCGGTCAAGCCCTCGATGGGAAGGCTGTCCCCGAAGGTGGCCCACACGCCGGCGGCGATGTCCGTCCACTGCGCCAGCTCCTCTTCGGTGGAACACAGCTTGGCGAGGTGGTTGACCGCCTCCACGCTGCGGTCCTCTTCGCCCAGGATGGCGTAAAAACCGGTGTAGGCCTCGCCGGCCTGTTCCGCCGTAAAGCCGGCGGTGATGAAGGCAGCGTCCAGCTTAGCCTGGTCCTCCCGGTATTCCCGCGTGGATTCCGCCAGGTTGAGGAAGCTCTTGGTCAGCCCGGTAAGGGCAGCTCCGGCGGTGGCAACAGCGGCACCCGCCGTGACCGCCAGACCTTTGAGGACGGAGCCGACCTTCTCCAGCTTGCCGGAAGCCTTGTCAGTCTTGTCGGCTGCGTCATCGATCTCATCCCCGAACTTGTCCGTCTGCTGGGCGGCATCCCGCATCTCATCGCCCATGGAGTCGATGGCCCTCTGGTTCTGGTCAAGCTCCCGCTCCATGTTGTTCAGAGCGGCCTGGGCGTTGTTGAGCTGGATCTGCCACTGCTGGGTGCGCCGGTCGTTCTCACCAAAGGAAGTGGAAGCGTTCTCCAGCGCCTTGCGCAGGGTCTCGATTTTCTTCTTCTGGGCATCGATCTCCTTGCCCAGCACCTGGTTCCGGGCGGTGAGGGCTTCCACGGAGTCATCGTTTTTTGTCAAACTGGGGTACTGCACGACCTTCATTTCAGAGCCGAGGACTTTGAAGGACTGGTTGATGTCCGCCAGCGCCTTCTTGAATTCCTTTTCGCCCTCCAGCCCGATTTTCAGGCCAAAGTTATCCGCCATCCGTGGTCACCTCCTTCAAAATGGCATAAAAAAGGCCCGGATTACTCCAGGCAAAAGAAAAGAGCCGATTGCTCGACTCTTTCCAAAATTCGATCAGTTTCCTTGCATTTTCGGAGCTGGGCGTCAATATCCCGCCCGCCGTACTATGACGCGGAGCACCGTGACGGTTTTACCTGGTGGTCTGGGATGTAGAACACCAGGTAATTGTCCACCGGCATGACCCGGAGGTTGCGGCTGCTCCATGGCTCTCGGTCGTAGACCCGGAACCGCTCCGGCATCTCGTCCAGCTTGAGGATGTTCTCCTCCAAGCGATCCAGCTGACCGTTGGCGTTCTGCTCCGACTGCAGGTCTACTGCGATGTAGCGGTAGATTTCCCGCAGGTCGTGCTTTGCTTCCGGGGTCAGCGTCACCTCATAGCTCATACGCCCAGTTCTCCCCGCAGCTCGTCAAACGCCTGCTTTGCCGGGATGGTTTGCCCAGCTTTCATCTGGGTGTAGCCCTTCTCCAGTTCTGTGTCCAGCTTCTCAGCGGTCATGCGGCTGACGTCCAGCGGATGCTCCGGGAGCTTTACCTCGAAGGGCAAGCCCCGCTGGAGGATGACCTGCTTGTAGAACATGGTGATGGCATTGGATGCCGGGATGCCCAGGGCGCTGAGGATGGCTTCCGCCTGTTCCTTGACCTCCGGCTCAATGCGCGCATACAGATTTGCCGACTTTGCCATATCCAAGACTCCTTTCGGGATTTGTGTATTCTTCCTCGTCTCCATTATACTCTATTGTGCGGACAAAAGCAATACATTATTCAAATCCCGTAGGGAATCACATCGTCAATGGTCAGCTCCCGCTTTGGCTTCGCCAGACCGAGGAACTGCTTGTGGCACTCCCACAGATCCAGCAGCAGCCCAAAGGGCAGGAGCATGGTTTCCTCCGGGGTAAAGCCCAGCTGGGCGGTGCCGTAATAGAAAAGCCGGGTAAACAGCTCGGCGTCTGTTACCCGACTTCCACGTTTTTTGAGTCCGCCTCGCTTTCGATATTCCGCTTGGTGCCTTTGTACATGGCTTCCATGATGGCTTCTTTGTATCCAGCCAGCTCGAATGGAGAGGTCAGCAGTTCCACAGTATCCTGGGTCAGCGGCTCCTTCTTATCCTCTGGGTGCTGGAGGTTGTGGATGAGCACGCTTTGATTGGCCAGCAGGGTGATGAGCCAGATGATCTCATCGAGGGCCATTTCAAAGTTCTCGGACTTCATCAGCCTGTCGCCCAGGTTCTCCAAACCGCCGTAGCGTCCGGCGATCTCCTTGGTGGCGCGGGTGGTGAGTACCAACTCATACTCCATGCCGCCGATGGTGATGGCGGCGCTACGCTCCTTGTTCATGGTTCAGCCCTCCTTACGCAGTTTCTAACGTGGTGTAGTCCGGCTCATACACCTCTTCGTACCAGCCGGAGATGGTTGCGGGCAGCACGCCGGTATCGTCCTCGGAGACCTCCGCCTTCCAGGGGTGCCTGCCCTGACCGTCCACCTTGTTGCGGCGGGTCACGGTGCCTTCAATGGAAGGGGTGGAAAACTCGATGCTCTCGCCCTTGGTGGTGAGGTTGGTGGCGGGAATGCCAAACTTTACCCGGTAGAGCCAGAAGTAGCGGTACTTGCCGTTGGCCTTTTTGGCGCGAAAGCCCACGGCCACAGGGGTGCCGCCGTCCTCACTGGTGGAAACCAGCACCTTGTTTCCGTCAATGGTGGCGCCGGTCAAATCCTGGGCAACGGTAACGCCGATGTCATCCACGCCCAGGGTCAGGGTGCCGCTCTGGAACTCCTTGACCACGGCGGCGGCGCCATCGTCCGCGTACAGCGTAGCTTCCGCCAGTTCCACGGAAAGCTCGGCGGTCATGGCCTTTGCCAGGGGCTGGGGGTCGCCGTAGGTTTCGTTGCCCGAAGCGTCCTCGGTGATTTTGGCATAGTACAGCTTGTCCAAGCCGATCGTAGCCATATCTCATTCCTCCATTTCACCGGCGAGCCGCCGGTGGCAATTCGCGCCCCAACAATTCAGGTTACGCAAACTTGCCGCCCGCGCCGCTGCGCCGTTCAAAATTTATAGTTGGTATAGTTTCGCCACGTCAATGGCGTAATGATGAAAGCCGGTATCATCTTCATGGGCGATATACCGGCGGTCGGTAATGCAAAAATCCGCACCCATCAGGGCGCGGACCAGCGTGTCTTTGATGGCGGTGTAGCTGCCCTTCACGAATAGGGAAAGCCGCGCCTCCTGGGTGTCGTACCCTGGGGAATTGTCGGCATGAAGCTCAAAGGTGTCCGCCATTGGCGTGATGACCAAATAAAGGTCAGGCGGTACGCTGGAAAAACGCCGGTCTCCACCGGGATTGAACAGGCATCCGCCACCGTTTTCAGTTCAGATAGCAGACTCACAGCTTCTCCACCTCCTCTTCCAGTTTGCGGATCATGGCGCTGGTACAGGCCTTCCGGGACGAGGTCTGGGCGGATTTGAGAAAGGGTTTCGCCGGCTGGCCGCTCTTGCCGTATTCGATGATGTTGGCCAGCATGGCGTTGCTGCCGCCATCGGAGCGCGGCTCGGCAAAGCCGACCTTGATGTTGTGGTTTCCGTCCCGGTCCACCAACGGCGGGGTCAGGCCCAGGGAGCGTTCCAGCTCACCGGTGGAGCGGGAGTCATATTTCGTCCCGCTGCCGATAACGGAGGAGAGGTTGCTGCGCACCTTTGCCAGAACGACCTCGCCGCCGGCTTCCAGGACATGACCGGCGATCTCGTCCGTTTTGCTGCCCAAAAGGGACAGCTTGCGGAGGAACTCCTCTGGCATTTCCACTTTTACCTTAGCCACCGGGCTTCACCACCTTTGCCATGACCTCCAGATACATTCCCCGGCCCTTCACATCTTCCACAGAGGTGATCTCGAAGCGGTCTCCATCGCAGAGGAGCGCCAGGTCAGTGGTGACGGATACACCGGGAATGATCCGGAAGCGGAACAGGTCGGTGGCTTCCGAAAAAGCCGCCATGTTTGCCCATCTCTCGCTCCCGTGCCTTCCTTCCCGGTATGCCCGGACGGAGGCCAGGGTGACCTCCTTTTCCGATTTGAAGCCCTCCGCATCCACGGAGACTTCTTTTTTCACCAGGTCAATAAAGGTGTTCATCTTTCCAAAGGACATACTCACACCTTCCATTCCCGATCAAGCCGGAGAAGTAGATTCACTGTGTTCCACACCTGCTGACCGGCCTGCACATTATCCGCGAAAAAGCCGCCCGTGCTGCCATCCCTGGACTCGTAGAAGTGGGATGACAGCATGATGACGGCCTGTTCAGTAGTGGGCGGCATGGGGTGCTCCTGGTAGTACCCCGCCGCAATGTGCTGGTAGCTCTCCGCATAGGAGATGGCGGCGGTGATGAAGCGTTCCAGCAGCTTGTCATCGGCGTCATGCTCCAGGATGAGGTTTTCCTTGACCTTCTGCAAAAGCTCGTCCATCATCACCACCGCCTTTTCCTTAAGCAGACGCCTTCTGCGCCAGCACCTTGATGGCTTCCGACAGGATCAGCTTACCATCCACGCGCTGGGTAGCCATGAAGCCCACCTGGCCGGTGGTGGCGAACAGCTCGTTCAGACGCTTGAAAGAGCGGCCCTGACGGTCGGCGATCCAGTAGTAGCTGAAATCGCCGAAAGCGATGGTCTTGCGCCGGCGGCGATAGCGGGTACATAGGAAGAGGTGTAGACCGGACGGTTCAGGATGGTATCGGGAGTCCCAGCCGTGAGGGAAGGCTGCCACAGGTACTGACCCTGGTTGTCCTTCAGCTTGCGGATGGCCTTGACCGTGGAGTCGTTCATTACCCAGACCGCCTTTCTGCGGTAGGGGGACTTCAGAGAATAGAACAGGTCGATCAGTTCATCAGCGGTAATGGCGGTGGAGCTGGCGGCGGTAACGCCGGTCTGGGCGCCGCCGGTGGCCGCAAAGATGCCGGTGGGCTTGCCGCTGCCATCGCCCACGAAGAAGGCTTCCTCCTCCTTGGCGCCGATGCGGCGGGCAAACTCGGTGGAGATATACGAAGGCAGGTCGAACACACTGTCGTTGAGCAGCTCATCGGACACCTTCAGGAAGGTGCCCAGCTTATAGGCGGACAGAGAGGTCTGGCCGAACACCTCATCGCTCTCGGTGAGTGCTTCCTCCTCATCCAGCCAGGCAGCGGTGCCATGGCTGGTCACGATGGGGATCTTGCGGTCGCCGCTGGAGGTCTGGATGACCTTGGCCAGGCGGCGGAACACATTTTCCTCCTCCAGAGCCTGCACCAGGGTGCGCTCATACTCGTCCGGCACCAGGTAACCGCCCTCGCTGTCGGTGCCTTCCTGCAGGGCGTTGCGAATTTCGTAGGGGTTGCCCTGCAGACGCATGGCGTTCCAGAAGTTCCGCTTGTACTCATCGGAAGCGCGGCCCTTCTTCTCAATCTGCTGGTCGCCGGCGGGCTTGCCGGTGATGGGCTGGCTGACCGGCTTATTCAGCTCGGCGTCCAGAGCTTCGCGGCGCTCCATCCGGGCGATCTCCTTGCCCAGGTCGGAGATATCCTGCTCCATGCGGGAGTAGGTGGCGTCATCCTCGGCGGACAGGGTGCCCTTGTCGGTGCGGTGGGAGTCCAGGAAAGCCTTGGCAGCGTCCCAGGCCTTGGCGCGCTTCTCACGCAGTTCCAAAATAGTCATGGTAGATTTCCTCCTTTAATGTTTCAAAAGATTGAGCCGCTCGTAGAGATCGTCTACGGAGCGGCCCTTGGGTTCCGCCTTGGGGGCGGGTCGGTTGGTTTTGCATTTCTCGGCGATCTTATCCATAAGGGAATTGACCACCGCTGCTTTGGAGTACAGCATGGTGACTGTCGGGGGATCTACATCCTCCGATTCGGCAGGGCGTTTCATCACCTCATCGGCGAAGCCCAGCTCTACCGCCTTTCCAGCGTCCATCCAGGTCTCGGCGTCCATGAGGTGGGAGAGCTTTGCGCGGGACAGGCCGGTCTTGATCTCGTAGGCGTTGATGATGGAGTCCTTGACGCTGGAGAGCATCTCGATGGCCTTCTGCATCTCGCTGGTGTCGCCCATGGCCACAGTCATGGGGTTGTGGATCATGAGCATGGACACCGGGGACATGAGGACCCTGGTGCCCGCCATGGCGATGACGGATGCGGCGGACGCCGCGATGCCATCGATCTTCACGGTCACATCATGGGGGTAGTCCATCAGCATATTGTAGATTTGAGCCGCCGCCACACAGTCGCCGCCGGGAGAATTAATCCAGACGGTGATGTTCCCGTCCCCGGCCATCAGCTCCTCCTTAAAAAGCTGGGGCGTGACGTCATCGTCAAACCAACTTTCCTCTGCGATGGTGCCGTTCAGATACAGCGTCCGTTCCGCCGGAGCCGTCTCCGTCTCCGCCTGGTTCCTCCACTTCCAGAACTTCTTCATCGGGGTTTTCCTCCTTTCCCGTTTGTGTATCTGCAAAAGCCCCAGCGTTTCCAAGCGGGAGCATATTGCCGTTGATGAGATATAGGTCGCCGCCTTCCTCGGCAGGAATGCGATCGAGATTTTCCAGCTCCCGGATGTCGTTGGCGGACATCCAGCCGTTCTGCCGGCCGATGGCATACCCGTTCATGCGGCTCTGATAATCGCCGCGCAGTAGACCTTCCAGATTGAACTTCACGAAATACTGCGATTTCTCATCCGGCAGGAGGAGCGACCGGTGAACGGTCTGCTCCCAGCGGATCACCCAGGGGTCCAGCGTGTATTTCACGAACTCCAGAGATTGCTGCTCAATATTAGAAAAGCTCGACTTTTCCAGGTCGCCTACCATGTGGGGCGGCACTCGGAAAATTCGAGCGATCTCATTGATTTGGAATTTTCGGGTTTCCAGAAACTGCGCCTGTTCCGGCGAGATGCCAATGGGTGTGTATTTCATGCCCTCCTCCAGCACGGCGATCTTGTTGCTGTTGCCGCTGCCGCCGAAGGTGGACTGCCAGCTTTCCCGCACCCGCTGAGGGTCTTTGATGGTGCCGGGATGTTCCAGCACACCGCCGGGAGCCGCGCCGTTGGCGAAGAACTTAGCCCCGTACTCCTCGCAGGCAATTGCCATGCCGATGGCGTTCTTGGCCATGGCAATTGGGCTGTAGCCCACCAGCCCGTCAAAGCCCAGGCCGGGGATGTGCAGTACATCCGAGGGCGGCAGATTGACGGTGACGCCCTTCATGGTGGGCGCGTCCTCGGTGCTGGTGGTGTACTGGTAGTAGAGCCGGCCCTTGGCGTCCCGATCCACCACCATGCGGTTTGGCATCAGCGGATAGAGGGCGATGACCTCGCCCTTGCCGTTGCGGATGATCTGGGCATAGGCATTGCCCCACAGGAGCAGATGGGTCATGAGCGTTTCCCGGAATACGAAGGAACTCATCTCAGGGTTCGGCTCATCGTGGAGCAGGTTGTACAACGGATGATCCAGCGCCTTTTCCTTGCCGCCATCTTCTTTGTAGCGGTAGAGGTGCAGCGGCAGACCTGCCACCGCTTCCGCCAGGATGCGGACGCAGGAGTACACGGCGGTCATCTGCATGGCGGAACGCTCGTTGACGTTCTTGCCGGCGGTGGAGCCGCCGAAGAGAAGCTGTACCCACTGCCGGATGTCCGGTTCTGGGGCTTGTCGCGGGATTTGAACAAGCCGGAAAAGATGCCCATACACATCACCATCCTTTAAAAATGGACATAAGAAAAGCACCTACCTTTCGATAGATGCTCTTCAAAAAATTTAATTATTGTATTGTCGGCGATCAGCCGTCCAGCAGCCAGTCGATCAGATTCAGCGACTTTATGCCCTCATAGGAAGTATCCAGCCCCGGCTCCAGGGACAGCACGAGCTTCTCGTAGTTGTCCCGAATCTTCTGCAAGGGGGAAAGCTCCCGTTCGCGGACATCCTCGCTCTGCATGGATTCCGTCACCTGGATATAGAGTTTGTCATCGGCGGTGGTGGCGATGAAATCCACCTCCTGATTGTCGATTTTCCCGATGGCCACATCATAGCCCCGGCGGAGCAGCTCAAAGTAGACCACGTTTTCAATGGCGTGGCCGCTGTCCCGGTTGCGGAAGCCCAGCAGATAGTTCCGAAGCCCGATATCCACGATATAATATTTACCCAAGGTGCGCAGGTACGCCTTGCCCTTGATGTCAAACCGTTTAATTTCGTAAAAGAAATAGCTTTCCAGCAGCGCGCCGATGTAGGCCTGCACCGTGTGGGTGCTAGGGGTCCCTTTGCGCTTGCCATCCTCCAAAAGCCCCTCGTTCATCAGGGTGTTCCCAATGGAGGAGACGGAGACGCTGCTGCCGATGTTGTCCGCAAGGAACAGGACGATTTTACGCAGAAGCGCGGAGTCTGTGATCTGCCGCTGGCCACGCCGCTTTTCCCGCTCCAGAATGTCCCGCACCACCACGGTAGAGTAAATACCATCCAGAAGAGACAACGCTTTTTCCTGGTCCAACCCGATGTCCGCGATACCCGGCATCCCGCCAAAGCGCATATAGGCATCGAATACTTCCCGCAGGTCGTAGCGTTCGCCGTTTTGGTCAAACACCTGCCGACGAGTTCCGCCCAGGGCACTGGGAGTTTCCTGCACCTCAAAATTGTGGAAGTCCAAGAACTCCCGGAAAGAAAGCGGCAGCATTTTGATCTCTACGCACCGGCCGGAGAGATAGGTGGAATACTCAGAGGACAGCAGGTAGGCGTTAGATCCAGTCACATAAATGTCGCAGTCCAGATCCACCCGGAAGGAATTGACCGCATCCTCCCAGGCGTCGATTCGCTGCAGCTCATCAAAGAAAAGGTACATCCGCTTGCCAGGAACAACCCGGTCTTTGACATAGTGGTATACCGCATCCGAGGTCATGTTCCGAAAATCGTGGGATTCAAAGTTCATCTCCACAATCTGTTCCTGCGAAACGCCGGTTTCCCGCAGATGCCGGATCATCAGCTTCAGCAGACTGGACTTTCCGCAGCGGCGGATGCCGGTGATGACTTTCATCCGGTTCCGTGTCCTGAAACCGAATCAGCTTTTTCAAATACTGGTCTCGGTTTTTGAGTTCGTGTGATTCTATCATGGCACATTCCTCCATGTTGCTCTTATC
>ENA-OQCL01000435-OQCL01000435.1-human-gut-metagenome-genome-assembly--contig:-NODE-435-length-20227-cov-4.963731_pt1 | contig 20227 bp, 24 predicted proteins | sample MGYA00242502_ERZ504586 | MGnify/ENA primary metagenome ERZ504586 (study PRJEB26092, sample SAMD00036316) | human gut metagenome | host: Homo sapiens | study: EMG produced TPA metagenomics assembly of... | reverse complement strand
CGCCTCTAAGTGCAAAGGCGAATTTGTAGCGGTCAACTGTTCCGCCATACCGGAGGCGCTGCTCGAAGCGGAGCTCTTCGGCTACATGAAAGGCGCGTACACGGCGCTGATTCAGACAAGACGGGGCTTATCGAGGCGGCGGGAGGCGGAACGCTGTTCCTTGACGAAATAGGAGACCTGCCGCTCTCTTGCAGGCGAAGCTCTTCCGCTTTATCGACCAGCGGACGGTGCGCCCGATAGGCGGAACGAAAGAAAAAAAGGTGAATCTCAAGCTGATATGCGCGACCTGTCTCGACCTTGAGAAAAAGGTGCGCGACGGAAGTTTCCGCAAGGACCTCTATTTCCGCATCTCCGTCTTCCCGATCAAGCTTCCTCCGCTGCGCGAGAGGGGGCGGCGACGTCGTCGAACTTGCCTCATATTTTCTTGAAAACATATCGCAGCGCATGAACAAGAGCGCGCCTGAGCTTTCGGAAGAGGTGCGCGAAGTCTTTGCGAGTTATCCGTGGCCCGGCAACGTGCGCGAGCTGCGGAATGTAATCGAGCGGATTCTGATTCTGCGCAGTCCCCGAAAATCCCCATATGTGTGCCTTGCCGACCTTCCCGCCGAGATGCTTGAATGCGGGGCGCAGCCGCGCGCCGGCGGAGCTGAAACGCGCGAAATGGGCGCGACGCTTGGGGAAACGCTCGACGGCGTCGAACGGCGTCTCATAACGGAGGCGCTTGCCAGATGCGGAGGGAATAAGACGCAGGCCGCCGCGGAGCTTGGGATTTCGCGTTTTTCGCTTATAAGAAGGATGCAGAGGCACGGCCTTGAATGAGCTGAAACTTCTTCGCTCCATTTACAACGCGCCGCGGCCGTCCGTCTCCCCGCGGCTCTTCCACGGCGCTAATCTTCTGCTTACTCCTTTGCCGGAGCTCACGGCGGCCTGCCGCGAGCTTGCTGAGGGCAATATGTTCATTTCGTTCGCTCCGCCGCGTAATTTTTCCGCGCGCATTGAGAGTCGAGGCTGATTTCTACGAAAACCTGCCGGAGCGTCCGTCGCTCGACTCGGCGCTCTATCCCCAGATATGTTCGTGCCCGGGCTACTCCGGCGTGAGCTCAAAAGCCCCCGCCGCTTTCTGGAGCTCGCTGCTCGGCGCGGACGGATTTCTTAACTGCACGTTCGAACAGGCGGCGGAGCATTCCGGCCTGACCTTGGCCGAGACGCGGAGTTTTATCGAGAATCTGCAAAATTACGTGGATCCGGCGGGACTTTTCGCGCCGGGGCTGGCGGAATCGCTCATCATACAGCTGCGCCGCGCGGGGCTTGAGAGAAGCGCGGCGTGGACGCTGCTGACAGAGGGACGCGGCGCGCTGCTTGCGGGAAAGACGGTCGAATGGGGCGCTGCGCGCGGCCTAGACGAAGAACAGGTCGCCGCGGCGATGCGCACGCTGCGCAGCCTCGACCCCGCACCCGGCAGGAATTTCGCGCGGACGCATTACATCGCCGCCGACGTGGAATTCGTAGTCGACGACGGAAAGGTTTCGCCGCGTCTTCTGACTGACAATATGCCCGTAGTGGAGAGCCATTTCGGGGAATTCGGCCTCGCCTCCGGCGAAGCGCCGTCCGAGCCGTGGATGCGCGGCGAGTGGAGCGCGGCGCGGCGCGCGCTGAAGCTTCTCGGCCTTCGCTGCCGCACCGTCATGAGGTGCGCGCTCTACATCGCCTCCGCGCAGAGCGAAAAAATCATCGACATGAGCCTCCCTCCCAAACCTATGACCTACGCCGGAGCCGCCTCGGCGCTCTCTCTTCACGCCTCGACGCTGCACAGATGCGCGCGCGGCACATACTGCGAAATAAAGGGCCGCTGCTATCCGATGAGCGTATTCTTTTCGCGCCCGGCCGCCTCGAACGGAGGTTTGAGCGTGGCGGAGCTGCGCGCCCGCGTTGCGGAACTCCGCGCCGAAGGCATGACGAACGGCGCGATAGGGCGGATGCTCGGCGTGCCGGAGCGCACCGTCGCCTACCACAGCGCGAAGCTGAGAGCGGCGCGCGTCCGCTGATTTCGTTCTTCCCTTAATTTCCTTTATTTATCGCTTACGCATAAATCTGCCGGCTTTGACCTTCCGCCGCGTTTTTCTGCCGTGCGGCTTCGCACTTCGTGCGGCGCGTGCGATTTCGCACGCAGCATAAACCGCACGCATTTTTCGCCTCTTCGCGCGAACGCAGCCGGACAGCCGCTTTTTCGCGTTTTTTGATTTTCTCGCTCGCCGTATTTCCTCGGCAACTTTTTTGCATATATTAAGGTGAGGATTTAATTCCATCATCCATAGGAGGTAAGAAAAATGAGCGAGAAGAAAGAATCAGCTGCCAGCGTACTTATCGGAGCGGCCTTCCTTATGGCGACCTCCGCCATCGGGCCGGGATTTTTGACACAGACGACCGTCTTCACGGACCAGCTGAAGGCGGCATTCGCCTTCGCAATCGTTGTTTCCATCATCATCGACATCATCGTCCAGCTTAACATCTGGCGCATCCTCGGCGTCTCCGGGAAGCGCGCGCAGGACGTCGCCAACGAAGTCTTCCCGGGCCTCGGCTATTTTATTGCGATACTCGTCGCCATAGGCGGCCTCATTTTCAACATCGGAAACGTCGGCGGCGCGGCGATGGGCCTTAACGTCATATGCGGACTTCCGCTCGCCCCGGCCGCGATCATAAGCGCGCTCTGCGCCATCGTGCTGTTCATCAGCAAAGAGGCGGGCAAGGCGATGGACATGTTCACGAAGGTCCTCGGCATCATCATGCTCGCAATGGTCGGCTTCATGGTCGTCAAGACGCAGCCGCCAGTCGGCCTCGCGCTTAAAGAGACCGTCATCCCGTCGCAGATAGACTGGCTCACGATACTGACGCTTGTCGGCGGAACGGTCGGCGGCTACATCACCTTCTCCGGCGCGCACAGAATCATCGACGCGAACATCACCGGCGTCGACAACCTCGGCAAAATCTCGCACGGCTCCATTTCCGCCGTCTGCATCACGGGCGTCATGCGCTACCTGCTCTTCCTCGCCGTCCTCGGCGTCGTGGTCGGCGGCGCGGTCCTCGACCCCAGCAACCCGCCGGCGTCGGCCTTCCGCATCGGAGCCGGAGAGCTCGGCTACAGAATATTCGGCGTAATCCTCTGGTGCGCCGCCGTCACTTCCGTCGTCGGAGCTTCGTACACCTCAATATCCTTCCTGCGCACGCTCTTCGCGCGCGTCGAAGCGAAGCACCGCTACTGGATAATAGGCTTCATCTGCATCTCGACGGCGATCTTCACGACGATGGGAAATCCCGTCACGCTGCTCATCTTCGCGGGCTCCGTCAACGGATTGATACTCCCGATATCGCTCGGCGCGATTCTGCTCGCCGCGCATAGGAAGAGCATCATCGGCGAAGGCTACAAGCACCCGATGATCCTCACGATTCTCGGCTGGATCATGGTCGCATTCACGGCCTGGATGGGCGCGAAGTCTTTCACCGGAATAATGAAGCTGTTCGGCTAAGTCTGTTATAAAATATAGCGGCAAAGTAAAAATCCTACACGCAGAGAGGTGATTGCCTTGGCGATATACATAGACGAACCGAAATATCTTGCGGCCGGGGAGTCGTGCGTAGTGGTGGAGTTCGCGGACGAGATAAGCCGTGCGGCGAACGACGCTGTGACGGCGCTGACGAAGCACATGAGGTCGCAGAAGCGCGTGCCGCTCATGGAGTGCCTGCCGACCTACAGGTCGCTCGCGATTTACTTCGACCCGACGAAGACGACGCGCGAGGCCGTCGTTAAAGAGGCGAAGTCCGCGCCCGCGCCTTCGGCGGAGGGCGGAGAGGCCGGGACTGAGATAGAAATCCCCGTCTGCTACGGCGGCGAGTACGGCCCCGACATAGCGAACGTCGCCGAGCACGCGGGCATATCGGAAGTGGAAGTCGTCAGACGCCACAGCGCGAAGGCGTGCCACTGCTACATGATAGGCTTCCTGCCCGGCTTCGCCTACCTCGGCGGAATGGACGAAAGCATAGCGACGCCGCGCCTCGCAAATCCGCGCACAGTCATCAAGGGCGGCAGCGTCGGCATCGCCGGAAAGCAGACGGGCATCTATCCGATAGACAGCCCCGGCGGATGGCAGCTCATCGGGCGCACGCCGCTGCGCCTCTTCACGCCGGAGGCGGAACGCCCGACGCTCATCGAGGCGGGCTACGAGGTGCGCTTCGTGCCGGTTTCGGAAGAGGAGTATAAAAAAATCGAAGCGGAAGTCGCTGCGGGCACGTACAAGCCCGTTCTGAAAGGAGCTGACGCGCAATGACCGAGCTTAAAGTCAGACGTGCCGGAATGCTCACCTCAGTGCAGGACCTCGGGCGCTGGGGCTTCCAGTCGAGCGGCGTTCCCGTAGCGGGGGCGATGGACCTTCCGGCGCTGCGCCTCGGCAACGCGATGCTCGGCAACCCCGAGGGGGCGGCGGCGCTCGAAGTGACGCTGCTCGGCCCTGAGCTTGAGGTCTGCGGCTGCGGAGCGGTGGTTTTCGCGGGAGGCGACCTTGGCTTCTCGGTCAACGGGCGGCCCGTAGGCTCGTGGCGCGTCGTCGAACTGAAGGACGGCGACGTGATTTCCTTCACCGGGCCAAAGAGCGGCTGCCGCGGCAATCTCTGCTTCGCGGGCGGCGTTGATGTTCCGCTCGTGATGAACAGCCGCTCGACATATATGCGGGCAAAAATAGGCGGCTTCGAGGGACGTGCGCTGAAAAACGGCGACGTCGTAAAAATCGGCGAGCCTTCGCCGCTCTGGAAAAGACTCGACGGCTTTACGCTGCCGCCCGAGCTCAACCCCGCGCTTCCGTCCAACGCGCCGCTGTCGCTGATGACGGGGCTTCAGGAGGATATGTTCACGGAGGAGGGCAAATCGACGCTCTTCTCGTCAGAATACACGATAACCTCCGATTCGGACAGAATGGGCTGCCGCCTCGAAGGCGACAAAATCGCGCACAGCGGCAAAAGCGGGGACATCGTCTCCGACGCAATCCCGCTCGGCGCGGTGCAGGTGCCGTCGCACGGCATGCCGATAGTGATGCTCGCCGACCGCCAGACGACGGGCGGCTACACCAAGATAGGCGTCCTCACGCCGCTCTCTATAGAGGCGCTCGTCCAGAAAATGCCGGGCTCGGCGGTGCGCTTCATCAAAGCGTCGCCGGACGGCGGAACGGCGGAGCAGATGAAAATCGCCGACGCCGTCCGCCGCGTGAACGAGCTGCGCTGCACCTACGTCTCGCGTCCGCGCGCGGCGCAGGCTGGAGGCCTCGCGTCGACGCGCCTCCGCCTCACAATCGACGGCAGAGAGTACGACGTAACCTGCGAAGAAATAAAATAGGGGAGGGGTTCATAATGTACAAGATAGACCTGAACAGCGACATCGGCGAAAGCTTCGGGGCCTATAAGCTCGGAGACGACGCGGCGGTAATGGAGGCCGTGACGTCGGCGAACGTAGCCTGCGGCTTCCACGCGGGAGACCCGCTCGTAATGAAGAAAACTCTCGAAAACTGCGCGAAAAAGGGCGTAGCGGCCGGCGCGCACCCCGGCTATCCGGACCTTGTCGGATTCGGGCGCAGAAACATGAAATGCACTCCCGACGAGGAATACGCCGACTGCCTGTACCAGATAGGCGCGCTGCAGGCCTTCTGCCGCGCGAACGGAATGACGCTCCAGCACGTAAAGCCGCACGGCGCTATGTACAACCAGGCCGCGAAGGACCCGGCGCTCGCCGCGGCTATAGCGCGCGCCGTCCGCGACGCCGGCGAGGGAATAATCCTTATGGGACTCGCGAACTCGGAATTTGAGAAGGCCGCCAAAGAGCTCGGCGTGCCGTTCGCGGCGGAAGCGTTCGCCGACAGGGGCTACATGCCCGACGGTTCGCTCGTCCCGCGCTCGCAGCCCGGCGCCGTCATTCACGACCCGGCGAAGGCGGCGGAGCGCGTAGTCAGAATGGTGACGGAAGGCACCGTCGAGGCCGTCGACGGCACAATTATAAATTTCCGCCCCGACTCGATATGTATGCATGGAGACACGCCAGAAGCAGTGGAAATGGCGAAGGCGGTCCGCGCTGCGCTTGAAGCTGCGGGCGTAAAAGTGACGAACTTGAAGGAGGTCGTATTAGGATGACGCTCCCGTTTGACGTAACGCCGTACCGCGCGACACACCCGAAAGAAATGCGCCGCATTATACGCGAAGGCGAGTGGACGCACCCGACGTCGGGGCTCTGCCACTGCCACGTGCAGGCGAACATGATAGTCCTGCCGAAGGACTGGGCCTATGACTTCCTCGTATTCGCGCAGCGCAACCCGAAGCCCTGCCCGATACTCGACGTGACTGAGCCCGGCGACTGGGAGGCGCGCCTCATCGCGCCCGGCTCCGACGTGCGCACCGACATTCCGAAGTACCGCGTCTGGAAAGACGGCGAGCTGATAGACGAGCCCACGGACGTCGTGAAATACTGGCGCGACGACCTCGTCGCCTTCCTCCTCGGCTGCTCCTTCAGCTTCGAAGGCGCGCTGCTTGAGGCCGGAATCCCGATACGCCACATCGACATGAACCGCAACGTCCCGATGTACGTCACTAACATACAGAACAAGCCCGCCGGACGCCTCTCCGGCCCGATGGTCGTCAGCATGCGCCCCGTGCGCCACGACCAGGTGCCGAAGGCCGTGCTCTCGACGGGACGCTTCCCCGCGGTACACGGCTCGCCGGTACACATCGGCGACCCCGCCGCGATAGGCATCAAAGACGTAAACAAGCCGGACTTCGGCGACCCCGTCGAGATACGCGAAGGCGAGACGCCGGTCTTCTGGGCCTGCGGCGTCACCCCGCAGGCGGTCGTCATGAACGTCAAGCCGCCGTTCGCGATAACGCACGCACCGGGATACATGTTCATCGGAGACCCGAAGGACGTGGACTACGCGGTATTCTAGGAAAAACAGCCAAACGCACAAAGCGCGGCGCGGGACACACTCCCGCGCCGCTTTTTCGTGCCGTTCCGTAAATTTTGCGCGCGCGTCAGTGCTCGCGCGTCGAAATCCAAAGCACGCCGCCGAGCATCAGCGCCGCGCCCGCGAACTGGCCCAAGCCGAGCCGCTCGCCGAGCGTGACGTAGGCGAAGAGCGCGGAGAAGACAGGCTCGAGCGAAAGCGTAATGCCAGCCGCCGTAGCGGAGACATGCTGCTGAGAAATAACCTGCATGATGAAGCAGTAAGCCGTGCCCAAGACAACCATGACGGCCATGCTACTCCAGAAAACGAAGGAAGTCGGGAGCGTGAAGCCACCCGCTATCAAGCTGGCGGCGGCGGAGTAGAGCCCCATGAAAAGGAACTGCATGACGCCGACCGCTACGGGGTTCAGCCCGCAGAGAGAGCTTCCCGTGAAGACGATATACGAAGCGTAGCAGACAGCGCAGACGAGACAGAGCAGGTCGCCGCTGTGGAAGCCCATCTCGCCGCCGAGCGTCAGCAGGCAGATGCCCGCCATAGACATCGCGAGCGCGATGACTGTGTGGACGCTTATCCGCACCTTATAGACGATCCGCAGAATGACCGGCACGAAGACGACGGACATGCCGACGATGAAGCCCGCGTTCGTCGCCGTCGTAGATTTGACGCCGAGCACCATCGAAAGACAGGCGACGAACATCAGCGTCCCGAGCTTCGCCGCGCAGACGAGCTCCCTCTTCTTGAGCGGAGTGATGCTCTTATAAAGAATCGGGAAAGTTATGAGAAACGCGCCGAGAAACCGCAGCGTCAGCAGCGTATAGGCGTTCGCGTACTCCTGGCAGATTTTCGAAAGTCCGTACGACGTGCTCCAAAACGCCGCGACCGATACGAGACAGAGCGTATATTTATATTTTTCAGCAAGCTTCATAATCCATCATCACCGGCGGTATTATACACCAGCCGCGGCGAAATATGCGGAGGCCGGCCGTCGCTTCGCCTGCGCCCGCGAAGATAAGCGGCGCACAATTTTCACGCGCGCTATTTTTCAGTAAAAGCATTTGTGTTAAAATGTAGTTTGCGAAAAAGTTGGACGCGCTTGAAAGAGGGGCCTGCATTATGTCGATATACCGCGATCCTGAGAAAATAGCCGCTTATCTTGAAAGTTGGATAAAAGAGAAATTCGCAGAGGCCGGCGCTTCGCGCGCGGTGCTCGGCATCAGCGGGGGCATCGACTCGGCGCTTCTCGCCGCGCTGCTCGCGAAGGCGCTCGGGCCGGAGAACGTGACGGGCGTCATGATGCCGTGCCACAGCATGCCGATCGACGAGGAGTACGCGGCTCTGCTCGCGGACGCCATAAAGATTAAGCGTGCAAAGGTCGACCTTTCCGCCGTTTACGACGCTGAGGTCGCGGCGCTTGAGACCGGAGGCGCGAAGCCCGACGGGCTGGCGGCGGCGAACATAAAGCCGCGGCTGCGCATGATTACGCTCTACTCGATAGCGCAGCAGCAGGGCGCGCTCGTCTGCGGCGGAGGCAACAAGGACGAGATAACGATGGGGTACTTCACGAAGTACGGCGACTCCGGCGTGGACCTTCTGCCGCTTGCGGACCTGCTCAAGGGCGAGGTCTGGGCCGTCGCGGAATATCTCGGCGTGCCGCGCGAGATAATCGACCGTCCGCCGACTGCGGCTCTCTGGGAAGGGCAGACCGACGAGGCCGAGATGGGGCTCACATACAAAGAGCTCGACGCCTACATCGCGACAGGCGAGGCGTCGGAGGCGGCGAAGGAAAAAATTCGAACGCGCCAACAAACGTTCGGCGCATAAAAGGCTTTTTCCGCCGATGGCAAAACTGCCCGATAATTTGTAAGCAAAAATTTTTAAATATATTTATGAGGTGATTTTCTTGTCAGGACATTCACATTGGGCGGGTATCAAACACCGCAAAGCAGCGCAGGACGCTAAGAAGGGCGTCGCCTTCCAGAAGCTTATAAAGGACGTAATCGCGGCCGCGAAGGCCGGCGGCGGAGACCCGAACTCGAACTTCCGCCTTAAAGTCGCAATAGACAGAGCCCGCGCGGGCAACGTCCCCGTGGACAACATCGAGCGCGGAATCAAGCGCGGCACCGGCGAGCTCGGCGGAGAGATGGAGGTCGTCCTCTACGAAGGCTACGGGCCGAACGGCGTCGCCGTCATGGTCGAAGTCATGACCGACAACCGCAACCGCACCGCGCCGGAGATGCGCTCGCTCTTCACGAAAACGGGCGGAGCTATCGGAGAGATGGGCTGCGTCGCGTGGAACTTCGACCGCAAGGGCGTCATCGAGGTAACGGGCGAAGGCATCGACGAGGACGCGCTCATGATGGCGGCCATCGACGCGGGCGCCGACGACCTTGAGGCCGAGGACGGCGGCTTTGAAATCACCTGCGACCCCTCCGTGCTTTCGCAGGTCGGCGAAGCGCTGAAGAACGACGGCTACAACGTCGACACGATGGAGATTCAGATGGTCCCGAAGAACACCGTCTCGATCACCAACAAGGCCGACGCGCAGAAGCTTCTCGCGATGGTCGAGCGTTTCGAAGATCACGACGACGTTCAGGCCGTCTACTCGAATTTCGACATTCCCGAAGAGATACTGGCGGAGATTGAAGAATAACGAAGAGGGCGGAATTCGCGCTTTAGGAATAGACCCCGGGCTCGGCACGCTGGGCTACGGGGTCGTTTCGCAGTATGGGAACGCGCTGCGCTGCGAGACCTACGGCGTGATAAAGACGCCGCCCAACCTTTCGCTTGCGCAGCGCCTCGCGATGCTCTACTTTGAGCTGAAAAAGAAGGCCGAGGAATTTCCGCCCGACATGGTGGCTGTCGAGAAGCTCTTTTTCGGCAGGAACACGACGACGGCGGAGATGGTGTGGCAAGCGCGCGGCGTCGTACTGCTGCTTGCGGCGCAGCTCGGCTTCGAGCCCTACGAGATAAAGCCGAACGAGGTCAAGCTTGCGGTCTGCGGTTACGGCGGCGCGGAGAAGGGGCAGGTGCAGGGGATGGTCGCGCACATGCTCGGCCTGACGAAGAACCCGAGCCCCGACGACGCGGCGGACGCGCTCGCGATAGCGATTGCGGGCCTCGCGGTCCACACCTACGACAGAAATATTATGAAGGGCTATTAAGCTATGATAAATTTTCTCAGAGGAACTCTCGCCGAAATTTCCAAGGAAAGCATAATAATCGACGTCTTCGGCTTCGGCGTCGAGGTCTATCCGACGAAGGCGCTGCTCGCCTCCGCGGTAGTCGGCGAAGAGATAAAGTGCCGAACCTACATGCAGGTGAGCGACGCGGGCATAGCGATGTTCGGCTTCGCGAACGAGACGGAGCGCGACTTCTTCATGGAGCTGCTTCACGTCAAGACGATAGGCGGAAAGCTCGCGATTATGCTGATGCGTTATCTCGACCTCGCGCGCATCGTAGAGGCGATAAAGGCGGGGAACGTCTCCGCGCTTTCCGTGCCGGGCCTCGGCGCGAAGCGCGCGGAGCGCATCTGCTTCGAGCTCAAGAGCAAGGTCGAGAAGGAATTCGCCTCGATAGGCGCGGAAATTTCGGGCGGCGGAGCGCCCTCGTCTTTCGATTCCTTCGTCGCGGAGGCGCTCGCAGGGCTCGGCTTCTCGCACGGCGAATGCGCGCGCGCGATAGCGACGGCGAAGGCGCAGGCCGACGACGACACGTCGTGGACGGAGGAGACGCTGCTCAAGGCCGCGCTCGGCATCCTACAGCGCAGGTAGCGAGGTGTTGAAATGGAAGACAACGAACGTTCTCATAAGCTTATAGAAACGATGCGCCGCGAGAAGGAGGACGAGATATACACCCTCCGTCCGCAGGCGCTTAACGACTTTATCGGACAGAGCGCGCTCAAGGACAAGCTGACGATTTTCATGACGGCGTCGCTTCAGCGCGAGGAGCCGCTCGACCACACGCTCTTCTACGGGCCGCCCGGACTCGGCAAAACGACGCTCGCGGGAATTATCGCGAAGGAGATGAAGGGCAATCTCCGCGTCACGACGGGCCCCGCGCTCGAGCGCGCGGGCGACCTCGCCGCGATTTTATCCAACATACAGCCGAACGACGTGCTCTTCATAGACGAGATACACAGGATGTCCGCGAACATCGAAGAGATACTTTATCCCGCGATGGAGGATTTTTCGCTCTCGATAGTAGTCGGCAAGGGGCCGCTCGCGCGCAGCATCCGCCTCGCGCTGCCGAAGTTCACGCTCATAGGCGCGACGACGCGCCTCGGCCTGCTCACCTCGCCGCTGCGCGCGCGCTTCGGCATAGTCGAGCAGCTTCATCTTTATTCGCCGGAGGAGCTCACCGCGATAGTCAAGCGCGGCGCGGGCGTGCTCGGCCTTAACATCATGGACGACGCGGCCGAGGAGATAGGGCTGCGCTCGCGCGGAACGCCGCGCGTCGCGCTGCGCCTGCTGCGCCGCGTGCGCGACGTCGCCGAGGTCAAGCGCGTCCCGCAGGTGGAGCGCGACCTAGCGCGCTACGCGCTCGACATGCTCGGCGTCGACCCGCAGGGGCTCGACGACGGCGACCGCAAATTCCTGCGCGCGCTGATAGAGCTCTTCGACGGCGGCCCTGTCGGACTCTCGACGCTCGCCGCCGCGCTCAACGAGGACGCGCAGACGATAGAGGATATCTACGAGCCCTATCTTATCCAGAAGGGGCTGCTCGAGCGCACGCCGCGCGGACGGCGCGCGACGCGCAACACGTGGGACTATCTCGGCATCCCGGTATCGCAGCACTTCATGCAGTACCAGCAGAATCAGCAAAGCCTCTTCACGCAGGAGGACGAACAATGAACCAGCTCGGAAAAGCGCTTATAGGCATGGGGCTGCTGCTTGCGGCGATAGGCGTCGTCCTGGTCCTCGCGGGCAAGCTCAACATCCCGTTCGGAAAGCTGCCGGGCGACATCACATACCAGAAAAAGAACCTGACCGTCTTCGCCCCTTTCGGGACGATGCTGGTTGTCAGCGTCGTGCTTTCGATAATCTTCAATATTTTCTCCAGGTGGAAATAAAAATCATGAAAAAACCAGATCTTTGCGGCGGCGATAATATTCGTCCTCCTTTGGGAGCGTCCCCGCCTCGGCGCGCGAAATTCACGGTGCTGCTCAAGCAGCGCGTGACGCAGGGCGCGATCGGCGGCCAGGGCGTCGTGCTCACCGACGCGCGCGGAATGTACACGAAGCCCTTCAACGGCACATTCAAGATATCCTATGCGAACGGAGCTATGAAGGCAGGGAAAGTCACATATAAACTGCCCGTGACGATGAAAAGCGGCGCCGGCGTCGTCGTCGACGGCGTCAAATACAAAGGCTCGCTCGTCATCGAAAGAAACGGAAGCGGCCTCAACATAGTCAACAAGGTAGACGTCGAGGAATATCTCAAAGGCGTGCTCAAATCCGAAATGAGCCCGAGCTGGCCCAAAGAGGCGCTCAAGGCGCAGGCAGTGCTCGCGCGCACCTACACGCTGGCCTCGAAGAAGCACGGGGCATACGACATATGCGATGAGACGCACTGCCAGGTCTACCGCGGCACTGCCGGCGAATCGCCCGCTATAACGCAGGCCGTCAACGAGACGAAGGGGCAGATACTCACCTACGGCGGCGCTCCGGCGCAGACCTTCTTCTTCAGCGACAGCGGCGGCATGACGACTAGCTCGCAGTCCGTATGGGGCGGCGTCGTGCCTTACCTTACGCCGAAGGCCGACCCCGTGCCGAACGACAGCCCGAACAAAACGTGGCAGGCGAAGCTCACGATGGCGCAGATAGGCAAAAAGCTCACCGCGGCGGGCGCGGGAGTCGGAACGCTGAAATCGCTGCGCCCCTATAAGCGCGACAAGAGCGGCAGAATAGAGCAGATAGAGCTCAAGGGCAGCGCCGGGACGAAAATCATCAGCGGCAACAAATTCCGCACCGCGGTCGGCGCAACGGTCGTCAAGAGCACGCTCTTCGAATTCAACCGTCAGAGCGCCTATAAGGTGAGCACGACGACGACCGCGAAGCCCGCAGCGAAAATCGTGCAGATTCCGAAGCAGAACGCCGCCGCGCCTGCGGCGCAAATCGCCGGAATGCCGGAAAACGACGCCGACAAGCTCTACTGGATGGCGAAGAACAACGTCTTCACGATGAGAGAACTTCTCTCGATGATAGGCGACGACAGCAAATATCCGCAGTACGTGGCCGAAGGGCTCGCGCGCATGGCGAAGATGAAAAATCCGCCCGCGAAGGCCGAAAAGCCGAAGCCAGAGGTAAAGCCCGCGCCGCAGGCAACGGTCACGGAAGCCGCGGCCTCCGCGCTCTCGATGGAAGGCACATCGGCGCAGACGGTCGTAATGTACGGCAGGGGCTACGGCCACGGCGTCGGCTTCCCGCAGTGGACGGCGAAGGCCCTCGCGGAAGCCGGCTGGGATTATAAACGGATGCTCGAATATTACTTCCAGGGCACGAAGCTGGAGACGAGATAAATGGAACGCGACCTGACGAAAACCGCGGCCTACGACTACAATCTGCCGAAAGAGCTGATAGCTCAGGACCCCGCAGAGCCGCGAGACTCCTCGCGCCTCATGGTAGTACATAAAAAAGACGGCGCGACTGAGGACCGCATATTCCGCGACATCACGGAATATCTCAACCCCGGAGACCTGCTCGTCCTCAACGACACGCGCGTACTTCCCGCGCGCGTCGAGGGCGTCAAAAAAAATGCGGCGAGCACGGCGCGCACGTCGAGATATTCTTTCTCAATCCGGGCGGCGCGCCGAACGAATGGACGGCGCTCGTCCGCCCCGGGCGCAAACTGCCCGAAGGTACGAAGGTCGCGCTCGACGCCGATACGGAAGTGACGGTCGGCGCGCGTCTTGAAGACGGCCTGCGCACGCTGATATTCGCAAAGGACGCAGACCCGCTCGCGATAATACACAAATTCGGCAAGACACCGCTCCCGCACTACATCACAGACACGCACGCCGAGCCCGAGCGCTACCAGACGGTCTACGCGAAGGCCGAGAAAGAGAACTCCGTCGCCGCGCCGACCGCGGGGCTGCACTTCACGCCGGAGCTTCTGCAAAAGCTCGAGGACAAGGGCGTGCCGCACGTATTCGTCACGCTGCGCGTCGGCCTCGGCACATTCCGCCCCGTCAAGGCGGAGAACATCGCCGACCATATAATGCACGAGGAGTTCTGCGAGATACCGCCCGAGACCGCAGAGGCGATAAACGCAGCGAAGAAGCGCAGCGGGCGTGTCGTCGCGGTCGGCACGACCGTCGTACGCACCCTCGAGTCATTCGCGCAGCGCTACGGAAAAATCGTCCCGGGCGCGCTCGACACACGGCTCTTCATAAGCCCCGGCTTCGAATTCCGCGTCATAGACGCGCTCATAACGAACTTCCATCTGCCTATGAGCACGCTGCTGATGCTCGTCTCGGCCTTCGGCGGCTACGATACGATGATGAGCGCCTATAACGAGGCCGTGCGCAAACGTTACCGCTTCTTCTCGTTCGGCGACTCGATGTTCATCGAATAGGAGGACAACAAAATGACGGTAAAGATGATAGGCACCAGAAACTGCCCCGACGTGCGCGCCGCGCTTGAAACGATAGCGGAGAAAGGGCTCGACGTGGAATTCGTCAACATCGACGAAAGCACCGCGAACCTCAAGCTCTTCCTGCGCCTGCGCGACAAAGCGCCCGAGTTCGACGAAGTCAAGAAAAACGGCGCGATAGGCGTGCCCTGCTTCGTCGACGGCAAGAGGATATTCTTCGACATAAACGAACTGTAACGCAGCGCTTGAAGCGATGCGGCGAGAAAACGGCGGGAGAGCGCAAGCTTCCGCCGTTTTTTTGTATAAAGAAAACTCCAGGCTATGCCTGGAGTTCATTCAGCTTATAGCTATGAGCAAAAGCTCCTCTGACGTAGTATAAGAAAGTCCGTCAACCGTCTTAACAACGTACAGAGGAGGTCCAACATGGACACAGAAACCCTAGCACATACAAAATGGAATTGCAAATATCACATTGTCTTTGCTCCGAAATTTAGAAGACAGATTATCTACGGCAGGCTGAAAACTGAGATTGGGAAGATTTTAAGAACTCTCTGCGAGAGGAAAGAAATCGAAATCATTGAAGCCAATCTATGCGCTGACCATGTCCATATGCTGATTGCCATACCGCCCAAATATAGTGTCGCAGATTATGGGATACCTGAAGGGCAAAAGCTCGATTATGATATTCGACCGCTTTGCACATATGAAATACAAATATGGCAACAGACATTTCTGGTGCAGAGGATATTACGTAGACACGGTAGGACGCAACCAGAAGAAAATAGCGGAGTATATCAGGAACCAGTTGAAAGAGGACTATCAAGCCGACCAGCTGAGTTTGTTCGAGCCGGCAGACCCGTTTACGGGTAAACCGGTCAACGCAGGCAAAAAAAGATTTCCCGGTAAGCTCCCTTTAGGAGCCGCCCGGGAAAGTGGTGCGGTTGGCGGACTTTCAAGCTCGTTTAGAGCTGCCGGTAATATGCCCTTATAGGGCTGGCACAAACTACCGGCTTAGCCGGTAGTTCTGATTGAGTGAACTATCTTGTTATATTGCTTAAAAGTTCATTCGTTCTTAAGCTTACTTCTTCAGCCCTTCTACGAACTCTTTCATCCTCTTCATGCCTTCTTTGATGTTCTCCATCGAGCAGGCGTAGGAGAGGCGGATGTAGCCGGGGGCGAAGAAGGCGGTGCCGGGGACGGCGGCGACGTATTTTTCTTTTAGCAGCATCTCGCAGAACTTCATGTCGTCGGGCACGGGGCAGCCGGTTACGTCGGCGAAGACGTAGAAAGCGCCCTCCGGTTCGCGGACTTTGAGGCCTGGAATGTCGTTTATCATATCGACGATGACGCGGCGGCGCTTCTCAAACTCCGCGCGCATCCTCTCGACGTCCTCGTCTGCGCCTGTGATCGCGCCGTACGCGGCCCACTGGGCTATCGAGCTTGCGTTCGAGGTCAGATGCGTCTGGAGCGTCGCCATCTTTGCGATTATCTCCTTGGGGCCGAGGGCGTAGCCGATGCGCCAGCCGGTCATCGCGTATGCTTTGCTTACGCCGTTGATGATTATCACGCGGTCTTTTACCTCGGGTACGACGTTGATGATGTTGACGTGTTTCGCGGGCGCGTAGGTGAAACGCTCGTAAATCTCGTCGAAGATTATCCAGAGGTCCTTTTCAATCGCTATTTCGGCGATCATGCGCATCGTCTCTTCTGGATAAATCGCGCCGGTCGGGTTTGACGGCGAGTTTACGATGATACCGACGGTCTTCGGCCCGATCGCTTCAAGGAGTTTCTCTTTCGTCGGAATGAGCCCGGTCGACATGGTGTCGACGACCTTTTCGACGCCGCCGGCCATGTGCAGCTGCTCGACGTAGCTGACCCACGCAGGCGCGAAGAGCACGACTTCGTCTCCGTCGTCGACGAGCGCCTGCATCGCCTCGTAGAGCAGCGGCTTCGCGCCGGCGGCGACGATTACCTCGGCGGGCGTGTAGTTGAGCCCGAAGCGGTTTTTGTAATAATCGCAGACGGCCTGGCGCAGCTCGATGATGCCGGTGTTCAGCGTGTAATGCGACTCGCCGCGTTTGATGGCCTCCATCGCCGCGTCGTTAGCGGATTTGGGCGAGCCGAAGTCAGGCTCTCCGGCGCTGAATGAAAGTACGGGCTTTCCCTCCGCCTTCATATTTTTCGCCGCCGCGGAAACGCTCAGCGTCGCGGAAGGCGCTATGTTCAGGATTCTCTTTGAAAACTTCACTTTTATATCCTCCTCATCTTAAATGACAAGTTTATAATAATCCGCGCCGAAACGCGAAAATACAGTTATTATAATAACACAGCCCCCTTTTTGTAACAATCCTTCGACTGATATTAATTTTATCGTAATCATAAATATCAGCTTCGTCGCGCAAATTTGTGAAAGATGTTTACATAATTTCCTCATTTGTGCAGATTTGAATATCATGATAAAATATAGTCAGTTACAGGAAACACAAGCAACATAACGAATGGAGGAGTTGCTATGGAAGTACGTTTCTTTACACGCAATGTCGAACTCCCCGGAGATATTAAGGACTACATGGAGAAGAAGCTCGTCAAGATTGAGAAATTCTTCGACCGTATCCTTGACACTCAGGTCGTGCTCAACTACAAGCGGGGCATGAACGTGGTCGAGATAACCGCGAATGTAAACGGCGTCATCATGCGCGGCGAGGACTACGCGCCGGACCTGCGCAAAGCCTTCGACAAGGCGCTGAAGAATATAGAACGCCAAGTGAAGAAGCACAAGAGCTACCTCACCGACAGGGCCCGCATGAAGGTACAGGATATTTCCTTCGACATAGATCCTGAGATAATGACGCCGGCCGCGCCGGAAAAGGAAGAGACGCACGAGATCGTCAAGAGAAAGAAGTTCTCCGTCGACGTTATGACGCCGACAGAAGCGACGATGCAGATGGATCTCCTCGGGCACTCCTTCTTCATCTTCAAGAACGACGAAACGGGCGAGATAAACGTAGTCTACCGCCGCGAAGAAGGCGGCTACGGCCTGCTCGAACCGAAATAAACATAAATAATTAAAAAATCGCCGGACGATTCCGGCAGCGCGAAGCCCCTCCGTGCGGAGGGGCTTTTTCTGTTTTATGCCGGCGTTCGCGGTAAATCCCTGCGTTATTCCGCCAACCGCAGCACTGTCAGCGGCGTTTTGTGGAGGCCGGAGGTTTTTGTTGCGGTTACGTCGAAGGGGACGGGGCAGTTCAGTTCGTGGGGGAAGGCGAATGTCAGGCGCTTTTCCGTCTCAGGGGCGCCGTAGCCGTTCAGCGCGAGGAAGGCGTTCGCCATTTCATTTTCTCTCTGATATTCCACGCCGCCGCTAGTTTTTCTGGCGGTGAATTCGGCTTTCTGCGGGCTGCGCGAGTTCCAGTTCGTCTCCGCGCGCGCGAGCACGGAGAATCCTTCCGCCTCCGGCGTTATCGTTACGGAGACGACGTTGTGCCCCGGCATTTTCATGTGGTCTATTACGAATTCCGTCGCGCCGTTCGCCTGCACGTACGCCGCGAGCTCCGGGGCGTCGAGCGCCTCGCATACGGCGAAGGCGGCGCTTACGGCGAGCGCCTCGCACTGGGCGAGTTCGCGTCTCTCGTATTCGCCTTTTGTTGCGATGCGCCAGCCGATGAAAAACAGCGAAGCTATCACTCCGGCGAAGATCAGATATTTTGCGATTTTTTGCAGCAGGTTCGACGTCTTCTCTTTCATGAGCGTATTATACAGTATTTCTGCGCGCCGTATGTTAGAATGTCATGCGGTGATGCGCTATGGACGGGCTGAAAAATAAAGAAACTGACAACGCGGTGCGTATAGACGTGGAACAACCGGACGGGGCGGACATCGTCCGCGACGAGGTGTGGCTCATCTGCGCGGTGGCGAAGTGGGTCGTCCTCGCCATCGTGACCGGGCTCGCCGTCGGGCTGGTTGCCGGCGGATTCCTGCTCGCGCTGCGCTGGAGCATGGACAAGGCCGCTGCGCTCGGACGGCTGCGCTGGCTTCTGCTTTTTCCCGGGCTTTTGATAAGTTATTTCCTTGTGCGCCTGCTTGCGCCGCAGTCGGCGGGCCACGGCACCGAGGCGGTCATCGACGCTATTCACAACAAGCGCCGCACGCTGATAGACGTGAAGGCCGTGCCGGTCAAGATAGCGGCGACAATCGTAACTATCTCGTCGGGCGGCTCCGTCGGCATCGAAGGACCATGCGCGCAGATCGGCTCCGGCGTTTCATACGTCATCGGCAGGCTCTTCAACCTCGACGAGTCTGATTTGAAAAAGGTGATAATCTGCGGCATCGCGGCTGGCTTCTGCGCCGTCTTCAGCACGCCTGTGACCGGCGCGATTTTCGCCGTCGAGGTGCTCTTCGTCGGGCAGATATTCTATGACGTTCTCTTTCCTTCTTTAATCAGCGGCATAGTCGGCTATTTCACCGCCGCGGCTATGGGCGCGGGCCACGGCGTCAACATAGCCGTCTCCGTGCCGGAGCTCGGGCCGTGGGCGCTCGCCGCTTCACTGCTGGCGGGGATTTTCTTCGGAGTCGTCGCAATTGCGAACATTGAGGGAATCCACCTCGCGCAGAAAGGCTTCGCGCGCTTCGGTGTGACGGGGTGGAAGCGTCCCGTCGCGGGCGCGGTCCTGCTGCTTGCGATAGGGCTGCTCTTCGGCGGAGAGTTCCTCGGCCTCGGCAACGAGACGATATGGGCCATGGTGGCGGGGGAGGAGAGCCTGCCGCTCGGCTTCGCCGTCAAAATCGCGGCTATGGGCATAACGCTCGCCGCGGGCGGCTGCGGCGGCGAAATTACGCCGACCTTCTTCATCGGCGCGTCGTCGGGGCTGCTTTTCTCGATGATAACGGGGCTCGACCCTTCGTTCTGCGCGGCGCTCGGCGTCTGCGCCGTCCTCGCCGCCTCGACCAACACGCCGATTTCAGGCACGCTCTTCGCAATGGAGCTCTTCGGCGCGCAGATAGCGGCCTTCGCTGGCGTCGCCTGCGCCGTCTCGTACCTCGTCGTCGGGCACAGGAGCCTTTACCCTACGCAGGTGCTGCTCTCGCCTAAATCGCGCGCCTTCTCCATACGGCGGACGGAGCGCGGCGAGCGGCTTGTACGCCGTTTCGACAGCATATCGCTGCGCCGCATTGTGAAATTCTATCTTGAACGCATGATAAGCAGGATAATTGAAAGGAGGCGCTGAACGATGCGCAAAGCCCTGAACATGATACTCACCGCGCTCTCCGCGGCGATACTGATGGTGTGGGTGTGGAAGTTCTTCGGCCCCGGCAGCGAAGAGACCCGCCGCGCAGGAAGCGCCGCGCTCGGCGGCAATAGGTTCGAGCTACGGCGGGCTGCTGTGGATTTCCATCTCCGTCGTCTGCCTCGGCTACCTTCTGTGGCGCTTTATGAGCTGGTTCTTCTGGCACAAATACTTCCGCGAAGATCCGCCCGACGAAGGGGAATAAAAAATGCCCGCCTCTAGGAGGCGAGCTCGTGGTATTCGGCACTTCTATGGCCTTGTCCGCGACGACGGCCTCGACCCTGTCGCGCTCGCCGCACGGATAGCTGCACGCGAGGCCGCAGCTCGCCGAAATCTGACGCGGCACGGGGATGATCTTCAC
>ENA-OQCL01000433-OQCL01000433.1-human-gut-metagenome-genome-assembly--contig:-NODE-433-length-20279-cov-9.221516_pt1 | contig 20279 bp, 20 predicted proteins | sample MGYA00242502_ERZ504586 | MGnify/ENA primary metagenome ERZ504586 (study PRJEB26092, sample SAMD00036316) | human gut metagenome | host: Homo sapiens | study: EMG produced TPA metagenomics assembly of... | reverse complement strand
ATGGCGGAACTTGTAACAACCTCTTCATTCTTCAGTTCGGGCGGCAGATAATCCAAATATTTGCGCAGCAAATCAACGGTCTGCTCCATATACAGACCGAAATCGGGTATCTCATCCCATTCGGGAAAGGCCTAGCTACCAGTCACCAGTCACGCCTTCGTATAGACTTTATGATCCAGCACGCAGACGTCAGGGAGGTTTCTGTATTTTTCTGCATAGTCACAGCCATAGCCGACGATAAATTCATCCGGAATTTCAAAACCGACATACTTCACATATACATCCGCTTCGCGGCGTTCCTTCTTATTGAGACAGATGGCAAGCTCCACCGAAGCCGCGCCTCTCTCCTTCAGGAGCGGCACGAGGTGGGACATGGTGATGCCGGTGTCGATGATATCCTCGACCACGATGACATGCTTACCGCGGATGTCCTTGTCAAGATCCTTCTTGATCTTGACATGCCCGCTCGATACGGTGCTGTTGCCATAGCTCGACACGCACATGGTATCGAGAGTGACCGGCAGATCGATCGAGCGCATCAGGTCGCAGAGGAAAGGCATCGCCCCTTTCAGAATGCCGACAAGTACGACATCCTTTCCTTCGTAGTCCTTTGTGATCTGAGCGCCGAGCTCTTTCACTTTCGCTGCGATCTGCTCTTTCGTCACAAGTACGGTTTTGATGTCTTTCGATAAATTTTCCATGATATTCTCCTGTCAATGAAATGTGAAGTAAAAAGTATAATTCCATGGGGCGTATCGCCCTTTGATTGCGTGCGAAAGTTTCGCTGGAATGAGAAATTAGAAATGAGAAATGCGAAATGGTGGTGCGGCGCATAAAAATATGGAAGCGCCGAGGAGTATAAATAGGGCGATGCCCGAAAGTAGCATTTCAGTCACCAGTCACTAGTCACTCCCTAATCCCTAGTCACCAGTCACTCATTTCCGCCAAACCAGATCGTCAGCAGCAGGTACTCTTTGGTCTCCTTCGTCACACGGCCGTATCGACTGCCGCGGAGGAGACAGGTCCAGTAGATCTCTTTTTCATCAGCCACAACGGGCCAATACGGTCGGAGGGCGGCGGGGATGCCGGCGTCCTGCAGGATGCGCTTGATAGACTTCGTCCCGTCCATCCCCAGCACCGCCATGCGATCGCCCGGTCTTGGCATACGAAGCCTGACCTCCCCCACCTTTTCAGCATCCAGCAGGTATTGGTTACGAGCCGGATGCTCCGGCAGCTTTCCAAGTCGCACGGTCTCCATGTGCCAGAGCGTGTCTGCGCGGTCCTTGCCACTTATTATAGCCATCTCTTGCTGTTTATCCACATCTTTTTGAGTGAACTTTTCAAAAAAATGCTTTGCGAGAAGGAAAAGACCGTTCTCCTCCTGCTTTTTGGTATTGCCTTTGTAGAAATAGAGACAGCGCCGGCCGATCTCCATCACCACATGCGCCGTCGAAGTGAGCTTCCCCGTCTCGCCGTTCTCTGCGAGAAGAGCGAGACGCGAAAGGCTTTCAAAATCAGAGGATCCCTCTCCCATGTGCATAAGCATCCGCCGGAGGACACGCCGCCGCATCGCGAGAGGAAGCGCGCGGAAGGCGTCCTTCTCGAGGCTCCCCTCTTTCCCGTGAGAAGTGAGCCAGGCCTCTGCTGTCTCCTCCATCCAAGCATCCTCGCCTCGAAGGATATCCGCCGTATGCCGGAGCGTCTCTACCAGATTGGGATTATAGGAAAGCATCTCGGGGAGAAGCTGGTGACGAATGCGGTTTCGCGTCGCATCCAGTTCATCATTCGTGGCATCATGGCAGGGCGCATACGGAAAGGCAGTGAGGAAATCTTCGATCTCTTTCTTCGTGACCGTGAGGAAGGGACGGATCAGCTCCTCATGCTTTGGCGCCATGCCCGACAGACCGCGCACGCCGCTCCCGCGCAGCAGATGAAAAAGGATAGTCTCGGCCTGATCGTCTGCATGATGCGCGAGTGCGATCACGGTATACCCCGCTTCCCTCCGCACCTCCCTGAGCGCCTCATAGCGGAGCGTTCGCGCCACCGTCTCGACGGAGCCGCCGCCTAAGCGTCTTTTCTCCTCGACATAGACATCCCTGCGAAAGAAGGGGATCCCAAGCTGCTCACAGATGCGCTCCACATACCGTGCCTCTTCTTCGGCCTCCTCGCGCAAATGATGCTGCACGAGACAGCAGCCGACAGAGAGCCCTTCCTGCTCTGCGATGTCATGCAGAAAGAGCAGGAGCCCGAGCGAATCCGGCCCGCCGGACACCGCCGCGAGGATCCGCTCCCCTCTCTGCCATAATTTCTTTTCCCTCGCAAAGGAGAGGATCTTCGCGATAAAAGGAGATGATTGTTTTTTCATAGTTCGCTCCTGGGAAAATAGGGACTTGGAACTAGTAGCTAGGGATTAGGGATTAGGGATTAGGAATAAAGGTGGCGGCTGCGCCGCGAATATGTATAGGGCGATGCCCGAAAGCAGCATTCAAGTCACCAGTCACTTGAGGTATCTCATCCCTGCTTTCGCACATCCATCGTTTATCGGTCTGCAAGAAAGATTTCTCGCTATGCTCGAAATGGCAACGCAAGAGTCTGATGTCTCCAAGTCTCCCAGTCTCCTAGTCTAATCCCCAGTCACCAGTCACTAGTCCCCAGTCACCAGTCCCCAGTCACCAGTCACTAGTCACTAGTCACTAGTCACTAGTCACCAGCTACCTGTCACCAACCCTTACTTTTCCGTCGGTGAGATGACATCTGCATCGAGCAGACCTTCGGAGAGATCGCGGTCGCTCACCGTGATCTCCGAGAGAGCAAAGTACTCCATGAGGCTGTCTAGGATGACGACGCCCGCCACGATGATATCGGCGCGAGACGGCAGGAGGCCTTTCATATGGCACTTGTCATCATAGGACATTTGGGATAATTTTTCGAGGATCTCCGACACATCCTCGGGATGGATCACGTAGTCCTGCACCTTCGACGAATCATACACTTCGAGCTCCTGCAGCATCGAAGCCAGTGAGGTGACAGTCCCGCCGACACCGATCCAGCGCTTGACATTCCGCATAGACTCCATGAGATCCGTCTCACGGAAAAGCGTGAAGCAATGCTTCTTCAGCTCACCGCGGCCTCTGGCCGTGGTGGTATCGAACTGCTTCGAGCAGCGCACGCACCCGAGGCGGAAGCTGTGGCGCGCTCCGACATCGGTGCCGAATCCCACGCAGATCTCTGTCGAGCCGCCGCCGATATCGACGACGGATGTGATGACGCCGGACGTCCCGGCCGCGCCTATGTAGCTATAGTACGCTTCCTCCTTCCCCGAAAGAATGCGGACAGGCACGCCGAAGGCTGCCGTCACTTCATCAGCGAATTCCTCCCCATTCGACGCATCGCGCATGATGGACGTACCATAAGCGAAGATATCCTTCGCCCCTTCGAGCTTGGCCATGGCGGTAAATTCCCCCACAGCAGAGAGCGTCCTTTCCTTCGCTCCCTGACCGATGGTCGCCTTATCTGTCATGCCTTCCCCCAGCCTGGTGCTGCGAAGTTCTTTCCTGAGGATCTTCCACTCCCCCTTCTCATCCTTCTCTGCCATCAAAAGACGGACCGAATTCGTTCCGATATCAATGATCGCGCGCATAAGAGCCTCCTTGTGGGCATATCGTGTGATACGCTATATTCCATTCATCATTCTATCGTTTTCACAAGAATGAGAAATTAGAAATGGTGGTGCGGCGCAAAAGTAGAAGCGCCGCGAGTTTCATATAAAGTGATAAAAGAATAGCTTCTCATCCTATGCTGCCAGTGCAAGCATACCTATCCCTTTGATAAAACTTACGACGCTTTCTATTTTGATGCGCCGTACCCCCATTTCTCATTTATAAATTCTCATTTCTAGGGAAACACTGATTCAATCGTTGTCAGATTTCATTCTTGGATTTTTATACAGAGCGAGGAATCATCTAACGCGAATAGCGAGCTATTTAAGGAAGATGATGACGAAGCTATGTATAAAAATCCATATGAAATCCGACTCTGCGATTTAATCAGCGTTTCCCTAATTGTCACGCAAATTCATCAACAGAATCCGCATACATCATCCCTAAAACACATAACAAAAGGAGACATAACTCATCCCGTTACATCTCCTCTCATACTCAGTCAGAATGGCGGCCGCCGCGACCGCCCCGTTTGGATTCTACATTTCTCTTCAGATCCAGAAGCCGTTCATCGCTGTCCTTCAGGAAACGGTTCAGCTTGTCTTCAAAAGAAGCAGGGGCTTCATGGCGCTGCGAACGATAACCGCCGGCAAACGGACGGCGCTCGGTCATACGCGCTGCTTCATGCAGAGGAGCTCTTCCCTCGAAGCCTTCTTTTTTCTGGAAACGATGCTCGCTTCCTTCCTTCTTCGGGAAACGGGCCTCCTTCTTTTCTTCCGTCTTCGGCTGCGCCTGCTTGACAGAAAGCGCGATCTTGCCCTTCGCATCGATGGAGATGATCTTCACCTTCACCGTATCCTTCACCTTGAGATACTGAGCCACATCGCTCACGTATTCATTGGCGACTTCTGAAATATGAACCAGACCCACCTTGTTTTCCGGCAGCTCCACAAACGCACCAAATTTCGCAATCCCTGAAACGGTACCTTCCACGATACTTCCGACTTCTAAAGCCATCTAACAACAAAATCCTCTCTGGGAAACGGCATCCGCCTCCCCAATGCCTGCGATATAAATACGAATTAAATTATACGTGATTTTTTAAGGAATAGCAAGAAGATTGAAGAGCGATGAGAGGTGACTAGGGAAACACTGATTCAATCGTTGTCAGAGTGAATCAGCGTTTCCCTAGCTACCAGTCACTAGTCACTAGCTACTAGTCACCAACCTCATCTCACATAAGGCACTTCTCCGGGCTTCACAAGACCGAGCTCCTGACGAGCCTTCTTTTCAAGCTGTCCGTCATCCTTGAGATCCTCACGCTTCTTTGCGAGCTCCGCCTTCTCCTTGGACAGCCTCTCCTTCTCCTCCAAAAGCAGCGTCTCCTGCTGGCGGATCTGATAGAAATGATACCCGCTGTGCAAGACGATGTAGAGCGAGAGAAGAACCACGATGACGAAAAGGACACGCAGGAACGGGCTGTGCGGGAAAAGCCGCACCAGAAACGGCGATTTCCTTCTCCTAGTCACGAGGCTCCCTCCCTAAGAGCTGGTTCACCAGCTTGTACACCTTCGGCTCTTGAGCGAGCTTTCTTTCATACTCTGCCTTCTTCTCCGCTTCCGCAAAGCCATAGTCCAGCCATGTCCGGGCTTCCTTCCAGCGATCCGTATCATCGTAGAGTGCCACGATCATGAGACGGCCATCGCGCTCCGCGGAAGCAACGAGACAATCGCCCGCTGCTTCCGTCATGCCCGTCTTCACGCCATTCGCCCCCTCATAGTGACTCGTCAGAAATTCATTGCGGTTTTCCACATTGCGATAGACCCCATTCCGATACGTCATCGGATACACAGGACGCTTCACGATGTCACGGAAATCAGGATTCTTCATCGCATACGCCGCGATCTTCGCCATATCATAGGCCGTCGTATAGTGGTTCGGATCCGTAAGGCCATTCGGATTTGCGAAATGGGAATCATGCACACCGATAGAAGCTGCCTTTTCATTCATCATCTCGATGAAACGACCATACGAACCGCCCACCGTCTCTGCGACAGACACAGCCGCATCATTCCCGGAGATCAGCATCATCCCATACAGCAACTGGTGAAGCGAGAGCGGCATATCCGGCCTAAGACCGATGTTCGTGCCATCCTGCGCCATCGCGCGCGGAGAGATCACCGCATTCTGGGTGAGCTTCGCCTTGCCCTCTTCGAGCGCAATGATACAGGTCAGAATCTTCGTCGTACTTGCCGGATAGATACGGAGACTCCCTTCCTTATCCGCCAGCACCTCGCCCGTATTCCCATCGATCAGCGCAGCCGAGACTGCCTTCGAAGGAGGCGGCGGCGCGATCATCGGCGGTGTGGGCGGCGGCGGTGTCACCCAGATGAGCGCGCCCAGCCCGCAGCCGCAAACAATAAGCAACAGAAGCAAAATGGATAGTAATTTTTTCATGGAAATCGTCCTTTGAAAATAAAGGTGCAAGGTTCAGGGTTAGCCTCGAGGGGGCATGCCGCCCACTGATTGTGGATGAAAGCTTTGCTTAAATTAGGAATTAGGAACTAGGAATGAAGGTGGCGGCTTCGCCGCGAGTATATATAGGGCGATGCCCGAAGGGCAGTATTCAAGTCACCAGTCACTTGAGCAATGCTATTAAGTTAAGCGGCAGAACATTCTTGGCTCCCCATCGGGGGAGCTGCCCGGAGGGCTGAGGGGGCAGCACTACGGTATATCCAACATTGTTCGATGACCGCTGGCATGCCCCTATTGCCTTCGGCACTTCCCCCGAAGGGGGAAGCAAGTCATTACGGCGCTAACAATTTCCTTAACTTAACAGCATTAGTCACTTGAGGTATCTCATCTCTGCTTTCGCACATCCATCGTTTATCGGTCTGCAAGAAAGATTTCTCACTATGCTCGAAATGACAACGCAAGAGTCTGATGTCTCCAAGTCTACTAGTCTAATCCCTAGTCCCTAGTCACCAGTCACTAGTCACTCCTAATCCCTAATCCCTAGCTACTAATCCCTAGTCACTAATCCCTAGCCACTAGTTCCCGGCGTCATTCTTCCCCCTTTTATCGATATCAAAATCACTGACGACACGTTCACCGCGATCCTTCCGGATCCCCTGATTCAGCGCCTCGGTATAGGCTCTGCCATCCTCTTCGGAGGACAGCTCGTAAATGACCGTATTTCCGCAGCAGATCCGATCTCCCTCGAGAACAGCATCGGGGACATGCCCTGCGTGATAGAGCTTCACGAGCTTGCCCGCGGTGAGATAGAGACGCTCCTTCTGGCTGTACGCATTGTCCTGGGCGGGTGAGAAGGCTTTCTCCCCATTCACCACGATCCAGTCATCCTTGACCTCGACATGCTTGCCGGAGTACGCATTCATCCATTTGAGATTCTTATGGATGCGGTCACTGGTCTTGGGGTGATTGCCCGGAGCAAGGACCGCCTTGATGCCTGACGGCGAGCTCTCGCCGTATTTCGCGCGCAGCACTTCCATGGACGCCGCGCCGCCTCCCGGATTATAGCCCGCTTCGACAAGGTACTGGAAGCCCCAGTCATCCGCCTGCTTTTCCTGATCCTTGGTAAAGACCGCATTCGACACATAGTTCGCCGCGATATTTCCCAGAAGGTACTCGCCATACGAGGCGTCTCCGAGATAAATATTCAGCGCCGTCACCAGCCCCACGCGCTTCTTGAGGCCGCTCACGCTGTGTCGCTTCTCGCCGTGAGCGATCTCATGCGCCATGACGTAGGCCAGCTCATCATCATCCATCTGATCGAGCGTTCCCTTATTCACGCAGAGCACACCGCCCAAGCTGGCAAACGCATTGATGTCCTCGCTCGGCGACACGTAGACCTTGTAATCACGCAGCACATGCCCCGTATCCTTCAGATTCTGGTACACGGTCTGTACACGGTTATCCGCTTCCGCCGAGTCATAGACGCCCGTCTCCTGCTGGCACTGATCCAGCAGCTGCAGCTGGCTCTCATCGTCCATTTTGGAGTAGTAGCTGGAAATGAAAACCATCGCCGCCGCGCCATACAGGATCTTCTCCGCCGTCGACGCCGCATACGCTGTCATCGGATACGCCATGGGCGCCGCCACACAAGTGAGCGCCAGAGCCGCAGAGATACTGCGTTTCTTCCATGATCTCATAGAAACACCTCCTCATCATGATCGTGTCATTCTTCTGGTCATATTGTACCACAAAAAGGGGGGGTGGGTTCAGGGTTAGCCCAAGGGGCGGGTCGCCCCTTGATTGGGGATGAAAGCCTCACTTGAATGAGAAATTAGAAATTAGAAATGAGAAATGGTGGTGCGGCGCATAAAAATATAGAAGCGCCGCGGAGATTTGAAATTAGCGGTTCTCTCGTATCGCAAACCTAATCCCTAGCCACTCATCCCTAGCTACTAATTCCTAGTCACCAGTCACCAGTCACTAGTCACTAGTCACTAGTCACTTCTCCCTCTGGAAGAAAAGGAAGATCATCGGGATGACGAGGAGCGTGAAAAGTGTCGAGGTGATGAGGCCGCCGATGATGACCCAAGCCATAGAGCTTCGTGTCTCCGAGCCAGCCGTCAGTGCGAGGGCTGTCGGGAGCATGCCGACGATCATGGTGAAGGTCGTCATGAAGATCGGGCGCAGACGCGCACGGCCGGCCGCTATGACAGCCTCTTTCGCCGCCATGCCGTGCTGATGCATGAGCGTCAGCGTATAGTCAAGGAGCAGCGTGCCATTCTTCGCGACCACGCCATCCATGACGATGATCCCGATCATGGAATAAATATTGATGGTATCATTCATGAGGAAGAGGAAGAGAAGTGAGCCGATCAGACCGAAAGGCAGCGAGAACATGCGGATGAAAGAGGTCTTCACCGATTCATAGAGGACGGAGAGGATCATGTACACGAGGAGCATCCCCATGAGAAGTGCCGACAAAAGCTCTATGAAGCTTTCACGCATACTGTCAGCCTGTCCGGAGAAGCGGAAATTCACCGATTTCGGAAGCCCCGTCTGATTGAGATCCTTCGTGAAACGCTGGATGAGCCCGTTCAGATCCTGCTCGCCGGGATTCGCGCCGATGATGATAGCGCGCTGCTTGTCCGTACGCAGGATAGTGATCGGTCCCGTCTCATCCCTGAGCTCTGCCACATCAGACATGCGGACAATGCCCGTCTGCCCTTTGATCGGGATCGCCGCCAGGTCACTTATCCTGTACGACTCTCCGCCCTTGAAATAAACATTGATATCCGTGTCATTGCCGTTATTTTGCGGATCATTCGGCAGGACGCCTGCGCCTGCGCCGCTGATCGCGGACGACAGCGTGTCATAGAGAGAGCCGACCGTGACGCCATAGTGCTTCAATTTCTCACGGTCAGGGATGAGGGAGATCTCCGGCAGCCCCTCCTGATATGTACAGCTGACATCCGTCACGCCATAGGCGCCGCTCTTCAGCATTTGCTGCGCCATCTCGGAGGCACGGATAAGATCAGCCATGTCATTGCCGCGCAGCTCCAGGCGGAAGGCGCCCCCACCATTTCCCAGACCGCCGCCGGCAGTACCGGAAACAGATGCCTGATCCTCCTTGATGCGGACATCGCCGTCTGTGATATTGTCATCGATCCATGCGCGCATCTCGTTTGTGATAGACCAGATATCACGGCTGCGATCCTGCCGATCGACAAGAGAGACGCGGATACGGCCGGAATTCACCCCGCTGCCCCCGCCGACCATCGCCATGTAGGACTTCACCTCAGGCACCTCGGCAAGGTAGCTCTCGAGCTTAGTCGTGACAGCATCCGTGCGCTCGACAGACGCATCCGTCGGGAGCTGGATCTTCACATTGAAGCCGCTCTCATCCGTGCGCGGCATGTACTCCATCCCGATCCAGCCGAGCGGCACCATCGCCATGAAAAGGAAGAATGCGATGGCGACACCGCCGAAGAGCTTCTTCTTATGCCTAAAGCTCCAGGCGATGGCCTCTCCGTATGCATCCTCCATCCTCTGCTCGATCTTCTCTACCGTGCGCCAGAGCTTCGTATCCGGGACATGCACGCCGTTCTTGAAAAATTTCGATGCCAGCATCGGTGTCAGCGTGAAGGAGATGAACAAGGAAAAGAGAGAAGCAAAAACGATCGTGAGACCGAACTGCTTGAAAAACTGCCCCGTCATGCTCGACATGAAAGCGATCGGGAGGAAAACCACCACATCGCAGAGCGTGATCGCAATGGCGGCCATGCCAATCTCCATACGCCCCGTTACCGCCGCCTCCTTTGCGTCCTCCCCCTTGGCCAGATGTCGGTGGATATTCTCCAAAACAACGATCGAGTCATCGACAAGGATCCCTACACAGAGCGTCATCCCCATGAGCGACATCATATTGAAGGAAAAGCCTGCCATGTACATGACGAAGAACGTGGAAATGAGCGACGTCGGGATAGCGATGATGACAGACGCCGTCGACCGCCATCCACGCAGGAAGAAGAAGAGCACGAGCCCCGTCGTGATGAGCCCTTCGATGAGCGTCGAAAGCGTATTATGGAGCGCCGTGCGCACGTAGTCCGCCGAATCATTCACTACGACGAACTGATAGTCCGGATACTCCGCCCGCATATTCTCCAAGACCTTCATCACACCATCTGCCGTCGAGACGAGATTGGCATTGCTGTTCTTATAGATAGAGATCCCGATGGCATCCTGTCCATTGATGCGCGCAAAGCGCGACACCCTCTGGTCCTGACGCACGACCTCGCCCACTGCGGAGATCGGAATCACCGCGCCATTTCCGCAGGTGAGATGGATCTTACGGATATCCTCCACCGTATCATACTGCGCAGAGAGACGGATCTGCGTCTGGCGCGTATCCGTGTAGGACGAGCCCGCCGGAGCCAGCTTATTCTCCTTCTTCAAAGTGGAAATGATATCATTCATCGTGATGCCGTAGTAGGCGAGCTTGTCGCGGTCCACCTTCACCGCGATCTCCTTGCTTCGTCCCCCGTGAAGCTCCACATCCGATACACCGTCTGCCTTCGTGAAGTCATTCGTGAAAGTATTATCCGCCATGGAATACATCTCATCCAGCGAATGGCTCGACAGTACCGCCAGATCGATGATCGGCGCCGCATCCATATCGCGCTTCTCTACGACAGGATCATCCGCATCATCCGGCAGCTTCCTGCGGATACGGTCCACCTTCTCCGAAGCATCGATCGCCGCCGCATCCGCATCCGCATCGAAATTCAGCTCCAGCGTCACATCCGAACGCCCCGTGCGCGACTTCGACGTGATGTGCTTCACATTCGACACCGAAGACAGCGCATCCTCCAAAGGTTTCGTGATCTGCTGCTCCACCGACTCCGCATCCGCGCCATCATAGCGCACCGACACGATGACATAGGGCACATTGATATTCGGATACAGCTCCACACCGATGCGCCAATAGCTGTACAGCCCAAGCACCACGAAAAACAGCACGATCATAAAAATGCCGATCGGGTGCGTCACGGAATACCGGGTCAGATTGAATGACTTCATGCATGCCTCCGGAAATAACGATGGAAACGGGAACTAAGTGACTAGTGACTAGTGACTGGTAGCTAGGGATTAGGGATTGGTCAGAAGGGACTAGGAGATCAAGAGACATCAGATCCCCGTATCGTCATTGAAAGCGTTGCCGAGAAATCTTCCTTGCAGACCGATAAACAAAGGATGTGTAAAAGAGAAATACGCAGCACCAAGGCGTCGTTTCCCTGCAGTGCTTATGTGATCCTGACCTGAGTGCAAGAAAGATCGAGGGCTGCGCTCGGGATGACGATACCAGAGAACCCCAGTCACTAGTCACTCCTAGTCCCTAATCCCTAGCTACTAATCCCTAGTCCCTAGTCCTTCACCTCTACGACCATTCCATTTTTGAGCTTTGACAGATTCGTCACAGCCGCCCTCTCGCCAGCTGCCAGACCGCTCCGGATTTCCACCATCTCATCATTGGAAACGCCGAGCGTGACAGGCACCTCTTCTGCACGGCCATCGTCATCCACCACATAGACCAGTTTCTTCCCATTGTGATCGATGACAGCCGTCTTCGGAAGGAGGAGCACATCCTTCTTCTGCATCGCCGTCACCTCCGTCCGGCCAAACATCCCGCCGCGGATCTGCGCTGCAGGATCTGTAAGTACGAGACGCACCTTGTACGCATGCGTATCCGCATCCATCGCCGGACTGATATAGCGGATCGTCCCCTTCACCGACTCCCCGAGCGAATCGATCGACACATCCAAGCTCATCCCCTCTTGCAGGATCCCGACATCCTGCTCCGCGACCTGACAGTCCAGATACAGCTCACTCGTATCGACGACCGTGAGCAGCTTCTCTCCTGCCGTCGCCCACTCGCCCGCTTCTGCCCTCCGATAGCTTACGATACCGGAAAGAGGAGAAAGAAGCGTCATGTCCGCCTGCTGATTCGTGAGTGCCTCCACCGCATAACGCGCCTTCTCCGCAGCCGCCTCCTTGCCGGCGATCACCGCCGGACGGCCGCCGACAGACTGGCTCGTCAGACCTTCGAGCGCCGCCTTCGCCTCCATCATCGCGCGATACCTGTCATCGCGATCCTGACGGGACACTGCCCCCGCATCGAAAAGACGCTGGTAACGTTCATACGTCGTCAGCGCATTCTCATAGTCACTCTGCGCCTTCATCGTCCCCGCGTCATACTCTGCACGGCTCGTCACCGCCTCAGCCGCTGCCTGCGCGCTGCCTGCGCGGTTCTCTCCGATAGAGATCGAGACATCCTTCGTATCCTGACGAAGGAGCACATCCCCAAGAGACACCGCATCCCCAAGAGACACCGCCACCTCTGCGATACGGCCAGCATACTTCGGAGAAATATCCACTGAAGCCTTCGGCACCGTCTCCCCCGAGAGCACGATCCGCTTCATCATATCCTGCCGCACAAGCGTCACGACCTTCACCGTCGGACGTACCTCGGCCTTCTTCACCCCCTGCCCCCGCGATGGGTATAGACATAAATGCCCCCCATCAAGAGAAAAAGCAGGACAGCGAAGGAAATATATTTCATGCGCTTCGAATGAAGCCAGTCAGATATCATAGTGCCTCCTTGAAAAAAGGAATATAGATGCAGCCGGTTCTAACGGTTCTGAAGGGGAGTGACGCCCGAAGACGTTATCCCCCAGCCCGTCCATATCACTTGTTTTATTATACTGGATTCGTAAATACTTTTACAGAGAGCGGCAGAACATTTTATCCTTATCCGCCCCTTCGGGGCGGAGGTTGGCTCACGCTATAGGTTGAAAAAGAATGTAAGATATCCCTTTCTCCGTTTCGTCATCCCGAGCGCAGCCGAGGGATCTTTTTCGTTTCCCTCTTCCGTTTTCCTTCATAAAGCCGTCTGCATGAAACACCGTCCTTCCGATTCACTGGGAGCACGGTGCTTCCCGCTATCCGCTCCCCTCACGTTTTTTGCCTGACCGCAAACGAAAAAGATTTCTCGCTTTCGCTCGAAATGACAATGCGGGAAAGCGGTATTCTCGTATCGTAAGCCTTCTTCATGGGAAGTCTGTGAGGCGGCATTCTCCCTCCTTCCTCTGGAAGGAGGTGCCCCGAAGGGGCGGAGGTTGGCTTTCTTTTTGCGGCGAAGCCGCCACCACAACCCTGAACCCCGAACCCTGAACCATGAACCATGCTATAATAAGGAAAAGTTTTGAAAATGAAAGGAGCCCCATCATGAAACTTGTCATCATCAATACCCTCTCCGAAGACAAAATCAAATCCCTGAAAAAAGCCGTCCCCGGTGCTATCGTCGAATCCTACAAATCACCGAAAGAAGCCATTCCCCATGTCGCAGACGCCGACGCCATCGCCATGTGGGGCTTCCAGGACGTTGAGCCCATCCTCGCCGCCGGGCCAAACATCCACTGGGTACACTCCCTCTCTGACGGCGTCGAGCGCCTCCTTTCCCCCTCCATGCTCTCACGCCCCATCCACCTCACGAATTCCCACGGCGTCCACGACCGCGCCGTCTCCGAGCACACCCTCGCCCTGCTCCTCGCATGGATGCGCCGCATCCCCGACGCCGTCCGCCACCAGAGCGCCCATGAATGGATACGCCCCCGCGGCGACACCCTCTTTGGCAAGACCATCCTCATCGTAGGCTTCGGCAGCATCGGTCGCGCCATCGCCCAGCGAGCGAAAGTCTTCGAGACCCGCATCCTCGCCGTAAAGAAACACCTCTCTACAGAAATGTTCGCTGACCATGTCTACCTCGAAGACCAGCTCACTGAAGTCCTCCCGGAGGCCGACATCGTCATCGCCGCCCTCCCTGCGACGCCCGAGACAGATCATTTCTTCGGCGAGAAGGAATTCGCCCTCATGAAGAGATCCGCCCTCTTCATCAATATCGCCCGCGCCTCCGTCGTCGATGAAGCCGCCCTCATTGACGCCCTCTCGCAGAAAGAGATCGCCGGTGCCTGCATGGACGTCTTCTCGAAAGAGCCCCTCCCCGGTGATCACCCCTTCTGGCAGATGGACAATGTCATCATGACCCCGCACATCGCCTCCATGGTTCCCGACTTCTGGGACAAGCTCACCAGCCTCCTCCAGATGAACTTTGTCGCCTTCGCCCGCGGAGATAAACTCATGAACGAAGTCGACAAGAAAAAAGGATACTAAGATCTAAAAAAGAAGGCTTTATGTCGGGGATAGAGCCATCCTCGTTTCGCAGCCTTCCCCATAGGAAGGAGGGAGTATCCACGCGAGCCCCTTCCCTTGGAAGGGGCTGCCGAGCGCAGCGAGGCGGGGTTGGCTTCCGCAGCAGGTTGAAAAAGGAATGGAAAGAGGCGTTTCCTCGTTTCGTCATCCCGAGCGCAGCCGAGGGATCTTTTTCGTTTCCCGTTTCCGTTTTCTTTCGTAATGCTGTCTGCATGAAACACCGTCCTTCCGATTCGCGGGAAGCACGGTGTTTCCCGCTCGCCGCTATCCTCACATCCTTTGCCTGACCGCGAACGAAAAAGATTTCTCGCTTTCGCTCGAAATGACAATATGAGGAAAGCGGCATTCTCGTATCGTAAGACTTCCCTATTGGGGAAGGGGAACCGCGTCAGCGGCGCTCGGGTGCTCTCGCAAACGACGCACTTGAGACGATCTCCCCCGCTCTTTTTCATACCGCTAGAACCTATCCGGCTCGCTCCGCTCGCTACCTTCCCCACGCGGGGAAGGCTTTGTCCGTCGATATTGTTTTTTCCACATATGCGTATATTCGCTCTGACAATGTGAGAAAAGCGGCATTCTCATATCCTAGCCTTGTGTTTTCCTCACTCCATGCAAAGATGTATACCCATAGACTCTCTATTTCTCCTCGAAATCCTCGAGCGTGAATCCATCGGCATCCTCCACGATCTTCTGCACTTCCGTCTCTGCCATCTCCAGCTTTTTATTGCAGAAACGTCCGACGTCGACGGCATCGCGGAAAACCTTCAGTGCCTCATCCAGCGGAAGATTTCCCTTTTCCAGCATTGCAACCTGATTCTTCAAGCTCTGCAGCCCCTCTTCGAATGACATTTTCTCCGTTTCCATGATCTACACCCTTTCCTTTTTTATCCCTGATACGACGGAGGAGATCGTCCCATCCGCCACTGTCGTCCTGATCGTGTCTCCCGCTGATACATCCGATACGCATTGCACGGCTCTATGTCCCGCCGCGGTCGTGATGGTGTACCCGCGGGAAAGCACCGTCAGCGGGCTCAGTGCCGAGAGCTTCGCCGCCATGAGCGAGAGCCTGTGCTTCTTCGCATCCAGCTCCGCCTCCATCGCCTGCGCGAGCTCCTGCTGCAAACTGTCTGCCAGCTGTGCGTTCTCATGGATCTTTTTTTCCAGCAGCTTTGCCGCCTTGTCCAAATAAAAGGCGATGCCATTTCTATACGCCGCCACATCGATGACCGCAAACTCAGCAGCCTGCGAAGGCGTCGCCGCCCGCGCATCTGCTGCAAAGTCCGACAATGTGAAATCCGTCTCATGCCCCACAGCGCTGATGATCGGGATCTTCGATGCCGCGATGGCGCGCACCACCGGCTCCTCATTGAAGGCCCACAGATCCTCGATCGAGCCGCCGCCGCGCCCAACGATCAGAAGATCTGCCAGATGATTTCGCTGAAAGAAATCGATCGCATGCACGATCTCCCCTGCAGCCTCCTCCCCCTGCACGGACGCCGGATACAGGATGAGCTTCACGCCCTTGTTCCGCCGCCGCGACACCGTGATGATATCATGCACCGCCGCCCCTGAAGGCGACGTGATGATCCCGATCGCCCGCGGCAGACGAGGCAGCGGCTTCTTCCGAGACGCATCAAAAAGCCCTTCCTTCGTCAGCTTCTCCTTCAGCGCCTCATACGCCTGCATCAGATCCCCGATCCCCTGCCGGCGCATCGCACTCACATAGAGCTGGTACACCCCGTCCCTTTCATAGACCGAGATCGAGCCGAGAGCCACGACCTTCTCCCCATTCTGCGGCGTGAAGGACAGGTGCACCGCACTGCTCTTGAACATGACGCACTTCAGCGCCGACTTCTCATCCTTCAACGTGAAATAGCAGTGCCCCGATCCATACCGCTTGAAATTCGATACCTCTCCCAGCACCGGAATATGATGCAGATCGCTCTGCGATTCCAGCAGCTGCTTTACGTACTGATTGACCTCACTTACCGAAAATCCTTGCTTATCCATACATCTTCTCCTTCGAAAGCGCCTCTGACATCTCAGGGAATGAAGGAAACGCTCCATCCATCTGCGCATACCTTTCCTAAGGAAACACTGATTCAATCGTTGTCAGATTTTACTCTTGAATTTTTATGCATAGCGAGGAATAACCTGACGCGAATAGCGAGCTATTTAAGGAAGGCTATGACGAAGCTATGTATAAAAATTCTTGTAAACGCTGACTCTGCGATTGAATCAGCGTTTCCCTAAGTATTGTAACGCCCCGCGCCCATTCATGCACGCATTTTCATTGCAAGGCTTGGACGCAGAAGACATTCACATTTTCACGGGCTACTTTCAGGAAATAAAAAAGATCGGACTCCACACGGAGTCCGATCTTCAGGGGCTTTTAGCTTAGCCGCAATTATTTCATTTCTACGGTAGCGCCAGCTGCTTCGAGTTTCTTCTTCATTTCTTCAGCTTCAGCTTTAGCAACGCCGGTCTTTACTTCTTTCGGAGCGCCGTCAACGAGTGCTTTAGCGTCTTTCAGGCCGAGGCCGGTGATTTCGCGAACGGCTTTGATGACCTGGATCTTCTGAGCGCCAACGTCTTTGAGGATAACGTCGAATTCAGATTTTTCTTCTTCAGCTGCTGCTGCCGGAGCTGCTGCTGCTGCTACAGCTACAGGAGCTGCTGCGGATACGCCGAATTTATCTTCGATAGCTTTTACGAGTTCGGACAGTTCGAGTACAGACATTTCTGCAATGGCATTAAGGATTTCTTCGTTAGTCATTTTTATTTCCTCCATGGAATAGTTTTATGCGTAGATCTTACGCAGATTCTTTCTGTTTACGCAGTGCTTCGAGAGCATATGCGAGGTTCTGGATGTTGCCGTTGAGGGCACGTGCCAGTCCGGTGATCGGAGCCAGCAGGGTCGCTGCGACCATACCCAGCAGCTGTTCTTTGGACGGCAGGTCTGCCAGTGCCTGAACAGCTTTTGCGTCGATGACTTTGCCGTCGAGAACGCCAGCTTTGACAACGATAGCTTCGCTCTTGGTTTCTTTGAAGAATTCTTTCAGAGCTGCTGCCGGTGCGACCGGATCGTCTTTGCAGGTTGCAAGACCATTCGGGCCAGCGAGCAGATCGTCAAGACCTTCCAGACCGAGTTCGTCAGCTGCGATGCGGGTCAGTGTGTTTTTGATAACCTTGTATTCAACACCGTGTGCAAGGAATTTACGACGGAGAAGTGTCGCATTCTTTACGTCCAGTTTGTTGAAGGATACCAGAACTACGCCCTGGGAAGCCAGCTTTTCTTTCATTTCTGCAACGATGGCTTCTTTTTCCGGACGAATTCTAACTTCATACTTTTCTTCGCTCATAGTACACCTCCTCTGCTATGGGATTTTATTATTTATCACGTTAGCTAAAACGACCTCGCATTCCGCGAGGTCGTGTACTGGCTTTGCAGTACTCAGCCTCGGGAGGCGGGCTACGCCCTTTAAAATGTCTTACCGCCGGTCTTAAGCTAAGTGTAAATAGGTAAAATTATGCTTTTGCTGCTACCACTTTGGTAAGGTCGAGGTGAATGCCGCGGCCCATGGTGGAGCTGATGGTGAGGCTCTTCATGTAGACGCCCTTTACAGTGGAAGGACGAGCTTTGAGGATGGTATTGTAGATAGCGAGCAGGTTCTGTTTCAGTTTATCTTCGTCAAAGGATACTTTGCCGATGATGACCTGGACGTTGCCGGCTTTATCTGTACGATACTGTACCTTGCCGCCTTTGATCTCGTTGACAGCCTTGGTCACATCCATGGTGACGGTGCCAACCTTCGGGTTTGGCATGAGGCCTTTCGGTCCGAGTACACGGCCCAGACGGCCTACGACAGCCATCATGTCCGGTGTAGCTACTACGACGTCAAAGTCCATCCAGCCCTGCATGATCTTGTCGGCCAGTTCTTTTCCGCCTACGTAGTCAGCGCCTGCTGCTTTTGCTTCGTCTTCCTTGTGGTCTTTAGCAAATACGAGAACCTTCTTGGATTTGCCGGTGCCTGCAGGAAGTACGGTAGCGCCGCGGAGCTGCTGATCAGCGTATTTCGGGTTGATATTCAGGTTGAAAGCAACTTCTACAGTTTCATCGAACTTTGCGGATGCTGCTTCTTTCACAAGCTTTACAGCTTCGTCGATGTCATAGAGCTTATGACTGTCAACGATGGCTGCTGCGGCTTTCTGTTTCTTTGTCAGTTTTGCCATTGTTTCCTCCTATGTGGTCTTTGGGGTTCTACCCTGCCACGAATGGGTCAGTCTTAGTCTACAACTTCGATGCCCATAGAACGAGCTGTGCCTTCGATCAGGCGCATAGCTGCTTCTACAGTGTTAGCGTTCAGGTCTGGCATCTTTGTTTCAGCGATTTCCTTGACCTGTGCTTTGGTGACTTTGCCGACTTTGTTCTTGTTCGGTTCACCAGAAGCCTTTTCGAGTCCGGCTGCTTTCTTCAGAAGAACAGCTGCCGGCGGAGTTTTACAAATAAATGTAAAGCTTCTATCTTCAAAAACGGTAATTTCTACAGGGATGATCAGGCCTACCTGCTTTGCAGTGCGATCGTTGAAATCTTTAACGAAGGCCATGATGTTGACGCCTGCCTGGCCGAGGGCCGGGCCTACTGGCGGTGCTGGGGTAGCTTTGCCAGCTGCGACCTGCAGTTTAACAACTTTAGAGATTTTCTTTGCCATAATGTTACACCTCCTTGTCCTTGTTGGAATGTGGTACTTACGGGCTGTAACGGGCCCTCCCACCGTGGGACGAGCCTAGTTCGAGGCAGTCCCACTGTATATTGAATCACGGAAGTGGTTCAAAAGAACCGGCTTCCAGTTCAATCGTAGTGGTGGTTCCGAAATTGCTGATATCAGCCTTGATCTTGGTCTTGTCTTCAGCGACTTCGAGTACGACAGCAGTGCGGTCTTCGAATACACCCTTGGTGATACGGACGCGATCGCCGGCTTTGACGTCGACGGCTGCTGCTTTCTTTGTATTCATGCCATGAATGATGCGGTCTGCTTCTTCGTCAGAAAGCGGGATCGGCTTCGTGGTCGTCCCGACGAATCCGGTGACGCCAGGGGTATTTCTGACGACATACCAGCTTCTGTCATTGACTTCCATCTTGATCAGAAGGTAGCCGGGGAACACTTTGTGAGCAACCACTCTTGTCTTCCCATCGTTTTTTTTCTTCTTCATCCTGAAGAGGGAGCAGGATCTCGAGGATCGTATCATCCATGCCCATGGAATGAACCTTGCGGGTCAGGGTATCCTTGACTTTATTTTCATAGCCGGAGTAGGTATGGATGACATACCAGCGGATATCTTTGGAACCAACGCTCGGAGCGCCGATCTCGGTCGGTGCACTGACTTCGCTCTGTTCTTCTTTTAAGTTTTTGTTTTCAGCTTCGATATCAGACATAGCTCTCCTCCTCTCAGCCTACCGCAGTGACTAATAACTTGGAGAGACCAGCGAATACGAAGTCTACCGCCACGATCAGGAAAGATACGAGGATGACAGACACGATGGTCGCGATGGTATAGTTCAGCATCTGGTTCTTGGTCGGCCAGATGACCTTTTTCATTTCCATCTTTGTTTCCTTGAAGAAACGGCTCCATGCGCTGCTTGCTTCCTGTGCTTTTTCCGTTCTAGTAGCTGTTGTTTTACGCTTCGCCTTGGCCATGCTCGCACCCCAGTTCAATCAGAAAAAATTATTTGGTTTCTTTATGAAGGGTGTGTTTATGGCACCATTTGCAGTATTTCATCAGTTCTACACGTTCGGTAGTGGTCTTTTTGTTCTTGTTCGTACGATAATTGCGGCGCTTGCATTCTGTGCATGCAAGAGTAATTCCTTCACGCATTAT
>ENA-OQCL01000432-OQCL01000432.1-human-gut-metagenome-genome-assembly--contig:-NODE-432-length-20325-cov-5.924745_pt1 | contig 20325 bp, 18 predicted proteins | sample MGYA00242502_ERZ504586 | MGnify/ENA primary metagenome ERZ504586 (study PRJEB26092, sample SAMD00036316) | human gut metagenome | host: Homo sapiens | study: EMG produced TPA metagenomics assembly of... | reverse complement strand
AGAAAGGCTTCATCAAAGAAGGCGTTGGCGCGGGCGGCGCGGTGTGGTACGCGCAGCAGCTCGGCGTCTCGATGGAGCGCATCCAGTCGAAGACCGAAGAGCTCTACGAAAAAATGCTGAACGAGGGCCCGCTTCCCCCGAGGTCGTAAGTTCGGTAGAAAGGCGCAGCGTGTAGCCGCGCGGCGAAACCACCGAGACATTATATATAAATAGAAAGCAGCGCCGCCGCGGCGCCCCGCAGCTCACGCCCGTGAGCGCGGAGCGGCGGCGCTTTTTTCGTCTCCGGCGCGCGCGCGTTCCTCTGCGGCGTGCGTGCCGCGCGCGTTTTATGTTATACTGATAGTTGTTTTTATCATCTGCGGCTTTAGCCGTCTGCGGGGAATTTTTATGATTGATATATGTAATTTCGGCCCAGGGCTTGCGCGCGGCGGGAACACGCTGATGCTCGGCGGCAACGACAGAAAGGCGGCGAGCTTCCGCGCGCTGGTCGAAGCCTGGACGCGCGAGTTCCCGGACGACGCTCTGATCGTGCTCGACCATTCGGGCAGGCTTTACGAAAGCTGCGCGGGCGAGCCGATGCTCGCGGACCTTGCGAGCCGCGGCTCAGTGCTGCCGGACCTTATCGAGCCTTTCGCGCTGAACGAGACGGTCGGCGAATCGAGCGCGAATATCGCGAACGCCGTGCGTCAGGCGGCCTATCAGGAGATACGCTCGCGCGACGCGAACGACAAATTTTTCGACGACCTCGGCAAGCTCGTCACCGACCGCATGATCGTCTACATGCTCGAGACCGAGAAGAACGTGCTGCGCAACATCGCGGGCGGGCGCGAAATCGAAGAGGTTCTCGGGCGGCTCAATCTTTTCTCTATTTTCTGCCGCCAGCACAAGTATGTCGAATCGCTCATGACGAAGGCGGTCAGCGGCGAGAAGGACGCGCTGCCCGACAAGCGCGCGATCAAGGCCGCGGAGAGCGTCGGCGCGCAGCGCACGCGCGAGCATGCTCTCGCGGAGTACGTGCTTGAAAAGGAGCTGCGTTTCCAGAAAAACGGCGACAGGGACGCGCCCGTGCCCTTCGCAGACCTGCTTTTCACCACCTCCGAAACTTCAAACACGCAGCGCTGCATCAAGATGCAGGCCGACGCGAGCACGGCGGACTTCCGCGCGCTGCTCTCGCTCGTATCCGACAAGGCGGCGCTGCTTTCCGCGCTTCCGACTCTGAAGCTCGACGAATATTTCAAATCGCCGCAGGGCAGGCCGCTTTTCGTCTGCTCGTGCGGCAGCGCTTCCGCGGACAGAGGCTTCGCCGCGCTGCTTGCGGCCGCGGCCGGAGCCGCCGCGCAGAACGCGGGACGGCGCGCCGTCGTGCTCGCGCCCGAGATAGACCGCTGGGGGCTCGTCAACCTGCTCGACAAATTCCGCCAGAGCTGGGAGAACCTCGGCTTCGTCTTCGGATATGAAAACTTCTCGCGCCTTTCGCTCGAAAGCCGCGCGGAGGAGGCGCAGCTCATAGAGACGCTCTATTCCCTGAGCGACCGCCGCGTCTGGCACGCGACGAAGGAGGAGCGGCTCAACAAGGCGTTCGACGCCTACGTCTCGGACGCCGACGTCATATACAGGCCGGACGACCTCGACGGCGAGATACGCGCTGTCGAGGAAGACGGCAGGGTGCGCTACGCCTCGCTCGAGGAGCGGCCCGCGGAGCGCGTGCGCTCGCGCGAAAAGCTGCGCAGGGAGCGCGGCGCGGAGACGAAACTGTGGATTACGGACGGCGCGGCGAAGGCCGAGAGGCTGACGCTCGAATCGCTGCTTGAGGAGGGCGAGACGCTGTGAGAAACGCTTCTGACAAACTTCCGCCGCTCTGCGCGAAGTACGGACGCCAGCTCGGCCGCGGCACGCGCGGCGTGGAGCAGATACTTGAGGATTTCGGCGCGCTCGACCGCATAGCCGTCGCGCTCGCCTCCGAGGAGCAGAACAACGTCGCGCTGACCGGCCCGGCCGGCTGCGGCAAGACCTCGACCGTCCACAAGCTCGCGGAGCTCATCGACGAAGGGCGCTACGCGCGCCTCGCGGGACGGCGCGTCGTCGTGCTCAACATCGACCTTATAAATCAGGAGAAGGAAAAGCGCGACCTGCGCTTCAAGCACGTGCTCGACGAGGCCGAATATTACGGAATAATCATCTACGTAGACGAGGCGCACCGCCTCAGCGAGAACCTCGGGCCGTCGAACCTGCTCAACACGCTCAAGCCCTACATCACGAGCGGCGGCGTAAGCATGCTTATCTCGACGACCTCAGAGGAATACAGAAAGTACATAGCCTGCGACCGCGCGATGGAGCGGCGCTTCCAGTCCATAGAGCTGCGCGAGCCGGACCACGAGCGGCTGATACGCATAATAGAGCGCGTCGCGCGCGTGCGCTACCCGAACACGGAGATAGCACGCGACGCGATAGAGGAGACGGCGCGGCTCGCCGCGCTCTGCTCGCCCGAACGATGCGAGCCGGCGCGCTCGCTCGAGCTGCTGCACTACGAGATATCGGCGGCGCGCATCAGCCTGCCGCCCGACCTCGACGTAGGCGCGATAACTATAGCCGACGTCCGCCGCGCCGCGGCGCTTAAGACGGGCGGAAATATAGTCGGGGAGATATAAGCATGCTTAAAGCGACACTCGAACTTTGCACGGAATACGACCTCGAAGCGCGCAGGCACGCAGCCGCGCTCGCGAAAAAAATCGCTCGAGCAGATACAGCGCGAATACCTCGAAGAGCTCTTCACGGCGGCGCGCCGCCACAGGCTCGACATTTGGGACTTCGCACAGAAATTCATGGAGTCGCCCGTCTCTCTTCGCCTCGACAGGCCGGAGACTCTGCTGACGACCGAATCGGAGCTGCTCTTCCGCGACTTCTCTATATACTGCGTGCAGAACCACGTCGAGCTTGAAAACGCGCCCGACGCGCAGGCAGGCATGAGCGCCTTCCGCACCATATCGCCCGAGGCGAAATGGCTCGCCGCAATATATTCCGCGTGGCACGCAAAGACCGGCGAGGCCGGCCGCGAAATAGCCGAGCGCGCCCCCGCCTCGCTGCTGCGCAAAATCCACAAAAAGGCGATGACGCACCCCGCCGACGAGATAATCGAGCTGCTGCTCGAACATTCCGCCGCCGAGGCCGAAATCTCGCCCGCCGACTGCGCCGCGCTCGAAAGGGCGCGCGCGGCGAAGGAATAGAAAAAACGAAGCGCCGGAGGCCGCCGCACAAAGGCGGCCTTTTTGCGCGCGTGCGCTTATCGCAGCTTGACTTTATAAAAAAGGCCACGCCGGCTCGTCATGCTGCGCTCCGACGCGGCATCCGGCGGCTCTAAATACAGCGGCGGCCTAAGAGCGCGGAATGAAATATATTTTGTGATGAAGCTTAGCGAGTCTAACATCAAGGCACAGAGGAGACTATAACACAATGCTTTTACAGGCTCTCGCCGTCGGCTGCGGCGGCTTCTGCGGCGCGGTGCTGCGCTGGCTGCTGACGCTCGTCCCGCACGGATTCGCCTTTCCGCTTACGATTCTGCTCATCAACGCGGGAGGCAGCTTCGTCATCGGCTTCCTGTACGGCGCTGCATCCTCGCGCGCCGCGAACCATCATCTGATGCTCCTGCTCCAGACGGGCTTCTGCGGCGGCTTCACGACCTTCTCTACATTTTCCCTCGACAACCTGAAGCTGATCGAAAGCGGCAGATACGCCGCCGCGGCACTGAACGCCGCGCTCTCCGTGACAATCTGCCTCGCCGCCGCATGGCTCGGCAAGGCTGCGGGAGTCGCGGCGATGAGGTAAAAACCTTGGTCGCAGCGCGAGATTGCCGTGTTGGGGACAATCCAGCGCTGCATTGTAAGTTTCAGCCGCACTTAGTCAGCGTTGAGATATTTCACAGCGTACAGACAGACGACGAAGCATTTGCCGCAGAGGTCGAAGTCCAGGCAGGTGCGGGATTTCATGAGTTCGAGCTGTTTGTTCATGCATTTTTCGGCGTTTACTATTTCGTCGCGGTCTGCGCCGGGCGTCCATGCTTGGCCGCTGAGGGCCTGCGCGGGGCAGGCGGAGACGCAGGCGCGGCATTCGCCGCAGCGCGGTTCGAGTGCCGGACGCGCGCAGTCGAGCGGCGCGTCGGTGAGGAGCGTCGATATGCGGACTGCGGGGCCGTATTCCGGCGTGACGAGCAGGCAGTTGCGCCCTATCCAGCCGAGGCCCGCGCGGACTGCCGCGGTTTTGTGCGGCAGCGCGGTGCGGTGGTCGGGCGTCTGTTTTACCGCGTCGGTCGTCATCGGCTCGGCGGCGTATCCGCGCGCGCGGAGGTATTCCGCGCCGGAGGTTATTATTCTGTTGAGGCCGTTGTTGAGTTCGTGGTACATGTAGTAGTAGCTGCGCGTCGGGCCGTCCGCGATTTCGCGCAGTATGTGGCGCGGCACGGGCAGCGCGACTGAGACGGCGCGCGGGTATGTGCAGCCCGGGACGCCGCTCATGTCCGCGAAGCCCGCGAGCTTTGCGCCCGCGTCGTGCAAAAAGGCTCTGAATTCGTCTGAGAGCATGAAATGTTCCTCCTTCCGATGTTTCAGGTTCCTGTCTCAGTTAATGGGCTCTGCTAATTCAACTTTAACATAAAATCTATGTCGTCCCGGAAATTTTCTGCGCCCGACAGCGTTGGGCAAGGTTTATCCGAAAGGACACAGCGCGTTCGCACGAATCTCCGCGGTACAGTGAGCGGGGCGATGAAGTGAACCGTCTCTCTGTAAAGACAATATGAAGTGACCTTCCTACAGTGCACAGGCCGTGGATTTACCTTAAACTGTAGTTGTACGCAAAACATCCCAGCAAGGGATTACCACATACACAAAGGAGAGGTCACCATGAGCAGAATAATCTATATCGGTATGGATGTCCATAGCCAGAGCTTCAGTCTTTGCGCTTTTGAGCCTAGTTTTAATTCAAAGGGCAAATATTTCGCGGAAACTAAAGTGGCCGCCGAACCAATCAATATTAAGAAGTATGTTGAAAGGCTGCGTAAGAGTATCGGAAACAACTGCCGTTTCGTCACAGGATATGAGGCTGGTTCTCTCGGTTTCAGCCTTTACAATGCTCTGGTAAGTATGGATATAGAATGTGTGATCCTGGCCCCGTCTACTATGCTTTGTCCGAAAGGCGGCAAGCGTATCAAAACTGATAGACGAGATGCGCGAAATATCGCGGAGCGCCTCGCTTACGGCGGATATTCGCCGGTACATGTGCCTTCGGAACAAGATGTCGCCGTAAGGGATTACATACGCATGAGGGATGACCATGCGGCGATGCTTAAAGCGCTAAAGCATCAGATTTGTTCATTATGTCTTAGGAATGGTTTCTGCTATACGGCAACTAAGTGGAGCGCCGCTCATCTGAAATACCTGAGGGATATAAGCCTTTCGCCATTGAACCGTGAGTGTCTGGACGAATATCTTGCAACGTTGGAGCAACTGCAGGGGAAAATAAATGCATTTGACGCACGCATAGAGGAAATGTCCCATATGGAGGAATATGACGTAAGGTCAACGCGCATGTCATGCTTTCTCGGAATAACAAGGAACCGAGCTATATCCATATTGTCAGAGACGGGGGACTTCGGCAGGTTCCGCAGTCCGGCCTCATTTGCGGCATACCTCGGCCTTGTCCCGGGAGAGAAGTCAAGCGGCGCAGACACAAAAAGGACCGGGATTACAAAAGCAGGAAACGTACACATCCGGAAAGAGCTTATAGAAGCCGCGCAAAGCATATGCCGCGGACGGGTAGGCCATAAAGGCAAGGCTTTAGCAGAAAGACAAAATGGGAATCCAACAGACGCCGTGGCATACGCTGACAAGTGTAACGAAAGACTGCGGAGGAGATACTACAAAATGATAAACTCAGGCAAAAACAGGAACGTGGCGGTAACAGCCATAGCGCGCGAGCTTGCCTGCTTCGTATGCGGGATGATGCAGGAATACATACATGGAGCGGCATGATTAAGTAACAACATGCAAAGACGGCGGCAGGAGGAGCATTAGGAAACAGCGCAATGTAATCATAAGGTTTGGGCTATCTGCGTTTTAACAATGACGGCGCTAATCATGCGAACCACGATTAAAGACGGCAGAGCCCGCGGCGAAAACCATTGGCTTGGCGGTAACCAATCCGCGAATATCAGAGTGGTCAAGCCCCGTATAAATACGCGCTGAAAAATCCACGAAAAAACTCCTGCTCGTCTTGACAACGGTCACTTCATATCAGTTAAGCAAGAAGCAAGAATATAAGGCGGCGGGGGAGCGCCGGGGCTTCCCCGCCGTGCGCTGTTGGGAGCGCAGCCTGCGGCGAAGCCCTTATCTCTTCGCGTCGAGCTCCGCTTTAAGCTCTCGTATCAGTTCCATGTTCTGCCTGATGATGTCCTCGTTGCGCGCGTTCTGCTCTTCAAGCTCGTCGAGCTTCGCCTGCATAGCGATGACCTGATTGCGCAGGCCGTTCATCGTCCCCGCGACCTTCGGCTTGTCGGAGGATTTGCCGACGGTGAAGCTCACGCCCGCGCGGCCCATAAGGTCTCCGTCCACGCCGCCGTCGGCGAGGCCGGTTATCTTCCCGCCGCCCATGCTGATGTTCGTGCCGCCGGTACTGATGCCGGAGCTGGAAATGTTGACCTTATCGCCTACTGTGATTTCGCTGAATTTTGGATTGTCGACTACGCTGACGGTGTACTTGTTTCCTTCGCCGCCGTCGCTCGTTATTTTGATGTTATTGCCGCCGTTGAGAGTGAGCGTATCGCCGGGGCCGATGTTGGACGAGCCTGCGGTCGAGCCGCCGGTGTTTCCGCCGTCGCCAGTGGTTCCCGAACTGCCGGATGCGCCGTCGTTCGTCGCCTCGAACTTCCATCCGTTTGCGAGATAGTCGAAAGCATCTTGAATTGAAGAGAATGTATTGTCCTTTATCGTAAACTGACCGGTGAGCGCGCCGTCCGTAAAGCTCCAGCCGCCGTCCTCGCCTCCGAACGCAGTCGCGACGCTTTCCCCAAATCTCTTAAGCTGGTTCACGTTCACCGCGTCCGTGCCGTTGATTCCCTCTGCAAGATTCACTATGCGGCGCTGGAATGCCGCGTAGCTGACGCCGTCCACGGCCGTGCCGTCGTAACCGACCGATATGGCGTCATCTTCCGTTGCGACCGACTGATAGCCGAGCGCGAGAGATTTATCGCCTGTCGCTTTAGCGTTATGACCTATCGCATATGCGAACTGTCCGCTTGCGTCTGCCTTGTTGCCTATAGCGTATGCATATTCGTGCCTGGCTTTTGCTTCCGTGCCGAATGCAAACGTACTCTCAAAGCTTGATACAGCCTTCCATCCCAGCGCGTAGCTTCTATTGCCGGATGCGAGCGCCCCATGTCCGAGTGAGTATGCGTTTTCACCGGTCGATTGAGCTCCCGAGCCTATCGCAACGCTGTATTGTGCCGATGCTTTAGCTTTATTGCCGAGAGCGACCGATTTCATCCATGCTTCTGCCTGGTCTCCGATTGCTACGCCGTAAGCGCCCTGCACCAAAGCGTTGTAGCCCATTGCTATGCTGCCGTTGCCGTTGCTGTTCCAACCGAAGTCCTCATCGTTCGGGTCGTCGTTATCAATATCTATGACGGATGCGCCGTTGCCTATTGCGATACTGTTATATCCGTCGACTCTGTTTTCTTTGGGGTCTGATGGGTCTACGGGGTCAGGCTCTGCATTGGAATCCGGATTTTTTATAATAATGCTTCCGGCGTCATCTCCGGGCTCTACCATTACGTTCGCAGAAGCGGCCGGCGTTATGAGCAGCGCCGCAATAAAGAGCGCCGCCAGTAATTTTGTCAGTTTCATAGCTGCGTAAGAACTCCTTTCATGTTTGTCCGCCTTTCGAAGCGCACAGCTCCAACAGCGGACTTGTCTCCGTTTTCTCACTGGTTCTAAGATTTATCTGTTTTTGGAAATCTATAACGAAAGACAGGCGCGCCTGCGCCTTACGAATCGTCCGCGAAATACAGGTACTGCATTGCAAAAAGGCACACGAACATTAAGGCGTTTGTGCGCCTTTCTTTTGTCAGAGCCTTTATATGTGGATATAAATTGTTGACATACTTAGAAGAATGTATGACGGGAGGGGGTCAGTGTAACATATCCAGATAAAGCATATCTGTAAGTCTGCATCTCTCTAACCCGCCCTTTCTTGAAAAAAATCTGCGCCGTCCGCGCACATTTAGAGATATTTTACACAAGTTGCACTGTTTTTTGCAATGAGTATCGGGAATTTTTAAGTTTTTCCCGCGCGGAGCGTCGAGGCGTGCCGCTGCGGGGTTTTTTGTACGGACTGGCGGCTAGTTCTGCGCGCCGCGCTCGTGGTGGTGCGCGAGGTATTTTTTGCCGAAGAGCGCGCCGAAGGCTGCGAAGGCCGCGGAGACGGCAAGGCCGGCAAAGAGCGGGTCGCCGGGCATACGCGCGAAGGCCCAGGCGAGCATTGCGGCGAGGCCGCCGCAGCATGAGGCGAGCGCCCAGACGGGCGGAAGCAGGCCGGGCCTGAGCACGGCCGCGACGAATGGGATGAAGCTGCCCGCGCCGCGCAGCCCCATGCTGAGGAAGCTCCATTCGAGAATCATGGAGCCGGTGGTCGCCGTCCCGATGAGCGCCGCGGCGGCGGTCATGAGCGCGACGAGCGCGGTTTCGGATATCGATGCGGCGGCTTTCGCAAGCGCGGCGGCGGGGCCTCTGTTTTCTGGGCGCGCCGCGTAACCTGCGAGGCGCTCGCGCGGTATCATGTTTTTCGCGATGTTTGTCGCGATGCCGAGCATCAGCCCCGCGGCGCAGCCGACAACGGTGATGACGACGCCGCCCCAGAGCAGCCCGCCTATGAGCGGCGGGAAGGAGTTCATGATGAACCACGATAGCACCTGGTCGGGCTGTATCTCCGCGCCGCTCGCGCGGACGGAGAGGCCGACGGCCGTGCCGAGCAGTCCCATCGGCGGCATGATGAGCGCAGAGGCGAAGGCGCCGCGCCGCGCCGCGTGGAGGTTCTTGGCCGCGGCGAAGGACTGGATGTATATCTGCGTCGTGAATACGCCGGCTATCATCGAGGCGAGGTATCCGAGCTCGGGGACGAAGCCGCGGCCGAAGGGGTTGAGCCACGGCTGGAAGGCAAGGTTCTGCCGCATCGCCGCAAAGCCGCCCCAGCCGAGCGCCGCGGCGGCGCAGGCCGTGAGCGTGACGAAGAGCAGCGCTATCTTCGCCTCGCCGAGCTTTGCGAAGCTTTTCATGCCGCCGAAGGCGACGAAGCCCCATATCGAGAGCGCCGCGACGAGCGCCGCCGCTGGCACGGAGAGCGGAAGGACGCCGCGCAGCAGCGCGATGCAGGAGAGGAACTGCGCGCATATCGAGATGAAGGTGCCGAGCGACGAGGCCGCTGTCGCGGCGAAGGCTATGCCGCGGCCGCAGCGTCCGCCGCCGTAGCTCGCGTTCAGGTAGTCGGCTATCGTCGTGATGCGCGACCTGCGCAGCGGCACGGCGAAGCGCAGCGCGAGGAGCAGGCAGCCTATGCCGCCGCCGAGCGCGAACCACCAGGCGGTCATGCCGTAGCTGTAGGCCATCTGCACGGTGCCGACGGTCGAAGCGCCGCCGACGAGGGAGCCGAGCAGTATGCCCGTGACGCCTGCCGCGCCGGCTTTCCTGCCGCCGAGGCTGTAATCTTTTTTCGCGCCGCCGCGTCCCAGCATCACGCCCGCCGCGAAGAAGGCGGCGAGCAGCGCGCAGGCGGAAAGGTAGAATGAAAGCATGAGAACCACTCCCTCGAGGAATTCATCAGATATATTACACCCGCGGGCGGCGCTGCGGCGCGCGCGCACTTGTTTTTCTCACCTCTCTTTGTTATTCTTTACACAATGAGTTGAACTCTGGGGTCGGCATATACGACAAGCATTCAGGAGGCAGAATCGATATGACTTTGCAGGAGCTGGCATCGTTCCTCGATGCCCAAAACGTCTCTACGTCGGATGATCTTAACAGCATTATTGTAAACAACGCCTACGCATGCGACCTTATGAGCGACGTGCTCGCGTTCTGCACGCCGGGGTCGCTGCTGCTCACGGGGCTGACGAACGTCCAGATCGTGCGCACTGCGCAGATGCTGGATATTCCCGCAATCGTCTTCGTGCGCGGCAAGAGGCCGCTCGAGGAGACGATACAGCTCGCGAGGGAGAACGGCATCCCGATACTTCTGACGCGGTACAGCATGTTCGAGTCGTGCGGAATTCTTTTCGCGAAGGGCATGAAGCCGAGCCAAGACATTCAGGAGATCTAGGCTATGGGCGCCCCTGTCTGTCTCGAATACAGAATCGAGGGCAACGATTTTATGGTCGCGGGCGCGGCCTCCAACAATATAAAAAATACCCTCAAAATGCTCGGCATCGACTCCGGCATCTGCCGCAGGGTGGCGATAATCACCTACGAGGCGGAGATAAACCTTGTCATCCATGCGGGCGGAGGAATGCTGAAGGCGGAGATTTACGAAGACCACGTGGTGCTCATAGCGGAGGACCAGGGGCCCGGCATCGCGGATATCAGCAAGGCGATGACGGAAGGATTTACGACGGCGAGCGACCAGGCGCGCGAGATGGGTTTCGGCGCGGGCATGGGGCTGCCGAATATAAAGCGAAACAGCGACGTTTTCAATATAGAATCCGAGGTCGGCGTCGGAACGACTCTGACCTGCACCGTGTATTTCAATGAAAAAATAGACGCGCGAGGAGGGACGGCAATGCTCCACAGCGTTAAGATTTCAAGGGCGGCCTGCCAGGGGTGCGTCAACTGCATCCGTGTCTGCCCGACGGAAGCTATCCGCATCGTCGACGGAGAGATAAGCATTCTCGAAGAGCTCTGCATCGACTGCGGCGAGTGTCTGCGCTCGTGCCACAGGCAGGCGCTCGGCATAGAGGAGGACGACTGGAACGCCGTAAGGGAGAATCAGAACGTCCCCATCGTCACCGATCCGGTGTTCTTTTCACAGTTCAGCCACTACAACGACCCGTCGACGCTGGAGGCCGTGCTCGCGTCGATGAACGTGAATCCGCTCATAGACGAGATAGAAGAGGCCTTCGACCTTTCCGCGGCGGCCACGGCGCAGATGATAGCGCGCGCGGCCCCCGCGTCGCTGCCGCTGATATCATGCTACTGTCCGTCGGCGCTGCGGCTGATTCAGGCGCGTTTTCCGGAGCTTCTGTCTCGCGTCGTGCCGGTATTCTCGCCGCTCGAGCTTGCGGCGGACCTCTGGAAGATGCGCACCAGCAGCTCCGCGCCGGTGACTCTTCTCGCTCCGTGCTCCGCGAAGATAACCATGGTGCGCGAGCCGCAGGGGCGCGAGCGCTCGCCGCTCGACGCCGCCGTGACGGTGCGCCGCGTCGCGCGCAGCATCATGGCGGGCAACGTCTCCGCGGCGCACGACCATCCGAGGAAGCTGCGCAGCAACCGCTGGATACAGTGGGCGCGCCGCGGCGGTGAATCGAAGCATATACAGGCCTTTTCCGAGAAAAAGCTGAACCTCATCGCCGTATCGGGCATGAGGAACACCATCGACGTGCTGCAGGAGCTTGAGCTCGGGCGGCTGCGCAACGTCGACTTCGTCGAGTGCCGCACCTGCGACACGGGCTGCGTCGGCGGCGTCGGCACGGCGGACTCGCGCTTCCTCGCGAGCCTGCGCCTCAACAACATACAGACCGACTGGAACGTCACGCCGCAGAACCAGCGCCGCGTCGAGGAGCTCTGCGCGATGGACTTCTGGACGATAACGAAGGACTACGCGCCGAGGCCGCGCCTGCCGCTCTCGAACAACGTGGCCGAGGCGATGGTGAAGCTTCAGCAGATGAAGGAAATATACTCCGGGCTGCCGCATATCGACTGCGGGTCGTGCGGACGCCCGTCGTGCCAGGCGATGGCCGAGGAGATAGTAAGAGGACACGGCTCCGTGACCGACTGCATCTTCAAGCTGCGCGAGGGCATAGCCTCGCTCGCGAACAAGATAGTCGTGCTGTCGGAGTCGCAGCCGCAGACCCTTAAAAGAAGGAGTGGAACGAAATGACCGTAAGCGAGATTTGCGAAGCGCTCGGCGGCGAGCTGCAGTGCGAGGGCGACAAGGGACGCGAGATAACCGGCGCGACCGCGGGAGACCTCCTGAGCTTCATAATGGGGACGGCCCCGGAGGGAGCCGCGTGGGTGACGGTGCAGGCGCACCTCAACGTCGCCGCCGTCGCTGTGCTCAAGGACCTGCCGCTCATCATCATAGCCTCGGGCAGAAAGGCCCCCGACGACCTGATAGAGCGCTGCAAGACGGAAAACATAGCGATCCTCTCCGTGCCGGAGACGCTTTACGCGACCTGCGTGAAGCTCGCAGCGCTTGGGCTCGCGGGATAACGTCGCGTTGCTGAAGCCCTTCTGGGTCGACCTCCACATACACACGCTGCTCTCGCCCTGCGGCGAGCTCGAGATGGGCGCGCCCGAGGTAATCGAAAAGGCGCGCGAGGCCGGCCTCGATATAATCGGCATAGCCGACCACAACACATGCGAAAACTACCCGGGGATGGCGGGCGCTGCGCAGAACGGCGGGCGTCCCGGCGTCCCCGTCGTGCTTCCGTGCATCGAGGCGCAGAGCGCGGAGGACATCCACACGCTCTGCGTCTTCCCGGAATATCCGCTCGCGCTCGAATTTAAGGAATGGCTCTGGAAGCGCATCCGCCCGATTAAAAACGACGTCGAGCACTTCGGCTACCAGATAGTCGTCGACGCGGAGAACGGCATCGTAAAGGAAGAAGAAGTGCTGCTGATACAGGGTGCGGGCTACGAGGTCGACCAGATTGTGGAAAAGGCGCGCGCGCTGGGCGGCCTTGCGATACTGGCCCACGTCGACCGCCCCGCCTTCTCCTACACCGCGGCGCTCGGCCCTATGCCCGAGGACTATCCCGCGGACGCTTTCGAGCTCTCGCGCCGCCTCAACTCCGACGAGGCGCAGAAATGGCGCGAACGCTACCCGGGGCGCGCCTTCATCCGCTCGTCTGACTCGCACACGCTCGACACGATGTCGCGCGCGAACTGCACGAAGATGATGCTCGAAGCGCCGACCTTCGAAGAGATACGCATGGCGCTGCGCGGCGAGGGCGGGCGGCGCGTCTCGTGGCCCTGGGGATAAGGTAAAAATTTCAAACATGGCAAAAAAGAAATACGTCTTTATAAATGCTCGGAGTGCGGCTATCAGAGCCAGACCTTCATGGGCAAATGCCCGAAGTGCGGCTCGTGGGGGACGCTCGAACAGGAGGCGCAGCCCGCCGTTTCGCACGGGCCGCTGAGCGAGCCGGTCAAAGCCGCCATACCGATATCAGGCCTCGAAGTCGAAGAACAGGAAAGGATTCCATCGGGCATAGACGAGCTCGACCGCGTCCTCGGCGGCGGCTGGGTGCGCGGCGGCGTGACGCTCCTGGGCGGCGAGCCCGGCGTCGGAAAATCCACGCTGCTGCTCCAGGTCTGCGCCGAGATGGCGAAGCGCGGCGAGCGCGTGATTTATATATCGGGCGAAGAATCGTCGGGCCAGCTCGCGCTGCGCGGACGCCGCCTCGGCCTCATGACGCCCGGGCTCGACCTGCTCTGTGAGAGCGACCTTCCCTCGTCGCTCGCCGCCGCGGAGAAATACGGCTACGGCTTCATGGTAATCGACAGCGTGCAGGCCTTCCGCGCCGACAGCGAAAGCGGCTGGGCCGGCTCGCCGAACCAGGTCAAGGGCGTCGCGGCGATGGCCGTGGACACCGCCAAACGCTGCTCGATACCGACAGTCCTCGTCGGCCACATCACAAAGCAGGGACAGATAGCGGGGCCGAAGCTGCTCGAACACCTCGTAGACGTCGTCCTGCTCTTCTCGGGCGAGCAGAACTCTCCGAACCGCCTGCTGCGCGCCGAGAAAAACCGCTACGGCAGCACCGAGGAGCTCGGAATCTTCGAAATGTCCGACAAGGGGCTCTCCGCCGTAAACGACCCGAGCCGCCTCTACTGGAACGGCACCGACCTCGGAAGCTCCGGCGTCTCCATAGCGATGACGCTCGAGGGCTCGCGCGCGCTCGCCGCTGAAATTCAGGCGCTTGCCTGCCCGACGCCCTTCCCCTACCCGAAGCGCACCGCGCGCGGCGTCGACGTGAACCGCCTGCAGTTGCTGCTCGCCGTCCTCGAGCGCCGCTGCGGCGTCACCACGCGCGCGAGCGACGTATATCTCAACGTCGCGGGCGGCCTCACGCTCAAAGACCCAGCCGCCGACCTCGGCATCTGCGCCTCGCTCGCCTCCGCCGCCGCAGACATCGAGCTCCCATCCGACGTCTGCTTCATCGGCGAAGTCGGCCTCGCCGGGGAAGTCCGCCCCTGCGCTCGCACGCCGCTGCGGATAAAAGAAGCGGCCCGCCTCGGCTTCACCAAAGCCATGATAAGCCGCCGCACTCCGAAAGAAAGCTATCCGATAGAGACGCTGAAAATCTCCTCGCTTCGCGAAATAGTGGATTTGTTCCTGAAGAGATAGACGCGCGCGAATTACCGCGCGCGTTCGTCTCATTCCGCACGCCGTACCGGTCGTTCCGCGCTTCACATAATTTGCATAAATTGCCTATCGTTTTCCTTACAATTATATAAAAAATCTATTGAAAATAATTTTAAATGCTATATAATCCGCCTAGTAAGAGATGAAGGCGCAGTAAGCATAACGCGATTAAAATCAATGACTTTTTATGCATAAACGAGAAATAATGCTGTTTATAGCTTTATTTCCGTTGATTTTAGTGCATAAGAACGAAAAAATGCGTTTCTAACTCTGAAAATTATTTTAGAAATTGACGGCGCAGTTCTCGGTCGTGCGTAAACAATGGAGGCGGCGCCGCAATCAAAAATAAAAGGGAGGCAGAGTGCATTATGAAGTGTACTCGAAAGATATGCTGAGTTCGACGACCAGGGCCTTCGGAAGTCCGCTGCGCTACGTGCAGGGACAGGGTGAGTTCGGCAGGCTGCCGCTTTACACGGCGCCTTACGGCAACGCCTGCGTCATCATCGACGGATTCCTCTATCAGGATCTCAACGCGCGTCTCGAAAAGGCTTACGCCGAAAGCGACGCCAAGTTCGTCTCGATATCCTTCAACGGCGAGTGCTGCGAAGAAGAGGTCGAGCGCATCGGCAAAATAGCCAGAGAAAACGGCGCGGCCGTGATAGTCGGTGCCGGCGGCGGCAAAACGATGGACACCGCGAAAATCTGCGCCGACGAGATGGGGCTGCCCGTCATCATAGCTCCGTCGTCCGCGTCGACCGACGCGCCTGTCAGCGAAATCGCGGTCGTCTACAAGCCCGACGGCGAATATATCGGCTCGCGCAAGATGAAGAAGAACGCGGACCTCGTGCTCGTCGATACGGAAATCATCGTGAAGGCTCCGCGCCGCCTCTTCGTCGCCGGAATGGGCGACGCGCTCGCGACGTGGCTCGAAGCGCAGGCCTGCGAGTGCTCCGACTCTCCGAACTACATAGGCTCCGGCATGCGCCGCTGCAAGGCGGGCATGGCGATAGCGAAGGCGAGCTGGGACATACTTTTCGAAGACGGCGAGAAGGCGCTCATGGCGCTCGACAGCGGAGTAGTCACCGAAGCCTTTGAAAACGTCGTCGAAGCTAACACGCTGCTCTCCGGCCTCGGCTTCCTCAACACCGGACTCGCGACGGCGCACGGAATACATTCCGGCCTCACGGTGCTGCCCGAGACGCACAAGTACCTCCACGGCGAAAAGGTCGCCTTCGGCATCGTCTGCCAGATGGTGATAGAAAACACTCCCGCCGAAACCGTCGACAAGGTCATGCGCTTCATGGTTTCCATCGGGCTGCCCGTCACGCTCGCAGACCTCGGCGTCGAGGCGGAGCGCGACAAGGTGCTCGCGATAGCCGAAAAGACGGCGAACGGCCCGCTCATCCACCAGGAACCCTTCGCCGTGACGACGGAGCGCGTCTACGGAGCCATCATCGCGGCAGACGCTCTCGGCAGAAAATATAAAGGGCTGTAGTTTTTTTTCAAAACTATACATAAATAACTTAATTGAGGAGGAACTAAGTTCACCATGAAAAAGCATCTTGTTTTTCTTCTGTTCGCCATGCTGATACTCGGCGTAAGCGCCACGTCGAGCGAAGCGAAGCCCGAGTTCACGCTTGAGTTCGGACACATCCAGAACCCCGGACACGCGCTCGCGATAGCGCCCGAGGAGTTCAAGGCTATGGTCGAAGAGCGCACCGGTGGCAGGGTCAAGGTCAACCTCTATCCCTCCAGCCAGCTCGGCTCCGCCCGCGAGATGATGGAGCAGGTCACGATGGGCACGCTCGACATGACCTGCTGCGACACGGCGGACTGGGCCGCGGCGCTGAACATCCCGCAGCTCGCAGTCTTCAACATGCCCTTCCTTACGAAGGACCTCGACACGCAGGCCAAGCTTATCAACGACGTTGTTTCCGTCGAAGTCCCCAAGATGCTTGAGGGCTCCAACGTCCGCCTGCTCATGACCTACTCGAACGGAATCCGCCAGCCGCTTCTCAAGACGAAGCCCATCACGAAGCTTGAGGACATCAAGGGAATAAAGATGCGCACCGCCGAGACGCCGCTCTATGTCGACCTCTGGAACTGCCTCGGAGCCAGCACCGTCACCTCCGCGTGGAGCGAAGCCTACACGCTCCTCCAGCAGGGAGTCGCCGACGCCGTCGAAGCCGACGTAACCGGCCTCATCAACCAGAACCTCCAGGAGCAGGCGAAGTACTTCTCGAAGATAGGCCATCTGGGAGCCATCTACTGCGTGTTCATGAACAACGACAAATGGAACTCTATGCCGAAGGACCTTCAGGATATCGTACAGCAGTGCGCCGACGAGAGCCAGGCCAAGCAGCTGAAGGACCGCAGCGCCTCCGACGCGGCCGCCGAGAAGGTAATGGCCGAAGCGGGCGTAGCGATCAACGAAGTCACCCCCGAAGAGCGCGCGAAGATGAAGGACGCCTGCCAGCCGATCTACGACAAGTACGCGAAGGAATACAACCTCGGCGCGCTCATCGACTCGATGCTCGCCCTCAACAACTAATCCGCACTCCTAGCAGCAGCCCCGCGCACGCGCGTGACGGAAGCCCCGCCGCGCGTGCGCTTCTCAAAAACAAGAGGTGAAATCATTGAAAACCCTGCTGAAGATAGACAGGGCGATAGAGAACCTCCAGACATGGTTCTGCGCCCTGATGTTTATTCTGATATTGATTTTTGGCAGCCTCCAGGTATTCGGCCGCTTCGTGCTCCATTCGTCGCCGCCGTGGACGGAAGAGGCGATGCGCTTCTGCGGAATCTATCTGACCTTCATAGGCTCCGCGCTTACGGTCCGGGTCGACGGCCACGTTTCCGTCGACATCCTCATAAGCTTTATGAAGGACAACAAATCCCGCGCCGTGCTCTTCATAATAGGAAGGCTTATATGCGTGATATTCCTCATCATGTTCTTCCCCGGCGCTATGACGCTGGTCTCGAAGAGCTTCAATTCGCTCGGCGCGGCGATAAGGATTCCTTACGCCTACATCTACGCTGCGGCCCCGCTGGGGATAATCATGATGCTCTGCGCTTACGCGAGCGCCATTCCCCAGCTTGCGAAAGAATACCGGGAGGGTAAAAGATAAATGATTGAGATATCTCTAGTTACGCTTCTGATTTTCCTCGTGCTGGGCGTGCCGGTCAGCTTCGCAATCGGCCTTTCCGGGCTGCTCGCGATTATGTTCGGAAGCGAAATCCCGGCCTTCATGGCGGTGCAGCAGGCCATACGCGGCATGAACTCCTTCTCGCTCATGGCGGGCCCGCTCTTCATACTCGCAGGCGAAATCATGGGAGCTGCGGACCTTTCCGCGAGAATTCTTGATTTCTGCCGCGCCTGCGTATCCTCGGTGCGCGGCGGCATGGGAATGGTCTCCGTCCTCGCGAACATGATATTCGCGGGAATTTCCGGCTCCGGCGCGGCTACGATGAGCGCCGTCAGCACGCAGACCGTCCCCGAGCTTAAGAAAGAGGGCTACGACCACGGCTTTATCGCCTCGATGATAGCCGGTTCCGGAGCGCTCGCGCCGATAATCCCGCCGAGCACGAACATGATAGTCTACGCCTCGCTGACGGGCTTCTCCGTCGGAAAGCTCTTTTTGGGCGGCCTGATGCCCGGCATCATCATAGGTATATGCCTGATGATTATGTGCTACTGGTACGCGAAGAAGTACGACGTCGACCGCGGCAGCGGAGCGTTCAGCCTGCGCCGCGTCGCGAAGGCGTTCTTAAAATCGTTCTTCGCGCTCATCACGCCGGTCATTATCCTCGCGGGGGTCGTCACGGGCTTCTTCACCGCGACGGAGTCCAGCATCGTCGCCTGCATCTACGCGCTGATCTGCGGCTTCTTCATCTACCGCACGCTCAAAATAGGCGACCTTATGGGGATATTCAAGCGCGCCGCTTCTTCGTCCGCGATGCTCATGATGATTATGGGTATATCGAATATATATTCCTATATATTTGCGCGCGAGAACGTCACGCCGGTGGTGGAGCAGTTCCTGCTCTCGATTACCGATAATCCCTCCGTGCTCGTCTTCATAATCATCGTGATGATGCTCATCATCGGATGCTTCATGGAGACGCTCGCGGCGACCGCGGTCATCCTCCCGACGCTCTATCCGATAGTCATGCACATGGGCGTAGACCCGCTGCTCTTCGGAGTCCTGTTCTCGATATCGACGGTCGTCGGCGCGCTGACGCCTCCTGTCGGGCTGTATCTGTTCCTGTCGATGAACATAGCGCAGGCGTCGTTCAAACAAGCTATAAGCTACACGGGGCCGGTCGTGCTCATAATCCTGGCGGTAATGCTGCTTATGTGGTTCTTCCCGCCGATCGTCACCTTTGTTCCTAACCTGCTGATGGGAGCTTAGGCAAAAGAGGAGTTTTTTTATATGAAGCTAACTGTAGAAACGATACGCGTAAAAGATATGCGTTTCGGCGAGGAGACCTGCCTCAGGGACGGAGTCCTCTTCGTGAACAAGGAAGACATACTCGCCTTCGCGCAGCACGAGACGTGCTTTGAAACGCTGAAAATCGACATAACATATCCCGGCGATTCTACGCGTATCATCAACGTCGTGGACGTCGTGCAGCCGCGCTGCAAGGTCTCCGACAATATCGACTGGCCCGGCGTGCTGACGGACGACTACGAGATAGCCGGAAGCGGCGTGACGCGCGCCGTCGAGGGTGCGGGAATAGTCCTCTGCCAGAACGACACCTACTGGTCGAGAAAGTGGGGCTCCTTCGACATGAGCGGGGAGTGCGCCGCGATAAACCCATACGCGAAGATGCCGGAGCTCGTCATAGAGCCGATGGCCCCCGAGGACGCGGATTTCCGCGAGTACCGCGAGGCGCTGCGCAGGATAGGCTTCAAGACCAGCGTCCTGCTGGCGCGCGTCACGCTCGGACAGGCCGCCGATTCGTCGGAGACCTTCGACAACGAGACGCAGTACCCCGACCTTCCGAGCATCGCATATTCGTACCAGATATATTCGAAGCAGTACGACACGCAGAACTACCGCGAGCCGATGCTCTACGGCAACGCCGTGCCCGACACCTTCCCGCTCGTCATGCAGCCTACAGAAGTGCTCGACGGCGCCATATCGCCCTGCGGCGGCTTCCGCTGCGTGACGACCTACGAGATTCAGAACCATCCAGTCATCGTGGAGCTCATGCGCCGCCACGGGAAGGATTTGAACTTCGCCGGCGTTCTGATAACGGTCACGTCGGTCGAGGCGAAGCACAGAAACCTCGTCTCGAAGATGGCGGCGAGCCTTCTGAAAAACGTCCTGCACGCCGACGGAGTCATCGTCACGAAGGGCGTCGGCGGAGCCTCGACGCTCTGCGTCGGCGCGATAGCGAGCGAGGCGGAAAAGCTCGGCATCAAGGCCGTTCCGATAATCCAGATACTGAACGGCAAGAGCAACCTCGAAGTCGAATGCATGATAAGCGAGCCGAACGTCGATTCGATAGTCTGCTCCGGGACCTACTATCACAACTTCACGCTCCCGCCGGTCAAGACGCTTCTCGGCGGCCCGCAGGACGCGCTTTACCTGAGCGGCGACGACGGCGTAATCGGAGGGCACAAGATAGCCACCGGCGACCCGGCGATAGGGCAGGTACGCTCGACGTACATGAAGCAGGTCGGCCTCATGAGCCAGGTCG
>ENA-OQCL01000428-OQCL01000428.1-human-gut-metagenome-genome-assembly--contig:-NODE-428-length-20367-cov-23.593281_pt1 | contig 20367 bp, 19 predicted proteins | sample MGYA00242502_ERZ504586 | MGnify/ENA primary metagenome ERZ504586 (study PRJEB26092, sample SAMD00036316) | human gut metagenome | host: Homo sapiens | study: EMG produced TPA metagenomics assembly of... | reverse complement strand
TCCGCGGTATCGCTCCATGCTCCTATTAGGTCATGCGGCGGTCTCGGCTCGCCGCGGCCCGCGCGGGACATGTCAGGAAACGAGGGCAGCCCTGTGGGCGCCAGCGGAATGTGGGGTCACCGCGCGGACCGCGTCTGATGGTGTCGACGTCAATGGTATACGGGCGCATCATCGACGTCTTCAATACAGAAAATATCAGTGCGGAATGTTTTGGGAGGTAGCCCAAACAGCCCCGGCGGGGTCCTGTGTAGTCACCCTTTAGGCGAAACTCTCCTAATTATTTGGATGAGTCGTTTACTTACTTGTACTGTTACCGTCTTCCCGCTGTTGTTGGGGTATGCTTTGTTTGTATGTAAACGTATGACATGTTGATGGGGGAGGGTGCTATGGCTCGCGAGGGCGCTCGTTCTAAGGATTCTGCTAAGCCTGGCATCAAGGAAGTTGCAGCGGTGGCGGGGGTTTCGCCCACTACGGTATCTCGCGTGCTTAATAATCGCGGCTATATTAGCCAAGAAACCCGCGATAAGGTCCATGCCGCGATGGAGCGCATCAACTATACGCCCAACGATATCGCCCGTGCCATGCTCAACGGTCGCCTGAACCTTATCGGCATGATCGTTCCCTTTGTGAGCAGCCCGTTCCATGCTCAGGTTGTGCAGGCGGTCGAGCGCACGTTGGCGGAAAACGGCTTTAAGATGTTGCTGTGCAACAGCGCCAATCGACCCGATCTTGAGCGTTCCTATATTGACATGCTCCGCCGCAATATGGTCGACGGCGTCATCGTCAACTCCCTCAATATCGGTGCTGAGGCATATGCCGAGATGGGCTTGAGCCTGGTTGGTATCGACTGCGACCTTGGCGAGGCCTCTGTTCAGATTGCGAGCGACAGCTATAGCATCGGCGAACTTGCCACGCGTCGCTTGATCGATGACGGGTGTTCACGCATCCTGTGCCTGCGCAGCAATAGCCGCATGCGCATGCCTGCCAATAAGCGTACCGATGCCTACCTCGATGTTGTTGAGCAGGCCGGTTTGCCCGCGCTTGTCCGTGAGGTCGAGTTCGTTAAGCCCGATGACGAAAAGAGCGCGGTCGTTGCGAAGATCCTCGATGAGAACCCCGATATTGACGGCATCTTTGCGGGAGACGACACGATGGCGGCCATCTGTCTCAACATTATGAAGCAGCGCGGCTTGAGCGCTCCGGACGATATTAAGGTCGTGGGCGCGGATGGTGCCCGCCGCACTATGACGTTTATGCCTGACTTAACAACCGTACGCCAAGATATCGATCGCATCGGAGAGCTCGCGGCGCAATCCATCATCGCTCTTGTTAACGGCGATAATCCTGAATCGAATATCAAGCTCCCCGTTGAACTCATTGAGGGCAAAACCGCGTAGTTCATCCCGTGCCAAAAGAATTCCTCAAACGCCTCTGATGACCGTTCGCCGGCATATGTCAACCGTTTGCCGACGACTGGAACTGCGAAAAGACGTATTGATGTGAAAACGTTTGACATATGAAAACGATTGACATATCTTGCAGTTGTACCGAGTTAGTATCTTGTGGGAAAGGAAGTCTCGGATGCACAAGGTGTATTACCAGCCTGAGGGAATTTGGGTAGGCGACATCATGCCGTACGGCGAGGACGGCACGTTCTATCTCTATCATCAGCGTGACACGCGTAACCCCGGACCTTTCGGAGAGCCGTTTGGCTGGGCACTCGCGACGACCAAGGATTTCGTCAACTACAAGGACTTTGGCGAGAGCCTTGAGCGTGGCGGCGACGAGGAAGTCGACCAGTATGTTTATGCCGGCACAGTGTTTAAGGTGGGCGACAAGTACCATGCGCTCTACACTGGTTGCAATCGCGATAAGGTCCGCGCGCGCTTGATGAAGCAGGTTCTTCTTCACGCAACGAGTGACGACGCCGTCAAGTGGGAGAAGAACATCGCCGAGACGCTGCTTCCGCCCCAGGAGGGTTACGATGACCGCAACTGGCGCGATCCCTTTGTTCTTTGGGATGAGGAGAACGAAGAGTACATGCTCATCCTCGGCACGCGTGTGGGCGAGGACAAGCGTCTGATGACCGGTCGTCTGGTCAAGTTCACCTCCAAGGACCTGGATACCTGGGAGTTCCAGGGCGACTGGTGGAATCCGGGCCTGTACACCATGTTCGAGATGCCTGATCTCTTTAAGATGGGCGACTGGTGGTATCTGGTGTTCTCTGAGTACAGTGATGGCAACAAGACCCGTTACCGCATGTCTCGCTCTATCAACGGTCCTTGGATCACTCCTGCGGACGATTCCTTCGATGGCCGCGCGTACTATGCTGCACGTACCGCATTTGACGGCGAGCGCCGCGTTCTCTTTGGTTGGGTTCCTACGCGCGACGAGGGCGGCGACCCCAGCTCTTACCTGTGGGGTGGCACTTTTATGCCTCTCGAGATCGTTCAGCGTGCCGACGGAACGCTCGGCACCAAGCTTCCCGACAGCATGCTTGGCGCCTTTGGCGAGGCTAAGGCAGTCGAGGCCTTTGAGCTTTCGTGCGAGTCGGGCAAGGTCGAGCAGGTGCTCGCCGCGGATGCCGGTTCTACCTATATGCTCGACGCCGACATCGAGCTCGCCGGTGACGCTGCCGGCTTCTCGGTGAAGCTTGCCGAGGACGCCGAGTCCGGTCTTGCCTATGAGTTCCGCGCCAACCTGCGTGAGGGCAAACTCGAGTTTACGGCGGCCCCCCAGTATCCGTGGTTCCAGGTCAACAACATGGGCCTCGAGCGTCCGTTGTTCTTTAAGGGCGAGGGCACTCACCATGTGCGTCTGGTCGTCGACGACGACATCGCGACCATCTTTGTCGATGATGTTGCGCTCAACGCTCGCTTCTGCAACAAGCAGGGCCAGGGTGTGGCGCTTACCGTCACCGACGGTGCGCTCAAGTGCGCAAACGCAACGATCGCGTCTCTGTAGCGGCAACGAACCGTTTTATGATTTAGAAAAGGAATGGAGAGGAACATGGACTACAAGGCAGTGTCCCAGCAAGTCGTCGACAACGTCGGCGGACTGGAGAACATCGAGGGCGCCACGCATTGCGTGACCCGTCTGCGTCTGGTGCTCAAGGATACGAGCAAATACAACAAGGCCGAGCTCGAGAACATCGATGGCGTCAAGGGCGTGCTGTACAACAGCGGCCAGCTCATGATCATCTTCGGTACCGGTACCGTCAACAAGGTTTACGATGAGTTTATGGCTCTGACGGGCGTTAAGGAGATCAGTGCTTCCGAGGTCAAGGGCGCCGAGGCGGACAAGAAGGGCAAGTTCTTCTCGGTCCTCAAGGTATTCTCGGATATCTTTATCCCCATCATTCCTGCCTTCGTCGGCGCTGCAATCATCATCGGCCTTAAGTCGCTGATCGTTGCCAACGGCCTCTTTGGCATGGAAGGCAGCCTCGCCGATCACAGCGAGTTCCTCAAGAACCTCGCAAGCTTCTTTGCCATTATCGCCACCACGTTCGACTACCTGCCTGTCCTGGTTATGTACAGCGCGGTCAAGCGTTTTGGCGGTAACCCGATCCTGGGCATCCTCGTCGGTATCGTCATGGTTCACCCGAGCCTTATGAACCGCAACACGTTCGTTATGGACCCGACGGGTGCTGAGTACTGGAACTTTGGTCCGCTATCCATTCCCATGGTTGCTTTCCAGGGCGGCGTGTTCCCTGCAATCCTGACTGCCTGGTTTATGGCCAAGGTCGAAAAGATTGCCCAGAAGTACATCCCCGAGGTCGTTTCGTTCGTCTTTGTCCCGACCGTTACCCTGATTCTTGCTAACGTCGCCCTGTTCACCGTGTTCGGCCCGCTCGGCAACCTGATCGGCGACGTCCTCGGCGGCGTAATCGATATCCTGTACAACAGGATGGGCGTCTTTGGTGCCTTTGTCTTCGCCGCGTTCCTGCAGCCGCTTGTCGTTACCGGTACGCATCAGTTCATCCAGGGTATCGAGGCAAACCTCGTCGCCACGACTGGCTTCAACTACATCCAGGCCATCTGGTCGGTTTCCATTATCGCCCAGGGCGGCGGCGCCATCGGCATGTACCTCATTCATAAGAAGCATTCCAAAGAGCGCAACATCTGCATGTCGTCCTTTATCCCGACGCTGGTCGGAATCTCCGAGCCCGCTATCTTCGCTGCAAACATGCGCTACTCGATCATCCCGTTCATCTGCGCTTGCATCGGTGCAGGCTGCGGCGGTGCCTTCGTGAAGCTCTTTGAGGTGCGCGCCATCGGTCAGGGTCTGACCGGCGTGCTTGGCCTGCTCATCGTCACGCCCGAGACGCTCATGTGGTATGTGGCTGGCAATCTCATCGCCTTTATCGTGCCGATCGTCTTGATCTTTGCCTACAACAAGGCAAAGGGCGTGCCGACCACTGATGAAGAGGGCGCTGGCGCTGGCTTCGATGTCAGCTTCTAGTTGAGCCGTTCAGCGTAATCTGAGGATAAGTCCATTTGAGGAAGGGCGTTCGGCTCGTGTGAGTCGAGCGTCCTTTCCCATAGACGAGAAGGTCAATGGCGATGTTTAATCAAAAAAACAAGGTGATGCGTGCGGACTATGAGCAGTGGCGAGCTGGACAGGATGAGACGGCGGCTCGCATCGCGTCCGACCCCGATAGGCTTTTGTTCCATGTGGAGCCTGAGCTTGGCTGGCTCAACGACCCCAACGGTTTGGTTCAGATTGGTGATACGTATCACATCTATCATCAATACGATCCGTTCGATGCTGCGCATGGCGGTCCAGTGCTTTGGAACCATCTGACGACAAAGGATTTTGTGACGTACGAGAATCGCGGCCCCGTGTTGTTCCCCGATTCCGATTTGGATTCGAGTGGAGCGTATTCTGGTTCTGCCTTTGTACGTGATGGCAAGATTCACTACTTCTATACCGGCAACGTTAAGCATTTTGACCGCGATGATTACGACTACGTGTTGACGGGCCGTGAGCAAAACCAGATTCATATGGTTGCCGAGAATCCCGACGAATTGGGCGAGAAGCGCATAGCTGTTGGGCCGGTCGATTACCCCGACGATATCGGTACGCACGTGCGCGACCCCAAGATCCTTGAACACGACGGTATCTACTACATGGTTCTCGGCGCTCGTACGAAAGACGATCGCGGGTGCGTGCTTGTCTATACCTCGCGCAATCTTGAGGACTGGAGCTATGCGACGCGCATTGAGTTGGACGAGAAGTTTGGCTTTATGTGGGAGTGCCCCGATCTGTTTGAGCTCGATGGCGAGCTTATTCTCGTTTGCTGTCCGCAGGGTGTGCCTGCCGATGGTTGGCATTACCGCAATCCGCATCAGTGCGTGTGGTTCTCCATCGAGGCCGATTGGGAGGCGCCGAGCTTTAAAATCGTCGGGCAGGGCATGCCCCCGATGGTCGATGCCGGTTTTGATTTCTATGCTCCGCAGTCCTTTGAGGATACTGCAGGCCGGCGTTTGATGATCGGATGGTCGGGTTGCCCCGACGCGACGGCAGAAAACCCGACGGTGGCGCGCGGGTGGCAGTGCGCGTTGACGGTGCCGCGAGAGCTGAGCATACGCGATGGTAAGCTCTGCCAGCGGCCGGCGCACGAGATTGAGAGGATGCGCGGTGACTGCGTTCGCGCGATAGGCGGTGAAACCGTTGAGGAGCCGGGCCGCCTGTTTGATCTTGTGGTTTCCTGCGAGGGCGCCAAGATGGTCGAGCTCGAAATCCGCAAGGGTGTCTTTGTGCGCTATGCAGACGGGATGCTTACCCTCGACATGGGTGACGAAGGCTATGGGCGCGACCAGAGGTCGATTGAGCTCAGCGAGCTTCGCGACCTGCGCGTGCTTTCGGACACTACGATGGTCGAGATTTTTGCAAATGGCGGCGAGGCGGCACTTACGAGCCGTACCTATTCGCCGGCGGTTCCGGCGATGGAGCTGCACGCCGAGGGCGCGGCATCGATGAATTTCTACCGCCTCGCGCATTAACCGTGTGTGGAGCACGATTGGACTTGCTGGGCGGAATGTGTCGCAGTTGCCGCAGCGAACTACCGTTTATCGCGTATAGCGACCGTTTGCGGAGTAAGTAACACTTAGTAATAAACCGTGTAGAATCTCAGATTAGCACGGAGTTTTTCCAGGGAGACGCTGTCCTTTGTTGTGTGCAAGGGGCGGCGTCTCTTTGGCGCTCTGCCGCCGTTGTGCAACAGTGCGGCGGCGCGTGCCATGTGTTGAAAAGCCAATGTTGAGATGGGTCGTGATGATAATGGGCAAGTACGTAATCGTGGTTGAGTCTGGTTCGGATGTGACGCCGGAGCTCTGCGAACGCTACGGTATCGTGCGCGTACCTATGCATGTCACGATTGGTGACGAGACCGTCGAGGACGGCTCGATCGATCCGCTCGAGATTTATTCGCGCTGCAACGAGTTTGGCGTGATGCCCAAGACCAGCGGCTGCGCGCCGGCAGATTTTGCGCACGTGTACGATCGCATCCATGCCGAGCAGCCCGATGCGATTATTCTGCACCTTGCGTATTCCGAGGCCACGACCTGCTCACACCAGTCTTCTAAGATTGCCGCCAAGGGTCGCGACTACGTCTACTCCATGGACACGCGTTTTGTCTCGGTGGGCCAGTCGCTTGTTGCCGTCGAGACCGCCAAATACATCGAGGCTCACCCCGATGCCACCGTCGACGAAATCTTTGCATTTACGAATTCCGTCATGGACCGTGTGCTGCTGGGCTTTGTTCCTACCGACCTAGCCTTCCTTAAGGCGGGCGGTCGTCTATCCAACGTGGCATTCCTCGGTGCCCATCTGCTCAAGATTAAGCCCTGCATTGAGGTAACGGGCGGCAAGTTCGTGGCAACCAAGAAGTTCCGCGGCTCTATGCTCAAGTGCGCCCGCGCCTTTATTGACCACATGGTTGCGAAGGGCGAGATTGACTACTCGCATATTGGCCTGGCGTATTCGGTAGGCCTTTCCCAGGAGCTGCGCGACGACATGGAAGTCTATGCGCACGACCTGGGCTTTAAGGACGTTACCTGGACTCAGGTCGGCGGTGTCATCTCGAGCCATTGCGGCCCGACCGCCTTCGGTGCGGTGCTCACGCTTAAGGCGTAAGGTCTGGCGTCTATCGATTTCTATTGCCTCAGCGGCGGGCGGGTTGCGATAACCTTCCCGCCGCTCTTGCGTAGGGCCAAATAGGACAACCCAATTGACCGCTAAACCGTTTCGCCATCATGCGTATGGGCTAGAATGATTCTGGCATTTATGTAGCTAAAACCAATGAGAGGCAAGGTAGCGGGAATGGCTGAGATGACGCTCGAGGGTGTGGACGCTCGTCCCGAGGACTCTGCGTTTGCCCTGGGCCGCGTACATTCGATTGAGACGATGGGAACGGTCGATGGACCCGGCATCCGCTTTGTGGTGTTTGTTCAGGGCTGCCCCATGCGCTGTGCGTATTGCCACAACCCCGATACCTGGTCGGTTAGCGGCGGCACCATGGTGACCGTCGAGCACCTGATGGACGAGTTCCAGAGCAACCATGAGTTTTACCGCAGCGGCGGTATTACGGTGTCCGGCGGCGAGCCGCTCTTGCAGCCCGCGTTTTTAGCCGACCTGTTCCGTGCAATGCACAACAACCCCGATGGCCGCGTGCATACCTGCCTCGACAGCTGCGGCTATGCGTTTGACCCCAACCATCCCGAGAAGTTCGATACTGTTCTCAACGAGACCGACATGGTGCTGCTCGACATCAAGCATGCCGATCCCGTTGAGCATAAAAAGCTGACCGGTTGCGATCCCGCACGCATTCTGGCGTTTGGTGATGAGCTTGCCCGTCGCAAGATTAAGGTCGTTATCCGCCACGTGGTGGTGCCCGGCATTACCGATACGGTTGAGGAGTGCGAGGCGCTCGGCCGCCTCATCGCTCCATGGCACAACGTGGTGGGCCTGGAAATGCTGCCGTATCACACGATGGGTGTCGTCAAGTACGAGCAATTGGGCATTCCCTATAAGCTCGAGGGCGTTCCACAGATGGATACCGCGCGCATGCCCGAGCTGCGCAACGCCGTCATGACGGGCATGAAAAAGCGTCGCGCGGAACTCAAAAACGCTATCGGCTAGCGAGCCATTTTCGCTCCCCAAAGGCACTCATTGGGGACAGACTTAAATGAGTGCCCCTGGGCACCAAGTTGATTGCCAAAGAGCTCCGTCAAGTTGCGGTGGAATAGTTCTTGTTTTTCGGCTTATGCCGCCCAAATAGGAACTATTCCACCGCAACTGCGTTTTGGGCGGAGATGCGCAACAGAATCGCGCCATTTGGATAAATACGCTTGTGGTTTCTTTAAAGACGCCTTAAACGCCGCTGAATATCTTTGGAAAGAAATGCCTGCTCGGTATTATGCTGCTCGTATATGAACGGTAGCAGTCAGGAGACCACGTGCGAAATAACGCATCGCGGGACGAGTATATGCCGCAGCATAGCAGCAGATATGAGACGAAGGGCACATCTTCGCGTGGCCTTGCCGACGCTCGCGTCCGCGTGACGAAGATTGCCGCCATTGGGATGCTAACGTTGGCGATTATTATCCTCGGAATTACCGCCAAAACCTACGCGTCGGAGCGAATGGCACACTCAGATGCGTCAACGGTACAGACGCAAAACGAGAAGGTTTCAAAGTCCAAAGCGTCGGCAGATCTCAAGACGAGACTTTCGAAGGCGGACTTCAACGATATCCCTTCGGGTGATACCGTTCAGGCCTTCTCGTTGGTGGATAACAAGACTCCTACCTTGGAGGATGAGAGCCTTGCCTTGCTCCAGGATGCCCTGAGTCGGGCGCAGGAGCTAGGCGATGTGGGCGTGGTGTTCTACGACCTGTCAAGCGGCAAGGGCGTGACGTATAACCCCGATGTCGAGGTTTACGGCGCGAGTAGCTACAAGGCGCTCTATGCGTTGTACATCTGCGAATTTCTGGTCGAGACGGGTCAGGTTTCACTCGATGATTCCCTTGGCACCTATGGTGGCTACAACATGGGTTGGCAGACGGTGCGCGACCTGATCGAGGCCGCGATCGTTAATTCGGACAACGATTCGTTTATTGCGTTACGCGCGACGTTTGACCGTGTCGGTTACGAGGATTGGATTGCCAGTCTTGGCATCGATTACGATACCGCACTCGATCCGATGAGTGATTTTCCCACCTATTGCCCGCGCACCTCGGCCAAGTTGTGGCGCGAGATGAGCGAGTATTTGAGCCGTGATACCGAGACGTCGCAATGGCTATCGGATCTTCTGGCCTCTACGACCCGGTCCTTTATCCGCGACGGCATTGCGGACGACCAAGCCCTGGTGCGCAACAAGGCCGGCTGGATTAGCGAGGATGGTTGCTATTCGACATGCGATGCGGGCCTCATCGATGTCGATGGCGACACCTACATTATGAGTATCATGACATCGATGCCATGGAGCGATCGCTCGAGCGAGCTGGTGGCTGCGATTGCTAAGACATTCTTTGATACCCGAGCTGCGCTGGCCTAACGTGTTCGTTTGACGAGGTCAAACAAAATGCTGGTACCATACCGTGGTTGAGAATTTCGTATAGGTTTGGGGAATGGCATGGCTACCATCGCGATTATCGGTGCGCTCGAAAAAGAGATCATGCAGATTAAGGAAGAGTTGAGCAACGTTTGCATGGTACAGGAGGCGGGCTTGAACGTTGTGACCGGCGGGCTCGACGGCCTGTCGATTGTCGCCACGACGGCGGGTATGGGCACGGTAAACGCTTCCGCCGCAACACAGCACCTCATTAGCAAGTATGCTCCACAGGCAGTTGTGTTTTCTGGTATCGCAGGTGGCCTGAATCCCAAGCTCCATATCGACGATGTCGTCATTGGCAAATGCCTGCGCTATCTAGATACCGATACCGCGCTTATCGCCGAGTCTGCACCGGGGCTCGAGGAGTTTGTCTCGACGCCCGCGCTGGTCGATATTGCCGCCGATGTGCTTGCTGAGCGTGGGTTTGTTGATGCTTCGACAAATGAGACCGCTTCGAACGAGGGTGCAAAGCAGTTCCTGGTCGGCACGATTGCCACGGGTAACCGCTTTGTGACGGGCGCCGCTATGCGCAATGATGCCATCGAGGCGACGCATGCCGATTGTGTCGGCATGGAGGGCGCGGCAATTGCCCATGTCGCAACCAAAAATGGTGTCGATTGCCTGGTGCTGCGTGCTATCAGCGATAATTGTGACGAGGCGTATGATGCGATTTGCGACCGCGAGTTCGATTTGTTCGAGTATGCGCGTGCCGCAAGCGATATCACGCTCGATATCGTTCGACGCATTGCCGCTGCGCAATAGCGCGTTTTTTGCAAGATCCTACGACCAAGGAGTGTCCATGGCCGATTCCATTAACTACCAGCTTGCCAAGTTCGTCGCCAGCTACGGCAAGGTTTCGCAGATCCCCGAGTCCACCTGTCCCGAGGTGAGCTTTGTTGGCCGCTCCAACGTGGGCAAGTCGTCCATTATGAACAAGCTCTTTGGCCGCAAGAACCTGGTGAAGGTTTCGAGCACGCCGGGCAAGACGAGCAACATCAATTTCTTCGAGGCCGACGACGTGCGCTTTGTGGACCTGCCGGGCTATGGTTTCGCCCGTCGTTCCAAGGCCGAGCGTGACCGCTGGGCAGAACTTATCGGCGACTTCTTTGACTCGGAGCGCAGCTTTAACCTGGTCGTGTCGCTGGTGGATATTCGTCACGACCCGAGCAAGCTCGACCATGACATGATCGACTATCTGCAGGGCAACGAGTTCAACTTTATCGTCTGCCTCACCAAGGCCGACAAGCTCAGCCGCACCCAGCAGGCCCGCCAGGCAGCTGCCATCAAAAAGCAACTCAACGTCCCGGCCGAAAACGTAATCATCACAAGCTCCCAAATCGGCACCGGCATCGACGAACTCAAGCGCCGCATCGCCGAAGCCTGCCTCTAATAAGTGCCCCAGCCTAGCAAGAGCCCTCCCCAATAAAGAGCCAAATTATCAGCCCGGCGCCCCTTCAAAGCGTGGGTCCCTGTAGACATCGCTCGCCACGTTGCCATAGGGCCACCCAGGGGCATCCCCTTAAAAATATTCCGCAGCACGAGGCCCGCTTATCCGCAGCTCCGAAGGAGCAGGATAAGCGGGCCTCAAGTGCGAGGACGTTTTTAAGGGGATGCCCCTGGGTGGCCCGGACAGACCGATCGGCGATGTCTACAGGTACTCGATTTGAGCGCCTTCCGTGTCGCACGTCAGAATATGCGTATCACACTTAGGGAACTGCTCGCGCAGCTTGACCTGCAGGAACTTTGCCACGATGGTGTCGTCGGTCACAGCCATAAGGGTCGAGCCCGATCCGCTGATCCAGATGGTCTTGGCGCCGCCGTTAAGGCAGGTGTCGCGCACGGCGTTGTAGTCGGGAATCAGACGGCGACGATAGGGTTCCTGGATGCGGTCGTCATTGGCGGCGGCAATCAGGTCGAGGTTGCCGGACTCAAGACCGCGCGTCATGCCGGCGATGCGGCCCATCTGCCATACGGCGGTGGAGAGCGGAACCTCCTGCGGCACGACCTTGCGCGCCTCGCTCGTATGCACCTCGTAGGGAGGAATCACGGTAATAAAACGCAGGCGATCGCTCACCTCGTAGCGCAGGCACTGGGGGAGCGAATCGGTCGGCGTAAAGGAGCAGACGGCGCCGCCCAGGATAGCGGGGGCGACGTTATCGGGATGGCCCTCGACCTCGGTGGCAATGCGGACGAGCTCGGCACGGTCGACGGTGTGGCCTGTCAGCGCGGCGGCGGCCATAATGCCGGCGACGACACAGGTGGAGCTGGAGCCCAGGCCGCGGGCGACGGGAACGTCAGTCTGAATGTCGATGGCGACGGGGAAGGCCGGCTCGCCCCATGCGGCCAGTGCATCGACAAAGCTAACGTAGACCAGGTTGTTCTCGTTTTGGAATTCCTCGGGGCAGCCCGTGATGGTGAGCTTGTCGGCGCGCTCGAAGGTGAAGTGCGAGTAGAGGCTGACGGCCATGCCGAGGGTGTCGTAGCCAATGCCTAGGTTCGCGCTGGTGGCGGGGACGGTGATTTTGATCATGGGAATCTCCTGGGCGGTCTGCCTGTTTAGTTCGCTGCTCGGGCAGTCCTGGCTCGCTCGGAAAGCACATTAAGTGCTTTCCGGCTCGTGCGGAACTCGCGACGAACTAAACAGGCAGACCCGCATGTCAGCTCGTCATTATCCCGGTGAGTATCTGATAAAAGAAGGTGCGCCGGCTTTCGCCGGCGCCTAGTAAGGGTTTAGTTGGTAGCCATCTTTTTTGCAGCCTGCTCTACGTAGTTGGCCATGTCGGCTACGTCGCAGACGTCTTCGAAGCGGACGGGCTTGGACTCGAGCTCGGCGAGCTGGACCGGGGCAACCGTGTTGGTTGCCTGCTCGAGCACGCGCATGGCCTCAAAGTCGTCCTCGGGAACGTCGAGGCCCAGGGCGTCGCAGCAGGCGCGCGGGAACTTGTAGGGGCTGGCGGTCGAAAGCAGCACGCGGGCCTTGGCGCCCTCGGCGGGAGCGACCTGCTCAAAGACGTGATAGCCGCAGGCGGTGTGCGGGTCGATCACGTAGCCGTTCGCGTCCCAGCAGCTCTTGATGGCAGTGCGTACCTCGTCCTCGCTGGCCCAACCGCAGCCAAAGACGCTCTGAATCTTTGCCAGCAGGTCGGCGGGAACTTCGTAGCGACCAGTCCGCGCCAGCTGCTCCATAAGGCCGGCAACGAGCTCACAGTCGCCATCGGACAGGAAGTAGAGCATGCGCTCCAGGTTAGAGCTGATGAGGATGTCCATCGAAGGCGAGATGGTCGTGAAGAACGGGCGGTTGCGGTCGTAGACGCCGGTGCTCAGGAAGTCAGCCAGCACGTTGTTCTTGTCGCTCGCGACGATGAGCTTGGCGACGGGCAGACCCATGCGCTTGGCATAGTAACCGGCCAGGATATCGCCAAAGTTGCCGGTCGGTACGCAGAACTCCACGGCGTCGCCGGCCTCGATGGCGCCGGCGCGCAACAGCTGCGCATAGGCGGCAAAGTAGTAGACGACCTGCGGTACCAGACGGCCGACGTTGATGGAGTTGGCGCTCGAAAGCACCGTGCCTGCGGCCTCCAGACGCTCGGCAAGCTCCTTATCGGCAAAGATGCGCTTGACGGCGCTCTGGGCGTCGTCAAAGTTGCCGCGGATGCCGCAGACGGCGACGTTATCGCCCTCCTGAGTGGACATCTGCAGATTCTGTACGCGGCTGACTTTGCCCTCGGGATAAAAGACGGTGATGCCCGTGCCCGGGGCGTCGGCAAAGCCGGCGAGTGCTGCCTTGCCCGTGTCGCCCGACGTGGCGGTGACGATCATGATGCGCTCGGCGCCGCCGTCCTGGGCGGAGGTGCGGGCCATGAGGCGGGGGAGCATCTGCAGGGCGACGTCCTTGAAGGCGCTCGTGGGGCCGCCAAAGAGCTCCATCACATAGGTCTGAGGGGCGTCGGTGCCCGGTGCTGCGTCGAGCTTGACGAGAGGCGTGACCTCTTCACTCGCGAACGTGCCGCGGTATGCCTCGTCGACACACGCCGAAATTTCTTCGTCCGTGTAATCGTTCAGTAACATTCCCAACACATTTTGAGCGATTTCAAAGTACGATTTATCAGCAAGCGAGCTGATATCGACCTGCTGGGTGCCAAGCTCGTCCGAGACAAACAAACCCCCGTCGGGAGCGATGCCGGTACGGATTGCCACCTTACTTGAGCATGATAAAGTGCGTCCTCGTGTACTATGATAAGTTCCCATATAACAGTGCTCCTCGGATACCTTGGTCCCAATCGGTGAAACCATGGTATCAGAGCGCGCAAAACAGGTTTGCAGAGGCTTTTAGAAAGGTAACCTCCACGCCATGATAAAAATTGCCAAGTTTGGCGGCTCGTCGGTCGCCGACGCCGAACACTTCAAGAAGATCAAGGCCATCGTCGATGCCGACCCTGCCCGCCGTTTTGTGGTGGTTTCCGCCTGCGGTCGCCGCTTTAAGGGCGACACCAAGGTGACCGACCTGCTCTACCTGGTTAACGCGCACGTTAAGTATCACGTGTCGTGCGAGGAGCTGCTCGAGGACATCGGTCAGCGCTATTTTGATATCGCTGACGAGCTGGAGCTCACCTATCCCATCCGCGAGGAGTTCGCAGCCTTTGCCGAGCGCGCCCGCTCGGGCGGCTACTCCACCGAGGAGCTTGTGAGCCGCGGCGAGTACTTCACCGCTCGCCTGATGTCCGAGTATCTGGGCCTGCCGTTCCTGGACGCCGCGACGGTTGTGGCGTTCCATCACGATGGTACGCTCAGCATGAACCGCACCTCCGAGCTGGTGCAGGAGTACGGCCAGCAGGGTGGCTTTGTTATGCCCGGTTTCTACGGCGCGACGCGTGAGGGCCAGATCAAGCTGCTCGATCGAGGCGGTGGCGATATTTCGGGCTCGATTCTGGCCAAGTGCCTTGGCGCCGATCTGTACGAGAACTGGACCGACGTTTCGGGCTTCTATTCTGCCGATCCGCGTATTGTTCCCGAGGCTCAGCCCATTGCGCGCGTTACCTACGAGGAGCTGCGCGAGCTTTCGTACATGGGCGCAAGCGTCCTGCACGAGGAGGCCGTGTTCCCCGTGCGCGAGGCAGGCATTCCGCTGGTCATCAAGAACACCAATGCGCCGCAGGACCCCGGCACCATCATTAGCGAGACGGCTGACGAGGGCGAGGCGGAGCCCATCATTACCGGCGTGACCGGCAAACGCGGCTTTGTCGCCATCAATGTGGCCCGCGACCGCACCAAGCCCCGTGTCGGCTTTATGCGCCGCGCGCTTTCGGTCTTCGAGCGCTATGACGTTTCCGTTGAGCACATGCCCACCGGTGTCGACCGCTTTGGCGCCGTGGTGCAGGAGCAGGACGTTCACGATTCGCTGTACTCGCTTGTGAGCGACATTCAGCAGGAGGTCGAGCCGCTCGAGATCGAGGTTGTCGAGGGCCTGGCGCTCATCGCTACCGTCGGCCGTAACCTGCGCGGCCGCGCAGGTATCTCGGGCCATCTGTTTGGTATGCTTGGCCAGGCCGGCGTGAGCGTGCGTATGATTTCGCAGAGCTGCGACGAGATCAACATCATTATCGGTGTCGAGGAGAAGGACTTCGACCTGGCGATTCGGACCATTTACCGTGCCTTCTCCGACGAGAACGGCATTGTGAAGGTCTCCGACCTGGAGGCTTCCGCGCCGGTCGATCCCGCCCTGGCTGCGCTCCACAAGTAGCTACTATCTCGCTAGATTTTTGGGACTCGCCTCAAAAATCTACGGCGGGGCGTTTCGTTTCGGTTTCGTTTCGACGGGGCGGGTTTCGTGTCCGCCCCGTTCTTGTATACACTGACAACAATAATCAGCCTGCTCGGCGTGCGGGCAAAAGCCAAAACCTTTAAAGGGGGAAGCATGAAACAGTACACGGTTGCTATTTTGGGCGCGACGGGAGCCGTGGGCACCCAGATGCTCGAGTGCCTAAACGAGCAGGAGTTCCCGGTCGGCAAGCTCAAGCTGTTGGCAAGTGCACGCTCCGCGGGTAAGACCGTTGAGTTCCGCGGTGAGCAGATCGTGATCGAAGAGGCTTGCCCCGAGGCCTTTGAGGGCTGTGATATTGTGCTCGGAGCCGCCGGTGACGATATCGCGAAGGAGCTACTGCCTGAGGCCGTCAAGCGCGGCGCCGTCGTGGTCGACAACAGCCATGCCTTCCGCATGGATCCCGAGGTACCGCTGGTCGTGCCCGAGATCAATGCCGACGATATCAAGTGGCATCACGGCCTTATCGCCAATCCCAACTGCGCGACCATCATCGGCCTGGTTCCCACGTGGCCGCTGCATCAGCTCGCCGGCGTGAAGCGCATGATTGTTTCGACGTATCAGGCGGCTTCGGGCGCCGGCGCTCCCGGTATGGCCGAGCTCGAGGCTCAGCTGGTCGCCCTGGGCCGTGGCGAGGAGATTCCCGAGCCGCGCGCATTTGCCGCCCAGCTCGCGAGCAACCTGATTCCGCAGATTGGCGGCGTCAAGGAGGAGGGCTTTACCTCCGAGGAGATGAAGCTGCAGAACGAGGGCCGCAAGATCATGCACCTGCCCGAGCTGCGCGTGAACTGCACCTGCGTGCGCGTGCCTGTGCTGCGCTCGCACTCCGAGAGCATTACGCTTGAGTTTGAGCGCGACATTACGGTTGACGAGGCCCGTGCTGCGCTGGCTGCCGCTCCCGGCGTCAAGCTGGTTGACGATATGGCTGCCGAGGATGCGCACGAGCGCTTCCCCATGCCGATGGACACCTCCGACCAGGACCTGATTTGGGTCGGTCGTGTGCGCCGCGATATCTCGAACCCCGAGGCCGCGCGTGGCATCACCTTCTGGTGCTGCGGCGACCAAATCCGTAAGGGCGCGGCAACCAACGCCGTCCAGATCGCTAAGCTGCTCTGCGAGTAGCGGTTGACCTGTCCGGCGGGGGCCGGGCTTAGTTTTCAGAACGTCCTCGACCATGTGTGGCGCCTTGTCCTGCTCCTTCGGAGCTGCGGACAAGGCGCCACACTGGTCTGCGGAGTGTTCTGAAAACTAAGCCCGGCCCCGCCTGCGGCGACGCTGCTGTAAGCGGCTTGCGATGGGGCCGTTGTTGGTTGGGGCCGCTGGGCTGATGTGAGGGCACGTGGCCGTTGCGGGCCCTGGCCCCGGCGGCGGCCTCGGCGCTTCGCGCCTGCCGCCTTGGGGGACTTTGGGGCGCGGCCGGCAGCTGCGGCGCTGTCGCGCCTGCTGCCTTGGGTGACTTTGGGGTCGATTGGGGTTGTCTGCACAATTCGCGGTATTATGTTGCGGAGTTTTGAAAGGAGCCGCTGGTGGTCACGACGACATTTGCCTCGCCTTTGGGCGAAATCTTGCTTGCCGCTGATGGCCGCGGTCTGACGGGGCTTTGGTTTGAGGGGCAGGAGCACTTTGGTTCCACGCTTCTCCGGGAAGACTCCGAACATGTTGAAGGCGCCGACGCGGTTTCCGGTACCGGTGGCATGTCGTCGGTGAGTCCGGCAAATGGCACGGCTTCTTCGGTGCTAGAGCGTTCTTGGGCTTGGCTGAATGCTTATTTTGCAGGGCAGGAACCTCGGTTTACGCCGCCGTTGCATATGATTGGCACGGCGTTCCAGCGTGAGGTTTGGTTTGAGCTGCTTTCCATTCCGCGTGGCGAGGTCGCTACGTATGGCGAGATCGCCCAGCGTGTTGCGGCTCGACATCGTGTGCCGGGAAATGAAGCGCCCGTTGTATCTCCTCGTGCGGTGGGGGCTGCGGTCGCTCGCAACCCTATTTCGATCATCGTGCCGTGTCATCGCGTGGTGGCAGTCGACGGATCGCTCAACGGATATGCCGGCGGCCTTGACCGCAAGGAGTGGCTGCTTCGGCTTGAGGGCGCATACGAGGAGTAACGCCAGGGCACTTTGCATAGCCAAGACGCCGCGAAAGGACGAGTCGCTGTCTTTTCGCGGCTGGCATGCGTCCAAGCGCTCGACATCTGCGCCTTAAGTTTAGCTAAGCCATATCCTGCGCATTTGAAAACACGCAGGTTGAGCAGCTGAGGCTGCGCTAAGGCAGCTGGCGGTGCGCTATTATCGGCAGTATCAAAACCTGTATAGCCGTGCGCCAAAGGAACAACTATGAAGCTGATGCTTGCCGAGGACGAACCCGGCCTCTTCCGCGCCCTCACCGCGATTCTTCAACATAGCGACTACGAGGTCGACACCGCCCTCGACGGTCTGACGGCGCTCGAATATCTGCTCGCCAACGACTATGACGCCGCAATCCTGGACATCATGATGCCCGGCATGGACGGCATTGAGGTGCTCAAGCGCACACGCGCCGCCGGTAAGCGACTGCCCATCATCATGCTCACGGCCAAAAGCGAGGTGTCCGATAAGGTCGAGGGTCTGGATGCCGGTGCCAACGATTATCTGACCAAGCCTTTTGCCGCTAAGGAGCTGCTCGCTCGCATTCGTGCCATGACGCGTGCCGCCACGTCAATTGACGCCACGACGCTCAGCGTGGGCAACGTGCGCCTCGACACGGCATCGTGCACGCTTGCGGGTCCCTTGGGTGAGGAGCACCTGGCCAATCGTGAGTTTCAGCTTATGGAGCTCTTTATGCGCAACGCCGGCACGCGTATGCCCACCGAACGTCTGATGCTCGAGGTCTGGGGTGAGGACGCGCCTGAGGGTGCCAATGTGGTGTGGGTCTATATCTCGTACCTGCGCAAAAAGCTGACGGCGCTTGGTGCCGACGTGGCCATCCGCGCGTCGCGCAACCAGGGATATTCGCTTGAGGTTGTCGAGGAAGGCGAGTAGGAGTGGGCGTACGCGCGTGGTGCAAGCGCATGACGGAGCGGCTTCGCGCTGTCTCGAGCGGTGCAGGACGGGCAAATGCTGCTGACGCATTGGGCCGCCGCCTGCGTCGCAAGTTCATCCTGGTTGCCATGGGCGCCGTGACCGTGGTGCTCACGCTCATCATTGCCGGCATCAATGTCGTGAATTACTCGCACGTCTGCAAAATGGCCGATGCGCGCTTGGACTATATCCTGGCAGGCAAGGGCGGCATCGATTGGACAGATGAGCCTAAGACCGACCCCGGCCAGGATGTGGGCGCCGGTAAGGCCGCTGCAGGTGACCGGGCGGCCGTGCACGCCGGGCATTTTGAAGGCATGACGGCGGAGTCACCCTTCGACACGCGCTACTTTACGGTGACGCTTGTCGATGGGCAGGTGGTCGATGTCAATACCGCCCGCATTGCCGCGGTGGGCGCCAAGCGTGCCGCCCGTATTGCCACGGAACTGGATTCCAAGGGCCTGACCTCTGGGTTTTCTGGCAACTATCGCTATACGGTTGCGGCTCAAGGCGAGAAGACCACCTATGTGTTCGTGGACTGCTCGCGCGAACTTGCAAGTTTCCATTCGTTTTTAAGCGCCAGCGTGGCCATCAGCTGCATTGGCTGGCTGGCGGTGCTGGCAATTGTAACGGTCGCCTCGGGCGCCGTGATTCGACCGATGGTCGAGAGCTACAGCAAGCAAAAACGCTTCTTACCGATGCAAGCCACGAGATCAAGACGCCGCTGGCCGTGATTGATGCCGCCAATGAAGTGCAAGAGATCGAAAGCGGCGAGAGCGAGTGGACGCAGAGCATTCACGAGCAGGTCGCGCGGCTGACGGCGCTGACGGAGCGTCTGATATTTTTGGGCTCGCATGGACGAGGGGTCGGCGGGCTTTGCCATGACGTCGATTGATCTTTCGGAGGCAGTTGACAAGGCGGCCGCGCCGTTTAAATCGGTGGCGGTTTCGCGCGGAAAGTGGCTGTCGACATCGATCGCGAGCGGTGTGCGGGCCCATGCCGATGCCGCGGCAGTGGCGCAGGTGGTTGAGCTGCTGCTGGACAACGCCACACGCTACGCAAGCGAGGACACCGTGATCGAGCTGAGCCTGCGCGCCGTCTCGCACAGCAAGGGTAAGGGTGCTGCCGAACTTGTCGTATCGAACGCCGTGGACGAGCTGCTCGAAGGCGACCTGGATCGATTGTTCGACCGCTTCTATCGTGCAGATGTGTCGCGCAGTTCCAAGACAGGCGGCTCGGGTGTGGGCCTATCCGTCGTGCGCGCCATCGCCGAAGCCCATGGCGGCTCCGCTACCGTATCTGGCCACGACCATCAGATCATCTTCACCGTCCGCTTCTAAAACCTGCCAAAATAAACCTGTCCTTTTTGGTCGGTGGGAAATGGGTAATACTAAAGAGTTATCCGACCAGATGGGAACCGATCGATGGCTTATATCGAATTCAAAGACGTCATCAAGGCGTACGGCGAGGGCGATGCCCGCATTCACGCGCTCGACGGCGCGAGTTTTACGGTCGAGCGCGGTGAGCTCGCCATTATCCTGGGCGCTTCGGGTGCCGGCAAGACCACGGCGCTCAACATTCTGGGCGGCATGGACACGGTAACCTCCGGCACCGTAACGGTGGACGGGCGCGACGTGAGTTCCGCCAACGAGGCACAGCTCGTGGAATACCGCCGCGCCGATGTTGGCTTTGTCTTCCAGTTCTACAATCTGGTCCCAACCTGACGGCGCTCGAAAACGTCGAGCTCGCGGCGCAAATCTGCCCCGATTCGCTCGATGCCGAACAGACGCTTCGCCAGGTTGGCCTGGGCGAGCGCCTCGCCAACTTTCCGGCGCAGCTTTCGGGCGGCGAGCAGCAGCGCGTGTCCATCGCCCGCGCACTGG
>ENA-OQCL01000427-OQCL01000427.1-human-gut-metagenome-genome-assembly--contig:-NODE-427-length-20385-cov-2.859907_pt1 | contig 20385 bp, 26 predicted proteins | sample MGYA00242502_ERZ504586 | MGnify/ENA primary metagenome ERZ504586 (study PRJEB26092, sample SAMD00036316) | human gut metagenome | host: Homo sapiens | study: EMG produced TPA metagenomics assembly of... | reverse complement strand
GTGGATCAGAGATCTTCTGATGATTCCAAGCCTGGGCCATCATATGGATCAGAAAAATCAATGAAGGCCGGCCTCTCAACAAGCAGGTGGACATGCTGCCCATATTATCCGGCAGCGTGAAGGGACCGGGTGCCGTTAAAAAAACTGATTGCGGAAGAGCTGGGCGTATCGGAAGAGAACATCTACGGGATGGATTTGTTTTTATACAACCGAATGGAAGCGGTACGATGGGGACACGACGATGAATTCATCGGATGCCCGAGACTGGATGACTTGCAATGTGCTTTTACCTCTATGAAGGGATTCCTGACGGCAGAGAACAATCGGAATATCAATGTCTATGCCTGCTTCGACAACGAAGAGGTGGGATCGGGCACAAAACAGGGAGCAGCGTCCACATTCCTTTATGATGTTCTGTGGCGGATGAACAAAGCGCTGGGCAAGGACGAAGAAGAATTCCGCCGTGCCGTGGCGAGCAGCTTTATGCTGAGCTGCGATAACGCCCACGCGGTACATCCGAATTATCGGCAGAAGAGCGATGAAACGAACTGCGTCTACATGAACGAGGGCATTGTGATCAAATCCCACGCCGGGCAAAAATACACCAGCGATGCGGTCAGCGTGGCGATTTTCAAGATGATTTGCGAAAAAGCAGAGGTGCCGGTGCAGTTTTTCTCCAATCGGTCGGACGAAGCGGGTGGCAGCACTCTGGGCAACATTGCCATGTCCCAGGTGTCCATGAATGCAGTGGATATCGGACTTCCCCAGCTTTCTATGCACTCAGCCTATGAGACGGCAGGCGTAAGGGACTGCGCCTATATGATCCGGGCTGTCAAAGCGTTCTTTGACAGCGGGATCCGTGAATATACGATTCGCCGGTAAGAAACTGACAGTCGATGACGCAGATCTCGCTCTTGGTCCCTACCCGCATGTTGGGCCCGAATACTCCTACACCGGAGGTGACGATGCTGTGCATCCCGTCCTTTTCCAGGTAACCGCAGGAGTTTTCCCACACCATGCTTACGATCAGGTTGGCGGGAAAGAGCTGTCCGTCGTGGGTGTGGCCGGAGAGATCCAGGTCTGCCCCTGCCGCCGCCAGTTCAGAAAGTTCGTCCGGCTCGTGATCCAGGACCAGGATGGGTTTGGTCTGATCCAGGCCTTCTGTCAGCTGCTGGGGAGTCATGCGCTTCTGGATCCCCCGTCCCGGCCGTTCCCGGTCCGCCCGGCCGATGAGATAGAAGGCGTCGTCGATCAGCAGGGTTTCGTCCCGCATAAGTTGAATATTGGAATCTGCAAGGAAAGCGTCCATCCGCGGGTCGCTTTCCTTTTTTTCGTCCGAGGGGAAGGTGAAGCCGGCCAGGATCTTCTCCTGGATGTCGTGGTTGCCGTAGCAGGCGTAAGTACCGTACCGGCTCCTGATCTGGCGCAGGGTGGCGGAGATAGTCTCCGGGTCCTCTACCGCGTCAAAATCATTGTCGAAGAAATCTCCTGCGATCACCACCAGATCCGGGTCTGCGGCGTTGATCTTCTCAACCATCCGCTTCATCTGGTCATTTCCCATGTTGTAGCCAAGATGCAGGTCCGCCGCCAGGACGATCCGCAGGGAGGAAAGATCCTGACAGGATTTGTCCACCGTCACCTCATAATGGGTGGTGCGGATATTGCGGGCGCCTATATAGCCCAGGACGGACAGGGAGAGGATCAGGAGAATGCAAAAAGCCCCGGAGGTGACGAAGACCTTCCGGGAGGACAGTTTCTCCTTTGGCACCTTCACCAGATATTTTAGTACCAGGCGGATCAGATCCGCCGCCGCGACGATCAGCAGGATGTAACAGCAGCTTCCGAACCACAGGTTGGAGAGGGCGTAGAGCCACCGGGCAGGCCACAGGAAGGCCAGCAGGATGGACAGGGCCAGGAAGGCGTAGAGGAAGAGCACAACGCCCCGCAGCAGTGGTTTCTGAAAATGCCGGGTACAGGAAGACATCCACCGGATCAGCCAGCGGAAGATATAGAAATTAAATAACAGGTAAAAGGGCGCCAGAAAACAGCCAGCATATGGAACCTCCTTTATCAGCCGTAAAAATCGATCACTGGGATTGTAACATATTCAGGCATAAATGAAAACCCGCGTCATATATTGATGTAGAAAGAGGTGGACAAAGATGAAGGAGAAGCAGATCTTAAATGTCCTGCCGGGGACAGTCCGGCGCCAGGTGGAAAGAGAGGAACTTCGTTATGATCTTCTCCAGGAGATCCGCCTGAGAGTAGGACAGCCGCTGATCCTGATCTACCGGGGAGAAGAGAGGATCCCGGGACAGAAGCGGGGCAGGCCCTATCAGGTAACCCGGGAGGATATCCGGGAAATGCTGGAGTATGTGAGCAATTATTCCCTGTATGCATACGAAGAAGAGATGCGGCAGGGATTTATCACCATTGAAGGAGGGCACAGGATCGGAATGGCAGGACAGGCAATCATGGAAGAAGGAAAAGTGAAGAATCTGAGGTACATTTCCTCTGTCAATGTCCGTCTGTCCCATGAAGTGCTGGGCTGCGCGGATCCGGTCTTCCCTTATATCACCGCCAACAGGCGGCTTTTCCACACATTGATCGTGTCTCCGCCCCGCTGCGGCAAGACCACCCTTCTAAGAGATATTGTGCGGCAGGTCTCCGGGGGCAATCAATATGTCAGAGGCATGTCGGTGGGGGTGGTGGACGAACGCTCTGAGATCGGCGGCTGCTACCAGGGAGTGGCCCAGAATCATCTGGGGATGCGCACCGATATCCTGGACGCCTGCCCGAAAGCGGAGGGAATGCTGATGCTGATCCGTTCCATGGGACCCCAGGTGATCGCGGTAGACGAGATCGGCACGGGGGAAGATGTACATGCCATCGAGTACGCCATGCACTGCGGCTGTAAGATGCTGGTGACGGTCCACGGGGAATCCATGGAGGAGTTGAAGAAGAAGCCCCTCTTTGGAGAGATGATCGCGAAGAAGCGGTTTGAGCGGTACATCGTCCTTGGCCGTAAGGACGGCGGGTGGGGGGAGGTGAAGGGGGTCTACGACGCCCGGGGCACCCTTCTCTACGCGGAAGGGAGCCTGCCGTGATCCGGCTTGCCGGGGCGGCGCTGGTAGTGGGGGCGGCGGCGCTGATGGGGGAGGTGAAGGCAGGAGAGGTCCGGGAACAATATACCCGGCTGCTGGGCCTGCAGCGGGTGATCTGTTCCCTTCAGGGGGAGATGGGTTATGCCAGGTCCCATCTGGGAGAGATCTTCGCCCGGATCGGCGCACAGGAGGAAGAGCCTTACAAAAGCTGGCTCCTGGAACTGAGCCGGGAACTGGAACGGCGAAAAGGCGGGAGCTTCCACAGGATCTGGGAGGAAAGCATTAAGAGACATCTTAAAGACATCCGTCTTCCGACAAGAGAGCTGGACCGGCTGAAAAGCCTGGGCCTGGAGCTTGGAAGCGCAGATCTGAAACTGCAGCTTCGCACCATGGAGCTCTATCTGGAGCAGCTGGCCAGAACCCTGGAAGAAACGAGAGAAGAGATGAGGACCAGGGTAAGGCTGTGCCGGTGCCTTGGCGTGATGGGCGGGATGTTTGTGGCAGTCCTGCTGTTGTAAGAGGAGGCGTTCATGAGTGTAAACCTGATATTTAAGATCGCGGCGGTGGGGATCCTGGTCTCTGTACTGAGCCAGGTGCTCAAACACAGCGGCCGGGAGGAGCAGGCATTTCTGACAAGCCTTGCCGGGCTTTTACTGGTGTTGTTCTGGATCGTGCCCTATATCTATGACCTGTTCCAGGCGATCCAGAGCCTGTTTTCCCTGTAGAAGGACCGGGCGTAAAGAGAAACGATGGAAAAGGGGGCGGACAGGATATGAGTATCATACAGGCAGGGATCCTTGGCGTGGCCGGTGTTCTCCTGGCCGTTCAGTTCAAGGGAGGGAAAGCAGAATACGGGATCTACATCAGTGTGGCCTTAAGTATTCTGATCTTCCTGGGGATCCTGGGACAGCTTCAGGTGATCACGGAAGCCATCGCAAGGATCGGCGGATATATCCGTCTGGACGGGGCCTATATAGGGACGCTGATCAAGATGCTGGGGGTCACCTATATCGCCGAGTTTTCTTCCGGGATCTGCAGGGACGCCGGGTATCAGACCATTGCCCAGCAGATTGAGATCTTCGGGAAGCTTACGATCCTGGTCTTAAGCCTGCCGGTGCTTCTGGCCCTGCTGGAGACCATCGGGGAGTTCCTGTCATGAGGGGGAGGAAGCTCTGGCTGTTGCTTCTTGCGTTTCTTGCGGCCTTTTTGTGCCAGGGGCGTCCGCCCGGGCCATGGAGCCGGAGGAACTGGAAGAGGAGCAGCTGGAACAATATGATTATGGCGAGATCGACGAGGCTTTGGAGGAATTGTTCCCGGAGGAGCGGCTGGATTTCGGGGAGACGCTGGGGGAGGTGCTGTCGGGGGACGTGGCTGTCTCCGCCGGCCTTCTCAACCGGCTGGTGTATGACCAGCTTTTTCTACGCCCTGGGAAGCTGCCGGGAGAATCTGGGACACATTCTTCTGATCGCTGTGATTGCCGCGGTGTTTTCCAACTTCTCCGGAGTGTTTCAGAGCCGGCAGATCTCGGAGATCAGCTTCTATCTCCTTTACCTTCTTCTGGTGGCTCTGTGCCTCAATTCCTTTCAGGCGGTGCTGGACTGGGTGGGAGAAGGAGTGGAAGCCCTGACTACATTTATGGGGGCCTTCTGCCCGGTTTATTTCCTGGCGGTGGCAGTGGCCAAGGGAAGCGTGACGGCGGTGGCCTTCTACAACCTGGTGCTTTTTCTGATCTACCTGGCTCAGATGGTGATCGCAGGATTCCTGCTGCCGGTGATCCACATCTACTTCATCGTCCAGGTGCTGAACTTCCTCTCCCGGGAGGATTATTTAAGCAAGCTGGCAGGGGTCCTGCACATGGGAGTGGCCTGGGCCTTGAAGACGGTGCTGGCCTGTGTGGTGGGGCTCAACGTGATCCAGGGTCTGATAAGCCCGGCGGTGGACTCGGTAAAACGAAGCGTTCTGACCCGCGGGGTGGAAGCGATCCCGGGGGTGGGAGACGCCATCGGCGGAGTCACGGAGGTGGCCCTTGGGACAGCGGTGCTGGTGAAAAACGGCATCGGGGTGACCGGGGCGGTGATCTGTGTGGCTCTCTGTGTGGTGCCCCTTGTCCAGATCGGCTGTATCGCCCTTCTCTATAAACTGGCGGCGGCCCTGATCCAGCCGGTGTCAGACCAGCGGGTGGCAGGGTGCATCGAGAGTGTGGGCGACGGGTGCCGGCTTTTGATGCGGGTGGTGTTCACTACCGGGCTTTTGTTCCTTCTGACCATCGTGGTGGCAGCGGCCCTGACCAGTCTGTGAGGAAAGGAGAGGAGAAAAGATGTTTGCCTATCTGTATGAATGGATCCGCAATGTGGCCTTCTACCTGGTGCTGGTGACGGCGCTCCTCCATGTGCTGCCCCGGTCCGGCTATCAGAAATATATCCGGTTTTTCACCGGGCTGGTGCTGATCCTTTTAGTTCTGGCGCCGGTGCTTAAGCTGTTCCAGATGGAAGAGGAGCTGCGGGATGCATACCGGGACGATTCCTGGCTGGAACAGTTGGAAGAGATCGAGGGAGTGGAGGAGATTCAGATTGGAGATCATTAAGAAACTGAGGCAGAAGAAGTGGAAGAAAGATCAGATCCTGATCCTGTTCCTGGCAGGCGTCCTTTTGCTGGTCATCGCGCTGCCGGTCCGGGAGCCGGCGGAGCAGGAAGAAGGGCAGGGGATAGAACGTGCGCAGATTTCTTCTTCCGGGGACAGAGATTATGCCGGATATCTGGAGGGGCGTCTGGAGAAAGTGCTCTCTCAGATGGCGGGAGCCGGGGATGTGACGGCCATGGTCACTTTAGCTTCCTCCGGGGAGAAGGTGGTGGAAAAGGATCTGGAGAAAGGATCTGAGACGGTGACAGAATCTGACGGCCAGGGCGGGACTCGTACCACCGGAAGCGCCACCAGCGCTCAGACCGCCGTTTATGCAGAGTCAGAGGGACAGGGGCAGCAGCCCTATGTGAGCAAGGAGATGGCGCCGGAAGTGGAAGGGGTGGTGATCCTGGCTCAGGGCGGGGACGACCCGGTGGTAGAACAAGAGATTACCCAGGCGGTTCAGGCATTATTCGGGATAGACACGCATAAGATTAGGATAATGAAGAAGCAATAAATCTATGGCCAGGAGGGAAGAGAAAGAGTGAAACGGATATTTAAGAAGAATCAGATCATCATCGCGGCGCTGGCGGTTATGATCGCAGCGGCGGGATACCTGAATTATTCCGGGAGACTGTTTTCCGGGGAGGACGACGCCCAGGAGGCGAACGCGGACCTGGCAAGCCAGGAGCTTCTGGACATCTCTGAGGAAGATCTGGCAAGCGCTTCCGGGGATATTGAGAGCCAGGATTCCGAGGCGGAAGACGGGAGCGTAGAGGGAACGCCTGGCGAGGCAGTGCTGACCAGCGGGGAAGTAAGCGGGGTGGTGGCGGAAGCCAAGGTGACCCGGGAGCAGGTGCGGGCGAAGAACAAGGAATCCCTGCTGGAGATCATCGACAACGAGAACTTAAGCGATGAGCAGAAGCAGGAGGCGGTGAACCAGATGGTGGCCATGACGGAGATCGCCGAGAAGGAAGCGGCGGCGGAGACTCTGCTTGCTTCCAAAGGCTTCAGCGAAGCAGTGGTAAGCCTTACAGATGAGTCGGCGGACGTGGTGGTGAACGCGGCGGAGTTAAGCGATGCCAACCGGGCCCAGATCGAGGATATCGTGACCCGCAAGACCGGGGTGGCGGCGGAGAATGTGGTGATCACGCCGGTGAACGCACAGGGAGAAGAAGCAAAATAGTTTTGGTTGAGGAACAAAGGCGCTTGTGCTATACTGTTTAAAGTGCGTTTAGAATGGATATCATATGGGTAGGAGTGTACGGTTATGGATCAGATAAAAAGCGAACTGAAAAACCAGATTGAAAAGCGGCGGACCTTTGCCATCATTTCCCATCCGGATGCGGGAAAGACCACGCTGACGGAGAAGTTTCTGCTGTACGGCGGCGCCATCAACCAGGCAGGAAGCGTGAAGGGCAAGGCGACCGCCCGCCACGCGGTGTCGGACTGGATGGAGATCGAGAAGGAACGAGGGATCTCGGTTACTTCTTCCGTGCTCCAGTTCAACTACGGGGGATACTGCATCAATATCCTGGACACTCCGGGACATCAGGATTTTTCCGAGGATACTTACCGGACGCTGATGGCGGCGGATTCGGCGGTGATGGTCATCGACGCCTCCAAGGGTGTGGAGGCCCAGACCCGCAAATTATTCAAAGTATGTACCATGCGCCACATTCCCATTTTCACTTTCATCAACAAGATGGATCGGGAGGCTATGGATACCTTTGAGCTTCTGGATGATATTGAGACAGAACTGGGGATCGCCACCTGCCCCATCAACTGGCCCATCGGCTCGGGCAAAGAGTTCCGGGGCGTGTACGACCGGGAGACCAGGCAGGTGGAGATCTTCTCCGATACCCACAAGGGAACTACCCAGGGAGAAGTGAAGAAAGTAGACATCAATGATCCGGAGATCTCCTGGCTCATCACCGATTCCCAGAGAGTCCAGCTGGAGGAGGAGATCGAACTGCAGGACGGGGCAGGGTCAGCCTTTGACCAGGAACTGGTAAGCAAGGGAAAGCTGTCTCCGGTCTTCTTCGGGTCGGCGCTTACCAATTTCGGCGTGGAGACCTTCCTGCAGCATTTCCTTAAGATGACCACATCCCCCCTTCCCCGGATGTCGGACAAGGGGCTTATCGATCCTATGGAAGAACCGGATTTCTCCGCCTTTGTCTTCAAGATCCAGGCCAATATGAACAAGGCCCACCGGGACCGGATCGCCTTTATGCGCATCTGCTCCGGTGAGTTCGAGGCAGGCATGGATGTATGGCATATGCAGGGAGGCAAGAAGGTGCGCCTCTCCCAGCCCCAGCAGCTGATGGCCAGCGAGCGGAAGCTGGTGGAGCGGGCCTGTGCCGGGGATATTATCGGGGTGTTTGACCCGGGAATCTTCTCCATCGGAGATACGCTGACCGCCAGCGGGGACCGGTTTGCCTATGAGGGGATCCCTACCTTCGCGCCAGAGCATTTCGCCAGAGTCCGGCAGGTGGATACCATGAAGCGGAAGCAGTTCATCAAGGGAATCAGTCAGATCGCCCAGGAGGGCGCCATCCAGATCTTCCAGGAATACAATACCGGTATGGAAGAGATCATTGTGGGCGTTGTGGGCGTGCTCCAGTTTGATGTGCTGAAGTACCGGCTGGAAAATGAATATAAAGTGGAGATCCGGCTGGATAATCTGCCCTATGAGTACATCCGGTGGATCGGCAACGAGGAGATCGATATGGACAGGCTTACCGGCACTTCGGATATGAAGAAGGTAAAGGATCTGAAAGGGCGTCCCCTTCTTCTGTTTGTCAACGAGTGGAGCATCCGGATGACCCAGGAGCGTAATGATGGGCTGTTACTGGAAGAATTCGGCAGATAGCTTGTAAACACAGGGCAAATTTGATATAATTACAAGAAGTGTAAAACCAGACAGGAGGTTACCGCAATGGGAAAAGAAGAAAGAAACGCATATACGATAAAGACGGACGAGAATCTTGGAGAGGTTAAGATCGCGGACGAAGTGGTGGCCATCATCGCAGGCCTTGCTGCGATGGAGGTAGAAGGTGTAGCTTCCATGGCGGGGAACGCCACCCGTGAACTGATCAGCAAGCTGGGGATGAAGTCCCTGTCCAAGGGCGTCAAAGTGGATGTGCTGGAGGGGATCGTGACCGTATCTCTGGCGCTGAACCTGAAGTACGGCTACCAGATCAAGGACATCACCAGCCAGGTGCAGGAGAAGGTGAAGGCGGCCATTGAGAACATGACCGGCCTGGAAGTGGCTGATGTAAATATCCGCGTCGCCGGAGTGGACGTGCCGGAGGAAGCATAAGTGAAGCGGACAGAACTAAGAGAGCATATCTTCAAGATGATCTTTGGACTGGAGTTTAACGAAGAGACGGAGATGCCCGAGCAGATGCGGCTTTATTTCGATCAGCTTGAAGACGCCAGAGAAGAAGACTTGGAATACATTCAGACAAAGGCAGAAAAGATCGCCGGGAAGACAGAAGAGATCGACGCTTTGATCAACGCCCATACCAAGGGATGGAAGACCAGCCGGATGAACAAGGTGGATCTTACCATCTTAAGGCTGGCCGTCTATGAGATGAAGTGGGATGAGGACGTGCCGGTGGGCGTGGCCATCGACGAGGCTGTGGAGCTGGCGAAAAAATACAGTGGTTCTGACGGGCCTTCGTTTGTCAACGGAGTGCTGGCCAAACTGACGGAGTAAATTCGGGGTGGACCATGGCGCAGAATGTCTATACGGTAAAGCAGGTCAATGCCTACATCAAGAATATGTTCACGCAGGACTATATGCTTGGCCGGATCTATGTCAAGGGCGAGGTGTCCAACTGTAAGTATCACACCTCGGGCCATATATATTTCTCACTGAAAGATGAGTCTGGAACGATTGCCTGTGTCATGTTCGCCGGGCAGCGCGGCGGACTCTCTTTTCGTATGCAGGAAGGGCAGCAGGTGATCGTGTTCGGCGGGGTGAGCGTCTATGAGAGGAGCGGTTCCTATCAGCTCTATGCAAGAGAGATCCGCCTTGACGGGGAAGGGATCCTCTTCGAACGGTTCCAGGCGCTGAAGCGGGAACTGGAAGAGATGGGGATGTTCGCTCCTGAATATAAGAAACCAATACCGGCCTATGCCTCCAGGATCGGCGTGGTGACCGCGCCCACCGGGGCGGCGGTCCGGGACATTATCAATATCTCCCGGCGGAGGAATCCATATGTGCAGTTGATCCTGTATCCGGCCCAGGTGCAGGGGGAAGGGGCCAAAGAAAGCATCGTCCGGGGCATCGCCATGCTGGACCGGATGGGGGTGGACGTGATCATCGTGGGACGAGGCGGCGGATCCATGGAAGATCTGTGGGCCTTCAATGAGGAAGAGGTGGCCCGGGCCATCTTTGACTGCTCTACGCCGGTGATCTCGGCGGTGGGCCATGAGACGGACACCACTATCTCAGATTTTGTGGCGGATCTGCGGGCGCCTACCCCTTCCGCGGCGGCGGAGCTTGCGGTCTATGATCTGGGAATGACCATGGAGCGGATGCGGGAGCTGGAAGGAAGGATGGGGCGGATCCTCAGACAGAAGGTGGAACTGTGGAGGAGCCGGCTTAAGGCAGAGGCCATCCGGCTGGAGCATTTCCATCCCAGAACGCGGATCGCGGACTACCGGCAGCGGCTGATGGATCTGGAGGATCAGATGAGGACCAGGGCGCGCAGGACGCTTCTTGTGACCCGCCACCGGATGGAACTGTATGTAGAGCGGATGAAGGCGCTGTCCCCGCTGGAGAAGCTGAATCAGGGATATGCCTATGTCCGGACGCAAGACGGAAAGGCGCTGAGAAGTATTCATAAGACCCGGCAGGGAGACGTGCTGGAGATCTGTGTGACAGACGGCAGCATCCGGGCGGAAGTCCTGGAGAAGAAGGAGGAGCACCGTGGCTGAGAAGAACGAAGAAATGAAACAGGAAGAGACACTGGACCAGACCTTTGGACGCCTGGAGGAACTGGTGGGCAGGATGGAGGCGGAAGACATCTCTCTGGAGGAGAGCTTCGCCCTCTACCACAAGGGAATGGACCTGTTGAAGTCCTGTAACGATAAGATTGATAAGATTGAGAAGAAAATGCTGATATTGGATGAAGAAGGAGAGACCCATGAGTTCGAACAGTGATTTTGGAAGGCAGCAAAAGGAGAAGGTGCAGGAGATCGAGGAGATCCTGCAGACCTTTCTTCCTGCGGAAGAGGGATACCAGAAGGGGATCATGGAGGCCATGAACTACAGCCTTATGGCAGGAGGCAAACGGCTGCGTCCCATGCTGATGCAGGAGACCCACCGGCTGTTCGGCGGGGATTCCCCTGCCCTTGCGCCTTTTATGGCGGCCATGGAGATGATACATACCTATTCCCTGGTGCATGATGACCTTCCGGCCATGGATAACGACGATTACCGCAGGGGCAGGCTGACCACCTGGAGAGTCTACGGAGAGGATATGGGGATCCTTGCCGGGGACGCTCTTTTGAACTATGCTTTTGAGACGGCCTTTCAGGCATTTTCCCTGGCTCCGGAGGAGGCCTCTTCCATCGGGAGAGCCCTGCAGGTGCTGGGAGAGAAAGCGGGGATCCGCGGGATGATCGGCGGTCAGGTCATTGATGTGGGCAAGACCGGCCAGGCGGTGGAGAAGGAAGTGCTGGACACTATCTATGAACTGAAGACCGGGGCGCTTATCGAGGCGTCCATGATGGTGGGCGCCATCCTGGCAGGCGCATCCGAAGAGGAGATAAAGACGGTGGAAAAGATCGCTTCCTGCGTGGGACTGGCCTTCCAGATCCAGGACGATATCCTGGATGTGACCAGCACCCCGGAAGTGCTTGGCAAGCCGGTGCACAGTGACGAGAAAAATGAGAAGACCACTTATGTGACGCTGATGGGAGCCGGTGAGGCGGCCAGGATCGTGGAGGAGCGCTCCAATGAGGCCATCCGGCTTCTTAACACCCTTCCGGGGGAGAATCCCTATCTTGCGCAGCTTTTGGTACAGCTGATCCACAGGGACCGATAAAAAGGAGTGTCTGATATGCTGGAGCGGATACAAAAGGAAAATGATATCAAGAACTTAAGCGGGGAAGAGCTGGAGATCCTTGCAGAGGAGATCCGGCAGTTCCTGGTGGAGAAGGTGAGCAGGACCGGAGGGCATCTGGCCTCCAACCTGGGTGTGGTGGAGCTGACCATGGCCCTTCATCTGATGTTCGACCTTCCCCAGGATAAGATCATCTGGGATGTGGGACATCAATCCTACACCCACAAGCTTCTCACCGGGAGAAAAGAGGGGTTTGACGATTTGCGGCGCTACGGGGGGATGAGCGGGTTCCCCAAGCGCAAGGAAAGCCCCTGCGACGCTTTTGATACCGGACACAGTTCTACTTCCATCTCAGCCGGGCTGGGACTTGTGGCTGCCCGGGATCTTAAGGGAGAGGACTACCGGGTCATCTCTGTGATCGGGGACAGCTCTCTGACCGGGGGAATGGCTTATGAAGCTCTTAATAACGCCGCTCATCTGAAGACGAATTTTATCATTGTACTCAATGACAACCATATGTCTATCTCAGAAAATGTGGGGGGCATGTCCCGGTATCTGGCCAAACTGCGGACGGCGGATATCTACACCGGCCTTAAGAAAGGCGTGACCAATACCCTTCACAGCATCCCGGTGATCGGGGATCCTCTCATCGAGAAGATCCGCAAGACCAAGAGCAGTATTAAGCAGCTGGTGGTGCCGGGAATGTTTTTCGAAGACATGGGGATCACTTACCTAGGACCTGTGCCGGGACATAACCTGTCCCTTTTGTGCCGGGCCCTTCGGGAGGCCAGCAAGATCGACGGTCCGGTGCTCCTTCATGTGCTGACCCGGAAGGGCAAGGGGTACGCCCCTGCGGAGCAGGCGCCGGACAAGTTCCACGGTATCGGCCCCTTCGATATAGCCACCGGGGAAGTCTGTTCTTCGGGAGAGCAAAAAAGACAGCTACACAGATGTGTTTGGCAAGGTCCTGTGCGATGAGGCCAGAAGGGATCCGAAGATCGCGGCCATCACCGCGGCTATGGCGGACGGCACCGGGCTGTCCCGGTTCCGCCGGATGTTCCCGGACCGTTTCTTTGACGTGGGGATCGCGGAGGAACATGCAGTGACTTTTGCCGCCGGACTTGCGGCGGGAGGGATGAAACCGGTGTTCGCCGTCTATTCTTCCTTCCTGCAAAGAGGCTATGACCAGCTGATCCATGACGTGGGCCTGCAGAACCTGCCGGTGGTGTTGGCGGTGGACCGGGCCGGACTGGTGGGAAGCGACGGAGAGACTCATCAGGGGATCTTCGACCTGTCCTACCTGGGAAGCATTCCCAATATGACCATCCTGTCTCCCAAGAACAAGTGGGAGCTGGCGGATATGCTCAGGTTCGCCCTGGCTTTTGAAGGGCCTGTGGCGTTGCGTTATCCCAGAGGGACTGCGTACGACGGATACCGGGAGTTCCGGGCGCGGTGTCTATGGAAGAGCGAGATGATCCGGGAAGAGAAAGACGATCGCATCTGGTAAGCGTGGGAACACAGTGTTGATGACAGCTGCGGCGGTGCGGGACATGCTGAAGGAGAAAGGATATTCCTGTACCCTTGTGAACGCCCGGTTTGTGAAGCCCCTGGATGAGGAGATGTTTGTGGAACTTTCCAGGACCCATGACCTGATCGGGGTGATCGAGGAGAATGTGCCCTGTGGAAGCTTTGGGGAGCGGGTCCTTGCGTTTGCATGTAAGCGCGGCCTTAAGGCCAGGATCCTGCCTTTGTCTCTGCCGGATGATTATGTGGAGCACGGCAGTGTGGAGATCCTGCGCCGGGAGACAGGGCTTGATCCGGAATCCCTGACAAAGCGGATCCTGGAAGCATATAAGGAGTTATAGAAGATGAAAGAACGTTTGGATGTACTGCTGGTGAAGCGGAATCTGGCAGCCTCCCGGGAGAAGGCCAAGGCGGTGATCATGGCCGGGAACGTCTATGTGGACGGCCAGAAGGAAGACAAACCGGGGACAACCTTCAAAGAAGAATGCAAGATCGAGGTGCGGGGGCATACCCTTCCCTATGTGAGCCGGGGAGGGCTGAAACTGGAGAAGGCCCTGAACCATTTTGATCTTTCGGTGGAGGGGAAGGTGTGCACCGACGTGGGTTCCTCCACCGGCGGGTTCACGGACTGTATGCTCCAGAACGGGGCCAGGAAGGTTTACGCCATCGACGTGGGGAGAGGCCAGCTGGACTGGAAGCTGCGCCAGGACGACCGGGTGGTGTGCATGGAGAAGACCAACATCCGCTATGTGACGCCGGAAGACATCGGGGAGCCGGTAGAATTTTCCTCCATCGACGTTTCCTTTATCTCCCTGACTAAAGTGCTGCTGCCCATCCGGGAGTATCTCACCGGGGACGGTGAGATCGTGGCGCTGATCAAGCCTCAGTTTGAGGCGGGCCGGGAGAAGGTGGGGAAGAAGGGCGTGGTGCGCGAGCCTGCCACCCACCGGGAAGTGATCCAGAAAGTGGCGGATTACGCCTGCTCCATCGGCTTTGACGTACTGGAGCTGGAATTTTCCCCCATCCGGGGACCGGAGGGGAACATCGAATATCTGGTCCATCTGAAGAAATGCGGCAGAGAGACCGGGACACAGGCCGGGAATGTAGACATCCGGGGGACGGTGGAGCAGGCCTTCACCGCATTGGCCAAAGAATAGGGAGAGAGACATGGAACATTTTCTGATCGTGACAAATGACGGAAAGGACGCGGACGGCCGTGTGACGGCAAAAGTGAAGCAGCTTCTTACCGACGCGGGAAAGACCTGCGTTCTCTGTGAGAAGGACGGGGACAAGAAGATTATCCGGGAGAAGATCCCTGAGAAGATCGACTGCGCCGTGGTCATCGGCGGGGACGGAAGCCTTATCGAGGTGGCCCGGTTCCTGCACGGAAGGAATATCCCGGTGCTGGGGATCAACATGGGGACGCTTGGGTATCTCACCGAGGTGGAAGTCAACCACATCGAGGACGCCTTCGCCCAGATCCTTGAGGGGGATTATACCCTGGAAGACCGGATGATGCTGGAGGGAACCCTTCAGGACGGAAGGAAGGATATTTCCTTAAATGATATCGTGGTATCCAGGAAGACGGAGATCCGGCTGATCCATTTCCGGATCTATGTGAACGGGGAGCTTCTGAATACCTACGAGGCGGATGGCGTGATCATTTCCACGCCCACCGGCTCCACGGCATATAATCTGTCCGCCGGAGGGCCTATCGTAGAGCCCACGGCATCCATGATCGTGATCACTCCCATCTGTCCCCACGCGCTGAACACCAGCAGTATCGTGCTCTCTGCAGAGGACGAGATCGTGATCGAGATCGCAGAGGGACGCCATGACGCGGTGGAAGAAGCCATGGTGGCCTTCGACGGGGCGGACACCCTGCCGCTGGTGACAGGAGACAGAGTAACCATTCGAAGAGCCGGAGCTTCCACCAGGCTCATGCGCCTTAGCAGGATCAGTTTTCTGGAGATGCTGCGCAGAAAGATGAAAGGAAATTAGGACATGAAAGTAAACCGACACGCAAAGATCATCGAACTGATCAACAAACACCAGATCGAGACCCAGGAAGAGCTGGCGGCCTATCTGAATCAGGAAGGATTCAAGGTGACCCAGGCTACCGTGTCCCGGGATATCCGGGATCTGAAGCTGACCAAGGTGCCGGCGGGAGACGGCAAACAGTTTTATGCAGTCCATCAGAGCGGAGACGGGGAAATGGGCGAGAAATACATCCGGGTGCTCCGGGAAGGATTCCTGTCCATGGATATGGCCCAGAATATCCTGGTGATCAAGACGGTAACCGGGATGGCCAACGCGGTCTGCGTGGCCATTGACGCCATGAATTGGCCGGAGGTGGTAGGAAGCATCGCCGGGGACGACACCATCATGTGCGCCATCCGCAGTGTGGAGGATACCATAAAGGTGATGGATAAGATCGGCAAGATCGTCTGACGGGAGGCAGTATGTTACGGAGTTTACATGTGAAGAATCTGGCCCTCATCGATGAGATCGAAGTAGAGTTCGGCGAGGGCCTGAATATCCTGACCGGTGAGACCGGGGCGGGCAAGTCCATCATCCTGGGGTCTGTGAATCTGGCCCTGGGCGGCAGATATACCAGGGACATCATCCGCGACGGGGCGGATTACGGGTTTGTAGAACTTACCTTTGAGATCCGGGATCCCGGGCAGATCGAGAGACTTAAAGCCCTGGATGTATTTCCGGAGGAAGGGATGGTGGTCTTAAGCCGCCGGCTGATGGAAGGCAGGAGTGTGAGCAGGATCAACGGGGAGACGGTGACCATGGGACTTCTGCGGGAAGTGTCCGCCGTCCTCATCGATATCCACGGCCAGCATGAGCATCAGTCTCTGCTGTATAAGAAAAACCATCTGGAGATCCTGGATGCCTTCGCCCGGGAGGAAGGGGCCGGCTGCCGGCAGGCAGTGCAGGAAGCCTACCGGGATTACCGGGCCTGTGAGAAAGAGCTGGAGGAAGTCTCTATGGACGAGTCCCAGCGGGCCAAAGAGATGGCATTCCTGGAATTCGAGGTGGAGGAGATCGAGAAAGCGGCGCTGCAGGAAGGGGAGGACGAAGAGCTGGAGAGTGCCTACCGGCGGATGGCCAACGGAAGGAAGATCGCCGGAAGCGCGCTGGAAGCTTACCGCTATACCAGCGAGGATCCGGACAGCGCCAGCGAGAATTTAAGCCGGGCGATCCGGGCCCTTTCTGAGGCGGCTGAATGTGACGAAGGCGCCAGGCAGCTGCAGGAACAGCTGGTGGAAGTGGACAGCCTTCTCAATGATTTTAACCGGGAGCTGTCCGATTACAGCAAGAGCTGCGAGTACTCGGAAGAAGAGCTCTATGAAACGGAGAACCGGCTTAACGAGATCAACCGTCTGAAGGTAAAATACGGCGGAACGGTGGGAGAGATCCTGGCTTACCAGGAGCAGCAGGCCGGGAAACTGGAAAAACTCCAGGACTATGAGGCTTATCTCGCCGGACTTGAGAAGAAGGCCAAGGAAGCGGAAGCTCTTCTTGTAGAGGCTTGCCGCAGCCTAAGCCAGGTGCGGAAAAGCCAGGCGGCCATTCTGGAAGAGGCGGTGCAGAAAGGCCTGGAGGAACTGAATTTCGCCGATGTGCGGTTTGAGATCCATTTTGAGGAGCTGAAGTCCTATACCGGAAACGGAACCGACGATGTGGAGTTCATGATCTCCCTGAATCCGGGACAGCCTCTGCGGCCTTTGAAAGACGTGGCTTCCGGCGGGGAACTCTCAAGGATCATGCTGGCCATCCGCACGGTAATGGCCAGGAGGGATGACATTGAGACTCTGATCTTCGATGAGATCGACGTGGGGATCAGCGGGCGGACCGCCCAGAAAGTCTCAGAGAAGATGGCTCTCATCGGAAAGACCCATCAGGTGATCTGCATCACTCACCTTGCCCAGATTGCGGCCATGGCGGACGCTCATTATGTGATCGAGAAGACGGTGGAGGAGATGGAGACCAGGACCAGGATCCGCAGGCTTACCGAGGAAGATTCTGTCCGGGAACTGGCAAGGATCCTTGGCGGAGCCAGGATCACAGAGGCGGTGCTCACCAACGCCAGAGAGATGAAAGACTTGCAAAGGGATAAATAAAGGATGGAACCAGGAAGTTCCACATACTAAGACAGGTGTCAGAAAAGACGCCTGTCTTTTTCATTTCGGGAAGAAGGAAGAATGAGATGAGAAATACTGGTATCGGAGGATCTTGATCATGGCCCTGGTCTTTATAGCCGCCACAGGGGGCAAGCTGGTATCTGATCCACGGGTATGAGGAGCAGTTTGACCGGGAGGTGAGCGCTAAGCCGGCGGAGGGGACCATGGTGATCCCCGGTGGGATGCCGGTGGGCATCTACCTGGAGACGGAGGGGTGATGGTCCTGGGCACCGGAGCGGTGGAAGGACTGGACGGCAGCCCTGAGGAACCGGCCAGGAACCTGGTGCGGGCAGGGGATTATATCCTGGAACTGGACGGGAGGAAAGTCCGGGACAAGAAGGAACTGATCCGGGAGGTGGAAGCGCTTCGGGACGAGAATGTGGTGCTGACGCTGCAGCGGGCGGTGAGACCATCGATGTGCGGACCCGGGCGGTCTTGTGCGGGCCGGAGGAATACAAGCTTGGCATCTGGGTGCGGGACAATGCCCAGGGCCTGGGGACTGTCACCTTTCTCAACGGGGACAGCCGTGTTGGCGCTCTGGACACGGGATCCACGACATGGATACCGGGAAGCTTCTTGCCATCTCCCGGGGAACCCTTTACTCCACCAGCATCAAGGACATCCAGAAAGGAGCGGACGGCACGCCGGGGGGAATGGAAGGGATCATCATCTACAACAATTACAATGTTCTGGGGACTATTGAACAGAACACAGAAGAAGGGATCTATGGCGAGATCGGGAGGATCGACACCCTGTTCTCGGACCAGGTCCCGGTGGAGACGGCGGCGAAGGAGGAGATCCGGGAAGGGACGGCCACGATCCGGTGCGCGGTGGAAGGAGAGGTAAAAGAGTACGACATTGAGATCACAAAAATCGACACCCATGCGAAGGAAGCCAACAAGGGGCTGGAGATCCGGGTGACGGATCAGGATCTCCTTTCAGTTACCGGCGGCATCGTACAGGGGATGTCCGGATCCCCCATCCTCCAGGACGGGAAGCTGGTGGGAGCGGTCACCCATGTGTTTGTCAGCGACCCGGCCAGGGGGTACGGGATCTTTATAGAAAATATGTTGAAAAATGTAGAATAGCGTGAAAACAGTCGCATGGTGTCAGGTTTTTACGACAGCAATTTCTTGCTTTGAAATATGACGAAATATATAATTGGTCATGACGGTTTTATTGTACGAGAAAGGAGGTATTTCGCAAAATGAGTGAAATAAACGTAGCAATAGCCGACGATAATGAAAGAATCCTGGATCTGCTTGGCGAAATCATCGACAGCGACAAAGACCTGCGTCTGGTTGGCAAAGCCAGCAACGGGGAGGACGTATACCGGCTGATCCGCGAGAAACAGCCGGACGTTGTCCTTCTGGATCTGATCATGCCGAAAATGGATGGCTTAAGCGTGATGGACCTGGTGAACGCGGACACAGAGCTTAAGAAGCATCCGGCTTTTATCGTGATCACCGCCGTGGGACAGGAAAGGATCACAGAAGACGCCTTCCGCAAAGGCGCGAATTACTATATCTTAAAGCCTTTCAACAACGAGACGGTGCTTGGAAGGATCAAACATACAAACCAGGGGGGAACGGCTCCGGCCGGAAGGGATAAAGGACGGGGAGCCGGTGGTCTGCGGCCAGTCCCAGGTGAATCTGGAAGCCCGGGTCACCGACATGATCCACGAGATCGGGATCCCGGCCCACATCAAGGGGTATCATTACCTGCGGGACGCCATCCTGATGGCGGTGGAGGATATGGATGTGCTGAACGCCATCACCAAAGTCCTCTATCCCACGGTGGCGAAGATCCACCAGACCACGGCCAGCCGGGTGGAGCGGGCGATCCGCCACGCCATAGAGGTGGCCTGGAGCAGAGGGAAGCTGGACACCCTGGACCAGCTGTTCGGATATACAGTGAGCAATGGAAAAGGAAAGCCTACCAACTCTGAATTCATTGCGCTTATCGCGGATACCATCCGTTTGGAATATAAAAAACAGATAATGCTTTCATTCCTGAGAAAAAATTGCGATATAATAGGATAAATCGTGAGGTTGGGAGGAGAAGCAATGAAAAAAATACTTTTTGCGACATCCGAGTGCGTTCCGTTTATCAAGACAGGGGGCCTGGCAGATGTTGCAGGTTCTTTACCGAAATATTTTGACAAGGAAAAATACGATGTACGGGTGATGCTGCCCAAGTACATGTGCATGAAAGATGAGTGGAAACAAAAACTTCAGTACCGCACTCATTTTTACATGGATCTGTGTTGGAGAAAACAATACGTAGGGATCCTGGAATTGGAGTACGAGGGAATTACGTTCTATTTCATAGATAATGAGTTTTATTTAACGGGATGGCGCCCTATGGGGACATGTACGCAGATATCGAGAAGTTCGCGTTCTTCTCCAAGGCGGTCTTAAGCGCGCTGCCGCTTCTTGATTTCCGTCCGGACATCATCCACTGCCATGACTGGCAGACAGGCCTGATCCCGGTGTATCTTGACAACTTCCGGTACGGGAACGAGTACTTCCGGGGGATCAAGACCATCATGACCATACATAACCTGAAGTTCCAGGGCGTGTGGGATACCAAGCGGGTGATGGACATCACCGGGCTTCCCAAATATTATTTCGCGCCGGACAAGCTGGAGGCTTACAAGGACGCCAATTATCTGAAGGGCGGCATCGTCTATGCGGACCGGGTGACCACCGTCAGCAACTCCTACGCGGAAGAGATCAAGATGCCCTTCTACGGCGAGGGACTGGACGGCCTGATGAACGCAAGATCCAACTGCCTGTCGGGGATCGTCAACGGCATCGATTACGAAGATTACAATCCGGAGACAGACAAGTACATTGCCAGGAACT